>JDSG01000046.1_pt1 | contig 63484 bp, 109 predicted proteins | sample 199341 | NCBI WGS metagenome assembly JDSG01 (sample SAMN02584197, study PRJNA231836) | bioreactor metagenome | isolation source: continuous culture bioreactor short generation time transfer1 day 52 after... | place: Germany: Bremen | reverse complement strand
TTGCAACCAAAATGCAACCCAACCCCCCCACTATAATCTCATTACGCTCTAGTAAAGCGGATGAGATTAAACTTCTGTAAAAGTTATATTCCCTCTGAATCAAGTCTTATATCAAATTCGTCCCTAGATTTAGTATAAGGCTTGTTTAAGTTAAACTTAAGTATAATCCGTAACTTTTTTAGAAAACACTCAACGTTTCTCTAGAATGGTAGTATCGTTTTGATTATGATTCTTATCATATGTCAAAGTCAACGAGAAGCATGAGCCGCTTTAAAGCTCAAACCAAGAAATAGAGAATCTACAATGATTCACATAAATTAATACTAGATCTCTATAATAAAAACAAAGGGAAAGAATGCCTACAATCAATCAGCTTGTAAGAAAAGAGCGAAAAAAAGGTGATTAAGAAGTCTAAATCACCAGCATTAGACAAATGTCCACAAAGAAGAGGAGTATGTACAAGAGTATATACAACAACTCCAAAGAAACCAAACTCGGCTTTAAGAAAAGTTGCAAAAGTTAGATTAACTACTGGATTTGAAGTAATTTCATATATCGGTGGTGAGGGTCATAACCTTCAAGAACACTCTATCGTATTAGTTAGAGGGGGGGGAAGAGTTAAGGATTTACCTGGTGTTAAGTATCACGTAGTTAGAGGTGCTTTAGATACTGCTGGTGTTGCAAACAGAACTGTTGCAAGATCTAAATATGGTACTAAAAAGCCAAAGAAATAAGTAGAAGGATAAGAGAATGAGAAGAAGAAAAGCTCCCGTAAGAGAAGTAATGGCTGATCCTATCTACAATAGTAAAGTGATCACAAAATTTATTAACACTGTTATGTTAGATGGTAGAAAATCTGCTGCACAAAAAATTATGTATGGTGCGATTGCAAACTTAGACGCTAGAGGTGAAGAAGCTGGTATCGAATTATTCGAAAAAGCAATTGAAAATGTTAAACCACTTTTAGAAGTAAAATCTAGAAGAGTTGGTGGTGCTACATATCAAGTTCCAGTTGAAGTTAGAGCTGTAAGAAGACAAACTTTAGCATTAAGATGGATTGTTGACGCTGCTAGAAAAAGAAACGAAAGAACTATGGTTGAGAGATTAGCAAACGAGTTATTCGAAGCTACTAACGACAGAGGTGCTGCATTCAAGAAGAAAGAAGACATGCACAGAATGGCTGAAGCAAATAAAGCATTTGCTCACTATAGATGGTAATAGGAAACAACTAAAATGGCAAGAAAAACACCACTTTCAAGAGTTAGAAATATTGGTATTGCTGCACATATTGATGCAGGAAAAACAACAACTACAGAAAGAATTTTATTCTATACTGGTGTATCTCACAAAATTGGTGAGGTTCATGATGGTGCTGCTACTATGGACTGGATGGAGCAAGAGCAAGAAAGAGGTATTACAATTACTTCTGCTGCAACAACTTGTCACTGGCCTCACCCAAAAACAAATGAAGACTTACAAATTAATATCATTGACACTCCAGGTCACGTTGACTTCACAATTGAAGTTGAGAGATCTATGAGAGTTCTTGATGGTGCTGTAGCTGTATTTTGTTCAGTAGGTGGAGTTCAACCACAATCTGAAACAGTTTGGAGACAAGCTAATAAATATAGAGTACCAAGAATGATCTTCGTTAACAAGATGGATAGAACTGGTGCTGATTTCTATATGGTTGAAGAGCAAGTTTCTTCAAGACTTAAAGCTAATCCTGTTCCAATTCAATTACCAATCGGTGCTGAAGAAAACTTCCAAGGTATTGTTGATTTAGTACAAATGAAAGCTATCGTATGGGATGAAGATGCTGCTATGGGTTCTAACTACCATGTAGAAGAAATTCCTGCTGATATGCAAGAAAAAGCTGAAGAGTATAGAGAAAAGATGATCGAAGCTGCTGCTGAGTCTTCTGAAGAGTTAATGGAAAAATACTTTGAAGAGGGTGAATTAACGCAAGAAGAAATCGTTGAAGGTCTTAAAGCTGGTTGTTTAAATATGACTATTACTCCAATGACTTGTGGTACTGCATTCAAAAACAAAGGTGTTCAAACATTACTTGACGCTGTTGCTATGTATATGCCTTCTCCATTAGAAGTTGAAGATATTAAAGGTGAAACGCAAGATGGTGAAGCTGTAATCGTTCCTTCTACTGATGATGGTGAAGTTGCAGGACTTGCATTTAAAATTATGACTGACCCATTTGTTGGACAATTAACATTTACAAGAATTTATAGAGGTGTATTAGAGTCTGGTACATATGTTATGAATTCAACTAAAATGAAAAAAAGAGAGAATCGGAAGATTACTTAAAATGCACTCAAATAACAGAGAAGAAGTTTCACAACTTTACGCTGGTGAAATTGGTGCAGTAGTTGGTCTTAAAACTACAATTACTGGTGATACTTTAGCTTCTATGGATGATCCTGTAATTTTAGAAAGAATGGACTTCCCAGATCCAGTTATCTCTGTTGCAGTTGAGCCAAAAACTAAAGCTGACCAAGAGAAAATGGGTATCGCATTAGGTAAACTAGCTGAAGAAGATCCATCATTTAGAGTTGCAACTGACGAAGAATCTGGACAAACTATTATTTCAGGAATGGGTGAATTACACCTTGAAATCCTTGTTGATAGAATGAAAAGAGAATTTAAAGTTGAAGCTGAAGTTGGTGCTCCACAAGTTGCTTATAGAGAAACTATTAAAAATCCTATCAAGCAAGAGTACAAATATGCTAAACAATCTGGTGGTAAAGGTCAATATGGTCATGTTTATTTAGAGATCAACCCACTTCCATCTGATTCTGAAGATAACTTCAAATTCCATAATGCAATTAAAGGTGGGGGGGTTGTACCAAAAGAGTATATTCCTGCAGTTCAAAAAGGTTGTGAAGAAGCTATGGCTGGTGGTATCCTTGCTGGATATCCAATGGTTAATATCGAAGTTACACTTTATGATGGTTCTTACCATGACGTGGATTCATCTGAGATGGCATTTAAACTTGCTGCTTCTATGGGATTCAAGCAAGGTTGTAGAAGTGATGCTGCACAAGCAGTAATCTTAGAGCCAATCATGAAAGTTGAAATCGAAACTCCTGAAGATTATATGGGAGATGTTATCGGTGACGTTAACAAAAGAAGAGGACAAGTTAATTCAATGGACGAAAGAGCAGGAGTTAAATTAATTACTGCAATGATTCCATTATCTGAAATGTTCGGTTACTCTACAGACTTAAGATCTATGTCTCAAGGTAGAGCAACATATTCAATGTTATTTGATAACTATTCTGAAGTTCCAAGAAATGTAGCTGACGAAATCATGAAGAAAAGAAACGGGTAATAATTTACTTTAATCTTTTTTAAAAGCCTCGACATATGTCGGGGGGCTTTTTTTATTCTATTACTTTAAATCCTATTTTAAATTATTATTAGATAAAATCTGACTTATTCTAGAATAAGAGAAATCAATGCCATTTATAAAAAGTCTACTAATTTTTTTATTTGTTATAAATCTTAATGCAATGCAAAAAGATATTATTTATGTGGAAGATACAAACAGTAATCAGCCTAGTCTAAAAGATGAACTTTTCAAACCTGATACAAAATATTACACTCTAACAATTGCAACATTAAAATCTGATAAATATGATATAATCGAATTTTTCAAAAGATTTAGACTTACAAATGCAGTAGCATATAAATATGGACCAAATAAAGAGTATATAAAAATTATATCAGGAGTCTATGAAAATGGAACTCTTGCAAGTGAAGATATAAAAAAAATTTAGATATTCAACTTCAAAAAAAATAAACCATATTCTTCAAAGCTATTTAGGCATAATAAAAAAAATTTAATCCTGCAAAAAAAAGAGATAATAAAAACAAAAGTTGATAAAGATAGAAAAGATTTAAAAAAAAGATTGATTTAAAAGAGTCTAAAAACTCAGTTTTTATTCAAGATACTCAAGATGCCCAGCAACTAAAAAAAGAGTTTTTCAATAAAAATTCAAAATACTATTCAATAGCACTAGGAAGTATATCTTTATCAAAAACTTCTATTAAAAAGTTTTTTGAAACATATGAAATAGGAGATAAAGCATTAGCTCACGTTTATGGTAAAAATAGAGATAAAGTAAGAATTATATACGGACTTTACAAAAGTAGAAAAGATGCTCAAGAAGCTATAAAATCATTTAATCAGAAACTAAAATCAAATTCTCCTTACTCTATGAATATGAATAAGTTTCAAAGTTTTTATTCAAAAAGTTTTCCTAATAAATTAGAAGATAATCCTATTATTAAACTTAAGATAAATAATAAAAAGCAAAATGAACAAGTTGAAACTCCAAAACTTAGTGACGAGATTAAAATTGTTAAATCAACTCCTAAAGTAAAAGCACAACAAAAAGTTAAAATAGAAAAAAAAGAGCTAAAAAAAGAAACCTATCAAAGAAAAGAAAAAAAGAAGTTTCAAAACCAAAAAGAAAAATTGTAAAAAAAGAGTTCTTCTAAAAAAATTAAAGAAGCGAATTTAAATAAAAATAAATTTATTAAAGATACCAAACTAGAAGATGTATATTTTATAGAAAGTGATGGAAACTTCAATATTTTAAGTGAAGTGTTTTTGAATGATGGAAGTTCATTTTATACAGTTGATTTAGGTGAGTTAAAACTTGATGATATCTCTATAGAACAATTTTTTGTACAAAATAGTATGAAAGATAATGCATTAGCTTATAAGTATGGAGATAAAAAAAGAGTTTGCAAGAATAATATATGGAGCTTTTGAGACTAAAGATGCAGCAAGTGAAGCTGCTAAAAAAATTAAATGTATCAAATGAAAAGCCAAGAGTTAGTAATATCAAAAATCATCAAAATTTATATAAAGAGTTTCATAAAACTCAAAAAAAATTTCAACAAGTAGTTTCTCTTATGAAGGTTCAGATGATATAATTTACTCAAAATTAGATAATAGACAAAATAGATTAAAAGAGGAGTTCTTTAATTATAATTCTTCTTTTTATACAATAACCTTGACAACTTTTTCAAAAGAGAATATTGATATAGAGAACTATTTTTTTTAAAAATAACTTAACAGAAAGCACTCTTGCTTTTTCAATAGGTTCTGTAAATAACTATTATAGAGTTATTCATGGTGTTTATGAAACATATGATGAAGCAAATAGTGCTATTGAAAATTTAAATTATGAGTTAAGAAAAAAATTCTCCATATGTGTCTAGAATAAAAACACAACAGAAAAAAATTTGAAAGTTATAATAATAGAACTTTAGAAGAAGAAAAAGCTAAAGCAAAAAAAATAGAGTTTAGTGAAAAGTAGGAAAATTAATTGAAAGTTACAAGAAGTTCAGAAAAATTAAAATCAGTTACTAAAGCTGGTATTATTTTAAAACCTGATTCGCCAGAGATAAAAAAAGATTTTTTTAGAGATAAAAAAATGTTTTGAAGTACATAATATAGAACTTCAATTGGAAAAAAAATCTGCATTAATGATATCAGAACCAAATGGTTTAGAGCTTGGAGAACTTTGTAAAAATGTAGACTTCTTAATCTCCATTGGAGGAGATGGAACACTATTATCAGTAGTTAGAAATTCTTTTGAATTTGATATACCAGTTTTAGGTATTCATATGGGAACTTTAGGATTTTTGACAGATATTTTAGTTGAAGAATTACCAATATTTTTAAACGATTTTAGATCAGATAACTATAGAATTGATAATAGAATGTTAGTGGAGTGTAAGGTTAATGACAAAACTTTTGTAGCTTTTAATGATATTGTAATCTCTAGAAAAACAGTCTCTTCTATGATAAAGATAAAAGCAAAGATTGATGGAAATTCATTTAATTCATATTATGGTGATGGAGTTATTATATCAACTCCTACTGGTTCTACTGCATATAACTTATCAGTTGGAGGGCCAGTTGTATATCCTTTAACAGAAGCTTTTATTATAACTCCTGTTGCTCCTCATAGTTTAACTCAAAGACCTCTTGTGATGCCTGCTGATATTGAAATTGAGTTTAAAATAGTAGATGAACAAGGAGCCGTATTATTAATAGATGGTCAAGATACACATGAAGTGGAAAATCAAACAGTAATCAAAGTAACAATTGCAAATAAAAAAAGCAAAACTGATACATAGAACAAAAAGAAACTTTTTTTTGAAGTACTAAATGATAAACTAGGGTGGGGGGGTAACTAAAACATATGATAAATAGAATTTATTTAAAAGATTTTTTTATCTTTTAAAGAGGTTGATTTAGAGTTAGAAAAAGGATTAGTAGTTTTTACAGGACCAAGTGGTGCTGGTAAATCTATTTTAATGCAATCAATTTTATCTCTATTTGCAATAGAAGATGCAAAAGCAAATTTAGGTGAAGTCTCTTTAAATGGTTTGAACATAGAAGATGAAGCTTTTGATTTAGAAGCAGGTGATGAAATAGTTATAAAAGAGATAAAAAAAAGATAAAGTAAGATACTTTTTAAATAATCAAACAATCTCTAAAAAAAATCTAAACTCATTTTCAAAAAGATTAATAAAACATCTACACTTAAAAGATACAAGCGATTTTGATAGTTCTAAATTAGTAGACTTTTTAGATTCTTTATGTCTAAAAGAGAATAAAGACTTTTTAGGCTTAAAAGAGAATTTTTTTTAAACTCTTATAAAGAGTTTCAAAATATAAAAAACCAACTTAATAAGATAAAAGAAGATGAAACAAAATTAGAAGATTTAAAAGAGTTTGCTAAATTTGAAATAGAAAAAATTGCTTCAGTAAACCCACAAGTTGGAGAGTATGAAGAGTTAAATGATATTAAAAAAAAGACTTTCTAAAAAAGAGAAGATACAAGAAGCTATTGAAAAAGCCATACCTCTTTTTTTCTCATACTTCATCTGTAAATTTAGCACTTGAATTACTTGATGAAGATGCAGCTTTTTTTTGATGAAGCTGTAAATGAATTAAACAATATATTTGAAAAGTTTAATGACTCCCTTTTAGAAATGGAAGAACTTGATATTGAAAATGTACTTGATAGAATAGAAAAACTATCGAGTCTTCAAAAAAGGTTTGGTTCGATTGAAGAAGCTTTAATATATAAAAACAGAAAGAAGAAGAGTTAGAGTCATATGAAAATATCTCTTTTGAAAAATCAATTCTAGAAAAGAATTTAATAAAAATCTCAAAACAAGTTGATGAAGTAGCTTTAGAAATAAGTAAATACAGAAAAGATGCTACGAAGGTATTAGAAGAGAAAATAAATCACTATTTAAAATATCTATATCTTTCAAATGCAAAAATCAATTTATCAAAAAAAGAGCTTGATTCTTCTGGAATTGATAAGATAGATTTTGAATTAAATGGTGTAAATCTTGATACTATCTCTTCAGGTGAATTCAACAGATTAAGACTTGCACTTTTAACTTCTATTAGTGAGTTTGATATTGTAGAAAATGGGATACTCTTTTTAGATGAGATAGATGCAAACTTAAGTGGAAAAGAGAGTTCAGCTATTGCAACAGTATTAAATAAACTTTCGCAGACTTACCAAATATTTGCAATCTCTCATCACCACAACTTACATCAACAGCACGTACTCATTTTTTTAGTAGATAAAAAAAAGATGGAATATCAAGTGTAAAAAAACTTGATGAAAATTCTAGAGTAGATGAAATAGCAAGAATGATAAGTGGTGAAAATATTACAGAAGATGCTTATAGTTTTGCTAAAAATTTATTAAAAGACAAAAAGAGTTTTTAGTCTATAACTAAAAACTCTTTTCTCATATTATCAGTTAATATTTTTAATTTGTCTTTTTGAGATTTTGTTCTAGCATTATCTATTAAAGGTTTTAAATTCTTATGAAACTTTTTTAAGAAGTTAAGAATATATTTTGTTTTTGGATGTGGATTATTTATATGTGAATTTAGTTCAATAATCTCTAACACTAAATCAGTATAACCTAAAAAAAAGCAGCATAGTTTATTGGTAGTACTCCAAACTTATCTGGTTCATTTAGTAAAACTTTATTGTACGTATATATTAGTTTAAATATTTTAATATCATTCTTCCAAATGGCATTATGCAGTATGTGCCTTCCTCTATTATCTATAGCATTCATATCTGCTCCACCATGAAGAATCATCTTAATAGTAGTCATATCACAATTTAATATAGCTTTATGTAAAGTTATTCCACCAAATGAATCTTTAGCATTTACATTTGCTCCCATCATAATAATTGTTTGTAAGTTATTGTGATACTCTTTTAGTTCAGCCTCTTTTTTAAACCTTTGATTCTCTTCCATATATTTATAGATAATATTTAATCCATCGTTATCTGGTTGATTTATATCTGAACCATATTTCATAAGTAGTTTTACTAGTTCTAAGCTACCATGTCTTAATGCTTCAAAAAAAGTAAGGTTCTCCATTGGAATTTAACATTGTAAGATTTGTATCTGTATTTATTAAAACTCTTCCAAGTAAAGTCATATAATCAGTTTTTGTATCCAAATCTTTTTTTTATAGAAACTTTGACTTTTTTTTAGATTTTTTTGTGATAAGTATTGCATCAATAAGTTTTTCTATTGTAGTTCTATTTTCACTATCTTTTATATTTGGATTTGCTCCATAATCTAATAGTACATGAGTAATTTCTAAAAATGGTACACCTTTTATGATAACTGAGTTTAGAGCAGTTTCATTATTATCACTTTTCATATTTATATCTACGCCATATTCAAAAAGTACTTCTAGAATATCTATACATCTATTTTTTGTAACAATTGTTAAAATTGTTTCATGATCATTATTTGATATTGTTGTATAAACACCTTTTTCAATAAGTACAGGAATAAAATCTAATAGATTTTTTATATCTTTTTTTACTTTCATCTTCTTCAATAAGTTTTTTTTCTATGTTCCATTTTTTTTATTTATGATAGAAAAAAATTAGATGAAATAATATATTATTGCCTAGTTTATCAGTATGATTTATATCTAAACCATTTGCAACTAAATGATGAAAGACATCTTCACTTTTTAAACCATTTACAACTACGTAAAAAAGAATATTTCTTCCATATTTATCAACTTTTTTATAATTATCAAATTTTGTTAAAATAGTATTTAAAATTTCTTTTTTTTCATAAGTAGTTTTATAAAAAAGTATCTCATCTGAAAAATTAAATTTATCATCACTATATAAATCATCAATTACTTTTTGATTGTGCACATTAATTGCAAGATGAAGAAGAGTTTGACCTATCTTATTTTTTTTATTTATATCTTTTATAAAAGGTTTAAGTTTTTTTTGTATGCTTTAAAGTTGTTATTGTGAACTGCATACTCAATTGCGGTATGTCCTTTATAATCTTCATCATTGTGAGTCTTTGTTTTTTTTAAAAGTTCATCTACAGAATCAATGAATCCATGCTTACAAGCTAACATTAAAGGAGTAATTCCATTTGCATCTTTTGCATCAAAATCGATACCATTTCTTATTAGCCATCTTACAGATTCTATTCTATTAATAGGAACAATTATATGCAATAAGTTTTGTAGGTTTTGGTTTTTATGATTAATGTCTAGATTCTTAAGCATTGAATCAACTTTAGATTCGTTAAAACTTTTACTTTTCAATTCTTCTACTAAATCATCAACTGTTATTTTTTTAAATAAATTAGTTAACATTTGTGTTCCTTACTATTATGAAATTTTAACATAATAAAATAAAAATTAAAAAAATAAGTTGACTTTTTAGCGGGTTTATTGTTAAAATGAAAAAAAATAATAAAGTAATCGAGGGGGGGATAATTATGTTTTCATCTTTAACTATCAAAGCAAAGCTATTACTTATTTCTTTGATAGCAATTGTAATAGTTTCTATTTCAATAGCCTTTGAGTCAATTTATGCAATAAATGATTTATCTAAAAAAGACATTGAAAGTTTTAGAAAAGAAGCATTTGCTACAAAAGAAAAAGAATTAAAGAACTATGTTTCTTTAGCAATTAAAACAGTTCAAAAATACTATGAAAGAACAGATATCGCTAAAGTAAAAGAAGAAGTACAAGAAGACTTGAAATTTCAAACAGGATTTATTTTTTTCGATTATTGAATCTGAGTATAAAAGATTAAATGGAACAATTCCAGAAGATGAATTAAAAGAAAAACTTAGAAAAATTGTTGAAGGTACAAGATACGGTAAAAATGGTTATTTTTGGATAAATGATACAGATGTTAAGATGATTATGCATCCAATAAAGCCTTCCTTAAATGGTAAAAATCTTGCACAATTAAAAGATAAAAGTGGAAAAAGATTTTTTTTCAAGAATTTGTAGATGTAGTAAATGCAAAAAAAGAAGGTTTTGTAGATTATTTATGGCCTAAACCTGGATTTGAAAAACCACAACCTAAAGTATCTTTTGTAAAACTTTTTAAACCATATAACTGGATAATAGGAACTGGTGAGTATGTTTCAGATGTATCAACAAAAATTAAAGAAGAAGCACTTAAAAGTATCAATGATATGAGATATGGGAAAGATGGATATTTTTGGATTAATGATTCAAATGCTGTAATTGTAACTCATCCAATTAAACCTTCATTAAATGGTAAAAACTTATCTAATTTACAAGATAAAGCAGGTAAATATCTATTTAAAGAGTTTGCAGAAGTAGGAAATGCGAAAGCAGAAGGTGGTCTTGTTAAATATATGTGGCCAAAACCTGGTTTTGATGCTCCTCAACAAAAATTCTCATATGTACAAAAATTTCAACAATGGGATTGGATTATTGGTACTGGAGCATATGTAAATGATATAGAAAAAATTATAAAAAAATATGGAAGAGAAAACTAATGATGAGATTAATACTATTATTAGAAATATCTCTATTTTTACGTTAATTGCTATTATTCTTATTTATATTTTATATTCATTCTTAATTAAAAGAGTAATTATAAATCCTCTTGAGCATTTAGATGAAGCGATTAAAGAAGTATCATCTGAAAGTTCAGGAACAAGTGAAATCAAAAAAACTTGCAAATGATGAAATTGGTACAGTTGTAGATAGCTTTAACGCATATATTAAAAAGCTTCAAGATGGATATGCTGAAGATGCAAAAGTTATTGAAGAAGTTGAAGATGTAATTCAAAAAGTTAACAATGGATTCTATGTTTACAAAGTTGAAAGAAACTCTTCAAACCCTCAAATTATGAAATTAAAAGAGTCTATTAACTCTATGATTGATGGTACAAATAATAAATTAGAAGAGATTAATAATATATTATTAGCATATGGAAATTCAGAGTTTGATTATAAGAAAGATGCTGATAATACTTCAAATGGTATTATTGGTTCTTTATATACAAGTACATTAAAACTTGGTGGTACAGTATCTGAATTCTTATCAATGATTACAACTACAGGTGATAAACTAAATAATGATACAGATGTATTATCTAGCTCTTCATCTCAATTATCTACATCAGCAAATGAGCAAGCTGCTTCATTAGAAGAGACAGCAGCTGCTGTTGAGGAGATTACTTCTATTATTAAATCAAGTAATGAAAAAGTAAATAGAATGTCAACTCTAGCAAATGATTTAAATAATTCTGCTAAAGAGGGTGAAGATTTAGCTTCTAAAACTACAAGAGCAATGGAAGATATTGATACACAAGTAAATTCTATTAATGATGCGATTACTGTAATTGACCAAATTGCATTCCAAACAAATATTTTATCACTAAATGCTGCAGTTGAAGCAGCAACAGCAGGTGAAGCTGGAAAAGGTTTTGCAGTAGTTGCACAAGAAGTAAGAAATCTTGCTAGTAGATCAGCTGAAGCAGCTAAAGAGATTAAAGGTATAGTTGAAGCTGCAACAAGTAAAGCTAATGAAGGTAAAGTAATTGCTGATAATATGATTGGTGGTTATAGTGACTTAAATAGTAAAATTAGTGAAACAATTGAACTTATTTCTGATGTTACGGTGCAAGTAAAGAGCAAGAGACTGGAATTATTCAAATTAATGATGCAATCAACTCTTTAGATCAAGCTACTCAAATGAATGCTGCTCTGCATCACAAATTAGCAGTCTTGCAAATGAAGTTTCTACTCTGTCTGTTGACCTATTAAGTATTGCAGAAAGAGCTAAATTTGATGAAACTAAGAAAGCTGAAATTTGCGATATTGATTTAGTATTTGAAATGTCAAAACTTAAAAATGATCATATTATATTCAAAAATGATAACTTAGGAAAAGTAGGAAATTATGCTACATGGTCTGTAACATCTCATAATGATTGCGACTTTGGTAAATGGGTAAAAGAACAAGAGACTGCGGGAACAGGGTTTACTAAAACATCCAATTGGGCTGCTATGAAAGAGTGCCACGCACAAGTTCATAATACAGTTCAAGAGTATATTAATAAAAATGGTGAGAAAGCTTCAAATGCTGAACTTGAATCTATATCTAAAAAATTAGAAGAGAATACAAATTGTTTATTTAAATGTATAGATAATGTTAAAGTTGACCATTGTAAAGAACAAAGTAGATTAGAGTCTACAGGAAATGTGCAATCAGTATCAGCACCACAGCCGCTTGCAAAACAATCTACACCAAAACCTATAGAAACTATAAGACCTAAAAAAAATTGAAGTAGCAAAACCAACTACTTCAAATGCTCAAACAATTACTGCAAATAATAGTAATGATGACGATGAGTGGGAAAGCTTTTAAGCTTTCCTTCTTGTTGTAACTATTCTTATAAATTTTAATTAAAATTTCACAAAACCTCTTTTATAAAATTTTTTTTGATATAATTGCGAAATTATCAAACTGTGTCTTGTAAACACATAAGGAAAATATTACTATGAAAACAGATGAAAAAAATAGAACTACTATCTCCTGCTGGAAATTTAGAAAAATTAAAAATTGCTTTTAAATACGGCGCTGATGCTGTATATGGTGGGGGGGTTAGTCACTTTAGTTTAAGAATTAGAAGTGGAAAAGAATTTACTTTTGAAACTTTCAAAGAGGGGGGGATTGATTATGCCCATGCCCATGGAAAAAAAGTTTATGCAACAATAAATGGATTTCCTTTTAACTCGCAAATAGATTTATTAAAAAAACATATTATTCAAATGGCATCTTTAAAACCTGATGCGTTAATTGTTGCAGCTCCTGGCGTTGTAAGACTTTGCAGAGAATTAGCTCCTGAAATTCCAATTCATTTATCAACTCAAGCAAATGTTATGAACTATCTAGATGCACAAGTTTATTATGATATGGGTGTAAGAAGAATCATTGCCGCACGTGAAATATCTTTAAGAGATGTAAAAGAGATAAAAAAACATCTACCTGATATGGAGATTGAAATTTTTGTTCATGGTTCAATGTGTTTTGCATATTCAGGGAGATGTTTAGTATCTGCTGTTCAAATGGGTAGAGTTCCAAATAGAGGAAGCTGCGCAAATGATTGTAGGTTTGAATATACATTATATGCTGCAAATGAGGACCATAGTACACTATTTAGACTTGAAGAAGAACCAGGCGTTGGAACATATATTTTTAATGCAAAAGATATGAACCTTGCTTCTCACGTAGATGAGATTTTAGAGAGTGGTGCAGTTGATTCAATTAAGATTGAAGGAAGAACTAAATCACCTTATTATGCTGCTGTAACTGCATATGCATATAGATCTGCAATTGATGATTTTTATGCACAAAAATTTGATGCTAATAAATATCAAACAGAATTAGCAACTACAAAAAATAGAGGTTTTACTGATGCATATTTAGTTCATAGACCTTTTGAGAAAGAGAATACGCAAAACCATGATTATGCACTTAGTAAGGGTTCTTATGAAGTAAGTGGACTTGTTACAGATGATGAAGAACATTTTATGTGCAAGTATAAAACTTATCCAAATGAAGAGACAGAAATTTTTGCTCCATTAAACTCTACTATTGAAGAGTGTGAAAATGAGATTGGAAAGATTTATAAAAAAGAAGATGGAAAATACTATATCTCTTTTAAGAAGATATTAACAGAGACTGGGAAAGAGTTAGAATCAGTACATAGTGGAAATACAAATAAAATACAACTTCCGGGAAAACTTCCGTATTTAACTATGTTAAGAGTTGAAAATGAAGAAGTAGAAAGTTGCCAAACAGGTGGTTGTAGTAACTAAAAATGGTTGTATTTAGAGTAACTGAAAATATAAATATTAAAACAACAGATGGAACTTTAGTTAAATATAATAAATTAAAGAATCCAGCTAATCTTTTCAATGAAACAATATATATATCTACATATGAGGATTTTGATGATTTAAAAAGAGTCTTTACTAATGTAGGAGCTAAATATAAAGCACGAGTGATTGATGAATCAAAAATAAGATATTTATCTCAGTTTCCAAAAGAGTTAGGTATCTTAAATATAAATGAGTACTCAACAACGCAAAACTTGGATTATAAGTATAAAGAGTTAAACTTTAAACAAGAGAGTGAAGAATTAAAATCTTTATATCTAAATGAACAATCTGTTTCAATACAAAAACAGCTTAAAGGTGTTTTAAAACAAGATATTTCAATTTTATTATTAGGAAATCCAGGTACAACAATATCAGAAATGATATGTGCTTGTACCTCTTTTAGAATTTTACATGAGAAGTTGAGTGAAAAATTTAAAAGTGTTAAATTTGATTTGTATTTAAATGCTTCAGAAAATAAATATTACTCAAGAGATAAGATGATTTTCACAAATCAATCTTTTATAAATAAAGTATCTGCATTATCATTAAATGTAAAAGAGTTTTGTAATTATGATTTTTTTTATAGATTTAAGTTCTGTGACAAAAAGAAGTTATTACAAAGAGCTTCCTCATATTGATGCATGGTTATATAAGTTTGGGATAGATTATAAGCAAATAAGTACTTATGATAAATATAATACTATAAACATAGCTTCATATAAGCCAAATAAAGAATTAAAACAAAAAGTAGAAAATATAAAATTAAAGGGTAAAACTTTACTTTTTCATCCATACTCTGCAAATATTACAAAGTCAATTCCTAAAGAGATTGCATTAAAACTTTTGAAGGATTTGATTTTAAAACTACCTGATTATACAATTGTTTCGGCTTTAAAACTTGATTCTAAGATAGATGATGACAGATATGTAGATTTATCAGTATATTCAAAAAGTTTTTTTTAGACTATTCGTATATTGTTTCAAATATGACTAAAATTGTTACAGTAAATACTGCAACATATCATATTGCAGATGCATTTTTTTTATTCCTACTGTTTTAATTTTAACTAATAGTGATATTGAAGAGAATGTACACTCTTATTCAAGCGCTAAAATGATTTTTGTAAAAGATAAATCTAAAAATTTTAGTAACTTTATTTTTGAAAACGAATCGTTACTTTTATATCGATATGAAGGCTGGAAGGAACTTAAATCTTCACAGATTATCAACTTATTAGAATCTTTTTGATATAATCCTACATTTTTAAAAAAAATCAGGGGGGGATAAAATGAATTTTGTATCAATTATTATGGGAAGTAAATCTGACTATGAGATTATGAAACATTGTGCAGACACTTTCGAAAAGTTTGACGTTAAGTATGAGATAGTAATCTCTTCAGCTCACAGAAGTCCAGAGAGAACAAAAAATTATATTAAAGAAGCAGAAGAGAAAGGTGCTGTTGCATTTATTGCTGCTGCTGGTATGGCTGCACACTTAGCAGGTGCTTTAGCTGCTGGTACAACAAAACCTGTTATTGGTGTTCCAATGAAAGGTGGAGCAATGGATGGTATGGATGCTATGTTATCTACTGTTCAAATGCCTGCTGGTATGCCAGTTGGTACTGTTGCGTTAGGAAGATCAGGTGCAGTAAATGCCGCATATTTTGCTATGCAAATCTTAGCTATTTCTGATAAAGAATTAGCAGTAAAACTAAAAGAAGATAGAGTAGTTCAAGCTAAGAAAGTTGAAACTGATTCAGCTTCTATTGAAGTAATTCTATAATGAAGCAAGTTGCACTATTTACTCTTCCTAAATGTAAGTGGTGCAACGAAGCTAAAGCTTATTTTAAAGCAAAAAAAGATTAAGTATAACCTTATAGATCTTTCCACAAACAAAAAAGCTTTAAATGACTGTAAAAAACATGGTTGCAAAGGCGCTCCTGTAGTTTTAATAGAGAATCAGTGGATTTGTGGTTTTGATAAAAATAAAATTAATAAAGCATTAGGAATTAAATAGATGGTTACATTTTCAGAAATTCTATTAAAATTACAACAGTTTTGGGCAAAACAGGGATGTAATATCGTTCAACCATACGATATCCCAGCAGGGGGGGCAGGAACTTTTCATCCTGCAACACTTTTAAGAAGCTTAGACTCTACACCTTGGTCTACAGCTTATGTTGCACCAAGTAGAAGACCAACTGATGGAAGATATGGTGAAAACCCAAATAGATTAGGAGCTTATTATCAGTTTCAAACTTTAATAAAACCTAGTCCAGATAATATTCAAGATTTATATCTTCAGTCGTTAGAGTATCTTGGATTGGATTTATCTAAACATGATATTAGATTTGTAGAGGATAACTGGGAATCTCCAACTCTTGGAGCGTGGGGGGGACTTGGTTGGGAAGTATGGCTTGATGGTATGGAAGTAACTCAGTTTACTTATTTCCAACAAGTTGGTGGTCTTCCATGTGATCCTGTAGCAGTTGAGATTACTTATGGTACAGAAAGATTAGCAATGTATTTACAAGGTGTTGATTCTGTATTTGATATTGTGTGGAATGAAAATGAACATGGGAAAACAACTTATGCAGATGTTCACAAAGAGAGCGAATATGAGTTCTCAACATACAACTTTGAAGTAGCAGATGTTGATATGTTATTTAGACATTTTGATGACGCTTTCAACGAGTGTAAAGTATGTTTAGAAAAAGGTTTGCCTTTACCTGCATATGATCAATGTATGATAGCTTCTCATGCATTTAATACATTAGATGCAAGAAAAGCTATTTCAGTTACTGAAAGACAAAACTATATTCTTAAAGTTAGAGAATTAGCACAAGGTTGTGCAGTTCTTTATAAAGAACAAGAAGAAGATAGATTAAAAAGAATAGGTAAAAAATAGTTGATGAAGTTAAAAGAAATTTACAACTTTTTAGATGAATTATCTCCCTTTGAATTACAAGAGAAATGGGATAACTCAGGATTATTAGTTGGAAGTTTTGATGATGAAATAAAACAAGTTTATATCTCTATTGATTTAGATTTAGAGATTTTAGAAGAGATTGATGAAGACTCTTTAATTATTACTCATCACCCTTTAATATTTTCACCGCTTAAAAGAGTGAATTATGACTCTTATAGTACGAAAATTTTAAAAAGACTTATTCAAAAAAATATTGCATTGATTTCAATGCATACAAATATAGATACTACACATCTAAATAGATATGTTGCACGTGAGATTTTAGGTCTAGATGTTCTTGATACTGAAGGTTATATCTGTTATGCAAATGTAAATGATTCTTTCACAAACTTTGCAAATAATATAGCTTCAAGATTAGGTCTTGAATATATAAAATATGTTAAGTGTAATGAAGATGTAAAAAAAAGTTGCATTAGTTACTGGTGCTGGAATGTCTATGATAAGTCAAGTTAATGCTGACTGTTTTTTAACAGGTGATATTAAATATCATGATGCTATGGAAGCAAAGGCTAGAGGAATATCTTTAATTGATATTAGACATTATGAAAGTGAAAAACACTTTAGTCCCTTATTATTGGGACTAGTTGAAGAATATTTGAAAAAAAATAAATTAAAAGCTATAATAACAGCTTCGAAAAATCCATTTAAGTTTTGTACACAAGGAGAAACGGTTGAATAAATATCTAGAAGATTTAGTTAAATTATCAAAGTTTGATAGCGCAATTAGTATGTTCGAACCAAAGATTGAAAATGAGAAATCAAAGTTATCTACGTTTGTAGAGATTGCAGAGTCTATAAAAGGACAAATTAACGATACATATGCACAAATTGATGATGTAAAATCAAAAAGAACAAAAAAACAATATACATTTAGCAGAATTAAAAACGAAATTAGACGATATTTCAAGAAAAAACAATGAAATAACAAATGAAAAAGAGTTAAAAGCATTACAACTTGAAGAAGAGATTGCAAAAGAACAAATTTCATTTGCAAATGAAGAGATTGTAAGACTTGATGAAATTGCAGTAGCTAAAGAAGAAGAGTTAAAAGAACTTCAAGCAAAATTAACTGAAGAAGAAGATTCTATTAAAGAGATTCAAGTTTCAGTAGATAATGCAATTGATGCAATTAATCAAGAAAGAAATGTAGTTTACCAAGAAAGAGGTAATCTATTAGAGAAATTTGATAATAAAATTCTTACATTTTATGAAAAAAAATTAGAAGATGGGCTAAAGATTCAGCAGTAGTACCTGTAAAAGATCAAGCTTGTTACGGATGTTTCATGAAAATTAATGACAAAACTTATGCAGAAGTAATTAAATCAGAAGAGATTATTAACTGTCCTCACTGTGGAAGAATTTTATACAAAGAAGTAGAGACTGAAGAGGCTTAATATTGAGCCTTTTTAGTTTTTTTTATTATATACTAGCACTGCTAGTATATATTTTAGCTCTTCCTTTTTTTATTATTTAAATTAAAAAAAATCCAAAATATAAAGTAGCAATTCCATCAAAGTTTTTTTTAAAAGATAATCCTAGTTTTGAAAAAGAAGGTGTTTGGTTTCATACCTGTTCAATGGGTGAAACAAAAGCTATTAAACCTTTAGTTGACGCTGTTGATGATAATATCAATATTTCAGTTATAACTAACACAGGATTTGAAGAAGCACAAAATTTTGATGCAGAAGTAAGATATCTACCTTATGAAATATTTTTACCATTTTGGATAAGAAAACAAAAAGCTCTTGTAGTGATGGAAGCAGAACTTTGGTATATGCTTTTTTTTATTTGCAAAAAATAAAGGAACTAAAACTTATTTAATAAATGCAAGAATCTCTGATAAGTCGTATGAATCATATAAGAGATTTTCATTTTTTTTATAAGAGAGTTTTTTTCAAATGTTGATAAGATATTTGCTCAAACAGATATCGATAAAAAAAGATTAGAAGAGTTAGGTGCTAAAAATATTGAAGTAATTGGAAATATAAAATTAGCACAACTTCCAAAAGTTACAGAAGAGTTAGTTAAACCTAAAGAGACTTTAATTACAGCAGGAAGTACTCATGAAAATGAAGAGAAGTTAATTTTAGATGCATATAAAAAAAAGCAGGGAAAACTTCTAATTGTACCAAGACATCCTGAGCGATTTGATAAAGTTTATAATTTAATAAAAGAGTATGCTTCTAAAAATAATTTTACTTTTCATAGATATTCTCAGCAGGAGAATTTTGATTCTGATGTTATCTTAGTTGATAAGATGGGAGTACTTGTAAATATCTTTGCAATAAGTGATGTCGTAATACTTGGAGGTGCCTTTGAAAAAATTGGAGGACATAATCCAGTTGAACCTGCATTTTTTTTAATTGTAAGTTAATAAGTGGAAAAGAGATTTTTAATCAAAAATCACTATTTGAATGTGTAAATAATTATTATATAATAGAAAACGAAGAGTTAAAAGATTATTTAGAAAAATTAGATAAATTAGATAAATCAACCTTAGTTCAAGAGGGTGATATAAAGCCAATTATAAAGGAATTAAATGGCAACAGATAAAGCATATAAAGTTTTAGCAAAACAAGAAGGTATCTCAAATTCAAAAGCTAAAGAGTTAATTGATAAAGGTCTTGTTCGTGCAATGGGTAAGAAAGTAATGATTGCAAGAGGAGAAATCCCAACAGACATTACTTTTACAGTAAAAGAGGTTGCAAGTATTAAGCTAATCTTCCAAGATGATGATATTTTAGCATTAGATAAACCTGCATTCATGACAAGTGATGAAGTTGCAAGAAAATATCCAAAATACATGATGTTAAATAGACTTGATAAAGAGACTAGTGGTGTAATGTTGTTTGCAAAAAATGAAGAATTTCAGAAAAAAGCGATTGATGAATTTAGAGCAAATAGAGTTTATAAAGAGTATGTTGCAATTGTAGATGGGAAAGTTATTGATGAGATTGAGATTGATAAACCGATTTTAACTACTAAAGATAGAGGACAAGCTAAGTCTAAAGTTGATGCAAAAAAAAGGTAAAGCCTGCAAAATCAACTGTTTATCCAATGTTTGTAGAAGGAAATAAATCTAAAATCAAAATTGTAATTGATACAGGAAGAACTCATCAAATTAGAGTACATTTAAATTCTGTTGGATTACCAATTATTGGTGATGCAATTTATGGTAAGCCAGCTTCAAATATCACTAGAGTTTTATTACATTCAAAAGTAACAAAGATATTTGATTATAAATTTGAAGCAAAAGAGCCTAGAGAATTTAGAGTGTATGAATTTAATTAAAATTTAAGAATTCTAAAAATTAAAAAGTCCTATTTTAGGGCTTTTTAGAAAAACATAAAATTAATATTTCCTTAATTATATATTCATTTAAACTTTATCAAAGAATAAAAAGAGTAAAATCCACAAAATTTAAAATATGTGGAGATAGTTTTGTTTGATTCATTAACCGGTTCGATTAAAAATGCAGTAAATAAGATTAGACATAAAGATGATATAGCTTCTTTAAAAAAAAGCTATTACAGAATTAAAAAAATCATTATTGAAAGCAGATGTACATCATAAGACTACAAAAGAATTAATAACTGCAATTGAATTAGAAACAAAAAGATTAGGAATAGGTCAAGACTCATTTTTAAAAGCATTACAAAGTGAATTAAATAAAGTTTTAACAACTGAAGGTAATCAAGGTTTTGTTTTCTCTAACACTCCTCCTACAACAATTTTAATGACAGGACTTCAAGGTTCTGGTAAAACAACTACAACTGGAAAATTAGCAAACTATTTAAAAATTAGAAAGAAAAAAAGTATTAGTCGCTGCAGCAGATTTACAGAGATTAGCCGCTGTAGAACAATTAAAACAGATTGCCGCACAAGTTGAAGTAGATATTTATTTTGATGACAATGAAAAAGACCCAATTAAAATTGCACTTGCTGCAAAAGAAAAAGCTACTAAAGAACATTACGATGTTTTATTAGTGGATACAGCCGGACGACTTGCGATTGATGATGAGCTTATGGCACAACTTGATGATGTTAAGAATAGAATTCAACCAGATGAAATATTTTATGTTGCTGACTCTTTAACAGGTCACGATGCAACAAGAACTGCAACATCATTTAAAGAAAAAAATTGGAATTGATGGGGGGGTAATTTTATCTAAATATGATGGAGATACAAAAGGTGGAGTTGCAATTTCACTTTCACATCAAGTAGGAGTTCCATTAAGGTTTATTGGTATTGGTGAAAAGATGCCAGATCTTGAAGTATTTATCCCAGATAGAATTGTATCAAGACTTATGGGTGCAGGGGGGGATATTGAAGGTCTTGCAGAAAAAAAACTTCTGCTGTAATCGATGAGAAAAAAAGCAAAAGAAGTAACTAAAAAAAATCAAAAAAAAGGTGAGTTTAACTTTAATGATTTCTTAGACCAACTTTCAATGATGAGTAAATTAGGTTCTATGAAATCTATTATTGGAATGATTCCAGGTCTTTCACAAATGGCAGGTCCATTAAAAGATATGGACTTTGAGAATTCTGATGAGATTAAAAGAATTAAAGCATTAATTGGTTCAATGACTCCAAAAGAGAGAGAAACACCAAGTTTAATGAACCCATCAAGAAAGAAAAGAATTGCTAAAGGTTCAGGACTTAGTGAAGTTCAAATTAATAAAATTTTAAAGCAGTTTAAAAATGCTTCAAAAATGGCTAAAAAAAACTTTCAAGTAAAGGTGGCATGAAAGGACTTCAAAATATGATGTCTCAAATGCAAGGTCCAGGCGGTCCAGGGGGGGGACTTAACTTACCTAAATAGGTAAAAAAGATACTATTCTTAGTATTGAGTTGTAAACTTGCATCTTTATTGAAGAGCTGAGTTTAGAATTCAATACTAAAACACAATAAATTAAGGAAAGAAAATATGACAGTAATTAGATTAACTAGAATGGGTAGAAATAAAAAAACCATTTTACAGAATCGTTGTAACAGACTCAAGAAAAAGAAGAGATTCAGGTTGGATTGAATCAATTGGATACTTTAACCCAGTTTCTGAGCCTAAAGTATTAAAATTAGATGAAGAGAGATATAACTATTGGTTAAGCGTTGGTGCTAAACCGTCTGAAAAAGTTAAAAAAATTAGCAACTAAGTAATTTTAGTATAAAATAACAACATGATTACAAATTTTATAGAAAATTACGCAAAACTTATCGTAAGTAAACCAGATGACGTTATTGTTTCAACTAACAGTGTTGATGAAACTTTTACTGAAATTACTATAGAAGCAAATAGTGCAGATATTGGTAAATTAATTGGAAAAAAAACGGAAATATGATTAATGCTTTAAAAACTATGGCAAATGGTTGTAAAGCAAAAGATGGTGTATCTTACAAAATCCAAGTTATTGCAAACTAATTTTACTTCATGAAAAATAGAATCTATGTTGCAAAGCTAGGTAAAGCAGTAGGCTTAAAAGGTCATTTAAGACTTTTTATAGATACTGACTTTCCTGAGCAGTTTAAAAAGGGTGCAACATTTACAACAAATAAGAATCTTGAGTTAAAGGTTCTAGAATATAATGCATCCCGAGAACTTATCAAATTTGAAAACTATGATAATGTAGATATTTCAAAAAAAACTAACTAATCAAGAACTTTTTGTATCTGAAGAAATAACTAAAGAAAACTGTACTTTAAAAGAGAATGAGTTTTTTTGGTTTGATATTTTAGAGTGTAAAATCATTGAAGATGGTAGAACTCTTGGCATAGTAAAAGATATACACAGGTATCCTTTAGATGATTATTTAGAAATTACTACAGATGAAAATCTTGTAAAAGAAAACTTACCAAAAACATTTTTAATACCATATAACGTAGAAAACTATATAGTTGAAGTTGATATAGAGAATAAAATTATAGAGACTAAAAACTGTTTTGTTATATTAGAAAACTCGTAAAAGCTTTCTAATATTCACATCTTTTCTTGTACTCTTCTTTAGTGAAGTCTACTAAATAAGACTCTTTGAATCCGTTTTCTAATAGATTATCTAAGACTTTTGCTCTTTCAATATTTGAATCATAAGGCCCAAAATAAACCTCAATTCTATTTTTAGAATCTCTACATAAAGAGACGTTTTTATCTATTGTTAAAACTTTATCTAAATATGTTTTATATAGTTCACCTTTGATTGTAGCTACATTAATAAAAGGTAAAAACATTTTTGAAGATGTTTTCTCTTCCATATTATTCTCTGCTTCTTTCATGATCTCTTCTTCATTTTCAGGTTCTACAATCTCTTTTTCTTCTATAGAGTTTTTAGTAAGATCTTCATTTTCTAACTTAGATAAAAACTCTTCTTTTTTCATTTCTAATTCTTGAGCAGCTTTTTCTTGCAGTTTTATAAACTCTTCTTGCTCTTTTTTTTAATAGCCATTCTATGCTCTTCAAGTAATCTTTTCTCTTCGGCTATTTTATCAAGCTCTGCTTTTAGTTTTTCTTCTTCTTTTTTTTCTTTTCTTCTTCTATTGCTTTTTGCTCAGCTTCTTTTTTTTAATCTCTCTTCTTCTTTAATTCTTTTTTCTTCTGCTTCTAACTCTTCTTTATTCATAATTTCATGTTTAGTTAATGCCGTAAGTTTTTTTATTTAGTTTCTTTTTATTTATATCATTTGTATTAAATTCAACTTTAGGCTCTATTTTGTTCTCAACTTTTTTTTACCATAGGTTTTTCTACTGGTTCAGGTTCAAAAAAAGCCAGTAAAATATAAAACTAGTCCAATAACTAAAATTAGAGCTAAAGCAATAACTATACCAATTAATATTTTGTAAATCTTTGGTTTTTTTCTTTTGAACAGGAAGTTCTTCATTCTCTGTAGAATTATTTGCCTCATCTTCTTCTAATCCATCTCTATCTTCGTTTTCTATTACTTTAGAATCTTCATTTGAGTTATTTTGACTTTTTTGATTGTTTGAAATTAGCTCTTCATCTTCTAAATCTTCATTTACAGGCGATAATAATTCTTCCTCTTTTGTATCATCTATTGATAGTGCTTCTAACGCATCTTCTTCACTTATATTGTTTGATGTTTCAAGACCAACTTCTTTGATTATTTCTTCATCTGTTTTTTTCAGCCATATTTTACTCTTCTTCTTTTTTTCTTTGATCTTCTTTTTTTTCTCTTTGTCTCTCTAAATCTTTTCTTTGTTCTTTTCATAGTACTGTTTTCTGTACTCTTTTAATTCTTCTTTTTTTCTTCTCTCTATAAACTTTATCATATTCAAGTCTTTTTTTTACGATTCTCTTGATAATATGATTGTTTTTTTCTTTATATTCACTCATTTTTTGTAATATTTGTTCTTTTCTATCATCAATATGAGCTTTTTGCTTCTTCGCAATTAATTTAATGTTTTTAGAAAAATTTTCACTATTAAGTTCTTTAGAGTAATCAATCTCTTTATACTCTTTATACTTAGTATCGCTACTTTTCTTTTTGCTTTTTAAATAGTATTCTCTTTTTTTTCTTTTTATGTTTTAAAAAGTTTTCTTCACGAAGCCTTTTTAATTCTTCCAAGTTTGTTGGCATAAACTATTTCACATTATCTTTTTAATCTATTTACAGTGTCTAACATACTATCTGTAGTTGTAATTGCTTTAGAATTAGCTTCATAAGCTCTTTGTGCAGTAATTAGATCAACCATTTCGTTAACCAGTTTTACATTTGAAAGTTCGATCATCCCTTGTCTTACACTTCCAAATTGGTCTTCTGTTGGGTTACCTACAATTGCATCACCTGAAGCTTCACTTGGCATATAAAGAGACTCTCCTTTTGGAGTAAGTCCAGCAGGATTAATAAAATCAGCAATTGTAATTTGTCCTAAATTAGTAACCGCCCCCCCAGTTGTAGGGTCTTCAGCTGTAACTGTACCATCATTTGCAATTGTTAAATTGTTTAAATTATCAGGAACTGTAATTTGAGGATTTAATGTATAACCATTTCCATTTACAATATTTCCTTCAGAATCTAATTTAAAGGCACCATTCCTTGTATAAGCAGTTTCTCCGTTTGGCAGGGTTACTTGAAAGAAACCTTTCCCTTCAATAGCTAAATCAAGAGTATTAGAAGTTAATTTTAAATCACCTTCTAAAAAGTTTTTCTGGATACCAGATACTCTTACTCCTAATCCTACATCCATACCTGTTGGGTTTGTAGTTGTCTCAGAAGTTTGGCCTGCTGTATAGTTTAATGATTCATACATTAAGTCTTGAAATTCTGCTCTGTCTTGTTTAAATCCCATAGTGTTAACATTCGCAATATTATTTGATGTTACATCAATTTGATGTTGCATTGAGTTCATTCCAGTTGCAGCTGTGTAAAGACCTCTGATCATGGTAATCCTTTATATTTTGTAATAATGTTAAATTATATTTAAAGATTTTTAAAGTTAGATAAATTGTAAATAAATAATTAAGATGTATTAAGTATAAATTCAAATCAAATGATATATAATAAAAGGATTTTGAATATAGTTTTTTAAAAAGGTTAAATATGAAGATATTAATAGTTGATGATAGTTCTACAATGAGAAGAATTATTGGTAATGTTGTTATGCAACTTGGCTTTGCAAAAGAAGATTTTGATGAAGCTGAAGATGGCGTAAAAGCATGGAAGCTACTAAGTGAATCTCAATATGATATTATTCTTACAGATTGGAATATGCCTAACATGAATGGGTTAGACTTAGTTAAAAAAGTTAGAGCTGAAGGTAACCATCAAAAAGTACCAATTATTATGATTACAACAGAGGGTGGAAAAGGTGAAGTTATTACTGCATTAAAAGCAGGAGTAAACAATTATATTGTTAAACCATTCAATGCACAAGTTTTAAAAGAGAAACTTGATGGGGGGGTTTTAAAATAATACTTTAGAATATTTTATTAAAGGTGTAGATTATGAGTATGAGTCAAGAAGAAATAGAATCTTTAATGAATGGTTTAGACTTCGAAGAAGAATCAAGTTCTCCAGAACCTGTTGTAGAAGAAGAACCAAAAGAAGAAACATCAAATGAAGGTTCGATGTCTGAAGATGATATAAATGAATTAATAGCTCAAACAGAAGATATAGTTAGTTCAAATGATAATGGCAGTAGTGAAGAATCAGTTGATGAACTATTGAATAGTTTAGAAAATATGGATATTGATGAGCCATCTGAAGAAGAGACTAATATTGATGATATTATTAAAGAGTTAGAAGAAACTAGTGATATTACTCAAGAAGAAAGTAAGTCTACAGTAGAAGAAGAGGTTATTGAGGAACCTGTTACAGAAACAAATGAAGAAGTAGAAGAAAAATTATCAACTGATAATATTGATGATTTACTAGCTTCAATTGATGGAATTGAAGAGGAAACTCAATTAGAAGAACCTTCTCCTGTTGCTATAATTGAGAATAAAGATAATGATATTATAGATATTGATAGGAAGATTAATAGTGGTGTTTTCCCTTTACCTGTTGAAGATGATACAAAAGTTGTAAATCAACTAAGTGAAGTGGCAAATGATTCTGAAGAGAAAGCTACAAAAATATTTGATGTTTTAAGCAATATTCTTGATTATAATAATGATATACAAAATGATATACAAGCTTTAAGTGAATTTAATGAAAAACAAATTTCTATGTTAAATTCATTAAATCAAAAGTTTCCAAATATTGAAGTTTTTAAAATGAATTTAGAACAAGCTCAAGTAATGGGTACACACATAGAAGATGTAAACGAAAAATTAAATGATGGAAATACAGAGATTTTCCAAGCAATGGAACTAATGCAATATCATGATATAAATAGGCAAAAAATTGAAAGAGTAATGTCTGTTATTAGAAAACTTTCAACATATTTAAATAATCTTTTTGAAGATGAGGGAAATAGGCAGGAAGTTGCAGTTGCAAATCATATACATGGCGATAATACAGAAGATTTAGTTGGCGATGATGATTTAGAAGCATTAATTGCCGAGTTTAATAAATAAAAAGGAATTAAAATGAATCAAGGTACATATCCTCTTGCTGCATCTATGATAAATCAAATCAATAGACTTGATATGGTTTCTAATAATTTAGCAAATGTAAATACTAACGGTTTTAAACAAGAAGGAAGTACTGAAGGTTCTTTTAATTACTATTTACAACGAGCTCAACAAGAAGGTTTTATTCCTTCTAAAGTAAATGAAGTTACAAATACTATTCCTAAAATGGATTCTAAGTTTATTGTAAGTGAACAAGGTCCAATTATGCCTACAGGTAATAGTTTAGATTTTGCATTAAGTCAAGCTGATACTTTTTTTTAAAGTACAAGATGAAAGTGGAGAAATTGTATACACTAGAGATGGAGCATTTAAAAACTTAAATGGTTTTCTTGTTGATTCAAATGGACAATATATTTTAAATAATGATAATGAACCAATAATCACAGAAGAAGCAGGTTTTGAAAATCAAATTGGTGTAGTAAAGATTGATTATAAAGATTTAAATAAATATAAAGATAATAATTTTAAAGTAAAAGATGGCGCTTTTATTGAAGCTTTTGAAACAAATGACAGTCAAATAATGCAAGGTGCTATTGAAAAATCAAATGTAAATTCAGTTACAGCAATGGTAGAGTTAATAGATGCTCAAAGGAGATTTGAACAAGCTCAAAAAGCGGTGACTACTATTGATGAATTAAATTCAAAAGTAATAGATAAAATAGGAAACAATACTAGATCATGAAACCAAGTAGCGTAACAGATTTACTTTTTAATCAATTAAGCTTTAGAAGTGATAGACAAAATGTTATTTCTAGTAATATAGCGAATATAAATACACCTGGATATAAGACAAAAGAGTTAGTTTTTGATCATGAATTGAAAAAAATTGAACAAGCTAATGATTTAAAGATGATTACAACAAATAGTATGCACTTAAATGGTTTTAATGAGAGTGTAAAAGTAAAAGAAGCTAGACTTACACAAGTAAAAGGTTTAGAAGAACAAAATGATGGGAATAATGTAAATTTAGATACACAAATGAGTGAAATGTCAAAAAAACAAAGTAATATTTGATGCGCTGCAATCGTCTATCAAAAAAAAGATTCAAGATTGTTTAGATCTGTAATAGAATCATCACAAAAAAATTAATTAGGATAACAATTATATGGATCAACTTTTAAAGTTTATTAATAATCTAAATGCAGCACAAAGAGCAGTTATAATAGGTGGGTTTTCACTTCTTTTTGTTCTTTTAATTGGATTATTAGTTTATTCAAATATTAAGGCACAAGATAAAAAATTAAATTATACAATTGCTTCAAATTTAACTAAAAATCAAGTTATGTTAGCATCAAATGAACTAGAAGCTTCAGGAATAGAGTTTTCAGTTATAGGTAGTGGTGATAATCTTACATTAAAGACATCAAAAGAGTTTATAAATATTGCTAAAATAAAGTTAGTTACAAGTGAGGCTGCAACGAGTAATCATGTTGGTTGGGAAATATTTGAAAAGTCGTCATTAGGTACAACAAATTTTGAAAATAAAGTAAAATATTTAAGAGCTTTAGAAGGTGAACTTTCACGTTCTTTAGAGGCATTATCAGGTATTTTAAGAGCAAGTGTAAAAATTGCAATTCCTAAAGAAACAATCTTTACGGAAAGAAAAACAGATCCCACAGCATCTGCTGTAATATCACTAAAGCCTGGAGTCTTTTTAACTCAACAACAAATTGATGGAATTAGAAACTTTATAGCTTCGGCAGTATCTAACTTAAAAAGTGAAAATATTAAACTAATAGATCAAGATGGCGCATTATTACAAATGTCTTCGGATGATTTAGATAATCAAAAATCATTAGCTCAAAATAAATATAAACAAAAACTAGAAGAAGATTACGAAAAAAAAGATTGTTGCATTATTAGAGCCTTTTGTTGGAATTGGTAGAGTTGTTGCAAGAGTTACTTTAGATTTAGATTTTAGGAAGAGACATGTTCAAGAAGAGATTTATGAACCTGAAGGAACAATAAGAAGTCAACAAACAACAGAAAGTACTTCAAGTTCTGCAGGGAATTCTGCTGGAACAGGTGGTACGGCAGGAGTTGATAATAATATAGACGAACCAGATGGAGCAAATTCAAATTCAGGTACTCAGTCATCAAATGAGAGTGCTAAAAATGTTACTAACTATGAGATATCTAAGAAAGTAATTGATGAAAAAAAGTAATAATTATTCTTCTGTAAAAAGAGTTAGTGCTGCTGTAACTTTTGATTCCACTGTATTAAAAGACGTGCAAAATAGAGATGAGTTTTTATCTTCAATTCAATCAATTGTTCAAGATACAATTGGATTTGACTCTAAAAGAGGTGATAAAATTACGGTTAAAGACTTTAAATTTATTGGTCTTAAACCAATTTCACAAGAACAACAAGTTGATGAAAATGGAAACCTTGTATCTGCGAAAGATTCAAATGATAGTGGAGTTGATACTTTTGCTATGGTACAATCAATATTAAAAGATTTTAGTGAATATTTTCAATATCTAATTGCTGCAATTTTACTATTTATTTTTATAAAAATTTATTGTAAATCATGAAGTAGTTGTGCTCGGGGGGGATAAAGTTAATTCTGAAGGTAAAAAAGTTGATTCATCAGGTAATCCAATAGATAAAAGTTTTATGGATGACTTTATGTCTGATTACGAAAATGAATTTGATGCAACTACGGCACAAGGTAGGCTTAAAGCAAAAGTTCGAAGTCAAATTATGAATAACATAGAAGGACTTGATGAAGAGAATGCCGCAAAATATGAGGTGTTAATAGAATCAATTGATAAAGAGATAAATAATAATCCAGATGAAGTAGCAAGAATGATTGAATTGTTACTTACTGAAGGTAGTGGAAAGTTTAAGTAGAGGTAGATTATGAGTGAACAAAATGAATTATTAAAAGGGATGTCAATGCTTGATAAGGTTGCACATTTTTGTGTCCTTATTGGGGGGGAAGAAGCAACTGTTAAGGTGTTCCAACATTTACCTAAACATCTTGTTGAAGAGATCTCTACAGCTATTACTATGATTACTTCTGTTGATAAAGAGACATCTTTAGCTATATTAGAAGATTTTCATTTATTTACACGTTCTAAAAACTTTATTAGCTCAGGTGGTTATGACTATGCACGTGAGATTTTATATAAATCTTTAGGTAAAGGAGAAGCAGATGAAGTTTTAGCAAAACTTTCTAGGATGAAACTTGCAGCTCAATCTTTTGCATACCTAGATGCAATAAATCCTAAACAATTATCAGACTTTATCAAAGATGAGTCTCCACAAACAATTGCTGTAATTTTATCACATATGGAAGCAAATAAAGCAGCTGATGTTTTACAACAGCTTGAAGAAGATGTTAAAGTAAAAGTAACTATGCAAATGGCAACTATTAAAGATGTATCACCTGATGTTGTTAGAACAATTTCCGTAGTATTAGAAAAGAAACTAGAATCACTTTTATCTTCTATTGTTGATGTAGGTGGTGTAAAAGTTGTTGCAGATATGCTTAATAGACTAGGTCCGAAAGCTCAAGATATTCTTAAAAATATTAATGGTGTAGATACTTCACTTGCAACGAAAATAAAAGAGAATATGTTTGTATTTGAAGATTTATTAAAGTTAGAATCAGAATATATAATGAAGATTTTACAAAATGTAGATACAGCAGATGTAGCAGTTGCAATGAAAAATGCTACAGATGATGATATGCTAAAAATTACAAGTTCTATGTCTCAAAGAGCAAGTGATAGGTTTAAAGAAGAGTTTGAGATGCTTACAAAAGTAAAAATTAAAGATATTGAAGCAGCCCAAAGAAAGATGCTTGACGTAGCGCAGAAGATGATTGAAGAGGGTGTAATTGATAGAGATATGGATGAATAATGGAAAAAAAATAACGTTTATTCTAGTGCTAAAATAGTTAGCAAAAAAAGATGATATTCAAGATTATCAATTAGGCACATTTGTTCAAAATAATGTACAAGTAGAGATGCCAAATTCACAAGCTGTTCTAAATGATAGGGAAATCAATGGAAATACTGACCCTATGTTAAATGAAATTAGGGCATTATCTCAAAATATTCAAAATATTGGTGAGAGAATTACTTTATTAGAAAATAACGGTATGACTGGACGTGAAATTGATGGACAAGTTGTGCAAGCAATAAAAGACTTAAAACATTATGCAAACTTTTTTGAACAAGCAACATTTCAAATGGAATCAAAACTTTTAAAAACATCAATCTCAATTGCTCAAAAAAAATTATTTCGATAGAAGTAGGCGAAAACTCAACAGCAATTGCAAAGCAAACAATAATGCATTTACTTGATAAGATTAAGAATGCATCAAAAATTAAAATTCATTTAAATCCAAAAGATTTTGAAATTTTAAGAAATGATTTAAATCTAGAAAATTATATAGAATTAGTAGAAGATTCAAATGTTACTGCTGGTGGCGTAGTTATTGCAAGTGATTTAGGTAACTTTGATGGTAATATTGAATCAAAAGTAAATTCTATGTTAGAGTCACTTGATATGGTGATATAAACTTAACTTTTTAAACTTACAAACTTTATTAAATTTTTATAAGTAATCTTAAAAATCGCATTTTTGTGGTATAATATATCAACTTATAAAAAAAAGTATTGGTATGGAAATTAGTGAAAGAGATTATGATTTATTAGTTGATACTCAAATCATTGTTGACGTAATGCTTGGTAGTGCAGATATTACTATAAAAGAATTTTTAGAATTAACTGAAGGAGATATTTTATCTTTAGATAAACAGGCTGGTTCAGGTGGTGATATTTACGTAAATAAGAGAATTATTGGGACAGGTGATATAATCGTAATTGATGAGAAATTAGCAGTTAGAGTTCAAGAAGCTATGGATTCTGATAATGTAGTTAGATATTTCTTTGAAGAAAATATGATATAGGAGTTTTCAATGTCAGTAGATAATGTTCAAGTAAACACAAATAGAGGAGTTGATGGAAGTTCTTACACATCATCAATTAGTAATGATCAATTAACAAATTCAGATTTCTTAAAGCTTATGATTGAAGAGCTTAAGATGCAAGATCCAACAAAGCCTATGGATTCTGCTCAGATGCTATCAACACAAATGCAAATGTCTACAATTAATACAAACCTAGAAACAATTAAAACTATGGAAACTCTAGCTAAAACTTTTTCTCAATCTGCTTTATCAAATGCTGCAAATGTTATTGGAAAAAGTATTGAAGATGGAAATGTTGGTGAAAATGGAGTTAATAAAGCTTATACCGTTAGATCTGTTGAAAACGTTGATGGAGAAGTAACTGTAAAAGCACAGCAAATTCTTTATGTCGAAGATCAAGTTAAAGATGCTGATGGTAATTCAATAAACTATGATATTAATGGTGAAATTTTAGATGCGGATGGTAAAAAAAACTGGACAAAAAGTTGCTTTAAAAAATCCAGGTGAAGTAATAACTGAAAATGGCAAACCTGTTATTCTTGATGAAAATAATGAAAAGGTTACTGACCATACTTATGAAATGAGTGGAGGTGTATTACCTGTTTATTCAGATCAATTAACTTCTATACCGTTTAGTAATATTACAAAAATATTTTAGGAAAATATTATGATTAGTGGATTATGGAATGGAGTAACAGGACTTAACACTTTTGAAAGAGCTTTAACAACTCAATCAAATAATGTGACAAATTCTAATACAATTGGACATAAATCAGATCAAATATCTTTTCAAGATTTGATGTATCAATCTAGATATGGAAAAGGTGTTACTGTTCAAAGTGTAGAAAAAAAACTTTGATCAAGGTGGTATAAAAATCACAGATAATACTTTAGATGCTGCTATTGAAGGTGATGGTTTTTTTTATAGTAAGAGATACTACAGATAATCAAACATACTATACAAGAGCAGGTAACTTTAGAATGGGTACTGATGGAATTTTAGAATCTATGGAAGGTAATAAAATACTTGGAAGTGCTACAAATATTTCTAGTGTAATTAGTTCTGATGCTAATACAAAATTTAATTCTAGTTATAGTAAATTTATTGCATCAGAACCTATTACAGGAGTTGGATTCTTTCAAACAATTAATGCAAAATCAACTGATTATACATTAAGTGCTGCTGATGGAGGAATATCAGGACAAGGTTTTAAAACAGCTGGTGGGAAAATAGCTGACATTTCAGCATTATCAACTGATTATAATGAAAAGTTAAAATTATATTCATCTAATCCTGTAATTCCGGGAACAGCTTCTTCTTCACAAGTTACTCAAGTAAATTTTGAAGATTTCAATACTACTTTAGTAGAAGGTGGTTTTATAGAAATATATGTAAATGGAAGTATGGTTAGACAATATTTTCAAACTGATACTCAGACAACAATGAATGAATTTGCAGATAAAATATCAAATGTTAAGGGACTTACAGGGACAGTTGATTCTAATGGTTTATTGACAATTAACTCTTTAGTACCTGGTGAAGATGTAAAGTTTACGGGTGCAGCAATTGATTCTAATGGTTATGGAATAAATGAAATAACTTCTCCTGTTACAGGAACAGGTATTGCTATGGTAAATAGCTCAAGGGATGCTTTAAAAGCTGCTTTAGAAAATGCTGGTGCAAAATTTATAGAGATGACAAATATTATACAAGATGCTGATTCTGGGTTAACAAACTTAACTCAACTACAATTAAAACTTGATAGTTTAAATATTTCAGAAAATACATTTGGTCAATTATCAATTGAAGATGGACTTATTTATGCAAAAGATGATAATAATAAATTTTTAGTTGGAAAACTTGAAACAGCAAACTTCCCAAACCCAAGCTCTTTAGAACCTAAAGGTGGAACACTTTATGCGATAGGTAAAGAGACAGGTGAAGCTAAAAATGCAAGTAACTTAAATAAGATTATTGGTGGAGCAATTGAACTTAGTAATACAAATTTTAGTGATGACTTGGTTGATTTAATGGTATATCAAAGAGCCTTTGAAGCAAGTTCAAAGTCAATTACAACATCAGATGAATTTTTAAAAACAGCAATACAGTTAAAAAAAATAAATTTAACTGTATATGTTTAAATATTAGTGCTTAAAATAAGAAAGCATTAATATTTGAACATGAAAATGTTTAAAAATTTATCTAAAAGGATAAATCATGATTGGAGCATTATGGACAGGGATTTCGGGACTTGCGTCTCATCAAACAGCGTTAGACAACGAATCTCATAATATTTCAAACGTAAATACAGTAGGGTATAAAGCCTCAAGAATCTCTTTTGCAGACCAAATGTATCAAGATAGAATCGGTAAAGGTTCTAAAGTACTTGATGCAGAAAAGTTATATGTACAAGGAAATCTAAAACTAACTGGTGTTGATTATGATATGGCACTAAGTGGAGATGGATTTTTTACAGTACTAAATACAAGGTCTAGTGGAACTGCTGAGACTCTTTATACTAGAGCTGGTAACTTTAGAATGGGTGATAATGGTACATTGCAAGATGCAGCTGGAAATGAAGTCCAAGGTTGGGCAATGACAGCAATTGATGCAAATAAAGATGTAAGTAGTACTAACCCAAATGTAGATATGTTTACAGGTGACTATACTAAATTATTAAGTTCTAAAGTAGTTAAACATTCAAATTATATAGAAACTATTACAGCAAAAGCAACAGATTATTCTGCAACTGCAAAAGCTGACTCTGAAACAGTATTTAGTGGTGCTGGTATGAAGAGTAAATCTGCGAAGATATCAGATGTTGAATCTTTAGTTGCTGATTATGCCTCTTGGTTACAGAGACTAAAAGATGATCCAGATGGAGGAAGTGCTAGTTCTACTGCACAAGTTTCACAAATCAACTTTAAATCTTATGATACTTTAGGTGGAACTGACAGTGGGCTTATCTCTAAAGAAGGTGACCAAATATATGTATATATAGATGGCAATAAATATTCTCAAAACTATATCTCAGTTACTGCCTCAAGTGACCTAGATGGAAGTGGCGGAGCACCAGATGATACAGATAATAAAATTGCAAGTAGGATTGCAACATATAAAGCATTAGCAGATAAGCTTTCTGAAATTCCAGGATTAAGAGCTTATATGGCAGCGGAGCCAACGGGAACGGCAAATAATGACGTTCTTGAAGATGAAGCGTATTCACTATCAACAAAAACTAGTGATATGGTAAAAGGTATTATTCAAATAGAATCTTTAATTCCAGGAAAAGCGTTCACTATTACAGAAGTTGGTGAAATTTCAGGTTCTAATACTGTAGCTGGTGCTTTTCAAACAGGTACTCCAGCTGTTGAAGGTACGGGAGTAGGAGCACTTGAAAGTTCTAAAGAAGCGTTAGCGAGAGCAATTACTGGTAAACAACAAGATGTGTATACACCATCAGATTTAGGTATTGATGGTACGGCAGATGTTATTTTTGGAATTACTATTTATGATAAAGAATTAGGTAAAAATATACCTGTTCCAGGATTGAGTACAACCCCCCCTGCAACAGCATTAAATATTTTTATTGATGGGCCAACTGATGTTGATGCAATGGTTGCCGCAATTAATTCGCCTACTCCAACTTACAAAAATGCTTCAACCGGTGCAACTTCTGCAACAAGTTCTTATGTATTATCTGATTATGTAGTTGCAAAAAAATGTAAATGGAAATTTAGTAGTTGAAACACTAGATAAAAACTATGATGTTGAGTTTAGTTCATCTATGAAATTGTTAGCTGCAGGTGGAGATACAGCAGCAACAAATCCTATTGCTATTACAAATTATGTACCTAGAGATAAGAATAATGATTATAGTGGTAGACAAGGTGCAGGAGCAGAGTTTATTCAATTAATTAACAAAGTTGATCAAACAACTACTCAATCATCTTTACAATTAAAACTTGATACTTTAGGTATTTCTGACTCTGCATTTGGAGAGTTTTCAGTTGATAGTACAGGGTTAATTACTATGAAGCAAGATGGAGCAGAGTTTGCTATTGGTCAAGTTTCTATTGCGTTATTTAATAACAATAGAGGATTAGACCCAGCTGGAGATAATCTTTTAGCAAAAACAAATGATTCAGGTGAACCAATATACAATTTAAACAATGATAAAACTGCAAAAATTGAAGGTAAAACGCTAGAACTTTCAACTGCAGATTTATCTGAAAGTTTAGTAAATTTAATGGTATTCCAAAGAGCATTTGAAGCAAATGCAAAATCAATTACAACATCAGATCAGTTATTAAATACATTGATCAACTTAAAACGATAAAATAGGATAAGAGGGAAATCCCTCTTATTTTAATCTTAGAGGAAAAAAAATTGGATAATTTTTTATTAATTACAATTATTGGTATTTTACTTTTATATTTTTTTTCAAGTACAAATGTTTATAAATCTTTATATAGAAAAGTTAATGAAGAAAAGAATATTACAGAAGAAGAAAATAAAAAACTTCAGACGATAATAGATAGATATGAAAAACAAGTAAAAGTAAGTGCAGGTACATTGAAAAATAATCAAGAATCTCTTCAAGTAGCAAGAGATGATTTACAAAAGTTAAGACTTGAAAATAATGAATTAAAACATCAAGTAGAGACCTTAGAAGCTAGAACAGAAGAGCTATATGCTCAAGTTAATACAATGGTTTAGGATTTTTTTTGAAGAGAGCTTTATTAATCTTTATTACTCTATTTCTTATTTTTGGAACTTCCCTTTATGCAAAGAATAATGTAATAGATTCTCAACCTGAGATACTATTCAAATATGACAAACTAAAGAAAAATCAAGAAACGTTTAGATTACAAGTAGAGTTTAATAAAGCTATTTTACTTTTAGAAAAAGGTGAATATGAAAAAGCAATTATAATATTAAAAGAGACATCTTCTATTCTTAAAATACCATCTTTTTTGAATATTGGTATTGCATATTATAAATTAAATCAAATAGAAAATGCATTATTATATTTAAATAATATTTACGAGTTTAAGGAGTCTGCTTTTTCAAATACTTATTCATATATATCTGCATGTTTTTATCTTTATCAAATAAAAAAAAGAGAGGGTCTATCTAGAAACAATAGTAGATGTTACGAAGAAATTTAAAAATTTAACTGAGCATTCAAAAAGAATGATAGCAGATACATATATTATTTTAAAAGATTATGAAAAGGCATTAAATGTTTTAAACTCAATGGAGTTTCCTTTAGAAGTTAAAAAAGCAATGTTATATTTAAAACTTCAAGATTATGTTAAAGCAGAGCAGTTTTTACATAAAGCAAAAGAGACTACGTACAATCAAGAGAAAATAGATCAAATTTTATGGCTAATGGTTTTTAGAGATTTAAAATCTAATGAACTTGAAAAACTAAAAGAGCATTTAATGGAGTTAAATGATAGAAAAGAGACATTTGAAATTAATAAAAAAATATCCTCTAGAAATATTTTTTTAATAAACATAAGTTTACAACTAAAGAGTATTTAAAATTTATTACAAAGTTTAATGAAGATAGAAGAATTGACTTCATGTTCTATTTTACTCCTTTTATATTTTCTGATAATGAAGAGATTTTATATGATGTGTCAAAAGGTTTTATTTTTAAAGATAAGCAAAATGTAAAAAGTTTAGAAGAGATGGTCTCTTATAATTCTAAGTTTATAAATATAATAAAAGATGATCCAATTTCAAGGGTAATTAAATTAAAATCATATATAAAAGAAGATTCAAACTCTTACGTATATTATAATTTGGCTCTTTGTTATGCTCAAATAAATGACTTTCATAGTGCTTATAAATATTTTTCAAAAGCTTATAAACTAAATCCTGGAAATAAACTTTATGCAATAATGACATTAATTAGTGCAAAAAAAATAAATAAAAAAATAAAAGACTTTGAATATATAGAACAAAATATTCGATCGAAAAATGGTATGTATAAATATTTTGGACAAATGATATATAAAATATTTATGAATGATGGATTTGATGTAGCTTTTGAACCTTTAAGTTATAGACAAACTATTTTTTTTAAAGCTTTAGACTATTTAGTAAAACTTAAATCAGACAAAATAGATTTATCTCACGCTCTATTTTTAGAACATTATAAAGATCCTTTAGTCTATTTAATAAAATCAACGATAAGAAGAAAAGGCGAGACTGATTATCAATATTTTGCAAGACTTCAAGATAATATTCCTTTAAAAATAAATAACAATTTTTTTAGAAGGCCCTTTAGTAGTTACTCAATTTTATATTGATTTACTAAAAGCAATAGGACTTTTTTATAAAGCTGACCTAAGTTTAGAAACTGACCAAAGTCCATCCTATCTTAGAACGAAAGCACTTAGAGATTTACATAATAATAAACCTTTAAAAGCTTTAGAGTCATTAGAAAACCTTCAAGTAAAATATAAGTTAGAAGATAAATACACTATGTATTTAATTGTGGCAGCTTTATTAGAAGCAGGAAAATATAATGATGCTTCTTTACAGATTTCTTTAATTAAAGCAATTTTAAATGATAATGGTGCAGATTTTTTAACTGGGGGGGTACAACTAATTCAAGAGTTAAAATTTAGTAGTGCAAATCAGTATTTTAAAGAACCATATATGGATTCATTAATAGATTTCAGAATTCTTAACTTTGATGAACTATTAGAATCACTATAAACTAAAATTATAATTTTTACTCTTTTTTTAATAATAACAATCTAATTTAATTTTTTTTTGATATAATATTTGTAAGTCTATACTTTTAAAAGGAGGCTCTTATGGAATTAAGTAGAATTGCAGATGTTGATAATGCAAAGGCAAATCATGTTGAAAAGATTCAATCAGTAAAAGAGGTTGATGATAAACATAAAATAGTCCCTGATGAACAATATAAAAAAAGTTCAAGGAAGTATTCAAGAGATTGAAACGAACGAGGTTATCTTAGATAATATTAGATTCGGTTACAATAGAAGTTCAAAAGATTTTTTTTGTTAAAGTAGTAAGAGGTGAAGCTGAATATAAATACCCTACAGAAGATATGATGAGGGTTAAAGCACAACTTTTAAATGAATTAGAAAGACAACAAGAAAATAAATAAAATTTAAATTATGAGGATTATTTTTGGCATCTGATTTATCAAGTTTTTTTAAAAGATGAATTAGCTAATACATTAGAACAATTACTTTCAAAGAGTGTATCTATTGACTCTATAAGTGAACTTGATGTAGATAGTTTAGATGATTCACAATGTATTGATGTTTCAATAAAGTTCGATTTTTCGATATTTCATCAACGTGGAATTTTTATATACCTACAATTACTGCAACAAAATTTGAATATTTTATGTTAGGTGGTATGGGTGATTTAAAAGAACATATTGATGATGAAATAACTGACGCAGTTAATGAAATAATTTCTAATATTTGTGGGAGTATATGTACAACAGTAAATGCGCAAGGCTTTCCTGATGTATCTTCTATAAAATATGAAGGTTTAGGTTCTTCAATAAAAGACTGTAAAGAAGTAAGTAATGCTTCAAGAAAATACATATTCGATTTAACTTTAGATGGCGAAAAATTACCAGTTTATATTAGCTTTGATGAAGTTATTGTGCCTTATTTAGCACAAATTACAGGTGGTGATTCAAATGACTTTATAGTTAATGATAGTGCTTCAGTATCGTCGACTCCAGTAAGTACACCTTCAAATGTTGGAGCTGTACAAATGGGAATAAGCTCTTTATTATCTGAAGAATCAGCACAAAATTTACAACTGTTATTTGATATAAAATTAAAACTAAGTGTTAGATTAGGTACAAAAAAAACTTTTTACTTAAAGATATTCTTAGATGGGATATTGGTGAAATTATTGAACTTGAACAAATGGTAAATGAACCTTTAGAAATTTTAGTAAATGGCATTAAAATTGGTGAAGGTGAAGCAGTAATTGTAGAAGGTAAATTTGGATTAAAAGTAAAAAAATATTGGTACAGGTGCTTCAAGACTTGGACAATTAGGATTATAATAGATGGATAAGAGTACAGCAGGTGGTTTGGCAGGTGGTTGGGGGGGTCTTGTAGCCTTAGCTATCATTTTAGGTGGAGTTGGATTTGGTCCTTATATTGATGTTCCTTCTGTTGTAATTGTTATAGGTGGAACAATTGCAGTTACAGCTGGACAATTTGAAGGGTCAGATTTAAAACGTGTATCTCCTGCATTAAAGGTCGCTTTTAATGAAGTAAAAGTTGAACCTTTACCTGAATTGGTTGAGAAAATTACTTTTTATGCTACAGAGATTAAAAAACATGGAGTAATGCATATAGAACAAAAAGTTCTGCAAGAAGACAACCCTTTCTTTAAAGAAGCATTTCAATTACTTGTTGATGGAACAAAAGCCGAAACATTAGAACCTTTGTTAGAAACAAAATTAGAGTATATGGATAAACGTCATGGAACGATGATAGGTCTATTTGGTAATATTGGTGGAACTTCGGGTGCAATGGGTATGATTGGTACACTTGTTGGGCTAGTTGCAATGCTAGCAAACCTATCTGATCCAGCAGCAGTTGGACCTGCAATGGCAGTTGCTTTACTTACTACTATGTATGGTGCCTTAGTTGGTACATTATTCGCTGGTATTGTTGAAAGTAAACTAGCACAAAAACACAAAAAAGAGGTTGATGCATGTGAAGTTATTATTAAAGGTGCTTCTATGATAGCTGCAGAAGAATCTATTGGTAATATTAAAATGCAATTAAACTCAATTTTAGTGGAAACAGAAGAGTAGAAATTATTTATGGCAAAAGATAAATGTCCAGAATGTCCTAAGTGTTTACCAGGTTGGCTTGTACAATTTGGTGACCTTATGTCACTGCTTTTAACATTTTTTTATTCTTCTATTATCTATGGCTGTAATGGATAAGAAAAAAAGTTGAAGAGTATTTTGATGTTATGAAAAAAGCAATGGGTTTTATTGATGCTTCAACTGATGTACAAACACAATCAGATAAACACTCAACAGAAAATAGTAATTCTCAAGATGATGATACTGATTCAACTAATGAAGCGATGGACGAGACAGTTGATGAAGTATCTGAGCTTGTTGAACAAATGAATGATACAACAACAGAACAAACAGAACAAATACAACTTGAAAAAGGTAAAAATGAGTTTACTTTAGATATTCCTTCAACTATTATGTTTGAAGATGGAGAATATAAGCTAAATAATCCTAATTCAAAGAGGTTTATTGCAAAAATTGCAAGAGTAATTAGGACAATGCCTCAAGCAATGAATATAGAAATTATTGGTCATACATCAACAAATAACTTTATAAATGATACAATACCAAGAGATAACTGGGATTTATCTGCATTAAGATCAATAGCAGTAGTAAAAGAGTTAATTAAAAATAGAATAGATCCAAGTACATTAAAAGTTGCTGCATATGCTTCTTTTCATCCTAAAAGTGAAATGGCAGCAGATAATAGAAGAGTTGAAATGAGATTTTTCTCTGAGAATAATCAAGAAGATATTCTTAGTGAAGAGAGTTTCTTCGATAGATTGGAGTAATCATGGAATTAAATACAAACTTTGTAGATGTTAATAATCTAAAAACCAATCCAGTTCAAAATTATAAAAATGTGGATCCATCTTCTTTGCAAGATGATGCATTAAGAAAAGTAACAGATGATTTTGAGTCTTTTTTTATGCAACAACTTTTAGATATATCGTTAAAAAGTTCAAAACTTGCAGGAGAAGGAAGTGGTTCTGATATAATCAAAGGAATGTATACAGAGGCTATATCAAAACAATCAGTTGGAACAGTTGGTATTAGTGATATGCTTTATAACTTTTTAACTGAACGTAATAAATAAAAAGAGTAATCTATGATTGAAACTATTATAAACGACATGACAAATCTAGTTAGTAAAATGCAAGATTATATTAAACAAGATATTGAAGATATAAAGCAAGCCAAGCATGAAGAGCTCTTAAATAGAAATGATGAAAAACAGTTTATGATTGAAAAAATTGCTTCTTATAAACAACAATTAAATCAAGAAATTGTAAATCAAATGCAAAATGGAATAGATGTTAATATCTATAGAGATAAAGTTGATAACTTAGAAAACGAGCTAAGAAGCCTTTATGAATTAAATAGAAAATTAGCACTAATTGTTCAGCCTATACAACAAATGTATAAGGAGATAGTTGATGACTTAACAGAAAGAAATGGAGGAGATCTTTTTCATGTTAAGGCTTAAAAGTCTTTTTATATTAGTTCTTATCTCTTTAAATCTTTATTCAATTGAAGTGGTAGTTACTAATACAAAAGTTAATTATAAAGAGAAAATTGATTTAAATAAACTCTCTTCCGCAGATGTTCTAAGTGTAAAAAAAAGTTTTGTATTCCAATAACAATAAAAGATTTAGAGACAAAAAAAATATATTGCAAAGAGGTATCTTAAAAGAGGAACAATTCTTTGTACAAAAGATATTGAAGAGTTTTCAAAAAAAAGTCTGTTTTATTTGACTTTGGAACTATACAGATAGAAAAAGAGGGAAAGATCATTTTTGAAAATGATAAATATATAAAAATAAAAAAAACCAAATGGAAAAATTGAAAAAAAATTTATAAAGATGGAAGTTTACAATGAATATGCTCTCTTTTTAGGTGAGACACCTACTATTGCTTTAAGAAATGCTCAAGAAGAGTGTGGAGAAGAAGCAATTGTAATTTCCACAAAAAAAATATCAAGTGCAACAGATGGAACTAAAGATATGTATGAAGTTGTTGTTGCACTTGAAGATGATACTAAAGAGATAAAACATACAAAAAAGATAAGTACAGCCCCCCCTGTAAGTAATGAACCCGCATTTGAAGCAAAAGTTTATGATTTTAAAGAAGAGATTCTTAAAATGCAAGATGCAATCCTTCAGGTGCAAAAATCTTTATGGAATCCTAAAAGTCAATTATATGATTTAACAATACCTCTTGAATTTGTTGATATGTATAATCTTTTTGAACAAAATGGTTTTGATCAAGAGATGACATATACTATTATGAAAAAAACAATTAAACAACTTCCAGTTGCTTTAAAAGCAAATCCAAAAAAAGTAAATGATTTTTTTCAAATTAGTATTAAGAAGAATAATCCCAATTAAACAAGAAATTCCTCTTAGGAAACACCAAAGAAAGATAATTATGATGGTAGGACCAACAGGAGTTGGTAAGACAACTACTATTGCAAAACTTGCTGCAAGATATGCATATAAACTAGGTCAAAACTATAAAGTTGGTATTGTTACATTAGACTCTTTTAGAGTTGGAGCAATTGAGCAGTTACAGGCATATACAAATATTATGAGACTTCCTTTAGAGGTTGTTAAAAAACCCGAAGATTTAGTTGAGGCTCTTTTAAGATTAAAAGACTGTAACTATATTTTTATTGATACAGCAGGTTCTAGTCAATATGATGTTGATAAAATTGAACTTATAAATGAGTATCAAGAGAGAGTAAATGAACTTCCTATAGAAAAGGTTTTAGTTCTTCCTGCAAATGTAAAACACAATGACTTAATTGATATATATACAAATTATTCTAGGCTTAATATAGATTATCTTACATTTACAAAACTTGATGAAACTAAAAGCTTTGGAAATTTAATATCTTTTGCACATAAAACAAAAAAAATCTATTACATATTTTTCAATAGGACAAAATGTACCTGATGATTTAATCGTTTCTGATTCATCATTTCTAATTGATTGTTTTATGAATAACTCTTGCGCTAGGAGATAAAGTTGTTCAATTCAATTTCTACACAAGCTAGTAAGCTTGTTAATTTAACTAAAAAAAATCTAATAAATTATCAAAAACAAAAATTATAACTATAACTTCAGGAAAGGGTGGTGTTGGAAAATCTACTTTTACTGCTAATATCTCTTACCTTTTAGCAAAAAGAGGATTTAAAATTGCTGTTATTGATGCAGATATAGGACTAGCAAATATGCAAGTTTTATTTGATATAAGGCCAAAACAGACGCTTTTTGATTATATTGAAGGAAGAAATACTATAACTGAAGTTACAATAAATACAAACTTTGAAAATATATCTTTGATTGCAGGGAAAAGTGGTTATCAATATGCAAATTTAAAAAAAACTCCTTAGTCTTTACTCGTATAGTAAGTGATATAAAAGAACTAAACCAATATGATATAGTTTTAATAGATACAGGTGCTGGATTAAATGAATATGTACAAGAATTCTTATCAGTTTCAGATAATGTCCTAGCACTTACTACTACGGATCCTGCAGCATTGACTGACGTTTATGCTCTTATGAAAATGCTTTCCATTGATAAAAATAAGCTTATGTTATGTTTTAATCATACTAAAAGTTATAAGATTGGAGAGACAATTGCCAATTCTTTGGTAAATTTAGCTAAAAAAAATAGGTTAAATTCAAATTTTATGGTAAAATATATAGGTAATGTTTCAACATCAGCAAATATTTCTACCACTTCAAGGCTTAGAAAACTATTTGCTCATGAGTTTGCAAATGATGAAATAACAAAGCAACTTCAAAAGGTTATTGATACATTACTTGATAATATTAAGTAAGGTTTGTTAGTGAATAAATTAGCATCAAAATTTTTTTTACTTAACATAGAGATAGTATGGTAGTAGAGAAGTTCTCACAAAATGTGATAAATAGTGGTATATTTAGACTATATATAGCTATTGGATTTTTTGCTACATTAATCTTTTTTGTTATTAATGCAGATTTATTTACGCCACTTGAAATGATATTTGGAATTATAGGTGTTACTGTAGTTTTAAAAGGGGGGGTTTCAAATATGATGCTATCACTAATAATATTACTTTTTAATTTAGATAATAAACGTGCAGAATTAGATTTTAAATATAATGAAGAAAAAAATAAATGCAATGATGGCCGAGCTTGGTGTGCAAGATGCGCAAAAAGTTGGAAGTCAAACTAACTAAAGGAATTAAATGAATATTTCATCAATTGCTGATTCTTTAGGTTCAGTTGTAAATAAACAAAACAATATTAATAAAGTACAAGATAAATCCTTTGACAATATGTTAAAAGATGCAATATCTGAAGTAAATGAGACACAAGTAGAAGGTTATAAAGCTATGGAAGGAATTGCAACTGGTCAAGTTAAAAATCTTCAAGAAGCTGTTCAAAAAATAGAAGAAGCTGAACTATCTTTAAAACTTGCATTAGAGGTTAAAAACAAAGCTTTAAATGCATATAAAGAAGTTATGCGAATGCAAGTATAGTTTAGGAGTATAGTATGGGTTTTTTTTGATGGTTATAATGTAGCAGTATCAGGAATGAGTGCGCAAAGAACAAGAATAAATGTAGTAAGTGCAAATATTGCAAATGCAAAAACAACTCATACAGCCGATGGTGGTCCATACAAAAAACAAAATGTTGTTTTTGAAGAATTACTTTTAAAAGAGGGTAATAAACTAAATAATGACTTAGAACAAACATCTGATAAAAATACTGATATTTCTTTAAGAGGAGTAGGAGTAAAATCAATTGTAGAGGATGACTCAAAACCTGTAATGAGATTTGAACCATCACATCCTGATGCAAATGAGGATGGATATGTTGCATACCCAGATATAAATCCTGTTGTAGAGATGGTAGATTTAATCGAGGCTATGCGTTCATATGAAGCTAACGTTGCGACATTCAATACGCATAAAAATATTGATACAAAGACTTAGAAATCTTAAAGGTATAAGATATGACTAAAGATGTAGAATTTTTGTCACTTGGAAAAAGTGAAGTAAATACAAAATCAAACAATGCATCTGCAAACTCAACAAAAAAAAGAGGGCTTGTCTCTTTTTGATTCACTTTTAGCAAAAGGTCATGAAGCTAAAGAATCAAGTGAAAATAAAGATACTTCAACTCAAACAAAAGATAAAAAAAAGTCTTGAAAAGAGTTTAGAGAATAAATCTACTGAATTACAAAAGAGTACAAAAACAGAAAATAGTGAAGTTAAAACTGATAAGAAAAGTACTCTACAAGTTGAAGAAAAACAAGAAAATAAAAAAAAGAAAATATTAAAACAGATGACTCAAAAGAATCTGTAAAAGAGAATAAATCTACTTCATCTTTACTTGATAGAATGATTATTGAAGCTAAAAAAAAGTGTGAAAACTGTTAGTGATATAAGAACTAAAGAAGAAACTGTTTTTGTACAAAAAACTGAAAATAGTACAGTAACAAAAGATATTAAAGAAAAAAACTTCAAAAAGTGAAGGGTCTTCTTTACTAGATAAAATGCTTGCTAATGCAAAAGAAGAGATATCAAAAAACAAAGAGAATGGTGAAAATAAAGACTCAAAAATAGAAGATAAAGAGATTAAAGTTACTTCATCTAAGAAAGATGATGTAAAAAATCAAAAAAACTGAATCTCTAAAAACTGATGATGAATCGAAACAAAAGATTGAAGTAAAAAAAATAGTGAAAATCAATCAAATATAAAGCAAATAGTAGAACTTAATGAATCAGACAAAAATGATAAACTAAGTGATACTAAAAAAAGATTTAAATATCAATAGTGATGATAAAAAAATATCAGCTTTAAAAGAACAACCAACTACAAATAAAGAAGAGTTGAAAACAACTCTTCAAGAGACAATTATAAATAAGAATAATGATTCAGGTGAAAATGATTTATCTAAAAAAGATAAAATATCAGTATTAAAAGAGCAATTAACTACAAATAAAGATGAATTAAAAGCAATAGTTCAAGATAGTGTTAAAAAAGATGCAAAAGAAATAAAATCTGAAAAAAAATGTTGATGTAACTTAATACTCAAAAAGAGACAGAGAATAAAAATATTGATAAAAAAGTAAGTCTTGAAAATAATGAAAAAGCAAAAGTAGATACTATAACTTCTCAAGTAAAAACTGAAGAAAAAAATAATCTCAAATCAAAAAAAAGTGAAAATGTATCTACAAAAGACTTTTCTAAACTTGATGAAAAAGCTGTTGTTAAAGATGAACAAAGAGTAAATATAAATAAAGATGATCTTTTAAAAAGTGAACCTAAAAAAAGAGAGTACAGATAGTAAGTCTTTAATGGATAGATTACTAGATAATGCAAAAAAAACTCAATCAAGTGCAAAAGAAGAATTACTAAATAATAGTTTATCTCAAAAACAACAAATTGCACAAAAATCTGATGATGTTCTAACAAATATTTATTTAAGTTCTCAAAAGAATTCTATTTATGGACAAATGTTAGCTAATAAAAGTGAAGGTGTTAAAACTGTAAAAGATGCACAAAATATAGAAGATGTTAAAAAAAGGTGCAAAAGTTTTAGACTTAGGATTAAAAGATGCTAAAGTTGAAATAGAACCTGAATTGAAACAAAAAGTAGATATCTCTTCTAAAAATGTTGAAAAAGAGAATCTTCTTGATAAATTGGTTTTTGAAAGAAATTTAAAAGATGACAAAGCTTTAGATAAGCAGATTGCTTCACAAAAAAACAGCAACAACAATTGTAAATAGTGTTGTAACAAATATAAATACAACTACAACTATTGCAGAAGAAAATGTAATAAACTTAAATGTAAATCCAAGTTTAGCTATGTCAATTCAAAGTAGAATAATTGGTGCACAACAACAAATGTCTTCAATGATGTCAGATGTTGCAAGAAATATGTATGAAAACTATAAGCCACCAGTAACTGCCTTTAGAATCAATTTATTCCCTGCACAACTTGGACATATAGCAATTTTAATGAAAAATGATAAAGATAATGCAATCAGTATTAGTATGAATATCTCTAATTCAAGTACATTAGATACCTTTGTTGAAAATCAAGGTATGTTAAGAGATGCATTAAATAGAAATTTTAATAATAGTCAAACAACATTTAATCTAGATTTTAATATGCAAAATGAAAATTCAAATAATCAATCATCTCAAAGTGATAATCAAAAAGAACAAAAAGATCAAAATCTTTCATCAAGTGATATTTTAGAAGCTATAAATGAAAATCAAAATGTTGGTGAAGATTTAAATTATCTATAGATGCAAGAATTAATATCTCTATTAAATGAAGAGACTCTCTATCAATTTCTTCTTTTATTTGCAAGACTTTTAGCTTTTGTTGCCTTTATGCCAGTATTTGGACATAGTGCTGTAAATTCAAGAATTAGAATGGCCTTAGCTTTATATATAACAATCTTTCTTTTCCCTTTAGTCGAATTAAATGGTACTTTTACGCAAGATCAATTTTTAGTTGGATTAATTAGTGAAATTACATTGGGTGCTCTGGCAGCATTTTTCTTAAATGTAATTTTTGCAGCAGTTAGAATAATAGGTGATTTTGTGGGTTATTCAACAGCTTTATCTATGGCAATGATGTTTGATCCGGCAAGTGGAGCGAACGAAGGTTTAGTTAGTAGACTTTTATATTGGATTGCTTTGATATTATTTTTAGAGACAGGAATGTATGAGATGACAATAGTAATATTAGCAAAAAGTTTTTCTATGATTCATTTAGGTTCCTTTGATATTTTTTCATATGATGGAATTCAGATACTAATAGATGAAATAAAAAGAATGTTTGCCTTTGCTTTTGCCTTTGCTTTGCCATTATTTTTTTATTGGGTTAGTTATGGATTTATATTATGGTTATGGAACAAAATCAATGCCAGCATTTTCGCCGTTTGTTATTACTTTTCAGCTAAAATTTGCTTTAATATTTGTATTTCTTATTTTAGGTATGGAAGTATTTACAGAGAGTTTAACAAATTATATGATTATGAAATTTGAATAGTAGGTAAATTATGGCTAGTGATGAAGACGAAAAAACAGAAGAACCCACACTCAAGAAGATAGAAGATGCAAAAAAAGAGGGTAATGTTCCAAAATCAATGGAAGTTACTGGTGCGGCAATTCTATTTTTTTTGGTTCTTTGTATCTTCTTTTTTTTCTCAGGGCCATCTTTAGAACAGATAAAAAAACTATTTTTATATTCATATACTTTTATTGGTGAAGATATGAATAGTCATGTCTTTTTTTTCAATTTCATATACTAGTTTTATTACTATATTAACTGCACTTATGCCAATTTTTATTTTAGTTATTGTTTTAGCATTGATTTCAAATTGGACACAATTTGGTTTTGTAATTTCACCTTTAAAAATAGATTTACAAAAGCTTGATCCTATAAAGGGAGCTAAAAATATATTCGGACCTAAAAAGGCTTTAGAAGCATTAAAGTTAACACTAAAACTAACAATTATTGTTGTTGTAATGTTTCTTGTTTTAATGTTTACCTATAAAGCATTTTTATCAATGATGGATAAAGAATTAAATGCCACGATATATGCTATAGTTGAGCTTACAGGTTATTTTTTAGCTGCGATACTTCTTATTATAATTATTTTTGCTATAATAGATTTTTATTTTACAAGATATTATTATTTTAAATCTCTTAAAATGAGTAAACAAGAGATAAAAGATGAGTTTAAGAATTTAGATGGTGATCCTCAAGTAAAAGGACGAATTCGTAAGATTCAAATGCAGATGGCTCAAAAACGTATGATGTCAGATGTTCCTGATGCTGATGTAGTAATAACCAATCCAACTCATTATGCAATTGCTATGAAATATGATAATAATGTTGATAGTGCGCCAAAAGTCGTAGCTAAAGGGATTGATTTTATTGCGCTTAAAATAAAAGAAATAGCAAGAGAAAATGATGTACCTATTATCGAAAACCCTGCCTTAGCAAGATCTATTTATTCTCAAATAGAAATTGACCAAGAAGTACCAGGTGATTTTTATAAAGCATTAGCAGAAATTTTCTCATATGTATATGAGCTAAAAAAAGAAAAAAAAGAAGGTAGAGTTTGAGATTAGTATTAGTATTTGTATTTCTTTTCTCTTTTTTGTATGCAAAAAAAAGATTTTTATTATGGTTTTATTGATTCACATGGGAATCAAATTTCTCAAAAAAAAGAATTCAAGAAATTACAGATGGTTTTGAAATAATTAAACATGCAAGAATCTTGGCAAAAGAGGGTAAAATAGAAGAAGCATATGGACAAATAGATGCTTTTAAGAAACAAAATGAGATAAAAATACTTGATTCTGATTTAACAATTTTACATGCAGAATTATCATTAAAAAAAGAAATCAAAAAGATTGATTTTAGAGGCTTCTAAAAGTTTAGAAAAAGCAATTAATGATTCTAAAATTCATGAAGAAGATTTAGCTAGAGCTTATATGGTTCTAATTGAATTAAAATTAAATACAAACAAATCAAAAGATGCTACGTACTTTGCAAATATTATTATTAATAATTTTGATAATAAAGTTATAAAAGCTTATGGAAAAATTTATTTAGCAAAAGTTTATAAACATCAAAGAGATTATCGAAAAGCTATTAATATTCTTTATAAAATATTAACTGAAACAACAGATGTTTTAGTGGCAACAATAGTTGCAGATGAACTTTTTGATGTATATATTTTAGATAATCAAAAAGATAAAGCGAATGAATTAATTTCAAAAGTTTTAAAGAAAAATATGGATTATTATGCAAGTGATTCATTTTTAGCTTTAGAAAAAGTAAATCGTCTTACAAAAGTTGGAATGCCTGAGTTTGCTATAGAAATTTTAGAAGAATTACTTTCAAGAACAGATAAACCAAGTTCAATAGAGGACTTTAAATTTAAACTAGCTAATACATATATGGAGATGTATGATAAAACTGATAAGTATCTTTTAAAAGCTAAAGAACTTTATAAAGATATTATAAATGATTATCCAGATGGTATATATTCTCAAAAAGCAAAAATGTATTTAGATGAGATTTTGATGAGAGAAAGAAAAATCAAACCTTCAGTTTTAGCAACTAAATATAAAAATTCAGAATCAATGCAACAAAAAAATTCTTTTACAAGAATTATTAAATGATAAAGCCTTAAAAAAAATATGAAATTATTTTAAAGTCTAAAAAAAATATATAAAAAAAATATCAAATACGATTACTAAAAGATTTGGATATGAATCAGTAAATGTAATATTTGATGAAGTTAATATTGAAATGATAAAAAAAATTATTTAGATACAGGTAAGTGTTTTTTATTAAATAAGGTTTTACAAACATCTAGAAATGAGACTTTAGAATTGTTGATTAAAGATGAAGAGACAAAATACGAGTTCTTTGAGTGTTTAATTGAAGTTCCATATGAAAAAGCATACTTGTTGTTAAAAGAGACATTTAATAAAAGTAGAGATGCAAATATATATTTATATTTAGAAAGAATGGCATTAGCTTTACAAAAATATACAGAAGCTGAAAATTTTTCTGCAAAAGTAGAGATGGTAGACAATCCAAAGGTTTTAAGTGAAGAGTTTTTATATAGATTTTTAGTATTAAGTGAAAAAAAATGATCTAGTTGCACTTGATAAGTATTTTAACTATGCTTACCAAAACCAAAACTATATAAAAGATAATGAAAATAATCCTATTATTATAGATTTTTATTATAATTACTATCTATATTTAGTAAAAAAAGATTTAATGGATGATGCTTCAAAAGTATTAAAAAAATTATATGAAAAACAGAATGAATTAAATGCGCATGTTTATTCTCCTTTTGTAGAAATAGAACTTGCAAAATTTGAACAAAATACAAATAACAATCAAGAAGCTTTGGATTTATTATTAAACTCTTTAAAATATTCAAGAAGAATTAAACCAAATGATTTAGCGCAAACTTATTATGAAATAATTAGGTTATATGAAGAATTAGGAAATAATGTTAAAAAAGAAGAGTATATAAATAAATGCCAATCAATTGAGGAAACAAAAGATAGTCTATATAAAAAAATGTGTGATGAGATGTAGTAATGGATATTGATTCACTAATTAATGCAATAGATTCTACTGATCTTTCTATTCCTTTTGGAAGAATAAAACATATATCAACTACAACTATAAAAGCCGTAGGTATCGAAGTTGCAGTTGGTGATATTGTAAAAATTGAATCTCAATCTCATCTTTATACAGTATTAGGAATGGTAGCCTCAATTGAGTCTGGAGATTTTACAATAGTTCCTTTCTCTTTTATTGATGGGTTTAGAATACATGATAAAGTATATTTACAAAAAGAAGGACTTTCTGTAAAGGCAGGATATGGTCTTTTAGGTAGAGTTGTAAATGCTTTAGGTGAACCAATAGATGATAAGGGAAAAATAAGAGACTTAGAAGAGAGTTCTGCAATAAATAAAATTTCAATGCCAGCACTTGAACGTGGGATTATCGATGAAAGATTTTCAACAGGTGTTAAAGCAATTGATTCAATGCTTACATCTGGTAAAGGACAAAAAGTTGGTATTTTTGCAGGTTCAGGAGTTGGTAAATCTACTTTAATGGGTATGATAGTAAAAGGTTGTGAAGCACAAATAAAAGTTGTTGCCCTCATAGGAGAAAGAGGTAGAGAAATTCCTGAATTTATTCATTATAATTTAAATAATAATTTGGAAAATACAATCATTGTTGCAGCTACTTCTGATGAATCGGCTTTAATGCGTAAATATGGAGCTTTTACTGCAATGGCTATTGCAATTTTTTTAGAGATAAAGGACATGATGTACTTCTTATTATGGACTCTGTAACAAGATTTGCAATGGCACAAAGAGAAATAGGATTAAGTACAGGAGAGCCACCAGTTAGTAGAGGATATCCACCCTCTGTATTTTCCCTTTTACCGCAATTGATGGAACGTGCAGGAAATAACGCAAAAGGTTCTATTACTGCGTTTTTTTACGGTATTAGTTGATGGGGGGGATGATATGAATGATCCAATTGCAGATCAAAGTAGATCAATTTTAGATGGACATATTGTATTAACAAGAGATTTGACAGAACAAGGATTCTATCCACCTATTAATATTTTAAAATCTGCATCAAGAGTTATGGACAAAGTTGTTAATGATGAACACTATAATTATTTTTTTTAAAGCTAAAAAGGGTATTATCATTGATAAAAGAGAATGAAGTTTTAGTTCGTGTTGGAGCTTATAAGCCTGGGATGGATCCAGAGTTAGATGAAGCACTAGCTAAAAAAAAGATAAAATAAGAGAGTTCTTGACACAAAGTATGAAAGAACAGTATAATTATAATGAGATAGTACATAAGTTTAAGGAGGTATTCACATGATAAGGTCAACGCAAGAGACATTATACAGGTTAGATAATCTAAATACCCAGCAAGAAAGAATCAGCTATCAAATGGCAAGTGGTAAAAAATTGCAATATGGTAGTGATGATGCGAACTTGTATACAAGAGAAATTTATATAGATGATAAAATTAGAGTTTATGAAGGTTTAAAAAGTCAGATTGAAAAAAACAACTGCACAAAATAATACTTCAGATTCAACTTTAGCAGAAGCGAAGAACTTAATAACATATGTAAAAGCAGAAGTTATTAAGGCTTTAAACTCAACAACAGATGATAATGCAAAGCAAGCAATTGCAGTTAATTTAAAAGGTGTAAAAGAGAATCTTTTTATGCTATCAAATGAGCAAGTTGAAGGTGAATATTTATATTCAGGTTCAAACTCTATTGTTAAACCTTTTGAAATGGATTCAGATGGTAAAGTTACATATCATGGAGATGGATTTTTAAGAAAAGTTGCTGTTGAAGATGGATCTTATAGAGAACGAGGTGTTACTGGATTTGAAACTTTTATGTACAGCTCAAGTTCTGCTTTAAAAGGCGAAGCACTAGAGTTTGATGCAAATGAAAGAGTTATTGATCAAGATGGTTTTGAGTGGAAATTTATTGACCACGATAATGCAGATGGAGATAACGACCCAACAACTGGAATTGATAATGATAGAATATATAAATTTGATGAAGATGGAAAAGCAACTTCTGAGTTTTTAACAGTTTCAGCAGGTGCAACAAAAGCTTATCAAGTTACAGCACCAAATGTAGATGGTACTAAACTTGAATCTAAAGCTAGTATTTTTGATGTACTTGATAAAATCATCAATGCTTTAGAGAAAGTTGATGAAAATGGTAATGTAGTTACTGAAACACAAGCTAAGGACTCTTTAAAAGAAGGATTAAATCAAATCTCAGCATCTTTTGAAGCTGCAAACTTAGGACATGCAAAACTTGGTGGAAGAAATAAAGTTTTTGAGATTTCATTAGAAAGAGTGAGTACAAAACTTAATCAATATAATATTTTATCTCAAGAAATTGGAGCAGCTGATTTATCAAAAGTAGCAGTTGAAGCTAAAGCCTTAGAATTAACATACACAGCTTTATATTCAACAATAAATAAAATGAACGAATTATCTTTAGTAAATTTTATTAGATAGATTATAAAAGCAATAAATGAATTTAAGAAGGATATTTTCAAAAGACCTATTTGTAGTTGCACTCTTTGTATCGATACTTACGATTATAATAATCCCTTTACCAAAGGGTGCACTAGATTTCTTCTTGATTATATCTTTATCTTTGTCATTATTAATATTATTAATTTCATTATATATACAAAAGCCTTCTGATTTAACTACATTCCCAACAATAATACTTATTTTGGCACTATTTAGACTTTCCTTAAATATTGCGACCACTAGATCTATTTTGAGTGAAGGACATAATGGTCCTGAAGCAGTAAGTTCTATTATCTCTGCTTTTGGTGATTTTGTTGTTGGTGGTAATATGGTAATTGGTATTATCGTATTTATTATTCTTGTACTTATTAACTTTATGGTTGTAACAAAAGGTGCAACAAGGGTTGCAGAGGTTACTGCAAGGTTTACTCTTGACTCTATGCCTGGTAAACAAATGGCAATTGATGCGGATTTGAATGCAGGTTTTATTGATGATAAAGAGGCTCAACAAAGAAGAAAAGAGTTAATCACTGAAGCAAATTTTTATGGAGCAATGGATGGTTCTTCAAAGTTTGTAAAGGGTGATGCTGTTGCAGGTATTATTATTACTTTGGTAAACTTAATTGGTGGATTATTAATTGGACTTTTTCAGCATGATATGACAGTCTCTCAAAGTGGTCAAATATATACTATTTTAACTATAGGTGATGGTCTTGTGGCTCAAATACCAGCACTTATTTTATCTACGGCAACAGCAATTATTATTACACGTTCAAATATGGATGAAGATAAGTTTGCTAATCAATCAGTTGCGCAACTTGTAAAAGATTCAAAATCATTAATCTTAGTTGGTATAGGTATGGTTTTATTTGGATTTGTTCCAGGTTTCCCTACTGGTATACTTGTAATTATGGGAATGCTAATGACTTTTATTGGTTATGCAATTTATATGATTGAAGAGGATAAGGATAATGCCATTACAAGGTTACTTAAAACAGAAACTCAAAAATCAAAAATTGAACCAAGTGATGATTTAGATAGTTTAAAAGATAAAAAAAAGACAAGCTGCAGCTCCTAATGAAAAACAAGTTATGGAAAATATTATGAAACTTGAGGTACTTGAGCTTAAACTTGGAATTAGACTTTTACAATTAGTTCAAGGTGATTCTGAACTACTTGATAAAATTAAAGCTATTAGAAAAAAATATTGCAAGTGAATTAGGTTTTGTAATCCCTCAAATAAGAATTTCTGACGATGCCTCTTTATCTCCGAATGAGTATCAATTATATTTAAAAAGAATTCCTCTTGTTAAAGGAAGAGTTGAAATTAATAAACTTTTAGCAATGGGTGGAGTAGGTAATGAAAAACTTAAAGGAATTCATGTAAAAGAGCCTGTATTTAATCTAGCAGCTACATGGATTGCAGAAGAACAGAAAGAAGATGCTTTAATGAAAGGTTTTACTGTTGTTGATGCACCTACTATTATTTCGACACACATCTCAGAAGTAATCAAACGACATTCAGAAGATATTATTACTAGACAAGATATTGTTGATATTGTTGAAGGACTTAAAAAAAGACTTCCCAATTGTTGTTGATGAAGCTATGAAAGTTACTTCATATGGTTCTTTATTAAAAGTTTGCAAAGACTTATTACATGAAAAAAAATACCAATTGTTGATATGTTAACAATTGTAGAAGCAATAGCTGATATTGCGGAGTTTACAAAAGCTCCAGATATATTACTTGAGCATGTAAGAAGTAAACTTTTTAGACTTATTACTGATAGATTTAAAGATAGTGATAACACTTTACATATTATTACAATTAAACCAGAAATTGAGCAACAATTTATTGGAAAACTTCAAGAACAACACGGTGTTTCTCAGTTGATGCTTTCTATTGCTGAAATTAATAACTTAGTTACGAAAACAAAGGAATTATTAGAATTAGTTGAGGCAAAAGGTTTTGGAAAAGTAGCAATGGTTGTAGATCCTTTACTTAGAAAAAGAATATCTGAGATTTATGAAAAATTTGGATTACAGGTTGCAGTATTATCCCATGCGGAACTTGATTCAAAAGCAAATTTTGCCATTGAAGGTACTCTAGAATTTTGATTATGAAAACGATTAAATATTTTCTGATTTTAATATTATTAAACATATCTATTTTTGCAAATGTAACACTAAAAGCACCAAACAGCTTTATTAAAGGTGAGCCTTTTATTTTTGAATATGAGGCAGTAGGAAGTTCAATTGAGTTTCCTGAAATAAAATCTATTGATGGTTATCTTGTTGAAAGTATAGGTACTTCAAGGTCTCTACAGATAATAAATGGTAACTATGATGAAAAATAGCTAAAAGATTTAAACTTTTACCTCAAAATGATTTTACAATTCCAAGTTTTATTTTTGAAATAGATGGAAAAGAGATAAAATCTCAAGAGAAAAAAAGTTACTGCAAGAACAATCACTAAAACTACATCTAATAATTTTGATTTAACTTTAAAACCTTCAAAAACTGAGCTTTTCACAGGAGAAGAACTTCTTGTAAAACTTATTTTTAAATATAAAAAAGGTTTACAAATAACAAATTTAGGTTTTGAAAAGCCTCACTTCAATAATTTTTGGTATAAAAAGCTTGATAATTCAAGTAAAAGATATGAAGAGAATAACTATATTGTTCAAGAATTAGATTTTTTTATTATTCCCTCAAAAAAGTGGAGAACTTATAATAAATCCTTTAAGAGTAGATGTTCAAATGATGGATAGTAACTCTTCTGGAAATTTTGGTTTTTTTTACTATGGCTCCAAAAGTTGTAAAAGTTTATTCAAATGAATTGAAATTTGATGTAAAAGATTTACCTAAAGGAATTAACTATATTGGAGACTTTGAAATTGATGCTTCAATAGATAAGAGTAAAATAAAACAAGGTGAATCAATATCTTACAGATTAAATATCAAAGGTGTTGGAAACTTTGATGATATCCAAGATATAAAATTAAATATAGCAAATGCAACAATTTATGATAATAAAGCAGAGATAAATACAAAATATACAAATAATGGATATGAAGGAAACTATGCAAAAGTTTATTCAATAGTTCCAAGCACATCAGTTGAAATACCTAGTATTGCATTTAAATATTTTAGTAAAAAAGATAAAAAAATAGTAGAAAAAAAAGACAAAATCTTTTAAAATAGAAGTTGAAGAAAAATTTATAAAAAAAAGTTGTTTTAGAAAAACCAAAAGTTGAAAAAAAGTATTGAAAAAGAAATAGTTGTAAAAAAAAGAGAAATCTACCAGTGATAGGGTACTATTTTTCTTACTTGGTATTGGTTTTACACTATTAATAATTGGTTTATATACTTATGTTAAACTTCAAAAAAATAAAAAATCTAAAAATGATACACCTTTGATAAAATTAGTAAAAAAAATCAAAAGATAAATCAGAATTGATAAAAATACTTGTCCCTTTTATTAAAAAAAAGATGTAAATTTAGATGAACTAATTTATGAATGTCAAGGCACAAAAGATTTTAAACTCTTGCAAAAAGAGATTTTAAAACTTTTAAAAGATTTAAAATTTAAGAGGTAATTATGAAATATATACTTTTAGTTTCAGTTTTCATTAGTTCAATTTTTGCAAATGAATTTTATGCAAAGTTAGAACCAATTGATAGTTTTCAAGTTAAATCTGCAGTTAGTGGTAAAGTAATTTTTACAAATGATTCAATAGAGGGTAAAAAAGCAAAAAACTCAAAAATTATTGAGATAGATTCTTATGTAAATAGAGTTGAATTAAAGCAGACTCGAAATAAGTTAAATGCTATTAATTCAATGATAAATATTGAAAATAATAACTATAAAAGACTTTTAAAAGTTTCTTCAAAATCTGGCTTCGAAAAAGATACTCAAAAATTAAAAGTAATAAATTTAAAGACTACACAAGCTGATTTATTAACTCGTATTGCAAATTTAGAAGATACAATAAAAAAATAAAAAAACTTATAGAAAAAAAGTAATTACATTTATAATATAGCAGTAAAAAAAAGGTGATTATGTAAACCCAGGAATGCTTCTTTATGAAGCAAAAAATTTAGATAAAGGGAAATTAGAAATATTTATTCCTATTTCTGATGTAAACAGTATAAAAGATAAAAAGATTTATTTAGATGGAAAAGTAACGGATTTAAAAATTGATAAAATTTTTGATGTAGCAGATTCAAAACATATATCTTCATATAAAGCAGAGATTATTATAACTAATCCAAAAACATTTTCAAGGTTGGTAAAAATTGAATTCAAATAATACTCTTGCTTGTCCTTTAGACTGTTTTGATGGATGTGAAGCAATATTAATTGATGGGAAGATAAAACCAAATAAAGAACATCCAACTACTAAATCCAAACTATGTGTAAACTTTGCTCACTTAGTAAATGAAGACTATTTAAATACAGCATATATAAAAGAAGAAAAAGTACCTTTAGATAATGCCTTAGAAACTTTAGTTAATAAGCTAAAAAAAATACAGATCCTTCTAAAACTTTGTACTATAAAGGTGCTGGAAATTTAGGTGTAATGCAAAATGCTCCTAAAATATTTTTTGATAAATATGGTTCAATTTTTACAAGAGGAAGTTTGTGTGAGGGAGCAGGTGAAGAGGGTTTAAATTTAGGACGTGGTAAAAACGTAAATCCTCCTATTGAAAAACTTATAAACTCTGATGTAATTATAGTTTGGGGGGGAAGAAACTTTTCTATCACGAGTCCTCATATGTATGACTTAGTAAAAGATAAAATATTTATTACTATTGATCCAATCTCAACTCCAATTGCAAAAAAAATCTGAGATACATTTTCAATTAAATCCAAAAACAGATCATGAATTAGCTTTACTTTTTACAAGATTTGCATATATGGAAGATGCAGAAGATGAAGAGTTTATTGAAGAGTTTGGAAATGGTGCTGATTGGTTTTTTGATTTAGCAAAATCAAGACCTCTTGTATCTTATGAAAAGACAACAGGTGTATCTTTAAGCGATGTTACAAAAATGTTTCAACTTATTAAAGACAAATCAGTATCAATAGTTCTTGGTATTGGTCCACAAAAATATTTTGAGGGTGCAAATATAACAAGAGCAATTGATTCATTTGCTGCTTATATAGGAGTTCATAATAAAGAGAAAGGTGGGCTTTGGTATTTAGGTGATTCTGCTTACTCTTATGAACAACAATTCCCTTCAAGTCCTAAAAAGAAAGTTGATTTACCTGAAGTAGATTTTTCAAAGTATGATTTAGTTTTTATTCAAGGTGCAAATCCAGTTGTTAGCGCGCCAAATACAAAAAGAGTAATTGAAGGCTTAAAAAAATAGTTTTGTAGTATTTTTTTGGAACAACTTTTAACGATACATGCGAATATGCTGATTTAATAATACCTGCAACAAATTTTAAAGCAAAAAAAGATGTACGATTATCATATGGACATCAATACAAAGCAATATCTTATGATATTGAAAAAGCACAAGTAAACTCAATTACAGAGTATGATTTTACAAAGTATATGAATGAAAAGTTCGGTTTTGATGAGATTAAATCAGAAGATGAAGTTTTTGACTATTATGTAAACAAAGAGTTTGTAGATGATTCACTAATTGAAGAGTTTGAGTTTTTAGAAGATTTAGAAGTTGAAAACTTATATGAAGAAAAAGAGGAAGATGACTATTATCTTCTTTTTAGAAAAAGAAAAGACAATTTAAACTCACAGTTTGGTGTTGATAATTATCTTTATATAAATCCTGATTGTGATTTTAATGAAGATGATGAAGTCATTGCAAGCTCATCTTATGGTGAAGCAAATTTTATTATAAAACATGATGCTGATATAAAAAAAGGTTGTATTGCATTATATGCTGGAAATAAAAATGCAAACTATTTAACAAATCATAAAAGTGATGAAGAAGGATTTTCTGCAACTTTTCAAGAGGTTTTAGTAAGCATTGAATTATCGTGAATTATTAACTAACTACCCAGTTATAAGAAAACTATCACTGCTTCAATTTATAGCATATTTTGGAGCATGGTTTTCAAATGTAGCTATTTATACAATGCTTGTAAACTTTGGTTCATCAGCCTTTGCAATCTCAGTAGTTACTGCTATGCATTTAATCCCTGCAATTGTTATTGCTCCATTATCTGGTGCAATTATTGATAGATTTAAAATAAAATCTTTAATGCTTACACTTTTAAGTACTGAATTAATTATGACTCTACTATTTTTAACTATTGATAGTAAAGATGACCTTTGGCTTTTAATGATTTTTATATTCATTAGAATGGGAAGTGCTTCGATGTTCTTCTCAACAGAAATGTCACTTTTACCAAAGTTAGTATCAGGAAAAGCTTTACAAAAAGCTAATGAAATACACTCTATAATTTGGTCTTTTACATATGCAGCTGGTATGGGTATGAGTGGTGTTATTGTAAATTATTATGGAATAAAAACGGCAATAATAATAGATGCTCTATTTTTCCTAAGTGCAATAGTACTATTTTTAAATATTGAGTTTAAAGTTGATATTATTCATACAAAAGAGAAAATAAGTACTATGATAAAAGATGGATTTATCTATCTTAAAAACAATAAAATTGTTTTGCATTTGATACTACTTCACTCTTCAGTTGGACTTACAGCTTTTGATACCTTAGTAACACTTCTGGCAAAAAATGAATATAAATATATAATAGCAGTTCCTTTATCAATTGGTATTACAAATGCCATAAGAGCAATAGCCCTTATGATAGGACCACTATTTATTACAAATAGAGTAAATAAAGAGACTTTAATATATATTTTTATTTTTCAAGGTTTAGCTATTATTGCTTGGGGGGGAATGTTGCAGTTTAATTTCTATATTGCATTAGTAGCTGTGTTTTTTTTACAGGTTTTACAACAACAACTATCTGGTCATATACATATGCTTTATTGCAGGAAAAAGTAGAACAGAAGTATTTAGGACGGGTGATTTCATATAATGATATGATATTTATGGTTTCAAATGTTGCTACAACATTTTTTTATAGGGATTATGGCAGATTTAATAAGTTTAGAGTTAATTACTATTATTATTGGTTTTATGTTTTTTTGTGGTGGCATTTTATTATAAAGGTTTAAAGGAGAAGATTTAAATGGATGATATAAATAAAAGGGTACTACTTTTAGCTATTTATAAAAAGAAAGATGATGAATCTTTTATGGATGTTGTTAAAACAATGGATAACTCAAAGGTTTTTACTTTAAAGCAAGGAAAAAAAATATTTAAAAGAGTTAAAAAAAAGAGACTTTTTTTAAGTGAATCATCTTTAACTATGTTAGGTATTGAAAAAGCAAAAGAGATAGAACAAGAGTTTAAAATATAAGTTAAAATAGTATCTATAAATAAAATAAACTAATTAAAAAAAATAAAGTTTTCTTTAAAACCCTTATGATAGCATTTTTAATAGTAGGTGACTAACATTAAGGGTGTTAATCATGAATGATAATTATTTACAATACTTAAATGAAAGTCCAACAATTTTTTTTCAGTGCAGAAATGAGAGTGGTTGGCCAGTAGAATTTGTTACGAAAAATATATTAGAAATATTTGGATATGAAGATAAAGATTTTATATCATGTAAAATGAGTTTTTTTTAGATTTAGTCTATGAAGAAGATAAAAAACAGATACTTGAAGAAGTAGAATATATTTCAAATACAACTATAGACAAATATGAGTTTAAACCTTACAGAATTGTCTCTAAAGATAATAAAATATCTTGGGTACAGAATATTACAAAAATTGAAAGAGATGAAAATCAAAAAAAATCAAATACTATTTTTGTTATATAACTGATATAACAAATCAAATAAATTTACATGAAAAACTAACTCAAACAGAAGATATCATATCAACTATATATAATAACTCCTTCCAATTTATTGGACTAATGAGTCCTGATGGTACTTTATTACGGGCTAATAAAACATCTTTAGATTTTGCAAGTATAAAAGAAGAAGAGGTAATAGGAAAGAAGTTTTGGGATTGTCCTTGGTGGAGACACTCAAGAAAAGATCAGGATATTTTAAAAGAGGATATTAAAAGAGCTTCAAAAGGTGAGTTTGTTAAAGAGAATAAAATTCATTATGATGATAAAGGAAATAAAATCTATGTAGATTTTTCAATTAAACCAGTGTTTAATCAAGACAATGAAGTAATATATCTTATTCCAGAAGGACATAATATCACTGATAATGTTTTAAAAGAAGAGAGACTAGAAAGATACATGAAAATCATTGATGAAAATGTTTTGATAAGTACTACAGATGTAGATGGTGCAATAATAAAAAGTAGTACAAAATTTTCAAAACTATCACAATTTTCTAAAGATGAACTAATTGGTAATAATCATAATATCATGCGACATCCTGAGAATTCTAATAAAAACTATAAGGCATTATGGGAAACTATTAGTAAAGGTAATATTTGGAAAGGTGAACATAAAAATCTAACAAAATCAGGTGAGGTTTTTTTGGGTAGAAAATATTATAACTCCAAATTTTGATGATGATAATAAAATTGTAAGCTATACATCAATTTATAATGATATTACTGATAAAAAGAGATTGAAGAGTTACTTATAACAGAT
>JDSG01000045.1_pt1 | contig 67229 bp, 120 predicted proteins | sample 199341 | NCBI WGS metagenome assembly JDSG01 (sample SAMN02584197, study PRJNA231836) | bioreactor metagenome | isolation source: continuous culture bioreactor short generation time transfer1 day 52 after... | place: Germany: Bremen | reverse complement strand
CTGTTGCTTCAAGTTCTGCTGTGAACAGTTCTGGTCTCTCTTTTCTTGTAGAGTTAATCATATTTTGGAAAAGTAATAGGTGTGTTACTTCATCTCTTTGAATAAATCTAATCATTTGTGAAGAACCTAACATCTTACCTGATTTTCCAAGTGCGTACATTGCTGCAAATCCTGCGTAGAAGTATAATCCTTCTAAGATTTGGTTTGCAAACATTGCAAGTACCATTTTCTCATCTGTGATATCTCCTGCTAAGTTATCATAAACAGCTGCTATGTAGTTGTTTTTTTTCTCTTAGTTGAGTATCATTTTTCCACATATCGTAGATTTCATCTGTATTATCAGAGATTGACTCTACCATAACTGCGTATGATTTTGAGTGGTTTGCTTCTTCGTATGATTGTCTTGAAAGACAAGCGTTGATTTCTGGAACTGTGATATATGGATTGATATTATCCATTAGGTTATTTGTTTGTAAAGAGTCCATGAAAATAAGTTGAGACAGTACTAAGTCATACATTCTTTTTTTCTGCTGGCGCTAAAAACTTATAATCTTTTGCATCTCCTGTCATTTGTACTTCTTTAGGAAACCAAGTATTTGCTTCCATTGTATCCCATAGGTTTAAAGCCCACTGATATTTCATCCTTGTGAAGTTAATCATTCCATCTGGGTCACCACCAAATATTCTTCTATCGTTTAGTGACTCTGTTGAATCTGGGTTATATATCGTTTTTCTTGACATGAGCTTTCCTCTTTATTTCTTATATTTTATTCAATTTTTTTAATTTTGTCTTTGACAAATGACAGATTATCTTATTGACAACCTGAACACTCCATACTTCTATCTTCTACATCATTTGCAGCTTCTGGTGATTGAGATCTTAGGTAGTAAGTCGATTTAAGACCTAACTTCCAAGCTAATGTGTAAATCTCATGAAGATATTTACCACTTGCTTTATCTAAAGACATAAAAATATTTGTAGACTGACCTTGGTCAATCCATTTTTGTCTAACAGCTGCAGCTCTGATAATATCTAACTGGTCTACTTCATAAGCTGGAGTATAATATGTCCATGTTTCAGGAGATAAGTTTGGCACAACTACAGGAATAAGCCCTGATAAGTTCTCTTCAAACCATTTTCTTTTATATACTGGTTCTATAGCTTGTGTTGTACCAACTAAAATAGAGATAGATGACGTTGGAGCAATAGCCATTAGGTAACCATTTCTCATACCCTTAGTTTTTACTTGTTCTCTTAATGCATCCCAATCATAACCTGCATCAAATAGGTCTTTATCTACAAGCATTTACTGCTTGTGGTGCATGGTCATGAGGCATAATACCTTTTGACCAGTTTGAACCTTCAAATGTAGGATAAATACCTTTTTCAACTCCTAATTCAGATGAAGATTTGATTGCATTAAATGAGATTGCTTCCATAATAGAATCAATCTTTTTAAAGTGCTCATTACTTCCCCCCCAAACAAGTTTCTGTTCTGCAACCATTTGAGACTCACCCATTACACCAAGACCGATTGATCTTGATTTTAGGTTAGTTGCTTTTACTTTTCTAAGTGGATAGAAATTTAAGTCAATCACGTTATCTAACATTCTAACTGCTATTGGAACTACTCTTTCTATGTCCTCTTTAGTGTTGATTCTAGATAAGTTTACAGAAGCTAAGTTACAAACTGCTGTATCTCCATCTATTTTCTCTTTTTCTACTATAAATACTCTTTTTCCATTAATTGAATCAAGAGCAGTTACTTTATTTGCTTTTTTTCTCTTGTCCACCATCTACGATGATTAAATCTTCTTCTTCATAAGTTTCAATAGTACCATCTACAAACTCTAATTTGATTTTATAGTGGTTAGGATTTGTATTTTGGAAAATTTCTGTACAAAGGTTTGAAGACCTAATATGTCCTACGTGAGAGTTTGGATTTGCTCTATTTGCATTATCTTTAAAGCAAAGGAATGGTGACCCTGATTCAAAGTATGAAGTTAAGATTTTTTTTCCATAAATCTTTTGCTTTCATTCTATCTTTTGTGATTGATTCATCATTTTCATATTCAATATATTTTGCTCTAAATTCATCACCATGAAGTTCAGATAAATCTTTCACTTCATATGGATCAAATAGTGTCCAATGAGAGTCTTCCATGATTCTTTCCATGAAAAGGTCTGTAATCCAAAGTGATGGGAACAGGTCATGTGCTCTTCTTCTCTCTTCACCAGAATTCTTTTTAAGGTCAATAAAGTCAATAATATCCATATGCCAAGGCTCAACATAAACTGCAATTGCACCTTTTCTTGTACCTAATTGGTCAACTGCAATTGCAACATCATTTGCAATTTTAAGAAATGGTACAGTACCACCAGCAGCAGACTTATGGTCATCAATCACACCACCAAGTGCTCTTACTTGGTTCCAGTCCCAACCAATACCACCACCAAACTTAGATAATAAAGCCATTTCATGATAAGAATCAAAAATACCCTCGATATTATCAGGAGTAGATCCAATATAACAAGATGATAATTGGTGTCTATTTGTTCTTGCATTTGATAAAGTTGGAGTTGCTAGCATAACTTCAAATTTTGAAACTACATCATAAAACTCTTTTGCTTTTTGTTGTTTATCATCTTCATCTTGTGCCAAGAACATAGCAATAGCCATGAACATTTGTTGAGGAAGCTCGATAGGAACTCCGTTTCTATTTTTAATTAGGTATCTATCATATAATGTTTTGATTCCAAGATAGTTGAAAAGATAATCTCTTGAAGGGTCAATATAATCGTTTAATTCATCTAAGTCATAACCTTCACCAAGATTAGGAATAAGTCTTCCAGCTTCTTTTCCATATCTTAAATATTCTTTTAAATGGCAATATGGCTCACCTTTTATACCATGAGTTACTTTTCCAACTCTATGATAAAGGTCAAATACAAATAATCTAGCAGCAACAAAAGTCCAATTTGGAACATCAATATCGATTTTTTCAACTGCTGTTTTAATTAAAGCATCCTGAATATCAGCACTCCCCCCCATTCCATCAATAAACTTAATTTGTGCATCAAGTTCTAGTTCACTTTGAGATACACCCTCTAATCCTTCAGTTGCCTCAATAGTCATCTTCTGGATTTTTGTGATATCTAAGACTTCTTTTCTACCATTTCTTTTTTCAATCATTATTGCCATATTTATTGCCTTATACTTAGATTTTAGATTTATAAATTATTTATTAAATACTCTATTAAAGATTGCATCTACATTTTTAGTGTAATAATCATAGTTGAAACACTCTCTAATTTGTTCTTCTGATAAAGATTTTCTTAACTCTTCATCAGCAAGAAGGTGACCAAGATATAAAGACTCTCCATCTTCATTTATAGTTGGTTTACCTTGTTTAATTTCATCCCAAACTTTCATAGCATTTCTTTGAACAATTTTATATGCATCTTCTCTAGAAACACCTTGAAGTGGAAGCTCTAGTAATACTCTTTGAGAGAATACTAATCCACCAGTTTGGTTAAGATTTTTCATCATATTTTCAGGCATAACTGTTAAGTTTGCAATTACATTGTTCATTCGGTGAAGCATAAAGTTAGTTGTAATAAATGCATCTGGTAACCAGAATCTTTCAGTTGAAGAGTGAGAAATATCTCTTTCATGCCATAATGCAACATTTTCCATAGCTGGAGTTGCGTAAGCTCTAATCATTCTTGCAAGACCTGTAATATTCTCTGTTAAAATAGGATTTCTTTTATGAGGCATTGCAGAAGAACCTTTTTGACCTTTTGCAAAATACTCTTCAGCTTCATAAACTTCTGTTCTTTGTAAATGTCTAACTTGTACTGCAAATTTTTCAATTGAAGAAGCCATAGATGCCAGTGCAGTTGCAAGTCTAGCATATCTATCTCTATGAACTACTTGGTTTGAACAAGGCTCAGGTTTTAAACCTAATTCAGCCATTGCTAATTCTTCAAGTTCTAATGGAGCATGTGCAAAGTTACCCATAGCACCAGAGATTTGACCTACAGCAATTACATCCATAGTTTGCTCTAAGTTAAGTAAGTGTCTTGCCATTTCATCGTACCATACAGCTAAAGTAAGACCAAATGTAATTGGTTCACCATGGATACCATGAGATCTTCCTACCATTAATGTAAACTTATGTTCTTCGGCTCTTTTTTTTAATAGACTCCATTATCATTTTTACATCAGAGATAATAATCTCTAAAGAGTCTCTCATTTGTAAAGCAACTCCTGTATCAACAGCATCAGATGAAGTCATACCATAGTGAAACCATCTTGATTCTTCTCCAAGTGATTCAGCAACAGAAGTGTTAAAAGCAATTAAGTCATGTTTTGTAATCGCTTCAATCTCTTCAATTCTCTCAACTGAGAAAGTAGCATTTTTTTTACAATTTTATCCGCATCATCTTGAGGAATTTTTCCAAGTTTAGCCCATGCTTTTACAGCTGCTTTTTCAACTTCAAGCCATGCTGCATATCTTGCATGTTGCGTCCAATGTTTTGTCATCTCTTCTCTGGCATATCTTTCAACCATCTGTATATCCCTTATTATCAATATTCTTGAAATTTTATCAAGAATTTCTCTTATTTTTTTGTATGATATCCTATCTAATTTAGCCAAAGATTTATATTAATTTTTGGTAAATTTTCACTTAAATTCTAGGAATAATTTTGCCGTTTATTTTAAAGAGATTTTCTGCCCCCCCAAAGGGTAAAAAAAATCCAACTATTTTTATTACAAGACTTAGGCTACAAACCCGCTGTAGCGCATCGTTTGATAAGTAGAGGAAGAATTTTTGATAGTAATCACAACTCTTACTTGATATCTCAATCAATAACAGAAGATTGTGTCTATGTAGCGCTGTTTGAAGGACATACTAGAGGATTAAAACCTTTGCATATTTTTAAAGATTTTGCAATCTTTGACAAACCGTCAAATTTAGTAATCCATCCTAACTCAAAAAAAACCGAATATTCACTTTTAGATGAAATAAGATATCACTTTGGAGAGACTGCAAATCAAGCACATAGAATAGATGCAGAGACATCTGGATTGGTTTTAGTTGGAAAGCATGAAAAAGCAACAAATTCACTATCTTCTATGTTTGAAACAAAAGAGTATAAAAAAAATCTTATCTTGCTTTAGTAGAAGGAGAGCTTGATAAGGAACTAACGATAGATAAAAACCTTAAAAAAAGAGGGGGGGAAAAATATTGGTGTTCGTATGGCAATTTGTCCAGAAGATGAAGGGAAACACTCCGTTACTCATGTAAAACCTATCTCATATAATGAAAAAAAAGATATCACTTTATTGGAACTTATTCCAATAACAGGAAGACAACACCAAATAAGAATCCATCTTCAATCAATAGGACATAGAATTGTAGGTGATCCTATATATGGGGGGGTTAAAGATGAGTATGCAGAAGAATATTTAAATAAAACTCTTGATGAGAAAAAAAGAGCTGAAGTTACTGGCTCACATAGATTATGGCTTCATGCAAACTATTTGGAGTTTACCTTCCAAAGTAATATTTATAAAATATTTTCAAAAAATAGAGATATTTTTGAAGAGTTTGAGAAAGAAAATAAAGTTTAGAAGAAATCTAAACTAAAAACTTCTCTTTCTCCTCTATTTTTAGTAGCTATTGTAGTTATATATTCTAAACCAAGTTTGTTTATACACTTTACTGAAGCTTCATTATCTTTATGAGCTAAGGCTAAAACTCTTTTTGCTTTGATATCATTTTTTATATAATTAATTTGAGCTTGACCAATTTCTGTTGCATATCCTCTACCCCCCCAAAAATCACTACCTAAAATAAAACCAAATTCATAATCAGTATTACCTAAATAGTCACACTCTATTACACCTGCTAGACCTATAACTTTAGAGCTATCTTTTTCAACAAGTGTTGATAGTCCGAGCTTTTTATCAAAATTACAACTTTTTTTCTACGAAGCTTTTTACATCTTCAAAGCTTGAAAGTTCTTTTCCAAAAGTATATTTTACTACTTCGTCATTTGAAAATACTTGTTTATATAACTCTTCTATATCTTCTGTTTTAGTATTTCTTATTATCAATCTTTGTGTTTCTATGATATTCATTTATGACTCTTTATGGGTTTTCCATATATGATTTTTATCTTCTGCACATTGAAGATAGAACTCATTTGCTTTTTTTTACAACTTTTAAATTACCAAGACAAATAGTACAATGCCCAAACAGTTTTGTAACAAAAATATCTCCTGAAGGTGAAACCTCAATAGAATACTCTTTAAAATTTATTATTGTTTTAAAATATAATAAGAAAGAGAATAGGGATAAACAAAAACCAATAAATGCCACAACAGCCCATCCAAATGCTGCTATTTCAATATATCCCATTACTCCAAGAAGTACTGTTGTTAAAGAAATCAGGATTAATCTTCTAATTTTTAAAGCTTTACCAAAAACCGTAACTTGTTTTTCATAAACTCTTTCTATTTGTACATCATTTTCATTTTTCATAAATGAAGTATAGAACTTAGGAGATAAAAAATCGTTGAATTAAAAACTTAATTTTTATTTTCTACAAACTTTTTATATAAAAACTCTATCTCTTCAAATTTAAAGTTTACATTGAAATCATTTTCTAAAATATTTTCAAATTTTTTAAGAGAATCTATCTCTATCTTTTCTTGAGTATTTTTATAGATTTTAAAATAGTCACTATTTATAAGGCTTCTTATTTCATCTTTTTTAATAAGTGAAATTACTAGATTATTTACAAAAACTGCACATGGATGCTTATGTGAATAGAAGTGTCCTAATTCAAAATCAGTTTCATAACACCTATTTAAATCAAATTTTGTTACTGTAAATAATTGCTTTTTTTCTATTATCTGCATTCCAAAAGTATTATCATCAAACTTTTCTATTTTGTATTTAATTCCTAAATGACTAATTGTTGTTTCTTCACCAAACTTTATAGGGACACTTGGAGACCTAAATCCAATACCTACGTCTATCAAATATTTTTTATCACCATAGTTTAATAGAGTAAATCTATGTGTTTGAGGAACTTCTTTATCAAGATTGTTTACAACTCTAGCTAAATAAAACTCTACGTCAAAACCTAATTCCTTTAAAACTTCATACATAAGTTTATTATGCTCAAAACAGTATCCACCTCTTTTTTCTACAACTAAACTTTTATATATACTTCCTAAATCTAGAGATATCTCATCTTCTAATAAAACCTTTAAACTAGAAAATGCAAATAAAGATACATGTGCTTTAATTAACTTTTGAATATCTTCTATAGTTTTAATTTCATTTATAGCAACTACTTCTAAATAATCTTTTACAATCTCTTTTCTTTTCATATCTATCCTTATCTAATCGAACATTGTATTTAAAAAGATTAAATTTTTCAAATGGAATCTATATTTCATTCTTAAAATTGATTTATATTATTTAATTAATATTATTTTATGCTATTATCTTAATATAAATACAATGGGAAAAAGGGAACAATGAAAAATTTAAATCTAAAAAGTAAATTAATACTTTTATTACTTTTCCCTGTAATTGGATTACTCTTTTTATCAATAACAATTAGTTACGATAGAGCCTTAACTTATACCAAATTAGAAATGTTAAATAAGATTGTACTCCTATCTACAAAAACAAAAACTTTGGTCTATTCACTACAAAAAGAGAGAGGCTTTAGCAATGGCTACTTAGGAAGTAAAGGCTTAAAGTTTAAAGATGAAATCTTAAATCAAGAAAAAGAGACAAATCAACAACGAAAAGAACTTTATAACTTTTTAAAAACTATAGATATTGATTATTATGGTAAAGATTTTAAAAATACTATTAACAATGCTTTGCTAAAACTAGAGAAAATTGAGCAAATAAGAGAAAGAAAATTTAAGTTTAAAATAGATGAAAAAGATATAAACAATTATTATACAAAACTTATAGATATTTTTATAGAGAGTATTAGCTACACTTCAAATTTTTCAAATAATATAACACTAACAAAAGAACTATACGCCTATTCAAATCTTATCTATGCAATAGAACGAACAGCAAATGAAAGAGGAGTAGGAACACTTGCCTTTACGATAAAAGAGCTATCTTCTTCTCTAAGAAATCGATTACATGATTTAATTTTAGAGCAAAAGTTTTACTTGAAAGCTTTTAAAAAAAATCTAGATAAAGAATCACTTGATTATTATAAAAATATATTCAAAGGTAAAGAAGTTGACGAATCAATAAGAATGAGAAAGGTTCTTTTAAATTCAATAAAGAAAAAACTAATTATCCTTCAAATAAATAAAACAATAGGATATGGAGGAATAATACATTATCTTAATAACTATCACCTTACAAAAGATAGTAAATATATGACAATAATAAAAGAGCAGTATGAAGAACTACAAAATTTATTAAAAGAGTATAAGTCAGTAAAACATCTATCAGAAAAAGAACAATATTTACTAAATAAAATAGAGTTTGAATTTAGTCAATATATTAAAAATATAAATAAACAAGATGTAATAATTATTGAAAATGATGCTTTAAATAAATTAACTACAAGTAACTTTTTTTTGTAGATGACTCAATATATTGGTTTAATACTATGACTAGAAAAATATCTCTTCTTCAAGAGATGGATAATTATTTAATCAAACAAATTCTTAAAAATACTAAAGAGATATCAAATCATGCAAAAATAGAGATGATTTCATATGTTATTTTATGTTTCTTTATTCTTTTAGCAGTTTCTTTAATAGGCAGAAATATTAGTATCAATATAGTAAATTCAGTAAATAACTTACTTACTGGAATAGATAAATTCTTTAAATTTGTAAATAAAGAGAGTAAAAGTATAGAACTTATTGATATAAAATCAAATGATGAAATAGGAACTATCTCTAAAATTATAAATGAAAAGATTTTAATCTCCAAAAAAATTATAGATGAAGATATCATAGAACGTGCAAAAAAACCTTGAAATAGAAGTTAAAAAGAAAACAAAAGATTTAGAACTAAAAAAATACAGAACATGAAATACTTTTAGATAGATTTAATAATCACGCAATAGCGACAAGAACGGATATTCAAGGAGTTATAAGCTTTGTAACTGATAAATTCTGCAGACTTAGTGGATATTCAAGAGAAGAACTTATTGGACAAAATCATAGTATAGTAAGACATCCAGAAGTTCCAAAAGAAGTATACAAAGATATGTGGGCAACAATTCAGTCAGGCAAAACATATATTGGAGAATTAAAAAATAAAAGAAAAGATGGTTCAGAGTATTGGATTAAACTTATTATTGTTCCTGAATTCAATTCACATAAAAATATTATAGGATACTTTTCAGTAAAAGAGAATATTGATGATAAGATAAAAATCAGAGAGTTTAATACAATTTTAGAAAAGAAGATTAATCAAGCTATTGAAGAGAGCCGAAGAAAAGATCAAATGCTATCGCATCAATCAAAACTTGCAACCATGGGTGAAATGATAGGAATAATTGCCCATCAATGGAAACAGCCTCTAAGTTCACTTTCAATGAAAATACAATCAATAAAATATAAAAAATTTTTAAATGAAAAAGATATTGATAAAGAGTATATTGAAAATTTTGTAAATGATAATATGCAACTAATCCAGTTTATGTCAAAAACAATTGATGACTTTAGAGACTTTTTTTTAGACATGATAAAAACAAAGAAGACTTTAGTATGCTTCAATGTATAAATAAAACACTAAATATCGTAAAACCACAACTTCAGAGCGCAAGAGTAAAGATAACTATAGATGGAGATGACTTTACAACAAATGGTTTACAAAGTGAATTTCAACAAGTAATAGTTAACCTAATTAGTAATGCAAAAGATGAACTTATTTCAAAACACATAGAGAATAAAGAGATAAAAATAACTACTAAAATTAAAGAGGATAGAGGAGTTATAACTATTCAAGACAATGCAGGAGGAATTCCTAACGATATTTTAGAAAAAGTATTTGAACCATACTTTACTACAAAAGAGACAGGGAAGGGTACAGGTATAGGTCTTTATATCTCAAAAACAATTATTGAAGATACTATGCAAGGACAGATTATAGTTAAAAATATCAACAATGGTGCTTGCTTTGAAATTATCTTACCTCTAGCTTGATTTTTTTTAATATTGACATAGCGTTATATATTTTGATATATTACGCTTATGAATAATTTATTTGATGTAGATGGAAATATCTGGATAAAAAAAAGACAATCGCGGTTTTATAGGACGAGGTAGAGTAGAACTTTTACAAAATATACAAATCTATGGTTCTATTTCAAAAGCTGCAAAACATATGAAAATGAGCTATAAAGCTGCATGGGATAGTGTTGATATAATGAATAAACTATCACAAAAACCCTTAGTTACAAAAATAACTGGCGGAAAAGGTGGAGGTGGCACAGTTATAACTTCACATGCAAAAGAGTTAATTCAAGCTTATGAAGAAGTGTCAAAATTATATAAAAACTATTTTCAAACTTTAGAAAACTCTTTTAATGAACAAATAAGTGATACCTCATCACAAGAACCAGCATTTAGTAGACTTTCTGGAATTATCTCTATGACAAAGAATGTCGAAGATAATTATGAAATATCTATAAAACTAAAATCAGGTCAAACTCTTACATCAATAGAAAACAAAAAATTTATTATAGAAAAAGATTTTAAAGTTGATGACGAGGTTAATTTCCTAATAGAAACAGATAATATAGTTTTAACTAAAAACAATCAAACAAATAACAGTGCTAGAAATAGAATTTTTGGAAAAGTAGTATCTATCCATGATGATAAAATAAATTCAAATATTGTTATAGATTGTGGAGATGACGATACAATTCACTCTAAAATCACCTCATCAAGTTGTGAAAAACTTGAACTAAAAGTTGGTGATGAAGTATATGCTTCATTTAAAGCATACAACGTAATCATACTTTAAAGGCGATAGATGATTAAAAAGATATTACTTATTACTCTATTCTTAGGAAGTTCACTATTTGCCCAAAAAAATCAATATTGCAGTTGCAGCGAATGTATCTTATGCAATAAATGATTTAATAAAAGAGTTCAATCAAACAAATCCTAATACAAAAGTAAGAGTTACACTTGGAAGTAGTGGAAAACTAACAGCACAGATAAAACATGGCGCACCATATGATCTATTTATGTCTGCAAATATGAAATATCCAAATAGTTTATATAAAGATAATATTGCTATTACAAAACCTGTAGTTTATGCACAAGGAAGTTTAGCAATTTTATCTTCTAAAAAAAAGAGATTTTTCAAAAGGTCTTGAGCTTTTAAAAGAAGATTCTATAAAAAGAATAGCAGTTGCTAATCCTAAAACTGCACCATACGGAATAGCAACAAAACAAGCTTTAGAAAATGCAAATATATATAAAACTCTTAAAAAGAAATTTATTTATGGTGAGTCTATTTCACAAACTGTTTCATATACAGTTAGTGCTGCTGATATAGGTTTTATAGCCAAGTCTTCACTCTATAGCCCTAAAATGGCAAGATTTAAAGAGAACATCAACTGGATAACTCTTGATACAAAACTTTACACTCCTATTAGCCAAGGATTAGTAATACTAAAAAAATGCAAAACAAAAAGAAGAAGTAAAAGCCTTCTATAATTTTATACTAAGCAATAAAGCGAAAAAAATATTTAAAGATTATGGATATATAACAAATGAGTAATCTAATAGCAACAATAAAAGAGATACAAACAGTAGATAGTTTAAATATAGTGAATTTTGACTTTTTTTGGTATAGATTTAACTATGATGAGTTTAGAACTCAAAGATGAGGTTAAAGTTGGTAAAAGAGTTATTCTAGGAATTAAACCAACTACAGTAGCTATCGCTAAAGATTTTAGTGGAGATATAAGCTACTCAAATCAAATAGAAAGTACTATTCAATCTATAGAAATAGGTAAACTCTTATGTTCTATAAAATTAATCTCAAAAGAAACAACTTTTGAATCAATCATCACATCAAAATCTGCTAAAAGACTTGATTTAAAAGAGAATGATAATGTAACTGCCTTTATAAAAGCAAGTGAAATTTCAATATCAAAGGTTTTAGATGAGTGAGATTTTAAGTAGTTTAGATTTTGAACCTTTTTTTTATTATCATTTAAACTTGCAGGAGTTACAACTATAATACTATTTATACTAAGTCTTCCACTAGCTTGGTATCTATCTCAAACAAAATCAAAAATAAAACCTGTACTTGAAGCACTTACAGCACTTCCTATTGTTTTGCCTCCTTCAGTACTAGGATTTTATATCTTAGTTGCACTATCAGCGAACTCACCTATAGGAAACTTCTTTGAAGAAGTATTTGATATAAAACTTGTTTTTAATTTCACTTCACTTGTAATAGCTAGCTGTTTTTATAGTCTTCCTTTTATGGTTCAACCTCTGCAAGGTGGTTTTGAATCACTAAATAAAAATATGATAGAAGCAAGTTTTTTTAAGTGGAAAAGGGAAAATAGAGACTATCTTAAAAGTAGCCTTACCAAATATAAAACCAGCACTTCTAACAGCTCTAATAGTAACCTTTGCACATACAGTAGGAGAGTTTGGAGTTGTACTTATGGTAGGAGGAAGTATCCCAGGAGAGACAAAAGTAGCTTCAGTTGCGATATATGAAATGGTAGAGATTTTAGATTATAGTGCCGCTCATATATATAGTGCTATTATGATAATAATAAGCTTTTTAGTCCTTCTTAGTGTTTATATAATAAATGGCAGACTAAATAAGAAGTTTGGAGTGTAAATGATAAAAATCGATATACAAAAAAAGCTACATGGTTCAAACGGTGATATGAATTTAGATGTAAACCTAGAAATAGCCCAAGGTGACTTTGTAGCTTTAAGTGGTTTAAGTGGTAGTGGAAAACTACTCTTTTACGTATTTTAGCTGGTCTTGAAACTGCCAAAGGGAGTATAGAGGTTGAAGGTCAAATATGGCTTGATAAAAATATATCATTAGCACCTCAAAAAAGAGAGATAGGTTTTGTATTTCAAGATTATGCACTTTTTTCAAATATGAGTGTGGAAGAGAATCTTTTATATGTAAAAAAAAGATAAAAATCTAGCAAGCCATTTACTTGAAATTACTGGACTAACTGAGCTTAAAAAAAAGATTACCAAATAGTCTAAGCGGTGGGCAAAAACAGAGAGTAAGTCTATGTAGAGCTATGATGAATTCTCCTAAACTTTTACTTATGGACGAACCACTTTCAGCACTTGACCCAAGTATGAGAACAAAACTACAAAATGAGATTTTAACACTACATAAAGAGTTTAATACAACTACTATAATGGTAAGCCATGACCCTAGTGAAATATATAGATTAAGTAACAGAGTAATAGTTTTAGAACAAGGAAAAGTTATAAATGATGGAAATGCAAAAGAGGTATTATTAAAAACCCAAGGAAGTGCAAAGTTTTCATTTGAAGGAGAACTTTTAGAGATAATAAAAGTTGATGTAATCTATATTGCAATAATATCAATAGGTCAACAATTAGTAGAAGTTGTAATTAGTAAAGAAGAGACAAATAGTTTAAAAATTGGACAAAAAGTAACTGTAAGTACAAAAGCTTTTGCACCAACTATTTCTTAGATAAAATCCTATTTCAAAAAAAACTTTTTATCTCTTCAAAATATTGAGTTTTCTCTATTATATTTTTGTGATTTGAATTTGATATAGTCTTTACTTTTAAAACAGAAGAGTTAAACTCTTTTATCAAATTTTTAGAATATTTTATATCAATTGTTTTATCTTTACTAGCTAAAAGAACTAAAGTAGGGCTACTTATATCTTTTACTCTATCTATAGAATTAAACTGATCTTCCAAAATATATTTGATAGGATAAAAAGGGTATTTATCCTTTGCCATATTTAATATACTATCATAAGGAGTCACTAAAATTAACTTATTTACTTTTACATTTGAAGCAATATATGTAGCAACTCCTGTTCCTAAACTTCTTCCTATAATATCAATAGTTTCATGTTGTTTAGAAATTTTACCATAGATATATTTTGCATCTTTGTATAGATTTTTTTCTGTAGCAATTCCCGAACTGCTCCATAAGATCTATAATTTACTAAATAAATAGTAGTGTCTGAGAAATTTTCATTAAAGCTTTTTATATTATTTGCAACCGTTTCACTTCTTCCAGGAAAATATATAATAGCTTTTTTATTACCTCTATTTAATACTATAACTTTTATCTTTTCATTATCTATATTAAAAGTTTCCTCATAAGAATTATGTTCAATTTTTTTTGTTGGGAAATATATGTAGGTTCTTTGAAACAGATATAAATAGACTGCTCCTACTAAATAAACAATTGTAAAAAAATATAAAATATTTCTAAAATTTATAAATCTTCTTATATTAAATCCTTTTGAACTCTATAATATATTTAAATAATTATAATACTTAAAACTAAATATCTTCCAAATTTAGCAAGAGTAACTAAAAATAAAAACTTTTTTAAATCATATTTTAAAATACCAGCTATAAAAGTAATAGGATCACCAATTATTGGCATCCAAGATAAAAGAAGTGCAAAACCTCCATATTTATCAAAAAAAACTTTTATATTTTTCTATTTTTTTCTTCTTTTAGATAATTTTTTTTCAACTAAATACTCTTCACCTTTTAAACCAAGAAAATAGTTTATTACTGAACCTAAAACATTTCCTAAAGTTGCAAAAAGCAGTAATAAGTATAAATTGTACCCTTGTTTAATATCATATATTAATAAAGCTTCACTACCCAAAGGGAATAGTGTAGCGGAGATTAAAGCTGATAGAAAAAGAGTTAAATATATCAAGCTTTTTTTCTCTTTAATTTTTTTTAATTGGCATTTGAGAAATAATAACCCCCCCAATTAAGATAGTTGCACTTGCTATTAACTCTTGGATTGATAACTTCTCCCCCCCAAGTATTAAAAAAGCCAAGATAAGTGTAAATACAGGTATTAAGTTTACAAACATTCCAGCCTTTGAAGCTTCTATTTTAGTTAATGCATAATTATATAAACCGTAACCTCCTAATGTTACTACTACACCTAAATAGACTGTCCATAAAATAGCAGTCATAGTAAAATTCATATCTACAAAAACCATCTCATAAGCAAAAAAATGGAAAGAAAAATATTGCACCAATAAAAGCTTGAATAGCTGTAATAAACAATGCAGAATATTTCTCAACCAAATATCTTGTAACTATAGTATATCCAGCAGCACATACCATCGCACAAAATTCTAAGAAATTACCTAACATCGGATTTGGAGCACTTACCGTAGTAGTTGCTTGAACACTTAACCATACTGCACCAATCATCGCAATTAATGAACCAAAAATAAGCTTTCTTGAAATAATCTCTTTAAGAAAATAACCCGCTGCCATTGCCGTTAATAAAGGCATTAAAGAGGTAATCATCCCTGCTTGAGATGCAGAAGTATATAATAAAGCCTTTGCTTCAAATATAAAATAAAGACAAGGTTCAAATAGTGCTAAAAGTAAAATATATTTAATATCACTTTTTGTAAATTCATACTTTAAAAAGCTCTTTATAAAATATAAAAAAACATAATGAGGCAATAACCATTCTTAAAAATATAACTGTATATTCACCCAAATCTACCATAGCTGATTTTAAAGCAACAAAAGAACTTCCCCCCCAAATAAACATTGCAAAGATAATTGAAAATAGACCTACTAAATTAAAATTTTTTTGACAATTTATATACTCTTTTTTGTAATTTTTATGGGATTATACTCTTTTAAAATCTAAAGTCAATTAATTGTTTATAAGAAGTTTAAGTTTTTAAAAGATATAATTACATCCCTTAAAGCAGAGCACAAAGAATATCTAGGTATTTTTGATGCTCTTCTTTAGCCCCCCCTTACAATCATTTCTAGAGACAATGCCCCCCCAGGATGGAACATAGCAAGGCACCTCTTTTCTGGTGTGTTTGGGTACCTGGAGAAGAGTGCTATTAGCACTCTTGCTTAATTACTAAATCCAAAAAAACTAAATAATCCCAAATTTTGTAAAAGACTAGATATTTTAATATATTATTATGAAATAAGAACTATCACTCCTTATACTTTAAATCAATTAATTTTAATCCTAATAAAAACTCTTATAATAATCTTATAAATATATGCTATAGTAATTTTTATTTATATAATCATGGAGTGGAAATGCCTTTAAATAACTTAAAGTTATCAAATCTAAATGCAATACCTAAAACCATAATATTACTTATTGATAATAAAGAAAAAATTATAGAAAGTTCAGGTAAACAGCTTGAACAGTTTAATATTTTGATTAATAATAAAAGCTTAGCTTCTCTTTTTTTCAAAAAAAAATTATAATCTATTAAAATCTTTAATAAATCAAGAAATAGAAACTATCAATATTTATTGGAATTATATTAATTTTGAAGTGAGTTTCCAAAAACTTCCCAATAGAGACCTAAGAGGTTTATATTTTTTTGATATTACAAAATATTCAAATGTAGAAAATGAACTTAAAAAAAAGTATGCATGATTTACTTTCTAAAAAAAGAAGAGTTACAAGCTGTATTTGATTTAGCTGCCAATGGTATCTCAATATTAGATAGAAATGGTATGTTTTTATACGCAAATAACTTTTTTCAAAAAAATGATGGGCTATACGATGGAAGAATTGTATAAAGAATCTTGTATATCTTTATCATCAGAAGAGTATAAAAAAACCTTCAGAAACTGCTGTTGAAAAAGCAATAAAAGATGGTAGTGTTGTAAACTTTAGAAAAGTATGTGTCTCTAAATCAGGAAAACATATGAATGCTAGTATGTCTTTAAGTTATGTAAAAATCACTGATACTATAGTAATGATTACTTCCGATATTACAGATGATATAAAGTATCAAGAAGATTTAAAAAGACAAGTAGAACTAGAAGTCGCTAAACGTACAGAACAATATGAAATTATGTGTCATCAATCAAGATTAGCTGCTATGGGAGAAATGATTGATTCAATTGCACATCAATGGAGACAACCATTAAATGGTTTAGGTATTATTGTACAAGGACTAAGACATATTTCTAATAAACAAAAAATAGATAAGAAATTACTTTTAGAAATTGAATCTGAGATTATGGAAAAAGTAAACTATATGTCACAAACAATAGATGATTTTTCAAATTTCTTTAGAATATCAAAGCAAAAAGAATCTTTTGATTTATTAAAAAAATATTAATGATGCAGTAAGACTTATTGATGTGCAACTAAAATTGAATAATATCAATGTAAAAGTAGTTATAAAGAAAAATACCTGTTTGGAAGTCTTAGGTTTTGCTAACGAATTTAGACAAGTAATTATGAATATGGTACATAATGCTATGATGGCTATTTTAACTATAGAAGAAAGCAAAGGTTTTATAACAATTACTATTAGTTCAACAAAGTATGAGAATAAAATAACTATTTTAGATAATGGTGGAGGAATTAAAGAGAAATATTTAGAAAAGATTTTTGATCCATATTTTACTACAAGAGAAAAAGGTAGTGGGATTGGACTTTATATGTCAAAAGTTATTATTGAACACCATATGAAAGGAAGACTTAATGTTAAAAATAAAGATAAAGGTACAGAGTTTACATTAATTCTTCCAAAAAAGGAAAGATAATATGGAAGTAATTTATTCTCGTCTACACTCTTATTCAATTTTAATAGTTGAAGATGATGAAAGTACTTTAAAATGGTTAAAAAGAGTATTATCTATCTATTTTAAAAATGTATATACAGCTTGTGATGTTTTAGAAGCGTTTGAACAATTTGAAAAACATACAATAGATATTGTTTTAGCAGATATACAAATGCCCCCCCATATAGATGGACTTACATTCTTAAAAAAACTGGCTATTGAATCTCCTAATACAATGAGAATAACAATGACTGCCTTTAATGCAGTAACTTATTTAAATCGAGCTGCTGATTCTGGTGTTCACTTCTATTTAAAGAAGCCAATAGATATTGATGAACTACTTTTTGCCATCTCTTCTTTTATATCTAATAATCAACCTATTGAAATTATAGATTTAGGTAAGAGTTTTACTTATAACCCCCCCTTAGAAAGAATGTTGTTTAAAAACTCTACTCTAATAAAACTTACAAAAAAAGAGTTATTACTATTAGAACTTTTTTTTAAAAAATAAACAAGGATTTATAACTTTAGAATTAATTGAAGAAGTTATTTGGGAAGAACCAGTAACTCCTGATGCTATACGCATGGTTATCGTTGGTCTACGTAAAAAAAACTATATCCTGAACTTATTGAAAATATCAAAGGTTTAGGTTACCGAGTAAACTTATAAAATCTTATTTAAACCTTATTAATACTTTATATTAACCTTTTTCTTTTCTGCTACGATGATTATGTATCAAAATAGGGAGAAATAACATGAAGAAAAAAAATCCTGATAGTTGGCGGTGGTACTGCAGGTACTATGACAGCTAATAATCTAGCAAAAAAAATTAATGCCTGAAATTGACAGAAATGAAGTAGAAATTACAATGATTTCTAATAGTTCTAAACATTATTATAGACCAGGTGCTATGTATGTGGCATTTCATAAAGCAGCTGGTCATGAATTTGTAAGAGATCAAAGGTCTTTATTAATGTTAGAGATTGATTTTAAAGTTGATGAGGCTATTGAGATAAATGCAGATTCAAATTATGTAAAAGGTAAAAGTGGTAAAAAATATGATTACGACTTTTTAATTATTGCAACAGGTTGTGAGGTTGATGCAAGAAGAATTCCTGGACTACATGAAGGTGGAGATTGGTTTTATAGTTATGAAGGTGCTAAAAAAACTAGCTAAAAAGTTTGAAAAATTAAAAAAAAGGAAGAGTTTTAGTAACTGTAAGCTTTCCTAAAACACCAAACATTCCTCATCAATGTGGTATTGCACCAGTTGAAACAACTATGATGTTACATGATTATTTAAAAGAAAAAGGTGTAAGAGACAATGTTGAGATTATTTATACATATCCAACTAAAGCACAAGTTGTAGAAAATGGTTTATTTTTACAAACTCCTACATCAGAAGTTTTACCAACTGTGTTTGACAGTATAGGTGTTAAACACAAAAGAAGCTTCACTCTATCGAAAGTAGATCCTAATAAAAAAAATTGCATATTCTGAAGAAGGAGAAGAGTTAGAATTTGATATTTTAATGTCTACGCCTCCATTTATTGCTACAAAAGTAGTTAGAGAATCAGGTTTATCAAATGCACTTGAAGATGAAGGATGGTTACCAACAGATATGAAAACATTAAAGGTAAAAGGAAGAGATAACATTTATACCTTAGGTGATACAGTTGATTTACCTGTTTCAAAAGCAGGAGGAACAATTCATAATCAAACAGATATTGTAGTTGATAATATTGCATCTGAGTTAAGATTTGGATACCCAACAGAATCTTACGATGGGAAAGTAATCGCAGTAGCACAAATGGGTCTTTCTTGTGGTATGCCACTATGGTATGACTATGAAGAGGATGTACAACCAACACCTTGTAGTAAGTTAGGTTCTTTTGTTAGATTAGGTTTTAACAAAGGTTTATACTGGGCATCAGCTAGAGGCATTTTATAGGAGTTTATGATGAGTGATTTAATTAAAGTAGAAAAAAAAGCATTGAAATGCAAAAAAATTGAAGAGCAAATGGCTATGCTTGTTCAAACAGGAAGAATGAATAATTTAGTAGATTTATTAGCTGTGATTTCTGACAACATTGAGATGACAAATGCAACAATGGTTGAAAAGATGGTATCAAACATAGATAATTTAGCTACAGCAGGTTTCATTACTGAAAATGCAGTAAGATATGCAAAACGTGAAAATGAAAAAAAATGAAATTCCTTCATTATTTGGATTATTAAAACTTATGAAAGATGATGATACAAGAAAAGGTCTAGCATTTATGTTAAATCTTACAAAAGGAATAGGAAAGCAACTGTAATATGAAGAAAGTAATATTATCACTATTTTTAATATTTAACTATACTCTTTTTGCAACTAAAATAGATGACTCTGTTGCATTAAATGGGATTAAAGAAGCAAAAAGTGTGTTTTTAATTGATTTTACTGATGTAAAAACTACAGCTTTTTATCTAAAAATCATTGAAGGTACTCACAAAGGGTTCACAAACCAAGGTGTCAAACCAAAAATGGTATTAGTTTTTATTGGAAAAACTGTTCAATTTTTACATACTTCACAAGATGAAGCTTTCGAGATGGAATATGAAAAAGAGTTAGACTCTATTCAAGATTCTATTCAAAAATTTTCTAACTTGGCGTTAGAATGGAAGTTTGTGCAGTTGCAACACAAGTATTTAATGTTGATAATAATTCTATTCCAAAAGAAATGAATATAATTGCAGATGGTTTTATTTCTTTAATTGGATGGCAAACACAAGGTTATAAACTAGTACCAATATTTTAGTTTAAAGCTTTTTTTATTATCTATTATCTTAATTATTTAATAGCACTTGTAATAACAAGTGCTATTGCAACAAAATATCATTTTATGTCTCTATGCTAAACTCTTAATCATCTTTACTTATAAAAGATTATACTTTTGTTATACTTTAGAATTAAAGTATCTTAAACAGATTTTAAAAGGTTAATCTATGAAAAGTAACAAAATATTTATTTTAGTTTCTATTATATTTTTTCTTTTATATATATTTATCATATATTCTACTTATTCTGAAAATAAAATTTATTTAATTAACAATACAAAAAAACAATCAAATTAAACTAGTTCATGCATATAAAGAAAAATTTGATGAACGACTTTCTGGTTTAAAAAGAATTGTTGAAACAATGGGCGAAAATCTTATAAAGAAAGATAGAACTAAAGATTTTAAAATCATAAAAGAGACTTTAACCAATGCTATGAATTCAGGAATAGGTTTTAAAAGTGTATATATAGCTTATCCAGATAATTATACAATTTCAGGACGTCCAGATTGGTTTTATACAAAAGATTATATTGCTACACAAAGACCTTGGTATATTGAAGCAATTGAAAAAGGTAAAACAACAATTTCAAAACCTTATCATGGTTCACCAGGATTTGAAGATACAATATATATCAGTATAGTTTCACCTATTTATGATAAAACTAAATTATTAGCAGTTATGGCGAGTGATTTAGAGTTGGAGTCCGTACAAAAAGAATTATCTGAACTTTTCCCTCTTGAAAAAGCTTTCGCTTTTTTTTAATGACAAATGATGCAAAAGTAATTACAGAATCAAATAAATTAGATATTGATTTTCATAATAAAAAATTAAAAAACTTTTTATCTTCTATAAGTAAGAATAAAAAAGGAGACAAAGTTTTTGAATTAGGCAAAAAAAAATATATATTTACCTATGACTCTTTAGAAAATAGTGATTGGTTATTTGTCTCTGTTTTGGAAGAAAAAGAGATATATAAAAATTTAAACAATCAATTATTCATGAATTTATTAGCCTCATTAGTTTTATTTATTTTAGGCTTTGGAACAATCGTTTTTATGTCAATAACTCAAAAGAAATTATATGAGAAACACCTTCTTTTAGGACATTTTGCAAAAAGTCCAACTTGGGGGGGTGTATTATTAACAGATAAAGTAGGAAATATTATATTTATTAATCAAGTATTTGAAAATATATTTAATTTAAAAAGAAAAAGTTTATACGGTAAGTCTTTAGACTCTATTGTTCATCATATTAATTGTCCTAAAAGAGAAGGAAAACAAATATCTTGTTTTAAAGACATAAAAGAGCGTCTTTTTGAAATGAAAACATATAGTTTAGAAAAAAATGGAAAAACATATAGAGTTCAAATTACACCTTTACTTAATAAATACCAAAAAGAATTAGAAGGAGCAATTGTTACTGTTAATGACATGACACATGAGAAAGAGTTAGAAAAAAAAGAGATTGAAAATGAACAACTTCTAATACAAAATAGTAAAATGGCCGCATTAGGTGAAATGGTTAGTGCAATATCGCACCAATGGAGACAGCCCCCCCTTAGTACACTTTTAATGCTAATTAGCAATATAGAAGATATGATTAAAAAAGAAAATTTTGAGAAAGCAAATGATTATCTAGATAGATCAAGGGATAATATTGAACTTATGAATGAAACAATAAATGCTTTTAGAAACTTTTATAAAGAAGATTTTGGAAAGGCAAAATTTGATTTAGTAACTATTATAAATGAGATAATATTAATAAGCTCACCTCAAACGGTTATGAATGGAATTGCATTGGAATTTATATATGATAAAAACAACAATTATATTTGTGACAGTTATCCATCGTATATTAAACAAGTATTAATAAACTTAATTGGTAACTCTAAAGATGAACTCTCTACTATTTTGCAAGAAAATCCACTTTATAAAGCTTCAATTAAAGTTTTTTTAACAAGGAAAGATAATAAGTTTTATATTATTATTGAAGATAATGGAAGAGGAATAAGTATAGAAAATCAAAATAAAATCTTTAAACCTTTTTTTACGACAAAAGGAGAACAAGGTACAGGTACAGGATTATATCTTTGTAAACTCCTTGTAGAAACAAAAATGAATGGACGGTTTTTTTTCTTGATAATAAAAGCAATCCTACTATATTTGTAATTGAAATTGGAGCTTAATATGTATGAAAAGATAGAAGAACTTTTAAAAAATAAAAATATCTTAATTGTAGAAGATGAAATAAGTCTACTTGAAATAATGATTGAATCAATTGAAGAGTATGTAAATGAGGTATTTACAGCAACAAATGGAATTGAAGGTCTTGAAATGTTTCAATCAAAGAGTATAGATTTAATTATCTCAGATATTCACATGGCTAAAATGACAGGACTTAGAATGAGTCATGAAATAAGAAAAATAGATCCATATATTCCAATTATATTTCTAACAGCATATGATACTGATGAAAATATGCTTGAAGCAATAAAAGTAAAAAGTAAAAGTGTTTTAAAAAAAACCTTTTGATAAAAAAACAACTTCTTGTAACAATGATGCTTGTAATGAACTCTTTTAAAGAAGAATTTACATTTTTTGAATTATCAAATGGATACATGTATAATCTTGATACTAAGGAACTTACTTACAATAATGAACAGTTAATTTCTTTAACAAAAAAAAGAACAAAGACTTTTAGAACTTTTATTAAAACATCAAGAACATGTAGTTCCTTTTTCCATGATTGAAAACTATGTGTGGATGGAAAATGGCGCAACACCTGATGCTATGAGAATGTTTATAAATAAACTTAGAAAAAAAATTTACCCAGAACTTATTCAAAATATCCAAGGTATTGGATATAAACTCTCAATAAAATAGAAAAAAATTTACAAATAAAAAAAAGATTATACTTAGTTTATACTCTTTCCATAAAATTCCTATAGAGAAATAAAAAAAAGCTATAGGAGGCTTAAAATGATAAGTGTAACAAAAGTTGTATTACCATTGTTGCTATCTACCACATTAAGTTATGCCGCAGATAATATTATTCTGCAAGATAAAACTGACTTAAAATTTAATGGAAAAGTAGTAGGATACTCGCCTATTCTAACTCCAATTAAAAAAGTAAATACATCAAATGATAAAACAACAATAAAAATTACAGGATTTAGACTCGAAAATTATCCCCCCCAAATGATAGTTAGAGATATGAAAAGAGGTGAACTTTATGCTGAATTTGAAGATGAAGAGATTGCAAATAAATCTTTTAAAATAATTAAAAAGTATGAAGATTCTTATGGTGAAGTATGGCATGAAGTTGAAGGTGAATTTAAAATTCCTTCAAAACAAATTGCAAAAGAACCAACAAAATTATATTTAAATGCTAAAAAAAACATATGAAAGAACATGCTCAATGTGTCATCACTTACCAGCATCGACTGCATATACCGTGAATCAATGGCCACAACAAATTGAAAGTATGATGGAGCAAGTGGCACTTGATGCTCCAACTAAAAGTTTAATTATTAAATATTTACAACAAAATGCTTCAGACGCAAAATAAAGGAGATATTATGAAACGTAGAGGATTTATAAAACTAGGAGCTGCAGTAGGTGCAGCAACAACAGTAAAAGCAAGTGGTCTTGAGGGCTGGGCAGACTTAACAAATTTTGATCAAAGAACAGCTTTCTCTGCAAATAGATTTGGTATGTTTACTGCAACAATTAAAAGTGGTGAAGTTACACAAACAAAAGCTTTTGAGAAAGACTATTTTCCAACTCCAATGATTAGAGCAACTGCAGATATGATGCAAAATACAACAAGAGTTGAATATCCAATGGTAAGAAAATCATTTCTTGATGCAAAAGGACCTTCAAAACCTGAATTAAGAGGAAAAGAAGAGTTCGTAAAAGTTTCTTGGGATACTGCACTTGATTTAGCTGCAAAACATATGAGAAAAACTTTTGATGAACATGGACCAGAGAGTATTTATGGAGAATGCTACTGGTGGGGGGGTGGTTCAGGTCGTGTAAGTTGGGGGGGACGAACTGTTTCAAGAAGAATGATGAGAATTTTAGGTGGATTTGTAACTGAATCAGGAGATTATTCAACAGGAGCAGGTTTAGTTATTATGCCTCATGTTTTAGGTGGTTCTTCAGTATATGATACACCAACTAAATGGAAAGCAATTATTGAAAATGCTAAAAGTGTTGTTGTATGGGGGGGATGTGATCCTGTAATAACAAATCAAATTACATGGAGTATTCCATTACATAGTTGTTTTGGTGAATTTGAAAAACTTCAAAAAGCTGTTGTAAGTGGTAAAATTAAAGCCTTCTCAGTTGATCCAAGAGTTAATGATACAGCTAGATATTTAGGATCTACACACATTGCTGTTAAACCTGGAACTGACCCAGCTTTAATGCTTGGTATGATTCATCATTTATACACTAAAAAAACTATATGACGAAAAGTTTATTAAAAAAATACACTGTTGGTTTTAACAAGTTCAAAAAAATACTTCATGGGTGAAATTGATGGACAAGAAAAAGATATTAATTGGGCTTCAAAAATCACTGGTGTTCCATCTAATGTAATTGCAGAATTTGCAGCAACATTAGCAAAAGAGAGATCTATTATTCTTTGTGGTAGAGCATTACAAAGACAAGACCATGGTGAACAAAATCACTGGATGTGTACAGTTCTTTCTGCAATGTTAGGACACATGGGATTACCTGGTGGTGGGTTAGAGTTCTCATTAGCTTATAATTCAAGTGGTGCTTCAGATAGAGTAACACCAACTATTTCAGGAATTTCTCAATCTATTCCAGAAAAATATAGTAAAAAAATATCCTGATGCTCCTTGGTTAAAACATCATGATGTAGTTATTCCATCATCTAGATCTATTGAAGCTTTAGCAAACCCTGGGAAAGAGATTGATTATAATGGTAAAAAAAATCAAATTACCACATATCCGATTAATGTACAATGCATCAGGTTCTCCTCTTACAAGACATCAAGATGTAAATAACATGATTGAACAATGGCAAAAAGTAGATACAGTAATTACAGCTGAACCATTCTGGACATCAACTGCAAAAATGTCAGATATTGTATTCCCTGTTGCTTTAGAACTTGAAAGAGTAGATATTGATCAAACTGGTAGTACAAAAGAGTTCATTTTAGCAAGAAAAGCTGAAGTAGCACCTGCAGGTGAGAGTCAAAGTGACTTCTGGATTTGTAGAGAGTTATGTAAAAGATGGGGGGGATATGAAGAAGTATTTACAGAAGGAAAAACAGAATTAGATTGGGTTAAATCTATTTATGAAGACGCTGCAAAAAAAAGGTAAGGCTATGGGTCTTTCTATGCCTTCTTTTGATGAATTCTGGGAAAAAGGTTATGTTCAATTCCCTGAAGTAGATAAAAAAACGTTGAATTATACAAGATATACAGATTTTAGAAAAAAATCCATATAAAAATAAACTTGGAACACCATCAGGTAAAATTGAGATTTATTCTCCTGTGATTGCAAAATTTGGTTATGAAGATTGTAAAGGTTACCCTTCTTGGATTGAACCAAAAGAGTGGTTAGGTAGTAAAAATATTACTAAAAAATATCCACTTCACTTAGTAAGTCCTCACTCTAAATATAGACTTCATTCACAAATGAATAATAGTTACTTAAGAGGTCTTTACGAAAAATCTGGACGTGAGCCAATTTTAATGAATGCAAAAGAGGCTAAAAAAAAGAGGAATCAAAGAGGGTGATATTTTAAGAGTATTCAACGATAGAGGTGAAATTCTTGCAGGTCTACATATTACTGAAGAGGTAATTGATGATGTTGTTATCATGTGTGAGGGAGCTTGGTATTCTCCTGAAGTTCCTGGTGAAAAATCACTTTGTCAACATGGTAATGTAAATTTACTTACTATTGATAAAGGAACATCAAAATTAGCACAAAGTAATATTGCACATACTGCATTGGTACAAGTAGAAAAGTATAAAGGTGTTATTAAACCTATAAATGCTTTTAACAAACCAAAAATAATCCAATCTTAATAATTAGTCTAAGGGTTTCATATTATTTATGAAACCTTTTTATAATATTTAGTTAAGGGTGATATAGATATCCCATCATTTATATTTTCTCTTCTCCCTTCTATTTCACTCTTAGCTAAGTATTTTATAAAATCTTAAAAAAAACGTAAAGGAGTTTTAGTGAAAAAAAACGAGTATTTTATTTGTTTTAATGTGTACTTTAGCATATGCAAATCCATATGCTAAATGTGCTGGTTGTCATGGTTCAAAAGGAGAAAAGGCTGCACTAAATGGTAAGTCTAAAGTCTTAAAAGATATGACAAAAGCAGAAATAAAATCTGCAATGTTAGGGTATCAAAATGGAACTTATGGTGGAGCTATGAAAAGTTTAATGGTAGCTCAATCAAAACTATTAAGTGAATCTGATATAGATACTATTTCTCAGATGATTGGTAAATAGTAAGTCAACTATTTAACTACGTACAAACAAGGAAAAAAAATGAAGACATTTAATTTAAGTCTTGCTGCAATTGCTGCAATGTCTATTGTTTCAACTACTAACGCAAGTAGTTTAGAAGAAGCATTAAAAAAATGGAAAAATCAGTGGAGCTATTCAAGCTTATAATTTTTCTAGAAATCTAGATACTGGAAAAGATTATCAGATTACAACTCTAAATTTAGATTTAAGTTATGAAACAGCACGTATAAATGGATTTGGTGCTAAAGCGACATTCCAAGCCGCTTCTTCACCATGGGCTGATGATGATGCAAAAGCTGCAAGATCTGGAGACATGTATGGTTCTGGAGCTCAACTTTCAGAACTTTACCTTTCTTACAAAACAGATAATACAACAGCTCAAATTGGTAGAATGTATTTTTGGTCACCTCTTCTTGGTGGAAGTGGTTCAAGACCAACTAAAGAAGCTATGCAAGGTATTTCTATTGTTAATTCTGATATTCCAGATACAACAGTAACACTAGCATATATGAATAAAATGCAATCAAGAACAGATGGCGAAGGAAATATTGGAAAGTTTACAAAAAAAATTTACTGGCTGGGATGGTAGTAGATTAGAAGATGGTGTATATACTGTCGCTTTAACAAATAAATCAATTAAAGATTTAACTTTAACTGTTGCTTATCTAAATGCAATTGATAATTATGAAACTGCTTATCTTGAAGGATCTTATGATTTTGGTAGTTTTGCTCTTTCATCTCAATACTATTATAGTGAGCAAGAAAATGAAGAAGATACAAATTTACTTGGTGTAAAAGCAACGACTTCAATAGGTTCTTTAGATTTATTAGCTGCTTATGTAACAGTTGATGATGACAATGGTGTTATTCCAGGTGCAGGAAATGGTGCAGATCTTGCTTATACATGGTCAGAAATTTTCGCGAATCAATATAGAGCTGATCAAGATTCATATAAGTTAGCTGCTACATATAATATTAACAAAGATGCATATGTAGGAGTAAGTTATGTAAATGAAGATGATAAAATGAATGACAAAGAATACGGTTATACTGCAATTAAAGCAAGTTATAATTTCTCTGGTGAACTTTCTGGTTTAAATATCTGGGCTGCTTATGAAATGGGAAGCAAGATGCAAAAGATGATGGTTTAAGAATTAAATTAAATTATACATTTTAATTAAAACAATTAGATTTAGAATAAATTTATCATTGTTCGAAGATAAAAGTCATTTGTTCTCCGTACTTATAATTTTAAACAAAGGTAATTTATTCTAAAAAAAATGGGCTTGTTCTTTTAAAAGAATAAAAAAAATAAAAAAAATAAATTAAAAATTAAAATTAAAATTAAATCACTAAGCTACAAAGAGTTTTTCTTTGTAGCTTTTTTAATTTTCAGAAAATCAGTCTATAACTATTCTAAAATATCTGAACATATTCAATAGTTGTATGGTATGGAGTTGTTCTAAATGTAAAAAAAGAGATATAAAATATCCTATTGTAATTAATTCGTGGAGGAATAAGTGGGAACATCTATCTGCATATTTTAAATATCCTGAAGAGATTAGACATATCATCTACTCCACCAATACTATTGAATCAATTCACAGACATATATTTTTGCTTACTTTTTATTAAATAATGGTATCTATTATTTTGGATGGGTCATATCTTCGGGTTTAACATACTTGTTAAACTCAATTTCGCTTAATAAACCAGATTTAATAGTTTCTTCTTTTAATGTAGTTCCATTCTTATGGGCAGCTTTTGCTATAAGTGCTGCATTTTCATAGCCTATGTGGGGGGGATTAAGCGCAGTTACTAACATCAATGAATCGTTTAAATATTTTTTTAATATTTTGTTCGATGGGCTCAATTCCCATGGCACATTTGTCGTTAAAAGTTTTCATGCTATCACTTAAAAGTCGAATAGACTGTAAAATGTTATAAGCAATTACTGGTTTAAATACATTTAACTGAAAGTTACCTTGTGATGCTGCAAATGATACAGCTGTATGATTTGCCATGACCTGTACAGCAACCATTGTCATTGATTCACTTTGTGTTGGATTGATTTTTCCTGGCATGATTGAACTTCCGGGTTCATTTGCAGGTATCTTAAGTTCTGCAATGCCACAACGAGGACCTGAACTTAGCCATCTTATATCATTGGCTATTTTCATTAAGTTTGCTGCAAGTGCATTTAAAACACCACTTAGTACTACTTCCCCCCCATCATGTGCTGTTAAGGCATGGAATTTATTGGGATGAGATTTAAATGTGTAATTTGACTTGGTTAATTCATTTAAAACATCACTCACCATATTTGAAAAATTAGGGTGTGTGTTTAATCCTGTACCCACGGCAGTTCCACCAATAGCTAATTCAACCAAATATTTCATACTATCATTGGTTTGCATTAAAGACTTATCCAACATATCAACATAAGCAGACAATTCTTGTCCAAGTGTTAAAGGTATAGCATCTTGTAAATGAGTACGACCAATTTTTACTATATGATCAAATTTTTTTCGATTTTTCCTCAAAAGTGTTTTTTAATAATGTAATAGAAGGAATTAATTGCTTTTGAATTGCTTGTACAAAGGCAATTCTCATTGCAGTTGGATATGTATCGTTTGAACTTTGCCCTTTATTTACATCATCATTTGGATGCACTAGTTTTTTTTATTCTAAAATCTTCACCTAAGAGTTCAGTAGCTTTATTGGCAACCACTTCATTCATATTCATATTTGATTGAGTTCCAGAGCCTGTTTGCCAAACTACAAGAGGAAAATTATCGTCAAGTTTACCCTTGATTACTTCATCACAAGCTTTTGAAATAGCGTTAGCTTTAATTTTATCTAGTCTTTGTAGTTTATAGTTAACAATTGCGCAAGCTTTTTTTTAAATAAGCAAAACCCATCAAAACTTCTTTAGGCATCTTTTCTTCACCTACTGGAAAGTTTTCAACACTTCTTTGTGTTTGGGCTCCCCCCCAATATTTGTCATTTGGGACATTTATTTCGCCCATAGTATCTTTTTCTATTCTATAACTCATTATCATATCCTCTTATAAAGTATTACAATTTAAATTAATATTATATGAAATTATTTCTGTGAGTGTTATTGTGAAAAAAGATTAGTTACAAAGGACAAATCCTTTGAAACAGGTATAGAATAGATTGTTCTAAATTTTACTTATCCTGTTGTATGAATTGAATTGCTTTATGTATCCTGGAATAGTATCATACATTCATACTTAAAATGTAAAAGTATCTAAGTTAAAATAACAAGTTCAACAACCTATTAATTAAAGAATTATGTAATAGATTTTATATATTTAGATAGATGTTTTACTTATAATATCATAGACTAAGATATACATTGGCATATTTTCTTTTTTTCTTCTCTTAAACAGTTGTATTATCAGTTTTTTTTAGTATTTTTACTTTTTTTTAAATCTCTATTTTTATTCATCTTTTTCCCTTTTTATGATTAAGGATTCTTTAGAATTATAAATTTTATTAGACTGACACAACTATTTTTATACTTTGAAAGAAACAAAGTTATATGTAATTTATTTATATAAAGAAGGGTCTCTTTAATAAAAAAAAGAGACCCTTGTTCTTATATAAAGTATTATTTAGTCTTTGGAGGATTAAATATAGTAATTTCAGGTAGTGTGCCTGTAAATTTTTCTATTTCTACCATTGCAGTATTAGCAATATTAGCTTGTGCTAAATCAGATGTACCTTTATCAATAGTTAATTGGTTTACATCTCCATGTTTACACATAGATCCAATTTTTCCTGGTTGTACAGGATCAAACCAACCACCTTCACACATTCTAACTACATTTGGTGAAACAGCATCTGTAACTACAGCACCTGCTAATGTAGAGCCTCTTTTATTATAAACTTTTACTACATCACCATTATTAATTCCACGTTTTTTTTGCATCTTCTGGATTTAACCAAATTGGTTCTCTTCCTTGAACTTCATATAAATCTTTTATCCAAGTATTACTTAACTGTGAATGCAATCTATACTTTGGATGAGGAGATAATAGATGTAATGGAGCTTCTTTTGCAACGTCTGAACCTAACCATTCCGCAGGCTCAAGCCACATTGGATGACCTTTACAATCATTATACTTAAATTTATCAATAACTCTAGAGAAAATTTCAATTTTTCCAGATGGCGTTCCTAAAGGATTTAACATAGGATTTTTTTTATAAAGTCACTATGTCTTACAAACTCTTTTGATGATTGTGGTGTTTCAAATTTAACAAAACCTTGTTTCCAGAAATCTTCAAACGTAGGTAACTTGATATTTTTCATAGCTGCTTGTGATATTGACTCTTTATAGAAAGATTCTATCCATTGCATTTGAGTTTTTCCATCAGTAAACTCTTTTTCATATCCCCCCCAACGTTTACAAATTTCACGACAAATTTCAAAGTCATCTTTAGATTCACCTACAGGTTCAATTGCTTTTTGTATTGCTAAGAAGTGTGTTGCTGAATAATCTCCTATTCTTTCAATATCATTTCTTTCAATTTCTGTTGTTGCAGGAAGAACAATATCTGCCATTCTTGCAGTTGATGTCCAGAAAGGTTCATTTACAATAAATGTCTCTATTTTTTTGCCATGCTTTTAACATTCTATTACGGTCTTGATGATGATGGAAAGGATTTCCTCCTGCCCAATATACTAATTTAATATCAGGATAAGTAATCTTTGATCCGTTAAAATTAATAGTTTTCCCTGGATTTTCAAGCATATCAACAACTCTTGCAACAGGAATATTGAATGGTTTATAGTTTTTCCATGGTCCATTTTTATCACTGTTAATAGTAGTAGAAATACCAGGTAGTCCCGGAGCTGAAGCTGTTGGTGTACCACCATTTGCATAATGGTAACTAAAACCAAATCCACATCCTGGTTTACCAATTTGACCTAACATTGCAGATAATGTAACTAACATCCAGTGGAATTGTTCACCATGATCACCTCTTTGACCAGCCCATCCTGACATAATCATAGTCTCTTCTTCTCTAATTCGTTTAGCAAACTCTTTAATTGCTTTTGCATCAACACCACAGATTTTTTCTGCCCATTCTGGAGATTTTTTTACACCATCAGTTTCACCAAGTAAATATTTTTTTTAAACCTATTAAAACCAACAGTGTATTTTTTAATAAATTTTTCATCATATAATTTTTCATCATATAAATAATATGCCATCCCCCCCATCATTAGTGCAACATCTGTATTTGGTTTAACACGGATATGAGGACCATTATAATATCTTTGAGTATCATTTGCAATTGGATCAACAGATATTACATTAATCTGTTTTTTATCAACTTTCTTTTTAAGTTCTTTCATGTAGGCATAACCTTCATGAGCAGGAATTTCCCAAGCAATTTGATTTGTAATCATTGGGTCAGCACCCCCCCAAAAAAACTACATTTTTTGCATGTTTAAGAACTAAATCCCAAGATGTTTGTTGTTCATATACTTCATTTGTACCAAGAACATGAGGTAGAATTACTTGAGAAGCACCCGTAGAATAATCTCCAATTCTTCCTACATAACCTCCTGAAATTTTCATCATTCTATTCATCACACGTTGTGGATTATGTAATCTTCCTACACAATACCAACCATAACTTCCTGCATATATACTTTTATAACCATATTTTTCTTGTGTTCTTTTTATCTCTTCAGCAACAAGATCTAAAGCAACATCCCAAGAAACTCTAACAAACTTTTCACTACCTCTTTTTGAAGTATCACTCTTATGTCTATTTTTAAGATATCCTTCTCTTACATATGGATACTTTACACGAGTTGGCGCATATGTTCTTGCAGGTAAAGCATTAATCATAGGAGAAACAAGTGCATCATCTTTAAAGCCTTCAACACCAGTAAATTGACCACCTTTTACATTAGCTTTAAAAGCACCAAAGTGTGAACCACTATATTTTTTTATCATTAGTTGAAATTGCTCCGCTTACAAAGGGAACGGCATTTAAACTTTGAGCGCCTAACACAGCACCTATACCAATTGAACTTGATTTTAAAAAAAATCTCTTCTTTTTTGAAACATTTGGGACTCCTTATTTCATATCTTTTGCATGTTCTTGCATAAATTTTGTAAGTAACCATTGGTCATCTGAAGATAACCCAGCACGATCTTTCATTGCTTTTACAATATTAGGCCATTGATTTGCAGTGAACTCTTCAGGGGGGGGATGTGGTTGATGACAACCTCCACAACGTTGTTGAAATAGTTTGTCTGCTTTATTCCAGATTTTTTCTTGATGAGTATCTAAGTTAGAAGTTTTAACCCAACCAATAAAACTACTTTCATTCCAAATTGATTCAAATTCATCAGTTTTAGACTTTCCTTTTTTTAACTTTTGAAACAACAGACTCATCTAGAATCCCTAAAATAATCCTTTTTCCAACTTGTTTAAAAATAACTGATTCAGCACCAAAGGCACTCCAACCACGAACACGTACTTTAGTATTTTTACCAGATTCTTCGATAATATCTAATTTTGTTCCTGGAGTTATTGTTCCTACAATATTTCCTGCTTTATTCATGAGAGTTGTCATTTTTGCAGTATAAGTAGATGCAGCATTAAGTGTTGTTGAAAATAAAATTCCAGCTACACCAACAGTAACTATTTTGATAAGGCTTTGAGTTTTCATTCCTTTCTCCTTTTAGTATGATAAACTAAGTTTAATTTATAAGAATAAAAAAACCATAAACAAAATATTTATTTTAAATTAAATTTATAATGAAAACTACTACTAATGTTAAACCTCATGCTATTTGTACTATTCTCTTTTATGATGTCTAAGATACTTTTTCTCCACTTAATATGCCACTTGCTAAAAATACTCCACATATAACAAGAACCATTCCTATTAATGTATTACTATTTAATTGTTCATTGATTATAATAGTTGCTAAAATTGTCGCTACTGCTGGAGTTGCTGCTCCAATAGCTGATGTTTTCTCCGCTCCAATTCTTATAATTGCACCACTAAAGCATATTCCTGAAAAAAAACTCCAACAATGATACCTTGCACTAATAATTGTCCAAGAATTGAAGATACTGTTAATTCACTGTATCCAAGCGCAGGACTTGTACATATAATCCATAATGTGATGAATAATCCATTAGGTAAAGCTGCAAGTGCTGCAACTTTTATTGGTGTTAATCCTGACATTCGAATACTAATAGTAAATAAAGACCAAAGAAAAGCACTCATTATTAAAAGAATTTGTCCTAAAAGGATACTTTCATTCCAATCATTACCTGATTGAACTAGCATAACTATAATACCAAAGCTAATAATAATCATTCCCCCCCATTGTCTAAAACTTGGGAGAGGCTGTTTATAAACTATTACAGCTAATAAAGTTACAAACAAGGGAATAGTACCAGGAATTAATGTACTACCATGTGCAACTTGAGTTAATTTCATTCCATGTCCAGAGAGAAAGAAAAATGGTAATCCACTTCCAAAAATTATTCCTAAAAGATAAATTAATGGTACTTTTTTATACTCTTTTAAACTTTTAAAAAATATTGGTAATAATAAAAATCCTGGGATTGCATAACGAAAAAAATGTTAATTCTTCTAAGGTTAATGGACTAAGTGCTCCAATCCTTAATGACAGAGCATAACTAGACCAAATTAATACAGTAATAATAGCTAGAAGTAATCCAAATATTTGTTGTTTTGATGTAGTGTTTATATTTTGTACAGTTAAAATTGTCTTTGACATTTATTTTATCCTCTATAATTTTTATTTAATATGTACATGAATTATCAATTATTATAGCTATTCCATTTTTTTAACTCTTTATCATTATTAATAGTTTTATTGCTTTTTTTTAAATATAAACTTGTTCATAATTAAACAAAAAATAGTTTATTTATAGTATAATTTTCTATGCAAAGAAAAAAAATACTCGTGATATACATATTGATATTGCCAATAAAACAATGTCATACATCTATAAACATATTGATACTCCTATTAATATAGATTATCTTGCTTCAAGTTTTGGTATAAGTAAAATACATTTACATAATATTTTTAAAGAACAATTAGATATTAATATATACGAATCCATAAAATCAATTCGTCTTCAAAAAGCTTCGAATCTACTTTTAACTAATAAATATTCTACAATTACCGAAATTGCAAATATGTGCGGATATAGTTCTCACTCTTCTTTTATAAAAGCTTTCAAAGAACGTTTTGAACAAACACCAAGACAATGGAGAAATGGTGGACATAAATTATATTCAGATGCAATATTTAAAAACTCTTTACTAAAAAACTCTTTACCAAATTTTGATGAAAGAAAAGTAAGAATTGAAAAGACTAAAAATAGACAGATTTACTATATTAGACAAAAAGGTTATATTTTAGAAGAAGCAAAACAAAAATGGAGACAACTTCAAGCTTGGAAATATACAAATAAATTAGAAAATTGCGAAGAAATAGGAATTTATCATGATAATCCTGCGATTACTCCTCATGATAAATGTTTTTATATAGCTGCCGTTAGTCCAAAAGAAAAAAATTCAAAATACAAATTTACCTTTTAATATTTTAGAAGGAGGTTTATATGCAGCTTTTGACATTTCAGGTGGTGAAAAAGAAGAAGTTGCATGGTTTGTTAAGTGGGTTTATTATGATTGGTTACCTAAAAGTGGTTTTGAGACCACTACTTCTCCATCATTTGTAATTATGCACAAAAATCACTTTTTAGAAGAGAAAGAAATTGATGCAACTTTTTATCTTCCTATTCGAAGTGTATAAAAAATTAACACTTCTATTAAACTAAATCAGAAAAATCTTCATTTAAAATCAAAAGTTTTTTTATCTTTTTTTTATTATAAATAAATCTATTATCTCTTTTTTGAATTGATTTTAAAATGATAGTCTTTATATCTTTTTCACTTTTATTATGTTTTTTTTAAATAAAGTGAAAATTTTGTACTGAGATAAATTTCTCTTTTTCTTTATTAGCATAAGTATCATTTGTAAGCTGTGGTTTGTAAACTGAACGCATTTCATTAAATGCACCTTGTAATAATTCTATTTCTCTGTTAAAAACACCTATTATTCTTTTTTGATTTTTTTCTAATCTTGTAATTTCAGAGACATACTGTTTTCGCATCCATTTAATAGATTTTTTTAGAAGATCAATTTGTTCATCTTTTGCTTTTACAATCTCTTTAACAGCATCTATTTGAACCTCTTTTATTTCAACATTTACTTCAGCTTTATCTTCTACTTGATCGCTAATGTAAACAAATGTTTTACCAGATTTTTTAATTGATTTTAATTGATTTTTTTTAATTCTGTAATGAACTCCTTGAAGGGATAGTCCTAATATTTGTGCAGCTTGTGCTGTGGTAACTAATCTCTCCAAGGATTTTGCCTTACATCTTTTCGCTATCTACTTCAATAACCGTGTGAACATTTCCACGTGGTTTAAAATCAGCGATAACTTTCATATATCTAGGGCTTAACTTTTCATAAAGTGTATCAAAAATCTCATTTGCAGTATTTTCGTGAGAAATTTCTCTATGCATAAATGAATTAATATAAAGTTTTAAAGCTTTTAACTCAATTACCAATTTATTTGGTACATACTCTAATTTAATAGTTGCAAAATCTGGATAACCGCTTCTTGGACATTTTGCCATGAACTCAGGAAGTTCAATATTTATAGTATAGTTTTTTTTCATTTGTATTTGGCCAGAAGTTTTCTTCTTTATTGATATCAAATTCAATAATCTCTTTTTCACCATATTTCATTATATTTTTGCCTTTTAGTAAATTTTAATAATTATTTATTATTAGTAGGAAGTGCCATTTTATCTAAAATATACTTACAATTTTTATAGAATTGATTAATCAAAAATTTGTAATTTGTGTATAAGAGTTTATTATAGTATAATAGTTTCAAAATTTCACATTTTAGGAGTTTTATATGACAAATATTTATGATATTGCAATTATTGGCGGAGGGCCAGGTGGTATCGGTACAGCCATTGAAGCAGCAGTACATGGTATAGAAAATATCCTACTAATAGATAAGGCTGATAACCACTCAAGTACTATTAGAAAATTTTATAAAGATAATAAAAGAGTTGATAAAGACTGGAAAGGCCAAACGATAGATATTGAAGGGAATATTCCTTTCATGGATGGAACAAAAGAGACAACATTAGACTTTTTTTGACCAACTTTTAGATGAAGAGAAGATAGATACAGCATTTAATACAGAAGTTGAAAATGTAATAAGAGATGAAGAAAATGACTGTTTTTTAATTACAACTGCAACTCAAAGTTTTAAAGCAATTGCTGTTGTTATTACTATTGGAAAAATGGGAAAACCTAATAAACCATCATATAAAATTCCACCATCAATCAAAGAGTATGTAAACTATAACCTTGATAAATGTTCTGAAGGTGAAAAAAATATTAGTTGTTGGAGGAGGAAACTCAGCAGCTGAATACGCTTATGAATTAGCAGATGAAAACAATACAGTAACGCTTGTATATAGAAGAGATGAGTTTACAAGATTAAATCCTGAAAATGAAGATATCTTATACCAATATAATGGTCAAGAAAAATTAAGACTTAGAATGAATACAGATATAGAATCAGTCGAAAATGAACACGGAAAAGTAAAAGTAAATTTCAATGATGGTTATTACACTATTTATGATAGAGTAATTTATGCTATTGGGGGGGGAACTGCACCTATTGACTTCTTGAAAAAAGTAGGAATACAGACAGATAAAGATGGTAAACCAATATATGATGAACACTATAGAACAAATATTCATTGTTTATATGTTGCGGGTGATATTGCTTTTAATACTGGTGGTTCAATTGCAGCTGCACTTAATCATGGTTACCATATTGTAAACTCATTTATGAGAAGAAGTGGAAAAATATATGCCCATACTGATAAAATAGAAGAGTTTATGACAAATAATCCTAGTTTTAGACACTAAATTATGAACTATAAGCTATTTATCCAAATCTTAATAACACTATTTTTCTTTTCAACAAGTTCAGTACTTGCTAGGGCTGCTTTAGTTGAAAACTACATTGATGCATATAGTTTTACTTTTTTTTAGACTTTTATCTGGTTCTATTGTATTAATATTTTTACTCTACATAAAAAATAAAAATATCAAGTTTAATATAAAAGAGAACTGGTTTAGCTCTTTTTTTTCTATTTTTATATGCTATATGTTTCTCTTATTCATATCTAAATTTGGATGCAGGAATTGGTGCACTTATTCTTTTTGCAATAGTACAACTTCTTATAATCTTTTCTGCTATTTTAAACAAAGAGAAATTATCTTTACAAAAAGGTTTTGGAATAGTTCTTGCTTTTAGTGGGCTTATTTATTTATTATATCCTGATGAACAAATTGAACTCTCAATTTATCATGTGTTATTAATGGTACTATCAGGTATAGGATGGGGGGGATTTTATACTATATTAGGTAAATCATGCAAAGATGCTCTTCTTCATACAACAGATAACTTTACAAAATCAATTTTATTTATTTTTATCTTCTATTTTTTATTTGTTGAAAATACATTTATAAGTTCAAATGGGATTTTATTAGCATTTCTTTCAGGAGGAATCACTTCAGCAATAGGTTATGTACTTTGGTACTATATATTACCTCAAATACAAATAGTAACCTCAGGGATAATACAATTAATAGTTCCACCCATAGCAATATTTTTAGGTGTAATCCTTTTAGATGAAGATTTTAGCCTAAAACTTTTTTTTAGCTACAAGTACTATTTTAGTCGGTATTGCAATAACTATATTAAGTAGAAAAAAAATTTAAAAACTAGATTTGTTTTTATACTCGCAAGCCATACAATCTATTGTATGTTCTTCTTTTTCACAAATTACACAACTTGTCAAATGATTTCCAAACTCCTTTACTAAAGTACTTTTTGGATTTTGTACTGCCATATAACTTACATTTAATACAGGATCAGAAACTAAATTATTTGCGATTTTTTTGTGAAATATTTCTATTTCTTGCTACGGCTCTTCTTACATTCATAATTTTTGAAAGATGAAATTCCCAAAGCTCATCAGGACAATTGCTTATTGAAGCTTTTTTTTATAAGTTCTTTTTGTCTTTTTTTCTTCCATATTCATAACTATTACCTCAAATAAAATAAATTACTATAAAATTATTTATCTCTTCAAAAGTGAGACAATTATGAGTTTATTCTTAATTTAAGTATAATTCATTGATATATATCAATAAATAAACTAGTATTTTATATTTTAAATATTAAATTATTACATTTAAAAGGATTTACTATGCCTCACTTACAATTTGAAATAAATAAAAAAATATCAAATGAAACAAAAGATAAGTTTGTAAATGAAATAAGAGAAACTTTCTCTTCTATAATGGATACAGGAACAGATCATATTGCAATAAGTATTAGAGAGTATGATAAGTATAATCTAACAATAGGTCGTGCAAATTCTACTGATGATATCTGTTTGATGAATCTAGATATTAGAGAAGGGCGAGCTATTGAAAAAAAAGACGTGAATTAGCTTTAAGATATATGGCAATTGTAAATGAAATTCTTGATGTAGACAATAGAAATCAATATATTACCTTTACACAACATACAGGAGAAGACTTTCATTTAGTAGAAAAGTATTTAGCAGGTTGGTGTCAAGGGGGGGAGGATCCACTAGCTTAATTTAATATCTATTTAGTACAATTCAAAGATGAAAAAAACTTTCACAAAAATATTTACTAATAATAAACTACCATTTATAGAACTTAGATATTCAAATAATACAAAGCACTATAAAGAACATATTCATGAGACTTTTTCTATTGGCATAAATTTAGAAGATAAAAGTATTTATACAAACAAAGATAAAAAATATGATTTTGATGTTGGAATGATTGCTATTGTAAATCCAAATGAGATTCACTCATGTAATCCAGTTTTAAAAACACCAAATTCGTACTATATGATGCATTTAGATGAAAAGTGGTGTTATGGTATTCAAAAATCTATTTGTGACGAATGTGATAGTTTTAAATCATTTCCTGAGGATATTTTATATAATAAAAAAACTCTATATTGAGCTTAAAACTCTTTGTGAAACTATTTTTAGTGATATTAACTATTTTGAAAAAGAGAATGAGTTGATCAATTTTTTCACTAAACTTTTTAGACCATATTTAGAAGAATCAACTTCAAAAGTTGAAGACCCTATCTTTGAAAAGATTGTAGAGTTTTTAAAAGAAAATTTCCAAGAGAATATCTCTTTAGAAGAGTTATCACAAAAATTTGAATTAAACCCTTTTTATATAATTAGACTTTTTAAATCCCAAATAAATTTGACACCTCATGCATATTTACTAAACTTGAAAATAAATAGAGCTAAAGAGTTTTTAAAGAGTGGACATACTATTGTTGACACAGCTTTAGAGTGTGGATTTAGTGATCAAAGTCATTTTCATAGAAACTTTTTAAAAATAGTTGCAACTACTCCAAAAGAGTATCAAAAGAATTTCTGCTAATCAATTTTGTACAAGATTTATATTTAAAAACTTCCTAAAATCTTTTTATGGAAATATATTTATCAAGCTTTTTAGCTCTTGCTTTAGCCCATTTTGTTGCACTTTTAAGTCCTGGTGTTGATTTTTTTATTATTCTTACAAACTCTTCTAAATATGGAAAACTTAGTGGAATAATAACTTCTGTAGGAATTGCGCTAGCAAATCTTGTCTATATTTTACTTGCACTTTTTGGAATAAGCCTTATTAAAGACAATGAAACTGTTTTTATAACTATAAAAATTCTTGGTTCTTTATATTTATTATATATAGGATATTTACTTCTTACTTCTAAAAAAAAGAGAACTTTTTAGTAAAAAAAATAGAAAAACAAAAAAGTAAAAAAAGATATTGTAAAATACTTTTCAATGGGCTTTTTTTTCGGCAATATTAAATCCAAAAAATTCAATCTTTTACTTTACAATGTTTTCTATCTCAATTCAAAATGACACTGCATTTTTAGTACAGAGTTTTTTATGCTATATGGATGTTTTTAGCTGTTCTTTTTTGGGATATCTTTATAGTCTATTTAGTTACAAATAAAAAGTAGAGTTTTTATGGAAAAATACTCAAATCTTATAGAAAAAAAATTTCCGGCATTGTTCTTTTTATTATTGGAAGTTCAATTATCTTTAGTAGTTTTTGATATAATTTTTTCTATAAAAAAATTAGGTTCTTAATAATGTGGAACTATTTTAAAGGATAAAGTATGGCTATTGGATTTATAGGATTAGGGAACCTAGGTCAAGCAATCGCAAAAAGATTAACTGACATGGGAGAAGAAGTAAAAATCTATAATAGAACTAGATCAAAAGTAGAAGATTTAGGATATGAAATTGTAGATTCTCCAAAAAAAATTAATTGAAAAATGTGATACTGTATTTATGTGTCTATTTGAATCAAGTGCAGTTGAAAACATATTTAAGATGAAAAAAGGGATTTTAAAAGCTGATTTAGAAGGTAAAACTATTATTGATTTAACTACAAATCATTATGAGACAGTATTAAAATTCCATAGAAAAATTGATAAAAAAGGTGGAGAGTATTTAGAAGCACCTATTTTTGGAAGTGTTGCACCAGCTCTTCAAGGACTTGTAACTATTGTATGTTCTGGAAAAAAAAGAGACTTATGAATCTTGTAAACCACTTTTAGAAAAAAATTGGTAAAGAGATATTTTATCTAAAAGAGCCTGGACAAGCTTCTAAAATGAAACTTATAAATAATCTATGTCTTGGGTCATTTATGGCAACACTTGCAGAGTGTACAGCACTAGGTGAAGCTTGTGATATAGAAAAACCAAAACTTTTAGAAATACTTGGAGTTGGTGGTGGTCAATCACTTGTTTTAAAAGCTAAAACACAAAAACTAATTGAAGAAGATTTTTCAGCACACTTCTCAAACAATGCTATTTATAAAGATTTACATACACTTCAAGATTTAGCATATAGTAAAAAACAGCCACTATATACAGCAGCTGTTCCAAAAGAGTTATTTGCAAAAATGAAAAAAGATGGTAAAGGAGAAGAAGATTTCTCTTCTATTTATCAACTTTTTAAAGACTAATTAAATTTGAGAGTAAGCAGCTAAATATGCTTGCTCTTGATACTTTTTTTAAAGAACTAGGAAACTCAAGGTCATTTTTCTTTTCAAATGATGAGATTGCTTGAGGAGAGATTAACTCAACATTACAAATAGGATTTAACTGTATTAACCCTTCCATTTTAAATGTAACAGCTCCACCTGCAAAGTTACCTTTTTTTAGCTCGTTTTTTTTATAAGAATTTTTTTCAATTTCATTTTGTTCCAAAAAAAAGTAAAAACTCATTACAAAACTTTCTAATATCTTCTTGGTTTTCATCATCTTCTAGTATAATTTTTTTTATTTTTAAATCTATAAACTCTTTATCATCTAGTAAAACTAATATTGCATTATTTGATTTTAATTCAATTCCACATATTTTCATCATAATCCTTTAAATTTTGTGCAATTATATTGTAAAAAAAGATTTTGATTAAAAAAATATGTCATATTGATATGTTTTTCTTCTATTATAATATTTTTAATTTGAAAAAAGGTATTTTATGAATATATTAATTGCTTCTGATTTTTTTTAAAGAGACACTAACTACAAATGAAGTTTGTAAAACTTACTAAAAAAATATGACAAGAAAATAGAATTTTATTTTTTTAATTACTTCATATATATCAGTTCTTCTATCTTTTAAATTATTTACACTCCCTATATTATGAAGCTCTGTTAAAAGTTCTAAATCAACATCAGCTATTAGTATCATTTCAGTATTTGGTGTAGATTCTGCCTTTATTCCATTTGCTGGAAAAGCAAAATCACAAGGAGTAAATACAGCAGACTGTGCATATTGAATATCCATATTAGCAACTTTAGGTAAATTTCCTACACAACCTGCAATAGCAACATAACATTCATTTTCAACTGCTCTTGCTTGCGCACATAATCTAACTCTCGAATAACCATTTTGTGTATCAGTTAAAAATGGTATAAAAAGTATATTCATGCCATCTTTAGCAAGTAATCTACTTAATTCTGGAAATTCTGAATCATAGCAAATTAAAATTCCAATTTTTCCACAATCAGTATCAAAAGTTTTAATTTCATTTGAACCTTTAAGACCCCCCCAAACTTTTTCTTCATCAGGTGTTACATGAATTTTTGCATATCTTTCAACTATGCCATCTCTTTTACATAAAAAACCTACATTATATAAAATTCCATCAACAAGTTCAGGCATACTTCCTGTTATAATATTTATATTATATGAAATTGCTAATTTTGAAAACTCTTCTTTAAATTTTGGTGTAAACTTTGCAAGTTCTCTAATAGCATCGGCCTCACTTAGATGATTAAACTTAGCCATTAATGGAGCATTGAAAAATTCAGGGAAAAGTGCAAAATCACTTCTATAAGCAGAAACAGAATTTATAAAATATTCTGCTTGTTCAAGTACTTCTTCAATAACATTGTAAGGTCTTACTTGCCATTGAATAAGACCTAATCTTATTACAGTTTTTTTTCTGACATAGGTTCTTTAGAAGGTTTTGAATAATATATATTATCCCATTTTAATAAACATGCGTATTCTTTACTTTGAACATCACCTTCTAAATAATTTTTTTTATAACTCTTTTTACATAAAAATCATTAGATAATTGAAAATTTAAAACTGGGTCGTAAATTTCTCTTGATTTAACTTTTTGTATATATTCTTTAGGTGTAATTTTATCAGCATATTTACTATAATTTGGAATTCTTCCACCAAAAATTATACCTTTTAGATTTTTTTTCTTCACACAACTCTTTTCTAAATTCATAAAGTCTTCTACCTAATCTAAGACCTCTATATTTTTTTATTTATGAAAATATCTACACCATAAAGTAAATTACCATCATCATCATGTGTATTAAAAGTATAGTTTCCAGTAATCTCTCTGTAACTATGAGTATCATCAAATTTATTGTAATCTACAATAATACATAAAGCAAAACCTGCTAATTCATCATTTATTTTTATTGCAACTTGGCCCTCTGGAAATTTATCTATTAATGAATAAAATTCCTCTTGAGTCCAAGTAGAATCATCTAAATATCTGTATTCATCTTCCATAAGTTTTACTATATTTGAATGGTCATCTTTTTTTAAATAAACCAATTCTATTTTATCAATTTGTTCTAGATCCATAAAATAACTTTTTTTTAAATTTATATAAAAGATTATAACCTATTTTTCTATAATTTTATACTTCATCTAACTTTTTTTTGAAATTCATCATTTAGTTTTTCAAGTTTATCTTCTAAATCTAAAAGTTGAGAATTTTTTTTGAGAATTTTCTTTTCCACTTAAGGTAGGAATCAACTCTTTTAACTTTTCTATCTCTTTTTTTATAGGAGATGTAGCTTTACTTTTTTTCTGTAACAATAGCAGCTCTTAGTTTTTTTGATCTCTTTTTTTTGTTCTTTTTGGTTTTTCTACTTTTTTCTTCGAAATTCCTTCATCATCTTCCCAACCAATTTTTTTCTAAGAACTCATCATAAGTTCCATTGAAATAATCAGCTCCATCATTTGTAAATACAATCAATCTATCACATACAGCTCTTAATAACTCTTCAGAGTGAGTTACAATCATACAAGAACCTTCAAAAGCTTTTATAGCCTTTGTAAGTGCATCTATTGAATCAATATCCAAGTGGTTTGTTGGCTCATCAAGAAAAAGAAGATTTACATCTTGAGCTATGATTTTACCTAGCATAACTCTTGATTTTTCTCCACCTGAAAGAAGTGAAATTTTTTTTCTTTGCGTTATCTCCACTAAACATCATAAGACCACAAATAGCTCTTATAACTGGCTCTGCTAATTTTTGATTTACACTATAGATTTCATCCATAATAGTGTTGTTTTTATTTAGATGAGAGATATTTGTTTGCCCAAAATGCCCAAAAACACAAGATGGATGAAAATTAGTACTACCACTTAAAGCTTCTAACTCACCTGCAATTGTATTTAATAAAGTTGATTTTCCCTTACCATTTTTACCTATGATACCAATAGTTTCACCACGCGATAGTGCAAAAGTTATATTTTTAAAAAGTATATTATCAGGAGTATATCCAAAGCTTAAATCTTTTACTTCTACTAAAAACTTTGCAGCTGTATCTTTATAGTTAAAATCAAATTTTAGATTTGCATCGTATTCTAAATCTTCTAAAACTTCCATTTTTTTCTAAAATTCTTACTTTTGATTGTGCTAAGGTTGCAGTTGCTGCTCTTGCTTTATTTTTTTGCAATAAACTCTTCAAGGTCTTTTCTTTTTTTTCTCTTGAGCTATTTTTTTGTTTTTCATGATGCTCTTCATTTGCAGCAATTTGCTCATAAAATTTTCTTGTACCACCTGGAATCATAAAAGCACTTCGTCTAACTATTCCTAAAGTATGAGTACAAACAGAATCCATAAACTCTCTATCGTGAGTGATAAGAATTACTTCACCTTGAAAAGATTTTAAAAAGGCTTTTAACCATCGTATTGATAAAATATCCAAGTAGTTTGTAGGCTCATCAAGTAGAAGCATATTTGGTTCTGTAAGAAGAAGTTTCGCAAGATTTATTCTAATTTGATAACCACCAGAAAAAGATTTTGGATCTTTGTTTAAATCTTCATCTGTAAACCCTAAACCAAATAAAATCTTTTCAGCTTTATAAATATCATATTTATCATCTTCACTTAAAGCTAATGCCGTTTCATCAATCAAAGTTTTTTCTGTAAAATCAAAATACTGTTTTAAAGCACCAATTTTATAAGCCTTTGGGAATTTTATCTCACCACTATCTTGGCTCTCTTCACCAAGAATAAGTTTAAAAAGTGTTGATTTTCCAGTACCATTTCGACCTACTAGTCCTACTTTATCACCAGAATTTAAACGTAAGTTAAGCTCACTATATAGTTCACCTGTAGGATAGCTTTTTGATATATTGATTAGTTCTATCATTATTCATCTTTATGTAGTTTATTTAAATTTGGGATTATACGGTATGAAGGGTTATATATTTATAAATTAAAATTATATAGGAATAGATATTTTAAAAATTGCACCTGTATATTCTATATCATCATAAGTATAAGTACAATTTTTTTTACACTTATTTCTCCATTTAAATGTCCAACAATAATCTCTTTTGACATATTTAAACCTATTCCTGTACCATTTAACTCTTTTGTTGTAAAATAAGGTTCAAATATATTGTCAATTATATTTTCTGGAACTCCTCCACCATTATCTTTTATAGTTAGAATTGCATTTTTATTTTCTATATAAATATCAGTAAAAATAAGTTTTCTTTGTCTATCTTTTTCTGCTAATGCATCTTTTGCATTATTTAATAAGTTTATTAAAACTTGTATCAATTCATTTTCTAAACTATAAATATTTATATCAACTAAGTTATTAATAACTTCAATACTTAAAGATTTATATTTTGACTCTACTAAATTTGATGCTTTTTTATAACAATTTTTTAAGTTAAACTCTTTTCTTGCCTTATCAGGTCTAAAAAACTCTCTAAAATCATCTATTGTATGAGATAGGTATTGTACAGTATTATTTACTACTGTAAGATGTTCTACTTCCTCATTTTTTTTCAAAAGGTATATCTAACTCTTTTTTTTAGCAATATTGAAGAAGAAGCAGCTGAAATAATAGATAAAGGTTGTTTCCATTGATGAGCAATATTTTCAATCATTTCACCCATTGCAGCCATTTTTGATTGTTGTATTAAAAGATTTTCTTTCTCTTTTAATTTTTTTTCTGTATTTTTTTTGTGAAGTAATATCTAAAAATGATCCAACATAATATAAAATTTCACCATCATCATCTAAAACAACATGAATTGTTAAATACTCATTTACTATACTTCCATCTTTGCGTTTATTATTTATCTCTCCAATCCAAAAATTATTCTCTTTTAAAAAGGTTTTCATTTGTTCATAAAAATCTTTATCATGAAGACCAGATTGTAATATTTTTGGAGTTTTTCCAATAACATCTTCTAAGGTATATCCTGTAATATCAGTAAAAGCTTTATTAACTTGTAAAATTTTTTTGATTTTTATCTGTTATTGTTATTCCGTTTTGAGTTTCAAATGCTACTGCCGCTAATTTCATTATATTATGAGATGCTTCTAATCTATCAAGCATCATATTTACTTCACTAAAAAGTTTTCCATATTCATTTTGTTCTTCTGTTTTAATTCTATTTTTTTAAACCATCTGAAAAATCAATCTTTTCTAAAAATGAAACCAAATTTAATATTGGGTCAGTAAATTTTTTTTGCAAAATACATTGTTAAAAGATACGATAAAATAAACATGAAAGCTATTATTAAAATAAGTGCATTTATATTCTTTTTTATTACATCAGAAATGGTGTCAATATGAAGTTAAAATACATATATCCTAAATGTGTACCATGATACTCTGCATCAACATATAGATTTAATTTATTTCCATCAATCACTGATTTTCGTTCAATTTTAGAAGATAAATTTTTAGGTTTAAAACTTACATTATCAATACTATATTGTAAAATAGGTTTACCCTCTAAAGTATATAAAACTAAAGAATCTATATTTGAAAATGATTTTAAAGAAGATGAGATATCAGCAGCTGCTGATACATTATTTAAAAGTACTAGTTTTGCAAAATCTTGGGCTAATACCAAACCTACAGTTTTTGCAAAATCCAAAGATCTATTGTATTGATTATTCATATACCAGTAAACAAAAGTACTATACCCAATTATCCCAGTTAATAGTATAACTGACATAATTATAGTAATTAGTTTTCTTTTTATTGAACCTCTATACATTAATTATATTCTTTATTTTTTTCTCTCTGATGGGTTTTCAATTGGGACTGCAGGATCATTTCCCCCCCATTCTAACCAAGAACCATCATAAACTGACGCTTTATAGCCTAATTCTTGTAATACAATATAATTTAATGCAGCTTCCGCTCCACCATCACAATATAAAATAATCTCTTTGTCTTTTGGGATATCTTTATATAGATTTTTTAATTCATCTAAATCTTTCATCTTATTACCATTTGATGTAACTTGATAGTTTTGAGTACAAGCATAATTTTTAGCTGTTGGGATATGTCCAAATCTTTTTGCAGTTGACTCTTTACCTTCATAATGAGAAGTTTTTCTTCCATCAATAATTGTTTTTTTTACCAACAGAAAATAGTGTACTTAATTTTGTTTCTACTTTTTCATTGTTAATTCTTGGAACAAACTCTTTTCTTTTAGCTTTAAATATACCACTAGATATTGGTAATTGCTTTTTTTTAACCAATCACTATAACCTACTTTTAAAATACCAACCTGATTATGTCCTAAGGTTTCTAAAATCCAATAAAACCGTGCAGCCCAAATAAAATCACCATTATCATATGCTAAAACTAGACTATTACTATCAATTCCCGCTTCACTAAATAAATCTTTTAAAAAATCAAGTTTTGGCATAAAGAATTTATTATCGAATAAAGATTTCAATCCAGGGATATTAACTGCATTTTTAATATGATCTTTTTCATACTCTTTTTTTTCTCTTAAATCTATTATTGTTAGATTTGGATTATTGATATTATTTTTTACCCAATTTACAGAAACTATAGAGGAATAATATTATCATTGATATTATTATTCGCAAATAAAAAACTTGACGCTAATAATAATGAAAAAAATAAATTTAGTAAAATACATTTTGAAACCTTTTCCTTGATATAAGTCAAGTATTATAGCAAATTTTAAAAAAAACATAAAGTTATAAACTAACTTTTCTATTTTATTTTAAATTTCATACAATTTTTTCTAAAACTCTACATTTAATTTAAGATTTTTTTTATAGTAATACTTATGAATAAAAAAAATAAAAGCTATATTTGATATTAATACAATTTTTTTATTTAGAAATATCAAGTGGGATAGTAGGTAAAATTTAAAACTGGAGATTATAAAATAAAGTCATAAAAAGATTAAGAAAGCTTAGAAAAATAGCTATTAAAAAACTATTAATCTAAGTTATTTAAAATTATTTATTTATGAACTTCCATCCATCATCAGTTTGTTTAAAAGTAAATGCTCTTTGCATACCTTTAAATTCATCACCTTTTCTTAATGTTCCTCTTGGCTTAAGAAAATCTTTTTGCCAAGGATTATTATCATCTAACTTCAATATAAGATTAGTTGATTCAATTTTTCCTTCATGAAAGTCTTTTAAATACTCTAATTTTACAACTGCTCTTTTAAATTTCTTAGATGTAACATGTTTATCATAAAGAAACTCTCTAAAAAAACTGTTGTTCAACTTTTAAAATAGGGAAGCCTTGTATAAAATAGTTTCCATTATCTAACTCTTTTTCTATTTGAATTTCAAAATCTATTGCTTTTAAAAAAGGAACCATTTCCCAACTTTTTAAATCTTTGTTTTCAATTTCAATTAACTGTTCTAATTCAGGTTTACTACCACAACCTGTTAATAATATCAATGATATTAATATTATACCTACTAGTGATTTTTTTCATAATTTTTTTCTCCTTCAAAAATTTGTTTTATAATATACAAAATTATCTTTAAAGTAGTTAAAATATAATAATAAAATATATTTAATTTATTGAAAATATATTAATTTATATTTTTATTTATAATCAAAGTAAAATTTAAAAAAAGAGAGTAATTTATTATAAAGAAGAAAGAGAAAACTTGTGCCATATAGGCACAAGAAAATTTCTCGAATATGTAAGTTTAATATTTTAGAATTAAGTGCGAAAGATAAATTTTAAACATCTAAGTGTTCAACGTCTTTTGCATGCTCTTCAATATAGTTTCTTCTAGGTTCTACTTCATCACCCATAAATAGTGTAAATGTATCAGATGCTACTTCTGCATCTTCTACTGTTACTCTTAGAAGTCTTCTATCTTCTGGTGTCATAGTTGTTTCCCATAATTGCTCTGGGTTCATCTCACCAAGACCTTTATATCTTTGGATATATGCACCTTTTTTTAGCTAACCCTTCAATTTCATCAAGGATTTCAATTAAATCTCTACCTTCAAACATAGAGATATCTCTTTCTATTAGTCTGTTATAGATGTAAGTAGCTTCTGAGAAGTAAGGTGATGCAAATAACTCATCATCAATAATAAGCTCTTCTAGACCCTCATTTGTTTGAACAAACAGCTGAATTTTATCTTCAGTAAGAGTTTTAGAAAGAATATTATTACCTCTTGCTTCTAAGAAGTTTTTAACTTCTTCGTATAAAGTAGTAAAATCAAGTTTTACTAAATCAGAGTTTTCAATTAAGTGTTTTAATACTTCTACTAAAGAGTATCTTTTTTTCTAATTGAGCTAACATTCCTCTATATCTAGAAACTGTTTTAAATAAATCTAATAAATCATTGTATCCTAAACCTTCAAATTCAAATGATTCTAAACCATTTTCAATTAGGTAATTATGTAATGCATTATCATCTTTTAGATATATCTCATTTTTACCTTTTTTATATCTATAAAGTGGCGGTTGAGCAATATATAAATATCCTTTATCAACTATTGGTCTTAAGAATCTAAAGAAGAAAGTTAATAAAAGTGTTTGAATGTGAGAACCATCAACATCGGCATCGGTCATGATAATTACTTTATGATATCTGATTTTTTTCTTCATCAAAATCTTCACCAATACCACAACCCATAGCTGTAATCATATTTCTAATTTCATCAGATTTTAAAATCTTATCAAGTCTAGATTTTTCAACATTTAAAATCTTACCTTTAAGTGGTAAAATTGCTTGATAAACTCTATCTCTACCTTGTTTAGCGGAACCACCAGCAGAATCTCCTTCCACCAGATATAATTCTCTAACAGCTGGATCTTTAGATTGACATTCAGCTAGTTTACCAGGTAAAGTTCCTACTGTCATAGAGTCTTTTTTTTCTAGTTAAATCTCTAGCTTTTTTTTAGCTGCTTCTCTACCACGTGCTGCCATTAAAGCTTTTTCCATAATAGCTTTAGCTTGAGCTGGATTTTCTTCAAAATATTTATCTAAACATTCAGAAGTTAATTTTTGACAAATAGGTTTTACATATGATGAACCTAATTTACCTTTAGTTTGACCCTCAAATTGTGGCTCAGGAACTTTTACAGAAACAACTGCAATAAGACCTTCTCTTACATCATCACCAGTAATTTTCGTATCTTTTTCTCTTGCTGCTGCATTGTTATTTACATATTTAACAATTGATCTTGTAAGACCAGCTTTAAAACCAGCTTCATGAGTACCACCATCTATTGTTCTAATATTATTTACAAATGAAAGAGTTTTTTTCTGTATATGTTGAGTTATACATAACTGCAATATCAACTTCAACGTCATCAACTCTATCATTAAAAGAAACTGCATCAGATACAGCAGTTTCTTTATTTAAATCTTCAACAAACTGTTTAATACCACCTTCAAAATGATAAACTTCTTTTTTTCTTTTCAATTTCATTTTCAAGCGTAATAGAGATAAATGGATTTAAATAAGCAACCTGTCTAAATCTTTTTGCAAGTGTTTCAAATTCGAAATTTGTAACTTCAAAGATAGATGAATCTGGTAAAAATTCAATAGTTGTACCAGTTTTTCTTGGACTATCACCAATAACTTTTAGAGGAAATTTAGGAATACCTTTTGCAAACTCTTGATAATGAATTTTACCATCTCTATAAATAGTCATTTTAAGATCTTCAGATAAAGCATTTACAACTGAAACACCAACCCCCCCATGAAGACCACCAGATACTTTATATGTATCTTTATCAAATTTACCACCTGCATGAAGTACAGTAAGTACAACTGTAGCCGCTGATATATTTTCAGTAGGGTGCATTGCAGTTGGAATACCTCTACCATCATCTTCAACTCTTACCCAATGGTCTTTAGTCATGATAACTTTGATATTTCTACAATATCCAGCCATTGCTTCATCAATAGAGTTATCTACAACTTCATATACCATATGATGAAGACCATTGATGTTTGTATCACCAATATACATACCTGGTCTTTTTCTTACAGCTTCTAGACCTTTTAGAACTTTAATATTACTTGCGCCGTATTCTTGTTGACTCATTATTGGTTTCCTTCTTTTCTTTCTATTTTTCTAAAACGATTGGCATTACAATTGTAAAGAATTTTTCATCTTCTAGATAGAATGGTAAATTAGATTCATTAAATCCAATCGTTACATTTTCATTATTTGTTTGACTTAAAAAGTCTAATAAATATTTTGCATTTACTGCAAGATAGAACTCATTGTCAATATTTAATTCAATATCAATTTGAGTTTTAGATTCTGTATCTTCATCTAATGATTCAAATACTATTGATTGTGGTTTAAACGTAATTTTAATATTTGAAAATAGTGAAGTTACAAGTTTAATTGATTCTACTAATACATTTTTAGGAATTGATAAATTATATTTTAAATTAGCAGGAATTATTCTTTCATAATCTGGAAATTTACCATTAATTAATTTTGTAAAAAACTTCATATTTTTATTTGAAACTATTAAATTGTTTTCATCATATGAAATAGTAGCTTCATCTAAAAATAGTTTTTGAATTTCTACAATTGCTTTTTTTAGGAATAATAAACTGTGCTTCTTCATTTGAAATATTTTGTAAAAATGAAATTGCTAATCTTCTAGTATCTGTTGATACAAAATTAATTTTAGAACTTTTAATATCTATTAATGCACCATTTAATTCAAACTTAGGATTATTGTTATCAATTGCAGGTGTAATTTTTCTAATAGAATTAATTAAATTAATAGTAGAAATATCTAAATGTTTTAAACTACTATTTAACATAAGATTTGGATATTCATCTGCATCATACATAGGAAGTTTGAATGTAGATTTATTTTGTTTAATAATTAAATTGTTATCAGTAGTTTCAATTATAATATCTGTATCTTTTAATCTTTTAATAATACCTAAAAGGTTAGAACCATTTACTGTTGCTTTTCCATATATTGCTTCAGATATAGATTCAATATTGCATTCTAATCCTATTTCATAATCTGTTGCTTTTAATATAAGTTTAGAATCATTTACTTCAAGATATATATGTGAAGTAATTGAACTAGCATCTTTCTTTTCTAAAAATGGTTGCATTGATGAGATGATATTCTCAAATATGCTTTTTGTAATTATGAACTTCATTTATTAGCTCCTATTATTTATATTTAATTAGTGGAAGTAGTAGACCATGTGAAAAGATGAAAATATTACTTTAACCCTTATACAGACACACTTTGTGTATGTGAATAAAGAGACTTAATAGTTCACACCTTTTCACACTTTTATCTTAAACTTATTTTCCACCCCCCCTTAATTTATGATTTTATTTTTCAAGTTTTGAATGATCAATTTAAAGTTTTCATCAGTCTCAATTAACTCATTTGTCTTTTGAATATTTTTTGAGATTGAACTATGATCTTTCATTCCTAAAAATTTTGCTATATCTGGCATAGAGTTATGTGTTAACTCACGTGCAAGATAAATAACTACTCTTCTAGCATTTGCTACAGTAGCAGTTCTTTTTTTAGATTTAATATCACTTGGTTTAATATTTAATTCATTTGCAACAAGTGAAATAATATCAGGTAATTTGATATTCTCTTTTTTTCTCTTTAATTTGTTCTTTTAATAGATTTTGTGCAAGTTCTAAATTAATCTCTTGATTAAGTAAAGAAGCACTTGCATTGATTCTAATTAAAACACCTTCTATTTCTCTAATTGAGTTATCAAGGTTTGTAGCAATATAGTTAATAATCTCTCTACTTAGGGCAATACCGTTAAGTTCAGACTTTTTTTCAATGATTGCAATTTTTGTTTCAAGCCCTGGAATTTGAATATCTGCTGTTAATCCCCCCCATTCAAATCTAGATTTTAATCTATCAACTAAACCTGCAATCTGAGATGGTAATCTATCAGATGTCATAACAATCTGTTTTTTTGCATTATGTAGTTCATTAAATGTATGGAAAAACTCTTCTTGAGTCTGCTCTTTTCCAGATAAAAACTGGATATCATCGATTAAAAGGACATCACATTTTCTATATTTAGATCTAAAATGTTCCATATTTTTGTTTTTGATTGAAAAAGTGAAGTCATTCATAAACTGTTCAATCGTTACATAGATAACTGTTTTTCCATTTTCAATAGCATCATTACCAATTGCTTGTAAAAGGTGAGTTTTACCAAGACCAGTTCCACCATATAAAAATAGTGGATTATATTGAACACCAGGTTTTTGAGATACAGCTAAAGATGCATTATAGGCCATCTGATTTGAGGGACCTACTACAAAAGAGTCAAAAGTATATGAAGGATTTAATATAGTACTCTCTGTAGATTCATTTTTTTGCTTTTTCTTCTTTAATCTCTTTTTTACTCTTTTTTTCACCTGCAATTTTTATCTCAATATCAGGTTTTGTTCCATCGTAAGTTTCAAAGCAGTGTTGTATGATATTTGTATATTTACTTTTAATCCAAGCAGCAATATATTTATTAGAAACTTCAAATACAGCTAATTTTTCATCAGACGAAATTTTTTTTATAATTTAATTGTTTTAAATATCTTTTATAATCAGCTGGGTTAGCTTCGTTTTTTTATAATTTGTAAAAACTCTTTACTTGTCATTAAATACGTACTCTTTATATATAAATTCTAAAGATTATATCTAAATATTTATTAAAAGTTTTTCACAGGTGAATAAATATTGAATAACTTGTGAAAATAAAAAGTTTTTTAAGTGAACATTTATCTAAATTGTACCATTATATAGGCACTTTACCCTGTGAATAACAAAAAAACTAAGGAAATGTGAAAAAGTTGAAAATTTTAGGAATAGACCCCCCCGGAACTAGAAACTGTGGATATGCAATAATTGAAAAGAGTGGAAGAGATATAAAACTGCTTGAAGCAGGTCTTATTAAAATCAAAACAAAAATACTTCAAGAACAAATTGTAGAGATGTGTGAAGGTCTTGAAATGATATTTCAAAAGTATGATTTAGATGAAGTTGCTATTGAAGATATGTTTTATGCTTTTAATCCAAAAACAGTTATTAAATTAGCACAATTTAGAGGAGCAATTTCACTAAAAGTACTTCAAGAATTTGGACATTTTGCAGAGTATACACCTCTTCAAGTAAAACAAGCAGTTACAGGAAATGGAAAGGCACAAAAAGAGCAAGTAGCTTTTATGGTAAAAAGACTTTTAGGAATAAAAAAAAGAGATAAAACCACTTGATATTACTGATGCAATAGCTATTGCACTTACTCACTCCCAACGTCTTAAGTAAAAATTTATTATAATGCGCTTCCAAATTAGGTTTAGGATATGAAATGAAAAGAATTGGAATACTATCTTCACACAATGGAAGTGGCTTTGAAACTATTCAAAAAGCTTGTGAAGAGAAAAATTTAGATGCGCAAGTAGTTGTTGTAATATCAAATAATTCTACTGCAAAAGTTTTAGAAAAAGCAGAAAATAAAAATATTCCAAATTTTATAATCAATGCAAAAAAAATATCCAGAAGAAAACCTTGATGAAAAAAATTACAAACTTAATGAGTGAATTCAAAGTTGATTATATATTTCTTTCAGGTTATATGAAAAAAAATAGAAAAAAAATTTAGTAAGCACTTTTGAAAATAAAATTATAAATTCACATCCTGCACTTTTACCAAAATTTGGTGGAAAAGGTATGTATGGAACAAATGTACATAAAGCAGTAATAGAAGCAAATGAAAAAGAATCAGGCTGTACTATTCATTTTGTAAATGAAAACTATGATGAGGGTGAATTTATCTTACAAAACTCTATAGATTTAGCTAAAGATGAAAGTGTTGAATCTTTAGAAAATAGAATTAAAGAGTTAGAATCTAAAACTATAGTTGAAGCACTTAAAAAGCTTATTTAATTCTTTTCTCAAAAATAATAGTAAAACAAGCTCCTTTGTAAAGATTATTCTCATATTCGTACTCTTTATTTGTTACAGTAAATATTCCATGGTGTCTATCTCTTATAATTTTATCAGCAATTGATAAACCTAATCCAGTACCTTGACTTTTATGTTTTGTTGTAAAGTATGGTTCAAATAATTTATCCATGATTTTTTCATCAATTCCTCCACCATTATCATAAATTTTTATCTCTATTTTATCAACTTCAATTTTTTTTAGTTTTTATAAAAATTAGTTTATCTTCACTATTTTTTATTGTACTTTTTAAAACATCTTTACTATTATTTATTATATTTATAAAAGCTTCTGTTAATTCATTTTTATTTCCAAATATTTCTAAATCATCTTCTATATCTAATATGAGTTTTATATAATTGTTTTGTAATGATGCATCAACAAGATTAAGAGTATTAGTTATTACATCTTTTAAAAATATTAATTTATTTAATTTATCAGTTTTAATAAAATTTTTAAAGTTATCAATAGTATTTGATAAATAAGCAGCTTGTTTCATAATAATATCAACTGATCTTAATATATCTTCTTTAGAAACTTCTGAGAGTTCGGCATCAAGTTTTAAGCCACTTGCATTTGTAGAAATAACACTTAAAGGCTGTCTCCATTGATGTGCAATATTTCCAATCATTTCACCCATTGAAGCAAGTTTAGTTTGATCAGCAATAAATTTTTGATTTTCATATATGTGTTTTTGTGCTTGATCTCTTTCCATAACAATACTTGCAAGTCTAGCGGCAGATGAAAGATCTTCTGATTCTTCTTTATTTGGAAGAGCCGGGTAATCATAATACATTCCAAATGCGCCAAGAACTTTACCCGAAGAGTTTTTAATAGGTTCAGACCAACAACATCTCATACCATGCGGTAGTGCAGCTGCTTTAATACTTTTCCATTTAGAATCAGTTTCTATATTTTCTACAAGTACACGTTTTCCAGTATAAGTAGATGTACCACATGAACCAATTTCTGGTCCAATCTCTAATCCATGAACGGCATCACAGTACTCTTGAGGCATACTTGGTGCTCCGCCATGTAAAAGTTTTCCATCTTCTAATTCAAGTAAAGAACAACGCATGCCAGGATGTCTCTTTTCAAACATTAGAGCAATTTCATCATAAACCTCTGATGCAGACTTACCTGTTGCAATCATTTCTAAAATTTCATTAGTATTTTTGATAAATTCTTCTGTTCTTTTAAGTTCAGAAATATCTCTAAAAGATGAATATATATAATCTTCACTATTAATTTCAATTCTTACTGCATGTATTGAAACATCAATCAATGAGCCATCTTTTTTCTTATATTTTGATTCAAAATCTAAATGTGTATATGCTGTTTTTTTTAATATTTTCTTTTATTAATTTTTTTTGAATGAAGTGCCTCAAAATCTGAAATATGAAGTTTAGATATTTCATTATTTGTATAACCAAGAGTTGATTTAAAAAGGTTACTATATTCTATTATATATCCATCTGTATTTACTATAAAAATTGCATCTGAAGAGTTTTCCATCAATTTTTTATATTTGTTCTTTTCATCACTTAGATTATTTTGTAAATCTTTAATTTCAGATATATCCCTACCAATACCCAATACACCAAATATATTTCCAGAACTATCGACCATTTTAGTTTTAGTTGTATGCAAATACTCTTTGTGACCATCAGATGCAAAAGAGATTTCTTCAAAATTTGATGTAGGTTTATTTTCATTCATAGCTTTTTTTATCATGTTCTCTAAAAAAAATCAGCTAAATTTTTCTCTACAAAATCGTAATCTGTTTTTCCTAAAATCTCTTTTTCTTTTGCACCAAAAAAATCTTCAAATCTTGAGTTACAAGCTAAATAAATTCCATCTTTATCTTTCATCCATAATAAATCAGGAATAGAAGATATTATATTTTTATTAAGTAATTGACTTTTTTTTCTAAATCTTCTTTTTGTTTCTTTTGTAGGGTAATATCTATGATAACCCAAAGAACGCCTTTATTTATATCTGCAGGAATTTTATCATCAAGTATTTTTCCAGATAAACTACACCAAATTTTAGCTCCATCTTTTCTTTTTAGTTGATATTCAATATTACACTTTGCGCCAGAAGCTAAGGTTTTAAAGTTTTCTTCACCAAATTCAATAAATCTTTTTTTTCTGATAGGTGAAGTTTTTTTCATACTTATTCCAATCATTTCATCAGGAGAATTGTAAGCAAATATTTCACTTAGTTTTTGATTAGCTTTTATAAGCTTTCTATCTCCAGAAATGTACATCAAACCAACTTGTGCATTATTAAAGATTTCTTCAAGTTCATCTGTTGATATTGTGAGGTTTTTCTCTTTAAGAGTATCAATACTTAACATTGTATTCCTTCAATATATTGGAAATTATCTTATATTTTATAATTATTAAGCTAAATCATAAGAATAATTATATCAAAAAAGTATTATTTGATAAAATTACATTTTATTATAAAGTATACTAATTTACTTATATTTATAGATTATTTTTAATAAATTTAGTAAATAATAGAAAATAAAAAAAATATTAGATATGAATAATTTTATTATTTATTAGAATAAGATTTATAATTTTGGAAGATGCCAGTTTTTATAATATGCAAGAAGTCTAAGAACAACACCAAAAATAAATACAATAGTTAGATTTATAATATTTATAAAATTAAAAAGATGTAATACATAAGTTATAAGTCCAATAATAATAGCAACAGTAGCATAAAACTCTGAGACTAAAACAGAAGGAACTCTATTAATAAGAACATCTCTAATAGTACCACCACCAACAGCAGTTATAAAGGCTAAAATTAAAACTCCTAAAAAGTTAAAATCATTTTCAATTGCAATAAGAGAACCTGTAATTGCAAAAGAGACAAGTCCTACAGCATCAGATATTATAAAGGTTGTTTTTCCCTCTAAATCATCTATTTTATGAAGTTTTAGTATTAAAGATATAAATACAGTTGCCATAACCAAAATTACGGGAATAGTATCAGTAAATACATAAGGAGTTTTATTTGCTAGAACATCTCTAATCATACCACCACCAAGAGCAGTTAAAAATGCAGAGATAAAAACACCTAAGATGTCAAGTTTATAGTGAACCGCAATTAAAAAACCTGATAAAGCAAAACAGATAATACCTATTATGTCAGCTAGTTCTAATGCAGTTATATCCAATCTAATACCTTAGTTTTTTTTGAGATTATACTTTAAAAATACTTAATGGGTATATATAAAATAAATAATTTAAAATATAGAAAGTCCGGTTTTAGTTGTAAATAGTTCTAATGCTTTTGTACCAATTAAAGAGTTTCCTTGTTCATTTAGTTTTGGACTATATACACATATAGCCATTTTTTTTGGAACTACAGCGATAATTCCTCCTCCTACACCACTTTTCCCAGGTAAACCAACTCTATATGCAAAGTCACCTGAGGCATCATAATGTCCACAAGTTAACATCAGTGAGTTTATTCTTTTTGCTTTACTTTCATTTATTATTACCTCTTTTGTTAAAGGGTGGGTTCCATGGTTTGCTAAGAATAGTATAGAGTGTGCAAGTTGTTTTGTATTCATCATGATTGAGCACTGTTTAAAATATGTCTTTATTACATTATCTGTTTCATTTTTTTTATATTCTTAAAATTTTTCATAAGATTTATTAGAGCTAAGTTCATATAACCATGTTCAAGTTCTGATTTGAAAATTTCATCATTTGAAGTGATTGTTTTATAATTTGATGTTTTTTTTATAAATTCTAAAACAGTTTCAAAAGTTTTTTTTCTTCATATTTTGAAATTAATGTATCAGTTGTGACAATTGCTCCAGCATTTATAAAAGGATTTCTAGGAATACCATTTTCATATTCTAATTGAACTAATGAATTAAAAGGATCACCTGATGGTTCATGTCCTACTCTTTTATAAAGCTCTTTATTATAGTTTTCAAGGGCTAAAGTAAAGGTAAAAACTTTTGAAATACTTTGAATAGAAAAGTTCTTCTCAGTACAGCCTATATGGTACTCTTCCCCCCCCTCTAAAGTAACTATACTCATTGCAAAATCATTTGGATCAGCTTTTGCAAGTGCTGGAATATAATTTGCAACTTGTCCTTGTTTAAAAAAATGGTTTTATTTCATTTTGGATTTCATTTAAAATATTTTGATAATTCATATTAAGGTCCATAAATTTTTTCATGATTATATCAAACAAAAGAGTTAAAAAAAAGTATCTTTTTTGACAAATTAATATATTTTTAGTTGTTATTAAAATGTAACTAGATATTTTCCTTATACTAAACTTAAGTATCATTTAGATATAATCCGCCAAAATTGAACGATATTAAAGAAATCATAATAAAGAGAACATATGAGAGATATTAGAAATATTGCCGTAATCGCACACGTTGACCACGGTAAAACAACACTTGTAGATGAATTACTTAAACAATCAGGAACATTTGCTGCTCACCAAGAAGTAGATGAAAGAGTTATGGATAGTAATGACATTGAAAAAGAGAGAGGAATTACAATTCTTTCTAAGAACACTGCAATTGACTATGAGGGTGTAAGAATTAATATTATTGACACTCCAGGTCACGCCGATTTTGGTGGAGAAGTTGAGAGGGTTCTTAAGATGGTTGACTCAGTATTATTACTAGTTGATGCACAAGAAGGTGTTATGCCTCAAACTAAATTTGTTGTAAAGAAAGCTTTACAATTAGGTCACAGACCAATTGTTGTTGTAAACAAAATTGATAAACCAGCTGGTGAGCCTGATAGAGTTGTTGATGAGGTATTTGACCTATTTGATCAAATGGGTGCGGATGAAGAGCAATTAGAATTCCCAGTAATTTATGCAGCAGCTAGAGATGGTTATGCAATGCATGCACTTGAAGATGAAAAGAAAGATTTACAACCATTATTTGAAACTATCCTAAAAGAAGTACCAAAGCCACAAGGAAGCGAAGATAACGGTCTTCAACTTCAAGTATTTACTCTTGATTATGATAACTTTATTGGAAAAATTGGTATTTCAAGAATCTTTAACGGAACAATCTCAATGGGTGAGACTGTTGTATTAGTTAAAGCAGATGGTGAAAAAGTAAAAGGAAGAGTTTCTAAACTTATTGGATTTAAAGGTTTAGAAAGAATTGAAATTCAAAAAGCAGGTGCAGGTGATATTTGTGCTGTTGCTGGATTTGAAACAATCGATGTAGGTGATTCACTTTGTGATCCTGCTAATCCAATGCCACTAGATCCAATGCATATTGAAGAGCCAACACTTTCTGTAACATTTGCAGTAAATGATTCTCCTTTAGCAGGTACTGAAGGTAAGTTTGTAACATCAAATAAAATTGATGAAAGACTAGCTTCTGAAATGAATACTAATATTGCTATGAACTATGAACAAATTGGTGAAGGTAAATTTAAAGTAAACGGAAGAGGTGAGCTTCAAATTACTATTCTTGCTGAAAACATGAGAAGAGAAGGTTTTGAGTTTTCTATTGGTAGACCAGAAGTAATTACAAAAGAGGAAAATGGTGTAACTATGGAGCCATTTGAACACTTAGTAATTGATACTCCAGATGAGTTTAGTGGAGCAATTATTGAAAAACTTGGAAAAAGAAAAGCTAATATGACAAATATGGTTCCAATGGGTGCTGGATTTACAAGATTAGAGTTTGAAATCCCTGCACGTGGATTAATCGGTATTAGAACTGAGTTCTTAACTGAAACAAAAGGTGAGGGTGTTATGAACCACTCATTCTTAGAATTTAGACCTTATTCTGGAACAGTTGAATCTAGAAAATATGGAGCTCTAGTTTCTATGGAAAATGGTGAAGCTTTAGGTTACTCAATTTTCAACTTACAAGATAGAGGGGGGGTTATGTTTATTAAACCTCAGGATAAAGTGTATGGTGGAATGGTAATTGGTGAGCATGCTAAATCAAATGATTTAGATGTTAACCCAATCAAAGGTAAGGCACTTACAAATGTAAGAGCATCTGGTTCTGATGATGCAATCAAACTTATTCCTCCAAGAGCAATGTCCTTAGAGAATGCTTTAGAGTGGATTGAAGAAGATGAGCTTGTTGAAGTAACTCCAATCTCAGTTAGAGTTAGAAAAAGAGAATTAGACCCAACAGTTAGAAAAAGAGCAGCAAAGAAAGCTAAGTACGCAGACGAATAGAATTTTTTAAAATCTATTTCGAAAGGGGGGGAGGAGCTTTTTTTGCTTCTCCCCCCCTTTTTTTTATGCCAAAAAATTTAATAAAAGGAAAAAATTGATGTCCGATGACGTTTCATTTAGGATAAACAAAAAAATTAAAAAATAATAGGAGAGTAATTTCTCCTATTTTTAGGAGAAAAAAATGAATAATAATATAAATACAAATAAAAAAGACTACTTAATAGTTATAGGAATATATATAACTACAATTTTTACAAGTTTTATTTTAGTAACAAACTAATTTAAAAAGGAAGAAGTATGAAAACAATTGAAAAAAATAGAGTTAGAATTAGAATTGATGGAATTAGAACTATTACTTAATAAATCTTGTTTTGGCAGGAGAGTTAGATAGCCTCTTTTTTTTGGATTTTAATATGTTTTATAACTATATTGTTTTTATTGATTAAAAAGTAGAAGTTTCTTTTCTATAATTAACTTTTACTTTTTTTACCATAAAACTTAGGTTGGGTATTTAATATATTAATATCTAAAAAAGCTTTTATTCCTGCAAGGAATTCCCTTGCTTCCATTCTTTTTGCTGCATCTGTGCCTTTTATATCACGTGCAGCAAAACCAATGGCTTTGTGACCTTTTTCATGTGCAATGTACAAAGCACGTTTGAGGTGAAACTCTTGAGATATAATAATATAATCTTCTAAATCAAAAATAGCCTTTGCTCTTATAACTGAATCAAAAGTTCTAAACCCTGCATAGTCTTTTGTAATATATTGTGCAGGAATACCAGCTTTAACTAAGTCTTTAAACATAGTCTCTGTTTCATTATAATATCTTGTACCATTATCTCCTGATACAACAATTGCATCTATTTTTTTAGCTTTCCAAAGTTTAACAACTGCTTCTATTCTATAAGTATAAAAGTAATTTTGTTTACCTTTTTTTTACATATTTTGCTGTTCCAAGTAGAAGTGCAGCTCTTTTCTTAGGTATTTTCTTTATATCACTATAAATAGAATCTTCAATATTTTTTTTCCATTAGCATTTATACTTAGTAAGTTTAATAGTCCTAAAAAGATTAAAGATTTATAAATAAATTTCATGGTGCAATTATATAGTATATAAAAAAAAGCAAAAGCTTAAATATTTGAATCTTTTAATAAAATTATTGTTGCTTATCAAATATTATTTCAAAGTTTGCACCAGTATAGTTTTTATTTTCATAAGTATAAGATGTATTTGAGGCTTTTATTATGGCATGATGATGTTCTGTAATAATTTGATAACTCATTGATAAACCAATACCTGTACCAACACTTTGATGTTTAGTTGTGAAATATGGTTCAAACACTTTGTTAATTATATCTTTTCTAATACCACCTGCATTATCTTTTATATTTATAATCAATTTGTTATTTAAAGTATATGTACTAATAAAAATCATTCTTTCATCTTCGGAATTTAGTTTTTCATTAATAGCATCTTTTGAATTATTGAAGATATTTATTAAAGCTTGAATAAGTTGATTTTCATAACCTTGAATTGTTAAATCATCTTTTTTTATCAGCAATTACTTTAATATTGTTATTAATCATAGTAGATTTTAAAATACTTAGTGTTTTTTTCAATAATTGTTGATATAAGAAAATCTTCTTTATCATGTTTATTTTTAATAAAATCTCTAAAATCATCTATAGTTTTTGATAAATACACAATTTGCTGCATAATACTATCTACATCCTGAACTAATTCATTTTTATCAAGTATTTGATATTCATTTTTAACTTTTAATCCACTAGCAATTGTAGATATTGCGCTAAGAGGTTGTCTCCACTGATGAGCAATATTTCCAATCATTTCTCCCATTGATGCAAGTTTTGCTTGAGACTCCATCATTTTATTTTGAGTAATATCCCTAGAAATACCTATATACCCATAGATTTTGTTCTCTTTATCTCTTAAAGCCGTAACTGAAAGAATTACAGGTATTTGTTTCCCATCTTTTGTTACATATGTCCACTCTCTTTCTTCTTTTAACTGCATATCTGTTTTTGTTACTAAAGTTTTAAATCCCGGTTTTAAATCTTTTTTTTAGTTCTTTAGATAACTCTTTTGCTTTTTGTTCAATTTCACTTTTTAAATGGATTATTTCTATAGTATGAATATTGACTAACTCTTCAGATTTATATCCAAGAATTTCTTCTACTTCTTTATTAACTTGTTTAATAATTCCATTTTCATCTGTTCTAATAATCAAATATCCAGAATTATCAAAAATTGTTGTTTGTAGTTCTAGAGCTTTATATAATTTATTTTCATTTGTTTTTTTCATTTGTCACATCATAAAACCAGCCTATAATAGCATGCTCACCATCAAAGTCAATATTCATATATGAAGCTAAAGCCCAAACTGTTTTATCTTCAATACTAAGTTCTACAAGTTTATTATAAATTGAGTTATTATTATCAAGTGACTTTATAATCTCTTCATATACTTCTTTATGCGAATAGTAGTTTTTAGGATTTTTATGAATAGTTTCTTTTTTTATTTATACGAAGAAGTCTTGAATAAGCTTTATTTGCAAAAATTACATCTTCTCCTTTATTTTTTTTGCGATTCTAACTGCAATAGGACTAAGCTCTAATAAATACTCTAATCTATTTTGTTCTTTTTTTTGAATTTCTCTTGATTTTTTTTATTGATATAACCATTTTATTAATACTATTTGCAAGATTATCTATCTCTATAATAGGAGTGTCTGAAATTGATTTTAAAGGAATGCCTTCTTTGTCGCTTTTCCCTATAGTTTCAATAATATGAGATATAGGTTTTAAAATAAATATATGAATAGTAATAAATAAGAAAATAATTAATATTAAAGATAAAAGGATTGTATTTTTAACATTTTCAAAAACAATTTTATCTAACTCTTTTTTTAAATTTTCATCGGAAATATAAATACTTATTCGACCTAATTTTTCACCACTATTAGATGTGATGTAAAATGATTCTGTATAGAAACAGTTTTCTAAATCTTCATTGTGTTTTATATTTTTTTGGTTCATATTTTATTATCTTGTCATTACTATTTTTTATCTTTCCACTAAAATGTGATTTTTCTCCGAAAATTTTACCCATATTGTAATCTTCAACAATTATTGCAAAGATGTCTCTTCGGCTTATTTCATTATAGATTAGATTATTATACTCATTCATTGCATATGCAGCAATAAGATTTTTAAGACTATCTTTAAGTGAAAGAATAGTTGCTCTTGAACTATCCTTCATGTTATTTATAGTAGCATCTTTTGTATTCTGATATGAGTATGTTAAATTTGCTGACATAATTATGATTACTGTTGTAAAAATAATTAATCCTAAGGCTAGATATAATGAGTATTTTTTTATTATTTGCCATTATTCAATGCCTAAAACGTTATGTTCAATTGTTAATTGAATCTCTTTTATATTTTCAGGAGTAACCGTAATAACTGATATTGGTATATTTTTTTTCAACTTGCTTACCATTTAAATGTGATATAAGTGATTTAGCTGCCTTTTTCCCCCCCATTATAAAAGGTTGTTGCATACCTGAACCAATGATTACTTTTTTTTCAATTAAGTCCAAAAATTCTGGTTCTGCATCAAATGTTACAAGTAATATATCTTTTTCTTTTTTTCAAATCTTTAATAGCTTTTATTGCACCCTTATAAGTATTTGACGTTTGTAACCAGATAGCTCTTAAATCTGGAAATTCAGTAATAAAATCTTTTGTGAATTTATAAGTCTCTTCTTCTGTCCATTCATATAATTGTTTTATATCTGCACCCTTTATATTTTTTTTCTTGTAAGGCTTTTGTAAATCCTGCAGTTCTTTCTTGTCCATTTAATCTTTTTTTTGTGGAATTGCAATAATTCCAACCTTCCCATCTTGCCAGTTTTTTTTCAATCATTTTTTTTGTAAGTAATTTACCAATACTATATGCACCAGCTCTATTTTTTTGAAGATATATAAGATACGTATTCTCCTCCATCACTTCCAATATCTGCAATTACGACAGGAATATTAGCATTTTTAGCAATATCTAAAATAGTAACTGCTGCAGATGAATTTGAAGGAGAGATAATAACTCCTACAGCTTTTTCTTTTGTAGCTTTTATAATATATTCTAACTCTTTTTTTAGGACTATTATTTGCATCATATATTTCTAGTTTATAACCTTTAGACTCAACTACGTTACTTATACCTTTAGCCATAATTTGCCAAAAAGGTATTTGTGCAGAGATGGGTATATATACGATAGTTTTAGTATTTTTTTATTTCATTAGCGTTTATATTAATAAAACAGATAAATAGTATGATTAATAGAAAAGATTTTTTTATATATTTCATGTAAAGACCTTTATGTATATATTAATTATACTATAAACTAATGATATTTATAAAAGAAAAGAAAATAAATTTTATAAAAATAATATAAATATAAAAATATATAATGCTTTTAAAGTCTTTAAATATGCTTTTTCTAG
>JDSG01000044.1_pt1 | contig 69350 bp, 90 predicted proteins | sample 199341 | NCBI WGS metagenome assembly JDSG01 (sample SAMN02584197, study PRJNA231836) | bioreactor metagenome | isolation source: continuous culture bioreactor short generation time transfer1 day 52 after... | place: Germany: Bremen | reverse complement strand
GAATTTTGCACTTCCGATTAGTTTTCGCCTTAATTAATAACACTTCACTTGCATTAGAAAATTATAGGTGTAAACTCTCTTTCTGATGGAGATGATTTATGTCTGGTTTTATAACAAGTAGTGCCGTTTTCCACCTATTTATCGGTGCATTTATGATTAGCTTTTCTCCCGTATTTGCGAGATTAGCCGGGTCTGCGACGTCCGCATCAGGTTTTTACCGCATGGTATTCGGGCTGGTCGGCTTGTTGATACTTTTTGCCGTAAGCCGCAGGTTTAACCGTGTCAGCAGAAAGGGTGTCCTGATCACTGTCGGTAGTGGAGTCTTTTTTTTGCTTTGGACATATATTTCTGGCATGTGAGTATCCTTTACGTGGGGGGGCCGGGTCTGTCGACACTTCTGGCAAATTTTCAGGTATTTTTCCTTGCGACACTGGATGTTATCGTCTTTAGAGAGAAGGTCAGGCTCAAACTGATTCTGGCAATTTTCTTAGCTTTTGCAGGATTGTATCTCATTGCAGGGAACGGTTGGGAAGGGCGTGACGACCAGTTTAAACTTGGTGTTGTTTACGGTTTGCTCACTGCACTTATGTATACCGGATATATCTATACATTAAGGCTGGCAGGCAGTCTGAAACAGCCTATGGATAAGAAGATCAGCATGTTTATCCTGACAGGTGTTGCAGGTGTCCTGCTAGGGATCACGGCTGTCGTGTCTGGTGAGAGTCTTGCCATTGCAGATTTGCAGACAGGGATTTACCTGCTGGCATACGGAGTGCTCTGTCAGGCTTTTGCATGGGTAATAATAGCATCGGCTTTGCCGAAAGTGAATCTTACAATCAGCGGGCTTATCCTGCTTCTCCAGCCCTCATTCGCCTATGTATGGGATGTTACAATCTTTTCGAAAGCTATAACAGGCATTGAATTCACCGGAGCAGTATTAGCTTTAATAGGCATATATATAGGGACAGTGAGGCGTGCCGACAAGGGGGGGTAGTGTTTTTTTTATTCACATCTCGGTTGCTAGTGAAAATTATTCTGTCTAATATTGGTTATAATTTATACAATGAGAAACCTATGACTAAACCCGTTTATCGTATGATTCATATATCTGTCTTAATGATATTATTATCTTTGTTTGCCGTAAGCAGTGCCTATTCTTATCCTGTAAAAGTCACTAATCTTAAAACGAAAATCAATATTGGGCTTTCAGTTGAGTATATAGAGGATAAGGATTCATCCCTTACCCTTGAAGATATTATAGAGCTCAATAATGCGAATAAATTTAAAACTTCTGTAAAAGTACCTTTGAATTTCGGGTATTCTCCGCACACATATTGGCTTTGTTTTTCGGTTATCGGTGATACCTATTCAGAATCCGGCTGGGTTTTGGATATCCCGTATGCCCCCCCTCTTGATTATGTAACTTTTTATGTGCCTGACGGGAACGGAGGTTATAAAGAGTACAAAAGCGGAGATAGGGTAAACAAACGCTCCAAGCAGGTTCATTCATCGCATCCTGTTTTTATGATTGGAAACCGTCTTATGGCATATCAGCAGTATTATGTCAGAGTTTCTTCCAGCGGTTCGATCAATCTTCCTGTATTCCTGTGGACAGGTGCCGGTTTTGCTGAGCATCTGGACAGAGTGAAGCTGTCATTCGGCTTTTTCTTCGGGATATTGTTTGCATTATTCCTTTATAATCTGTTTTTATATGTATCCACGAAGGACAATGATTTCCTCAATTGTAATTTTCTTCTTATAGCCTATGCTCTTGTTCAGGGGGGGGCGTATTTCGGAGTTTCTACTCAATATTTATGGTCGGATATGATATGGTGGGCTAATAAAAGTTTAGTTATCTCTGCTGCCATTACATTCTTTTCCATAGCATTTTATACTAACTCTTTCCTTAAGCTCAAAGAAAACTCCGTAGTGTTTTACAGGTTCATGCTTGGGTTTATGTGGTATTATGCAATTCTGTTCGTGGCGGCCTTTTTTTTATAAACTACAGGGTTGCAAGTGTCTCGATTGCGTTGGTTGCTATCTTTCTGATATTCATAGTCTTTATGAGTGCGATGTTCGTATATAAAAATGGATATAAACCTGCAAGGTTTTTTATGCTGGCGTGGACATTTTATCTCTTTGGTATGGTGTTGCTGTTATTAAAACTGCTTGGTGTTCTGCCGCACGTCTTTTTGACACAATATGCTGTACAGGTGGGGGGGTCACTTCTGAATGCCCTGCTGTTGTCATTCGCTCTTGCTGACCGTGTTCACCTGTTGAGACTAGAGAAAGACAGTGCCAAACAGGAATATCTTAAAAAGCTCGAAGAATCGGAACAGATGAAATCCAGATTTCTGACAGAGACGGAGAAGCTTGTGGAGAAACGCACCATAGAGCTGGAGGGTGCAAATAGAAAGCTTCGTGAGCTTGCCTCAGTCGATGTCCTTACAGGTATTAGTAACAGGCGCGTATTTAACGAAGAGATAGACAAGGAATTTCACAGAGCAAAGAGAGCAGGGAGTGAGCTGTCTCTCATCTTGATAGATATAGATTTTTTCAAGGATTACAACGATGAGTACGGTCACTTGAAAGGTGATGCCTGCCTGAAAGAGCTAGCAAATATATTCAGAAGCTCCTTGAGCAGAGCGACAGATACGCTGGCAAGATTTGGCGGCGAGGAGTTCGCCGTGATTCTCTGTGAAACAAATCTAGAAGGTGCGTTGAAGGTTGCCGAGGCTCTTCGTGTAGCTGTTGAAGAGGCTTGTATAACTCATGATCAGACAGAACGTGGTTATGTGACAATCAGTTGCGGGGGGGTGATATCAACTGCTCCTTCCATGCATGATAAAGTAGAAGATTTTATAAACAAAGCAGACAAGGCTCTTTATGACGCTAAGTCCTCAGGACGTAATTGCGTCAAATATATATAGCTGTAACTTATTGTTGATAAAGGGACGCCCCCCCCGGCATGACTCGAACATGCGGCCTCTGGATTAGGAATCCATCGCTCTATCCGCCTGAGCTACGGGGGGGGCAAGGAACAAATGATTACTTATTTATGTCATTTTTGTCAAGTCATAATATTTGACATATAATTACCTAAAAAATAATACACATTCTATCTCATTTTGTGTTAACATAATATCGTTTGGAAAATAAATATAATCAAGCTGAGCAAATGTTCTTAATATAATTAATTTACCATCTGAATGGATAAAAAGATAGTGAAATACACAAATAAGTTAGCTCTTTTTTTTGAAAAAAACATTTAGCAATTTCAGTGATAATGCGGAAATATTACGTCGTGTGTATATAATACATCTGACTCTTGGAATTGCTTTTATATTGTTATTAGCTTTAGGGGGGGCACTTGCTTTAACCTCAAGCAATTTGCCACTGGCATACGCGGATTTTTTTTATCGCTTTTTGCCTCATTTTCATACTTTTACATTTTCATATTAAAAAATACATCGAGTTCACCAGCCTCCTGATTGCGACGCTTGCAGGCTGTTTTTTTCTATGGCTCTTGATGTATGGCGGAGTAAATAAAACTGCATTTGTCTGGTTTTATACTTTTCCGCTGTATGCAGGTTTTGTCCTTGGTCCAAAAAAAGGGATGATCGTATCCTTCACTCTCGGTATTGCCGCACTAGGTTATTTTATATTTGACGATTTTTTTTCCCGGTTTTGCTCAATATATCCCTGATTTCAAAATCAGGTTTTTGGTCTCATATTTTATAGTTGTTATCTTTTCGCATATAGCTGAAAGGTTTCGTGATAATGCTCAGAAGAAGCTGAAAAAGGCTCATGATACACTTGAGCAAAGGGTGCAGGAGCGGACAGCAGAGTTGACGGCAAAAAAATATTGCACTTGAAGTTGCATCCACGACGGATGTGTTAACAGGCATCAAAAACAGAATGAAACTCGATGAACTGCTGCATTATGAGATTAATATAGCTAAAAGATATAAAAGAGATTTCTGCATAATTCTTATCGACTTAGATCATTTCAAAGATATAAACGACACTTTCGGGCACATAGCAGGCGATAAAGCCTTGATAGGTTTTGCCCAGTGCATAGGGGGGGATAATATCCGCACCTCCGATAGCCTAGGCAGGTGGGGGGGTGGAGAAGAATTCCTTATCATTTGTCCTGCTACAAATATTGACAATACTATGGAGCTGGCTGAGAAGCTCAGAACCACTGTGGAAGCATCTTCGTTTCCTGCCGTCGGGAAGCTGACTGCGAGTTTCGGAGTTGCATGCTATAAGTACGGGGGGGACAATATTAACTCGATAATAAAACGTGCCGATGAGGCTCTTTACAGGGCTAAGATCGCTAGGAACACCTGCTGTACATGTTTTTACGATGATGCTAAATGCGAAAAATGACATATCCATATTTCCTTATCAACTACGATAAATCTGTTTCAAAAATAGTAAAACAAGAGGGCGACCCTTTGTTGATATCCCTGAGTGATGAGCTAGCTTCAAAAGCCCTTGAGTTGAGCGGTGATTCCGAAAGGATCAATCACCTTTTCAACAGCTTGATATCTGAATCCGGGTGCAGTTGGGGGGGGATAGGCAGTTATCTGGAGGATAGGGAAAGTATCCTTTCTCAATATGAGCAGATGAGATCTGAGAAGAGGTATTTCCATTTGGGTATTGATATTTGTATCCCTGCAGGCGAGCCTGTTTACACACCTCTTGACGCTGTTGTGGAAGAGGTCGGCTACGAAGAGGGGGGGGAAGGGAACTACGGCGGATATGTGGTTTTAAAGCATGAGATTAAAAATGTCGAACCGTTTTATATACTTTTCGGGCATATGAGTTTAGACAGCTTACCGAAGAGCGGTGAGTCTTTACGTGCAGGAGATATAGTCGCCAGAATAGGTGACCTGCATGAAAATGGCGGCTGGAATCATCATACTCACATTCAGGTTATAACCGAAGAGGGAGAAGGCAGGGTTACTTCTTTAAAGGGTATTGCAGTGAAGAGAATTTGAAATTTATAGAGAATATCTGTCCAAACCCGATGTCGATCATTTCAGCAGGTAGAGACTAAGGCTGATTAGCTGATTCTATTCTGTTTCTGCCATTATTCTTGGCTTCGTATAGTGCCTGATCAGTGATTTTCAGCAGTTCTTCAGGTGTATCGCAAAACTTTGAATCGGCTATCCCGACACTGATTGTGAGATTAACACTTATATCCCCCCCTTCAGTTATCGTAAGTTCTTCAACACATTTCAAAAGCCGCTCTGCAACAAGCTTTGCCTGAGCCATATTCTGATTGATAAGCAGGCATACGAATTCTTCGCCGCCGTATCTGGCTAAGAAATCTTCTGTCCTCAGATTGTGACTGCATGCTTTCACTACTTCCTGCAAGACCACATCACCGAAAGGGTGTCCGTATTTATCATTGATATTTTTGAAATAATCCAGATCAAACATCAGCAGACCGAGGGGGGGGAATCAACTCTTTTATGCCTTGTAAATTCTTCAAGGAGTCTGCGTTCGAATGTCCTTCTATTGTATACTCCCGTCAGACCGTCCACATAGCTGAGCTCTTTCAAGTGCCTTTCGAGCATAGCGTTTTCCGTGACGTCATGGACGTTGATCATGAGGCTGGTGACGTTTCCGTCGTCGTCTTTGATGGGCAGGAGATAACAGCTCTGCTGCATGAAGTCGAAGCTGGCAGAATATGCACCCGTGAGTTTAAACGGGAAGAGGAATTTGTGCAGTTTGGAGGATAGAAAAACAAGATTTCCGAATGAGAAGACAGTTTTGCTCCCTCTGTTGAAGCAGACTCTGTCCAGCTCAGGGTATACTTCATAAATATTTTTACCTAAAACATCATCTTCGCTTTTATCACTGTATGTTGTCATCCAGTTATTCCACTCAATGATATTGAATTGTTTATCAATTATGACTATGCCGATATTGATAGATTGAAGTATTCGTGAATAGTCTTTCATTCGTAGCTCTCAAAGAGTTCAGCCAGAGCTTCTTTCAGAGGTATAACGGAGGATTGGCAGTTCACCAGAAAAAGGTATCCTTCTATGGTTTTTTTCCGAGAGGCTGAAACCCGTGTTGAGCATGATGCATAGTCATCACCGGTGAAACACCCTTTCAGAAGATGGTCTTCAAACTTATGTCCGATCATAGTGTGCGGAGGTGCATAGGTTACACTCGTCTTGAGGAGGTCGAATATCTTACTGATGCAAGCACCTATGAGTATATTCCCTACTTCTGACAAAACTTCTCTCTCCACATCTATAAAGACCTCGTGGTCATTATCATCTTCGTCCATATGAAACATAGAGACGAACTCTTTCTCTGTATCGGGTGGGAATATAAGGTAAGCAACACCGCCTGCCTTACCGTTAAATCTTTGTTCGACGAGGTTGCATTTATTAACATAGTGGACATCATTAGATATATGGGTTAGCAGGTCACAGACTTTGACGATATTGAGTTTAGGGAAACTGAGGGTGACAGAGATATCAATAACCTCCGCAAGTTCAGCGGCGGCCTGACCAAAAGCAATATTCATGAGCTCCTGAAGAGCATCTGTCTCTTCTTCAGTAAAAAAAATTCGATACAGTTGACATAAATAACTCTAGTTAGATTCGCAGTTTCAACAAACTCTAACACTACTTCACCAATCACTTCTTTTGATGGTGGTTTTTTTTAAAAATTTATTTGCACCGAGTGCAAGTATCTTCTCTTGTGTACTTTTTTTGGATATCGGCGGTCAGCACATAAACATTGGCATGTGCGTCGATTTTCTTAATATTATCGAGAGCTTCCATACCGTCCATAACAGGCATGGTGAGGTCCAGAAACACGATGTCAGGGTTATAGTCAGGGTAGGTGTTGACAGCTTCGAGCCCATTTGAACACTCTTTAATTTCTACCTCGACATTCTCAAGCTTTGGTATACTCTTAATCAGGAACTTACGTGCTATCGCAGAATCATCAACTACTAGAATTCGCATTTGTGTTACTCTTCATCGGTTTCATTGTTTTCTAACTTGTGGTCATTTTACATCAAAACGTTATGATTGCAATAGTGATTATAAATTGACAAACACAAAAATGATTAAATAGATATTAAAGCTTTTTTTTCAATGACTTTAAGTAGCATTTCTGATATAAAAAGAGCTCTTAAAACTGTAAAAAAAATACAAAATATATATAAAAGGTGCTTTATATGAAAGTCAAAGTATTTGTTAAGCTGAAAGATGCTGTACTCGACCCTCAGGGTCAGACAATACTCAGTTCCATCAATAGGATGGGGGGGTATGATTTCGCCAGCTCTGTCCGAGTCGGTAAGTTTTTTTTGAAATAGAGGTGCAGGACAAATCCTGCGAGCAGGAAGTAGCCAAGATAGCCGATGAGCTTCTCGCTAATCCGATCATCGAAGAATATTCTATCGAATTCGTGGATTAATCTATGAAAGCAGGTGTAGTTGTTTTTCCGGGATCGAATTGTGATCACGATTGTTATCATGTACTTAAGCATGTAATGGGAGTGGATACGGTCTTCCTATGGCACAAAGATACTGACCTTCAGGGTGTTGATCTTGTTGTTTTACCCGGCGGATTTTCATATGGGGGGGATTATCTCCGCTGCGGAGCAATAGCTAAGTTTTCTCCGATAGTTAGCCGGGTTGTTGAGTTTGCCAACAACGGCGGATATGTAATCGGCATATGCAACGGTTTTCAGGTTCTGACAGAGACAGGTCTTCTGCCAGGGGGGGCTCTCATGAAAAACCGTGATCTTAAATTTATATGTAAATACACTAATCTGCGTGTTGATAATTCCGACACTCCTTACACTAATATGTATGCCGACGGTGAGGTTGTTAGTGTTCCGGTAGCTCATATGGACGGTAACTACTTTATAGATGCCGACGTCTTGCAAGACTTGAGGATCAGAAGCAGATAGTTTTCAGATACTCAGACGGCAACGGTGAGTGTAACAACACGACAAATCTGAACGGTTCAGTTAACAATATAGCAGGTATCGTTAATGAGAAAGGGAACGTGCTCGGTATGATGCCTCACCCTGAGCGTTGTGCAGAGGATGTTATGGAGACCAGAGACGGATATTTTCTCTTTGAGTCGATAATCAAATCAATAGGGGGGGGTGCGGCATGAGTGTATACGACAGCTTTAACTACCCTGAGGTGACATTCCCTGTCGCCAAAGAGATGGGACTTACGGAAGGCGAATTCGAAGGTGTGAAAAATCTGCTGGGCAGAACACCTAATTATATAGAACTCGGAATTATATCATCCATGTATTCTGAGCACTGCTCTTATAAATCCAGCCGTGTGCATCTTGCCAAATTTCCGACGGCAGCCCCCCCTTGGGTTGTGCAGGGACCGGGCGAGAACGCTGGCGTTATATCTGTTGACGATGAAGGGCTTTGTGTCTGCTTTAAGGTGGAATCACACAATCACCCTTCGTTTATCGAGCCTTTTCAGGGGGGGGCTGCCACAGGTGTCGGCGGTATCCTCAGAGACGTGTTTACTATGGGTGCGAGACCTGTAGCTGCGATGAACTCACTCAGATTTGGCGGACTGGATAATCCTAAAAACAGATACATATTCGAAGGTGTTGTTGAGGGGGGGATATCCCACTACGGCAACTGCTTCGGTGTGCCTACTGTCGGCGGTGAAGTTTACTTTAACAAATGCTATAACGGCAATCCGCTTGTTAATGCATTCGCTCTCGGCGTTGTTCAGAAGGACAAGATTTTTCTTGCAAAAGCCGAAGGGAAGGGTAATCCGGTTATCTACGTGGGTGCTAAGACAGGAAGGGACGGAATCCACGGAGCTACTATGGCATCTGCGGAATTCGACGAGAACAGCGAAGCTAAGCGTCCTAATGTTCAGATTGGCGATCCTTTTAAGGAGAAACTGCTCCTTGAGGCTTGTCTGGAACTTATGAAGACAGATTATATTGTCGGTATTCAGGATATGGGTGCTGCCGGGCTGACCAGCTCGTCATTTGAAATGGCTTCCAACTCGGGTTCAGGTGTCAGGCTAGATCTTGATAATGTACCTGTCCGTGAAAAGAGTATGACCCCCCCTTATGAAATTATGCTCTCTGAATCTCAGGAGCGTATGCTTATGGTCGCTAAGAAAGGCTATGAGGATAAGGTTAAAGAGATATTCGAAAAGTGGGATCTGGATGCATCCGTTATCGGTGAAGTTACTGACGACGGGTATGTGCGTCTCACATGGGGGGGCGGAGAAGAGGTTGCGGCTCTTGAGGCTGCTCCGCTTGCTAACGAAGCTCCGAAATATGAAAGACCATACAGGAGACCTGATTCACAGGACGAACTCCAAAAGCCTGTGGAAGTCGAGACTCCTGATAATATACAAGAGGTACTTGAGAAGATGCTCGCAAACCCTACTATCGCTTCCAAGCGTTGGGTTTATGAGCAGTATGATCATATGGTACGTGTGGGCACTGTGCAGCTTCCGGGGGGGAGTGATGCCGCAGTGATCAGGCTTAACGAGAAAGAGGTAGGTGTTGCCCTTTCCAGTGACTGCAACAGCAGATACTGTTATCTGAACCCGTTCGAAGGCGGAAAAGCGGCCATTGCCGAATCTGCCAGAAACGTGGCTGTCAGTGGTGCGAGACCAAGGGCATTTACAAACTGTCTGAACTTCGGTAACCCCCCCGAAAAAGAAGATATCATGTGGCAGTTCGCCACTGCAATAGAAGGGATCATAGAGGCGGCAAACGCCCTCAGAACCCCCCCTGTTGTAAGCGGTAATGTGTCACTTTATAACGAGACGGAAGGGACTCCTATCCACCCGACTCCGACTATAGTTATGGTCGGTGTGATAGATGATGTTACCAAGAGGATAGGTTCATATTTTACCGATATAGGTAGCTCAATTTATCTGCTTGGTGAGAATACAGGTCACATAGGCGGTTCAGAATACCTCGCAAGCATTCACGGCAAAGAGCTTGGGGGGGATGCTCCTCATGTTGATCTGGACAGAGAGAAGGCTATCATAGACTTTATGTGTGCTGGGGGGGCTGACGAGAGGCTTATCAACTCGGCTCATGACGTTTCCGACGGCGGACTTGCTGTTGCACTCTGCGAGATGAGTTTTGGCGGCAATGAGATAGGCATGAGCGTGCAGCTTGAGTCCGATCTCAAAGTGGATGCCCTCCTTTTCGGTGAAAACCACGGACGGGTTATTCTGGAAGTCAGCAATGCGAATGCAGGAGAAGTTGAGAAGCTTGCAAAGGCAAAAGGACTTCCTATTACTAAAATTGGTCGTACAGCCGGCGATAATATAGAGATATCATCTAACGGTGAGCAGATTGTTGACCTTAAGGTGAAAGATGCTGAAAACCTCTGGAAGAACAGCATCGGGGGGGAAATAATGAAATGATGGATAAATTTCACGAGGAATGCGGCGTAGCAGGCGTATATGCGAATGAAGATGCTGCTAACCTTGTATACCTTTCGCTTTATGCTCTCCAGCATAGAGGGCAGGAGGGTGCCGGTATCGCAGTCAGCAACAGAGACAAGATCACATACGAAAAAGGGATGGGACTTGTCGCTGATATATTCTCTCAGGAGAAACTCGCCAGATTAAAAGGTGATATAGCCATTGGGCACAATAGATACTCCACAACAGGTATGTCTGAGCTTGCAAATACTCAGCCTATCTCCGTGACTATTAACTCTGGGGGGGATATATCTATCGCTCATAACGGAAATATCGTAAATGCAGAAGAGATAAAAGACGAGCTGGTACGCCAGGGTGCAATCTTCGGCTCTAGTTCCGACTCGGAAGTTATCGTTCACCTTATAGCCAAGAGTAAAAAAGAGGATCTTATAGAGTCCATAACTTACTCACTGCAGCAGCTTAAAGGTGCTTTTTCTGTACTTATCATGACACCTGATAAGATGATAGGGGGGGTTCGTGACCCTATGGGGGGGATGAGACCGCTCGTTCTGGGTAAGCTCAAAAACGGCTACGTGCTTGTATCTGAAAGCTGTGCCCTTGATCTTATAGAAGCTACTATGGTTCGTGAGATAGAACCGGGCGAGATGGTTATCATTGATGATAACGGTCTTAAGTCAATCTTTCCTTTTGATAAAGTCGATCCGAAACCTTGTGTTTTCGAGCATATATATTTTGCCAGACCAGATTCACACATTTTCGGTAATAGCGTGTATGGAGTCAGGAAACGCATGGGTAAAAAGCTTGCGGAAGAGGATGATGTCGAAGCCGACGTTGTGATCCCTGTTCCTGATTCGGGTGTAGTTGCGACACTAGGCTATGCTGAACACAGCGGCATCCCTTTTGAAATGGGGGGGCTTATGAGAAATCACTATGTGGGCAGAACTTTTATCGAACCGAGCCAGTCTATCAGACACTTCGGAGTTAAGATAAAACTGAACGCCGTACGTGATGTTATAGAAGGTAAAAGGGTTGTTGTTGTTGATGATTCGATAGTCAGAGGGACAACAAGCCGAAAGATCGTAAAAATGCTGAGGGAAGTAGGGGGGGCGAAAGAGGTACACCTCAGAATAAGCAGTCCTCCGACAGCTTTTCCGTGTTTTTACGGCATAGATACACCAACAAGGAAAGAGCTTATAGCTTCCACCCATAATGTGGAAGAGATTAAGAAATACATTACTGCAGATAGTCTGAACTATCTGAGCATAGAAGGTCTGATGGAGTGTGCCAACAGCAGCAACTATTGCCATGCATGCTTCACAGGTGACTACCCTACTATGTATAAAAACGGAGAGTAATGCGGGAGAGAGATATGGAAGAAATTATTGTTGTGAGGATGTTTGGGAGCAGTATGGAGTTCGTTTCAGGCTGAAGCCCTTCTTACTTCCCCCCCTCAGGTTGCGGGGGGGAAAAAGATGATCCTTATGAAGAGCTGTCATTTAAAACAGATGCACTGCTGACAAAAGAGTATGGAGTAGATAGAGTAGACTTCAAATATATAGATGTCTCTTCACCTGAGATACTCGAATATATAAACGATGTTACGAATATTGTAGAGGGGGGGAGACTCCCATTTCCATATGTGTCGTTAAACAGTAAACCTCTTTGCTGGGGGGGTCTGATGGAAGCGACTGATATTATGGATAAAATTAAAGAAAAACTGGAAGAGCAGTCAGCTGCATCCTGATTTTTTTTAAACAAGTCGCTTTACAAACTTAACATTTTTTTTCAAGTTTTGTTGCTTGTTTCATTATTGGTATTATAATTGTATTAATAAACAAGTTGGTGAGACAAGTGGTTAATACTCAATTTGCTTCAGCAGAAAGAAGCCCGGAAGAAATCGTGATACGACAGTATGAAATGTTCTCTAATCTACCTGTACTCAAAGACTTTTTGGGCAAGATTGATCAGTATATATTAGTGCTGAACTCCAATAGGCAGATAGTATTCAGCAATGAATCATTCAATTCTGATTTTGGCATTGATGATGTTACCAAAGTTTTGGGCAAGCGTGTCGGCGAAGCTCTTGATTGCCGTTTTGCATGGCAGGTAGTAGGGTGCGGCACGTCAGATTTTTGCCGTGAATGCGGTGCTGCAAAGGCGATGCTGGAAACGCAGACTAAAAAGAAAGATGTCTACAGAGAGTGCATCATACTCACCAAAAACTCTAAGACGCTTGAGCTGGGTGTGACTAGTAAGCACATCTCTATCAATTCTGAAGATTTTGTCATTTTCACTGTGACGGATATCTCCAATGATAAACAAAAGAGAGAGCTGGAAGAAATCTTCTATCACGATATCTCCAATATAGCAGGCGGTCTCCATTCTATGCTCCAACTCCTGCATGATGACAGGATCACTGACAAGAGCAAAATATTAAATCAATTAAAAAAACAGCTCAACAGAACTGCTGGATGAGCTTTATTCCCATAAGGTTCTGAGATCGGCAGAGAAACGCGAGCTGAAAGTAAATCTGGAGAGACACAACTCTCTGGATATTATAAAGAATTGTGTAGATTTTATCGATAAAACGTCTGCTGCACGAGGGAATATCATTTATGTTGATCACCGCAGTGCAGAGTTTGAGTTCGATACAGATATTAACCTCATAAACCGTGTGCTCATCAATATGCTGTCTAACGCTCTTGAGGCTTCTAAATTCAGCGAAAGAGTTACCATCGGCTGTGATATTACTGATGGTGAAAAGGTTTTTTTGGGTTCATAATGTTTACTTCATACCCCCCCATGACATACAGTCAAAGATTTTCAGAAAAGTTTTTACTACTAAATCCCGTGGCTCAGGCTCGGCACAAGAAGTATACGGATAATAACCGAAGGCTATCTGAAGGGGGGCGTGTCAGCTTTGAATCGAATGAGAATGAAGGGACAACATTCAGGATTTGTCTCCCTTAATCAAATAATAAACAGATTGATCTATTGAAAAAAAATCCCCCCCGACCTTGTTATCAAAATCGGGGGGGATTTGTTATTATAGGTAAATGTTTCCGCATCATTCCGAGGCTTTCACCGCAGAATCTTGAAACGGATCTTAGTTATAAAATTCTGCGTATCTTGGGTTTATGTCTATCTTAGCCTTTGTCTTAAGTTTCAATACATAGCTTGCGACAGCTTGTGATGACTTAGTTCCGTATAGCTGAGATTTGATTTGCTCTTTTACCTGCTCATCTATGCTCTTTACATCAGGAGCTATTATCTCTTTCACCTGTACTATAAATACGCTGTTTCCTATGGTGTATGCCTCCTGAATAAACTGCTCAGGTTCAGCTCTGAAAATATCAGTCATAAGCTTTTCGCTGAGTCCGAGACCGTTTATAGGCTGGCTTCTTTTAAACTTAGGTGTGGTGGTGTAGCTCTTGTTGAGCATGTTGGCGGCTTCGTCCATAGTGGCAAGCTTAGCCGCTTCACCGGCTTTATTCTGTGCCATCTCAAGGCTTTTAACCTTTACGAAATGAGCGGCAACCTGATCTTTAATATCTGCAAGAGCAGGGATGTATGCATCGTATTTTTCGGTCATTTCAAATACCATTTTACGACCCTGTACATCGAGTACCTGAGAGATTTCAGATTTATTCATAGCTAGTATCTTTTTGGCAACATCAGGCTGACCGACCAGAGGCTCTATATCACCTTTTGCAGAGAGTCCCTTGATCTCATTTGTAACAAGCTTCTCTTCTGTCTGTAGGTTGTAGGCAGTGATGTTAGACTTGTTGATGAGTTCTCTATATGTATCATAAACATAAGTTCTGAAAGAGGACTGACCTTTTTGATCAACGATGGTGGCAATGATCTGCTCACGTACATCGTCGAGGACAGGATTAGTCTCAGGCTGGTAGTCATTTACCTTTATGATGTGAAAACCGAACTGAGTTTTAACGACATTCGAAACTTCACCCGCCTTTGTTTCAAAAGCGGCTTTTTCGAACTCAGGAACCATCTGACCTTTAGTGAAGTAGCCAAGCTCTCCGCCTGTTTCAGCAGTTCCGTCCTGAGAGTGTTTCTTTGCCATTTCAGCGAAATCTTTTCCGCCATCTATTTGTGCTTTAATATCTTTTGCTTTCTTATATACTTCGTTGGCGGCTATATCGTCATCCCAGTTATCGACTTTGAGGAGGATATGAGCGGCACTCACTTTTTCAGGTTCGACGAAAGATTTCTTATTTTTTTATAAAGAAGCTTTCTATCTCTTTATCTGTAGCGTTGAAATCTGTCTTATAGTTTTCCGGATCAAAAATAACATATTTAAAGTCTGCCTTGGCAGGTACTTCGTATGTGGCTTTGTTCTCTTCGTAGAATGCACTGAGAGCTTCCGGAGTGATCTTTACATCACCTATGAAGTTATCGGCGGTGAGCTCCAGATATCTTATGGTAGCTTCACTGTCTTTATATATGTATTCCTTTTCAATCTCCAGGTCTGTAACGACAACACTCTGTCTTATGAGGTCTTCCATCTTTCTGAGAGTTATGTCCTGCTTGACACCCTCTTCAAAAATCTGCGGAGTGAGTCTGTTTCTGGATAATAGCTGAGAGTATCTCTGTGGGTCGAATTTGCCTTCAGTGTGGAAAACCTGCATACTCTGGATGTTTGTTGCTATCTCTGCATCTGAAACAGGAAGCTCAAGTCTATTGGCCTCGTTTCTCAGCAATGCTTCATTTATGAGATTTTCCATAACAGTCTTTTCGAGCTTAACACCACTGAGGATGTCATTTACGTTATCGCCGAAAAGTTGGCGGAATTGGTTTCTTGTGGATTCGACTTTATCTCTGAAGTCCTGATCTGTGATGACCACGCCGTCAACTTTTGCAGCATAGAGTGACTGCTGAGCCTGATCGCCCACACCCCCCCATACAAAAAAAGATAGTTCCTACAAAAGCGGCGATTATAAACCAGAGGGAAAAAGTTATGAGTTTCTTTTTATTTCTTAAACTGGAGATCATAATGAAATACCTCGGTTGATTAAAAGGACTCGACAGGGTTACTCCGGCACACAAATTTTTCCACTACCGTTGCTTCCTTCCGGACCTGGCGGAGTTCGTAGAAAATTCGTTGCAGAGGCCCCCCCATCGAGCCATTCTTAAAGTTTTTGTCAAAAAAAACAACAAAAAGCGGAGAAGGAGGGATTCGAACCCTCGGTACGCGTAAACGTACACACACTTTCCAGGCGTGCTCCTTAAGCCGGACTCGGACACCTCTCCAGAAAGGAATCATTTTATATCAGCCTTTTCGCTTTCTGTCAACAATATAAGATTAGTTTTAACCTTATTTTCTGTTTCAGTCCAGTACAGAGTTATACATATCATATTTAAGGATAAATTATAATCCAATCATAAAAACTATTGGAGGTTGATAATATGGACGGTAAACGTGAAAACACACTGCAAACGTGTCTTTCCGAGCAGGAGAGGGATAAGGTTATGAAACTGGCAGAGGAAGAGGGGGGGATAAGTGTGTCGGCATTTATCCGCAGAGCAGTAAGGCGGGATTTAAAGAAAAATTAAGTAAAACAAACTGCCATAGCGAACGTAGTGAAGTAAGGAGATTGCGTCGCTCCGTTCGCTCTGACTTTTCTTAAATGTAGATATTATTCTATTATCAGCTTTGCTTTTTTATCAGTTTTATCAATAGCCAGGAAGTATTGTGGAGCGTCACTCTCTTTAGGAAGTGTTTCAGACGCTCTGACTATAATCTTATCGGCATCTTCTATATTATTAATCTTGAGCCCGTATCCCTCTTCGGCTCTTTTGCCAAGAAAGACCACAAGTAACGATTTCTTTTCAAAGTCGAATTTATCAACTACATCATTTGCTTTAATAGCTCTTGCCATAAGGAAACCTCTGTATTCTGAGGCAGAGTTAAATATCTTTGCCCCCCCTCTGAGTGGTTTCGAGAATTCTTTGCCAGCGTGTACTACAAAGTAATTGACATTGGCTGTCTTCTCAGTTGTGGTACAGCCGAATACTAAAAGAGTTAATGCGATAATGATCATGGAGATTCTTTTCATGTGTCACCAACTTGTAAATATTGCCCTAGAGCGAAAATTTCATAACAATTATTAACACTATATGATAACATAAGACAAAACATAAATGAATATATAAAGGAGAATGTATTATGTTAAAAAGCATGAAAGTATTTTTAGTGAGCATATTTATGTTCGCAATAACAATACAGGCTGCTGCGGATGCAACCTCTATAGTATCCCGTATTATAGGCGGTACAGAAGCGTCAGACGGCGAGTTTCCGTTTCAGGTGCAGCTTGTTCAGGATAACGGTTCATATTACAGCACTTTTTGTGGTGGAACTCTTATTAGCGACACATGGGTATTAACAGCGGCACACTGTGTTGATACATACGACACTCCTGCAGAGGTTGCGGTTCTTTACGTCATGTCCGGTACTAACGTTTTCGACCAGAATAAGCTTACTGCTGTCTCCCGTGTGATTAATCATGCTGACTATGGAGTTGGAGCACAATACAATAACGACATAGCTCTTCTGGAGCTTTCTTCTGCCGTTACATCAGCTCCGATGAATAATATCTCAAACGTTAATGCTCCTTACTATACAACAGGAACAACAGCGACTGTTTCAGGTTGGGGGGGTGATACCACTGCATCTGACGCAACAACCGTTTACCCGAGTACGCTCATGAAAGTGGACGTGCCCGTTGTTGATGCTGCTACGTGTGGCGAGTCATATGGTGCAAGCCTGACTTCAAACATGATCTGTGCAGGGTATAAGTCAGGGGGGGGTACGATTCCTGTCAGGGTGATAGTGGCGGTCCTCTTTTTGTAAATAACGGCGACAGCACGTTTTCATTAATAGGTGTTGTAAGTTTCGGGCAGGGGGGGTGTGCTCAGCCTGATTATTACGGTGTATATACCAAAGTTCAGAACTATGAAAACTGGATAGAGACTAATACAGGGCTGTCCATCGGTTCGAATTCTGCGGCAACACCTGTTGCTCCATACGGTCTTGATGCTGTGGCAGCAGACGGAAGCGTAGATATAGATATCAATACGATAGTACCATTCTCTGATACATTCAGTGATAATGACGATGTCGTATCACTTTCCGCAAATGTTGTCGGTGGTGACGTAGAAACATTTACTGTTGCTAAAGATGCTCAGACACTGGAACTTTTATATACCACGAAGGCGAAGATAACAGTTAAAGTTGCTCCTACAGACGGGTATGACGATGCTTTGGTTACTTTGAAGTACAATGGTATTTCGCCAGATTACTACAAGGTAGTAATGTGTGCGGTTACTTCTTCACTGGTCACATGCAGTGAGCGTGAAGATGTCACATACAACTCAAATGAAGGCTGGGCTAGATTCTATCTCAAGAACAATGAACTGTATGATAATAATCAATTCGGTGTTCCGGGACGTTCAGGGATCGACGGTAAAGCTATCACTGATAAGATCGATGTAGATATCTATCTCGCCAGATCATATAACGCAGATGACTTTTTATCCGCTGTAGGCGGCGGTGGCGGAGGCTGTACAGTCAGCAATAGCTCTGCGTACGGCTTATCTGTGCTTATTTTCTTCTGTGTGATATTCCTTATGAGGAGAAAGATAGTATCCGCTACGAAAGCTCATGAAGAGAAGCTTAGAAAAGAAGGTAACCTGAATTAATCATTACTCTAAGGTGTGAAGCCTTAGTATATAAATTTTGTATTTAACCAAAATCCCCCCCGATCTTTTTGATAAGGTCGGGGGGGATTTTTGTATCGGTAGTTACGTGCATCTATTCCATATGTCGTTAGTTAGTGTTTACATTTTTTTACTTGATATATTTCTGTTCAGGACTTTATATGTAGTAACATGAGTGAAATAAAAATCTGAACTTTTAAGTGAGATGTCAATCTATGCTACATAAGAGCGGAGGAAAAGTGAAAGACTCTTCTATTATAGAAAAAAATTCTTAGTGGTGATGCTCAATCCTTTGAGATGCTGATACTGAAATATCAGTCTAAGCTATTCGCCACCATACTGAATGTGGTTAAGAACCGTGAGCTTGCCGAAGATATTATTCAGGAAGCTTATATGAAGGCGTTTTCAAAACTGGATACGCTGAAAGATCATAACCAGTTCTATGCCTGGATTAAGAGGATTGCACTCAATCTCGCTCTGAACCACTTTGAAAGAGCTAAACGGGTTGTCGATGTCGAAAACGAAGAGGACGACACCAGCTATTTTGAAAGGATACCGGATGGAGAAAGTCCTGAAGAGATCCTTGTTAAAGACGAGCTGAAAAAGTATGTGCGACACTTTGTCGATGCTCTGCCTGACAAGCTCAGGGTGGTTATAATCCTCAGAGAGATAGAGGATATGAGCTATGAAGAGATTGCTGAAATGATGAATATTCCTATCGGAACAGTCAGAAGCAGGCTCTTTAACGCAAGACAAATGATAAAAGACAGATTGGTAAATCAGGGGGGGTTAGTGGATGGATTGTACAAAATTTCATGAATTGATATCTTTATACGTTGATGAGGAGACAAGTGCCGTGCAGGGGGGGCAGGCTTTAGAAAAGCATCTGGGGGGGTCATGCGGCATTTGCAAGGCATATCTGGCGAATCAGATTAAACTGAAGAATATGATCAGCGAGTCGTATTCCAAGGTTGTGGACATTGATTTGTCGGCAGTAATAATGAATCAGATATCCGGATCTAAAACAGTATCCGCCCCCCCATCAAACGTAAAGAAGATATCATTTTATGTTGCCGCTGTTGCTGCGGCATGTGTTTTAACCATAGCCGCACTGATGAGCCTTCACGTAGACAACAACACCATAGCAGGTAACGAAAAGCTTGAGGAATATATAATCGAGCATGTGGGTACGGGCGATGGCGATTTTAATGGAAAGATAGAAGCGGTAAATATAGAAAAATGAAAAAAAATAGCCCTGCTTCTCTGCCTGATGGCACTTGTCAGTGTCGCTTATGCGTATGAGCAGGTTTACTTCAAAATAGCTGTAAACGAAAACGACTACTCGACATTCCTGACAGACAGAATAAGCACAAAAAAAACTACACTTGAATATCTGGCGACCAAGATGCGTCAGCCTTTCTTTAATCCTGAAAGACTGAACCGTAACTATTACGATATCAAAGTAAGTCAGGGGGGGATAAAGTATTTCGACAGGGATGTCATACAGTATGATGTCGTGCCGATATTTGATGATAGATTTCGTCATGTCCTCATGGTTAATGTGAGGGATGGGGGGGTTGTAATTCGTAAAGAGGTTTACGATACAGACGGGAAGCTGGTATTCGCCTTCACAAGTCTTGAAAGGACAACTGCGGCGAAAATTCCGGAACTTACAAAAGTTTCAATAGAGGATTATTCCGCTTTTTTTTAACGGGTATTATCTTATTTCAGATAAAAAGCTAAAAGACGGTACTAAGCATGTAATATTTTCCGATGGATTAAACAGGTTTTCTATATTCAGACAGAAATCTGATATTGAACTAACTACAGAGAAAAGAATCTTATATGGAAACTATATATATAGAGAGAGAGTGGGGGGGAAGGAAGTCTTTACGGTAGTGGGGGGGACTTTACCATTCCAAGAGATGGAAAAAAATTATAAGTCAAATAGTAAAGCTGGAGGATAAGGCTAAATGAGAAGAATCTATGTGCTTACTTTATTAATCATATGTGTTGCAGCGGCGAACGCATTTGCAAGCGGTCCGGAATCATTTTCGGACATATATAAGAAGACAAAGGATGCTGTTGTAAACATATCAACGACAAAAGTTGTGAAGAGGAGTCGCGGTCAAAGCCCTGAAGACCTTTTCAGAAAATTTTTTGGTGACAATATTCCCGGATTCCCTAATCCGCAGCAGCAGCCTGAAAAACCGAGAGAGTTCAAGACAAGTTCACTCGGTTCGGGGGGGTTTATAATTGATGAGAGCGGGCTGATTATAACAAATAACCACGTGATAGAAGAGGCTTCAGAGATAATAATTAAGCTGAATGACGAGCATAAATTCGATGCTAAGGTTATCGGACGTGACCCACTTACAGACTTGGCGTTGATCAAGATCGACCGAAAGGGCTTAAGCTGAATACACTGCCGCTTGGAAACTCTGACAAGGCTGAAATAGGTGACTGGGTTGTTGCCATAGGTAACCCACTTGGTCTTGAGTGGACTATAACCGCAGGTATTATCAGTGCCAAAGGGCGTGAGCTGGGGGGGAGTGGACCTTATGATAACTTTCTCCAGACGGATGCATCTATCAACCCGGGTAACTCAGGCGGACCGCTTATTAATATGGATGGAGAGGTAGTAGCTATCAATACAGCTATCATCCCGTCAGGGCAAGGCTTAGGCTTTGCCGTACCTGTAAATATGCTGAAAGAGCTTCTGCCTAAGCTTAAGACCGGTTCTGTTAAGAGGGGGGGCTGGCTTGGTATCATGGTTCAGCCTATTGATGAGAAGCTTGCAAAAGGATTTGGCTTAAAAGAGGCTAAGGGTGCTCTTATCGCAGACGTGACAAAGGGTGATCCGGCTGATAAATCAGGCGTGAAAGCAGGCGACGTTGTTATCAAAATCGACGGCAAAGAGATAGAGGACTCAAGAGAGCTTGTTAATACAATAGGCAGAAAGAGCCCCCCCGGAGAGACTATCGTACTGACAGTTCTGCGTGGCAAAAAGAAGATGAATCTTAATGTCAAGCTGGGCGAAAGGAAGGATGGCGTCGCACAAAGTGAACCAACTAAAGACTCGACTGTCGTAACGGAGAACCTGACGAACGATGAGCTTTCTCAGCTTGGGATAACCGGCGGAGTGAAGGTCACAGGAGTGGAAGGGTCATCCAATGCATACGGAGCAGGGCTTCGCAGAGGTATGATTATTGTCTCCGTGAACCATGAGCAGGTAAATGATACGGCAGAGTTTCAGGAGAAATTCGACGCTGTTAAAAAGAAAGATGTGGTTGTGCTTCAGGTTTATTCCAGAGGCAAGAATAACTTCATCGCATTTGATAAAGATTAGTAAATACCCCCCCCTATAAGTAACTACAACTGAATGATAAGAAAGGCTGCTCATGTGAGCGGTCTTTCTTATTTTATACCTGCCTGTCGTTCCTCGTGATGACAATATACTCGTCACTCTGAGGGAGCTCGCGACCGTGAGAGTCTACAGTCTCACAATTATCTGGTTGTTTGTAATAATCCTTAACATGCAGATTGGCTTTGTCTATAGATCATCACGTCACTTCGTTCCTCATGATGACTGAATAGTATTCCAATTAAAAAAAGCCCACTCAAGAGCAGGCTTTAATTAACAAAATATTATCTCCAACCGTAAACTACCTTAAGGCAGCTCCGAAGTCTTTTTCGAGGTTGGATATCATATCAGCTAGGACAGAGTTTGTCTCCTCATCCGTGAGTGTACGGTCTGAGGCGGTGAAAAGCACTCTGAATGTACGGCTCACCTGTCCGTCTTCTATCCCTTTACCTTCGTAAACGTCTAAAAGGAATACATCTTCAGCCAGCTTGCTTGTCCCTTTTATACACTCTTCCATCTTTTCTGTAGGGGGGGTGGTTTTATCCACAACAACAGATATATCTTTGTAAACTGACGGGAACTTACTAAAATTCTCATACTGGAACGTGAATTTCGCATTATCCTTAAAAGTCAGCATATCAATCTCAAAGAGTGTCACTGATTCGCGAATTTCTGCATCATCAGCAGTTGCAGGGTGCAGCTCACCTATAAAACCGACATTCTCACCGTTTATAATGACATCCGCAGATTTTCCTGGATGGAGGAAAGCCTTATCTGACTTAACAAATTTGGCAGTAACCTTGTATTGGCTGAGTATATTCTCAAGAACACCTTTCAGGATAAAAAACGGCTCAGAGCTTGCAGGTGCTCCCCCCCAGCTCATAGGCCAGAATTCGCCGGCTGTGGCAACAGAGAGCTTCATCCTCTGCTCAGGCAGTTTTTCTCCCGTTTCTATAAAGCTGGATGCGAATTCAAAGAATCTGCACTGCTTGAATCCGTTATTCAGGTTGTATCTGATGGTTGACAACAGCCCCCCCGGGAATACCTGAGTACGCATTGTATTCATATCTTCGGATATAGGATTTTTCAGCTTCACAAACTTTTTCTCATCGTCGAACATCTTTAGGAAGTCCGATTTCATGAATGAGTAGTTTATCGCTTCATTAAAGCCGAGTGTCTTCAGCTTTTTGGCTATATCTTTTCTCATCTGTAAAATAGGCTGCATAGGCATGGAATCAGCATCTATCTTGGGGGGGAGTGTAGTCGGGATATTGTCGTATCCGTACATTCTGGCGATCTCTTCTGCTATGTCCTGCCTTGTTTTAATATCTATTCTGTATGAAGGGGGGGCAGTGACTGTTATGTCAGTGCCGTTTATTTCTGGCTTCATGTTGAGACCTGAAAGTATCTGCTCCATCTGCTCCACAGAAACGTCTGTTCCGAGGTAGCCGTTTATCCAGTCGGCGTTAACTGTAAAGGTGATTGTCTCCGGTGCGTTGTATTCGCCAAGAACACCTTTGCACACTTTACCGCCGCATAGCTCTTGCAGAAGGTAGGCAGCGTATTCGCACATCTCTTTTGTATTTACAGGGTCTATGCCACGCTCATAGCGATAAGAAGCATCCGTCTGCATGCCAAGCTTTCTAGCTGTTATACGTGTTTGTTTCGGCTCGAAATAAGCACACTCAAGGAATACGTCGGTTGTATCATCTGATATACCCGAGTGCTCACCACCCATAACACCTGCCACAGCGAGAGATTTCTTCTCGTCGGTGATAAGCAGCATATTGGAGTCGAATGTACGTTCTTTCTCGTCCAAAGTTAAAAGTTTTTCCCCCCCGTTAGATGCATTTCTGATGATGATCTTCCCCCCTCTATCTCTTTCAGGTCGAAAGTGTGGAAAGGCTGACCATACTCGAACAGAACATAGTTTGTGATATCCACAACATTGCTGATAGGGCGAACGCCTATGGCTCTGAGCCTGTTCTGCATCCATAGCGGAGACGGCTTGATGGTCACGTCTTTGATCACACGACCGAGGTATGTCGGGCATGCTTCTTTATTTTTGATCTCAACACCGCCATAGTTCTCCACAGCGTCGTCAGTTTCATTGATTGTAAATTCGTTTGTTTTCAGGGGGGGGCGGTCATAGAGTGCCGCTATCTCACGTGCATAGCCTATGATACTCAGGCAGTCGGCTCTGTTTGGTGTGATACCTATTTCGAGAACCGTGTCAGGCAGACCTAGGATATCATCTATCGGAGTGCCTATTTCGAGAGAGTCGTCGAGAACCATTATACCGTCATGGTCGTCAGAGATACCGATTTCGTCTTCGGCACAGATCATTCCCAGAGATTCCAGTCCTCTGATTTTAGCCTTTTTGATTTTGAAATCACCCGGGAGAACAGCTCCTACCTTTGCGAAAACGACAGTCTGCCCTTCCGCAACATTAGGTGCTCCGCAGACAACCTGATAAGTGTCAGTGCCGTCGAAGACCTCCGTGAGAGAGAGCTTGTCAGCGTCTGGGTGTTTGCCGCACTTCATCACTTTAGCCACGACAACATTATCCAGAGACTTTTTCTCTTCTATCGCATCGACTTCAAGACCGCACATGGTGAGCTTTTCAGCTATATCTTTTGGATCAAGATCCGATACATCTACAAATTTATTTAACCAGTTAATACTTACTTTCATATTTATACCCCCCCTTAGAATTGCCTGAGAAATTTGAGGTTGTTTTCAAAGAACGAGCGGAGGTCGCCTATGCCGTATTTCAGCATTGCTATACGCTCAATTCCCATACCAAAGGCAAAACCTGAGTAAACACCTGCAGGGTAGCCTGCATGGCGGTAAAGCTCATCGTTACACATACCTGAACCGAGAATCTCTATCCAGCCTGTCCCTTTACAAACTCTACAGCCTACACTGCCGCATATAGTACAGCCCATATCGACTTCGGCACTGGGTTCTGTGAACGGGAAGAAGCTCGGGCGGAATCTGACAGGCACATTAGAGCCGAACATCCTCTGGATGAAGGTCGTCAGTGTCCCTTTGAGGTCTGCGAAGGTAACGTTCTTGTCGACGAGAAGCCCTTCGACCTGATGGAACATAGGCGTGTGTGTGATGTCGTAGTCACATCTGTAAACCTTACCGGGAGCGATGATCTTTATAGGGGGGGGCGTTGTGGACTCCAGTACCTCGACTGAACAGGGGGGGAGGTGTGTGTACGGAGTAGCACATTGTCAGATATATAAAAAGTATCCTGCATGTCCCTGGCTGGGTGTTCCGCAGGGATATTCAGCATGTCGAAGTTGTAGTGCTCAAGCTCTACCTCAGGACCGACAGCCACTTCAAACCCCCCCATAGATGTGAATATGTCTGCAATTTCGTAGTAGACAGACATGATAGGGTGCTGTGAACCAGCCTCCATAGGGAAGCCTTCCATTGTGATATCGAGAGCTTCATTTATAAGTTTGGCATCCATTTCGGACTTAGCCAGAGCAGCCTCTTTAGCGTCAAAAACCGCTTCAAAGCTCTTTCTGAGCTCGCCCATCTTCATGCCGAAATCTTTTTTTTATGTTCGTTTGGTACATCTTTCAGTTGTTTATTAAGACCGCTGATGAGACCCTTTTTACCAAGGTATTTGACCTTGACCTGATAAAGTTCGTCTGAGGTTTTTGCAGATTCTATCTCCTGCTCATACCCCCCCTGAATACTGCTTAAGTCCAATTCCACTTTATAGCTCCAGTATGTTTAGTATATAGGTCTTAAGTTTTACTAGAATAGGGGGGGCATATATTCAACTGCTAATTGATAAGAAAGCACGAAAAAAGGGGGGGCTTTTACACCCCCCCTTTATATTATTTAGTAGAAGGATAATTCATCAATCCAAAATTTTGCACCCTTAAGGCTCACTTCATTTAAATGTTGAGGCAAAGAGAAGAATGCCATATCTATTAATTCCCAAGTAAATTCTTTATCTTCAAACTTAAAGTCGCCTGCCTTGATTGCGGAAGGGACTAGCTCTGATAGTTTAATATCGTACTTACGCCACTCAGTTCCCACAGAGAAAGGTCTTGCCCATTTTCCTCTACTTTTACGGACACCTTCCTTGCCTGCATCAGCTAAAAGGAAACCAGCTATCAGTTCTTTATTAGCTTTTGCGTAAAAGGTGACACCAGTGAACCCTGAAACATCTCTGAGGACTCTATTTATTATTACTGAGTTTGGTATTTTATTGTGAGCATTCAGCCTCAAGCTAGCTTTTGTTCCGTTAGCTCCTGTTGTAAAGTCTGGCATTGTGAAACCACCAGCGAATAGTGATTTGCCCACTATCCAGCCTTTTTCCGTACCATTTTCAAATGAGCCGAGAGCTTTCTCTGTAGAGCGTATGTCAAAGTTTTTAGTTACCTGAGAACATTTATAGTTTTTATTTATAATACCTATCACTTTACTTGTCGGTACTTCGATAGCCTTGATGTCGAATATACAGTTGCCACCCACTTTGGTCATATCACCAGAGAGGAGTATCTCTGCCTTGAGAAGCCTACCAACGAATGACGCTTGATTAGGGTCAGTTAACCCTGATAGCTCCAGCTTGTGTTCTTGTAAAATTGCGGACAGTTTCTCTCGCTCAACCATTACGTAGCTACCAGAGTTGCTAAGTATAGCTTTGAGTTCATTAAATGCGATGTTTCCTGTTACAGATTTTGATTTACTTTTAACATTTAAATCAGAAACGATCATCGTCTTTTTGGGTATATATAGGTTCACCTCCTGCTTTGGTTTAAGCCCCCCCGGAGGTCCCTGAAGGACAAGGGTGTTACCTCTGCGTTCCTTAACCAAGTATTCTTTATTGTTGATCTTTGTATATGAACCTTCTATGAGGTATGTGATATTTTGAACTTCAGCTGCGAGAGTTCTTTCGATATCACCACCTGAGTAGTTGTCTATTGGTTTGACGTTAACTATTGTCTCAGTTACGTTTGCACTTATTACAGATGCATTAAGATACATTGATTGTGTTGGAGATGCCTTTTTAAGGCTGACGCCTGTCCCTGCACATCCGTATAGTAAAATTGTAGCTATAATTAAGCTTAAAGACCGAAGTAACATAATTATCCCCCCCCGAATTATCTAATCTATTCAGTTTATAGTTAAATCTTATTGCTGTAAACGTGAATGATTTTAAGGACTATGCTGATAGGCTGGAATTTAAGGGAGTCATCACAATTGAATTGTTAACATCGGTCGTTGTGGCAGTGAACGGCGTGGCGGATTCTACGTCATCTTAAGTGAAGCAAAGGAACTCAAAAGTGCAGAAGTTATAAATAGAGAGAGATTCTTCGCTTTGTTCAGGATGATGAGGACTTTTGTAGTCGAATGAAACGAGACGTAGAAGCGTGGGAGTCGGTGGATTAGCTCGAAGTAAGCTAGCGGTGCTGACCGCAGGGCACAAAAAAGGCGGATCTTCAGACCCGCCTTTAGAGTTATTTAAGCTTGAACCTGCTTGCAGAGTTGCTCGAACTCAGCAGGGTGGTTTACAGCCATGTCGGAGAGGATTTTTCTATCCACTTCGATCCCTTTCTTTTTAAGGGCACCCATGAAGGCACTGTAGCTCATACCGTGTTGACGTACAGCTGCGTTGATCCTGATGATCCACAGTTTTCTGAAGTCACGCTTCTTTTGTTTTCTGCCCACATAGGCAGTCTGAAGAGATCTTTCAACCTGCTCACGTGTCTTTTTATACACGTTGTTGATCGTACCTCTAAAGCCTTTGGCTCTTTTGAGCCATTCCTTTCTTCTTCTGCGGGTCTTATACCCACCTCTAGCTCTTGGCATTACATTCCTCCTTTAAGCATAAGGCATCATTTTTTTTGACGTTTGCAGCGTCTTTGCCTTGAAGGATGCTAGGGTGGCGTAAATCGCGCTTTCTCTTAGTAGATTTTGAGGTAAGGATGTGCCTCAGTCCACTTTTTTTTCGCTTTCACTTTTCCGCTTCCGGTTATCTTGAACCTTTTAGCAGAACCTTATGGGTTTTCATTTTCGGCATTCGAAAACTCCTTTAATTAGTTTCCAGCATTGTTTGTGATAGGTGAAACCATCATCACTTGCTGTCTACCCTGCATCTCGGGTTTTTTGTCGACGGTACCGAGCCCTTCGATATCGTCTTTGATTCTATTAAGCAATTTCAGACCCATGTCCTGGAACATCATTTCCCTTCCACGGTAGCGAAGGACAACCTTCACTTTGTCACCGTTTCCGAGGAACTTTCTTACGTTTTTCATTTTGACTTCGTAATCATGTTCGTCGATCTTCGGTCTGAATTTAACTTCTTTTGTGTCGACCTGATTTTGGCGTTGTTTCTTACGTGCCTCACGGTCCTTCTTATTCTTCTCGAACTTGAACTTGCTGTAGTCCATGACCCTGCAAACCGGCGGCTTCGCTGTTGGGGGGGCGATCTCCACGAGATCCAGTCCTTTTTGATCCGCAATGGCCAATGCCTCTGTAATACTGCATACGCCATGCTGACCACCATCATCCAGTATCAGCCTTACCTCGCTGTGAGGTATCTTTTCGTTAATCCGTTCCTTGTCGACAGGAGCGGGAGTAAACTTACCGCCTCGTATAGGTCACCTCCAAAGTTCAAGTGTCTTATTTTTGTCGAGCTCTCTTAATACACTAAGATAGGTAGAAAAATCAAGCTCATTTTTATTTTCTCCGTCTCTTAATCGAACGGAAACTAACTCTTCATCTACCTCTTTCTGACCAATAATGATCATGTGTGGTATTTTTTCCATCTGTGCTTCACGGATTTTGAAGCCCATCTTTTCATTACGCAGGTCTGAATCGACTCTGAAACCTTCTGCTTTCAGCTTTCTTTCGAGAGCTTTGCAGTAGTCTGCCTGAGCATCGGTTACGTTTATAATCCGCACCTGCTTAGGTGCAATCCACAGAGGGAAAGCCCCCCCTGCGAAGTGCTCAGTAAGTATACCTATGAATCGGTCTACAGAACCGAGGATAACTCTATGGAGCATGACAGGTCTGTGTTTTTGTCCGTCTTCACCGATATAATTAAGGTCGAAACGTTCAGGCTGGTTGAAATCCACCTGTATTGTAGCACATTGCCAGTAGCGTCCGATAGCATCCTTTAGCTTTATATCGATTTTAGGACCGTAGAAAGCTCCGTCACCTTCGTTTATCTCATAAGGCAACCCTTTATCCTTAAGTGCATCAAAGAGTGTCTGAGTAGCCTTGTCCCAGTTCTCTATTTCACCGATATATTTTTCAGGCCTGGTTGAGACCTCTATCTTGTATTCAAAGCCAAAAAGGTCAACCACATCATTCACAAAGTCGATGATCTCTATTATCTCGCCGTTAAGCTGGCTCGGTGTACAAAAAAAGGTGTGCATCGTCTTGTGTGAAGGCACGCACACGCATTAAACCGTGCAGAGCTCCAGACTGTTCGTGCCTGTGGACATTCCCCCCCAGCTCAAAATAACGCTGAGGCAGGTCGCGGTAGCTTCTGATATCCGATTTGAAAACCATCATATGTGCCAGACAGTTCATAGGTTTTACGCCATAGTCGACATCATCTATTGTAGTGAAATACATATTTTCACGGTAGTTATCGTAATGACCGGATTTTTTCCATAAATCCTGCTTAAGGATAGCCGGTCCGAAAACTATATCGTAACCACGCTTTATATGCTCTTCCTTTTCAAATGTCTCAAGCACATTACGCAGTGCTCCTCCATTCGGGAGATATATAGGAAAACCTGTCCCCCCCACTTCCTCTTCAAATGTGAACAGCTTGAGCTGTTTGCCGAGTTTTCTGTGGTCACGCTTTTCAGCCTCTTCAAGCATATGAAGGTATTTATCGAGGTCTTCTTTTGTCTGCCAGCTTGTGCCGTATATACGCTGGAGCATTTTGTTCTTCTCATTGCCACGCCAGTATGCTCCGGCTACGGATAAGAGTTTGAAATGCTTGAGGCGTTTAGTATTATCAACGTGAGGTCCGCGGCACAGGTCAGTGAATTTACCCTGACCGTACAGAGAGACTTCATCGTCACCTATATTTGTTATCAGCTCGATCTTGTAGGGCTCGTCAGCAAACTCTTTAATTGCATCAGAGCTTTTCACGACTCTTCTGGAGATCGGATTCGCTTCCGCTGATATCTTTGCCATCATCTTTTCGATAGCTTTCAGATCGTCAGGAGTGAACTTCTTGTCACCCAAATCAAAGTCGTAATAGAAGCCGTCTTTGATTGTAGGTCCTATAGTTACTTTTGCATCAGGAAATAACCTGAGCACAGCTTCGGCCATCAGGTGAGCTGTTGAATGCCTGATTATTTCAAGGGCTTCAGGGTCTTTATCCGTCAATATTTTAACTGTATCGTTATCGCTGAGCTCAGCGGTAATGTCTTTAAGTGTTCCGTTTATTTCGCATGCAATCGCTTTTTTTAGCCAGCCCGACACTGATTTGCTTAGCCAGGTCGTATGCTGTTGCGCCATCTTGAATATCCAGCTTGGCGCCGTCTGGAAGTAATACATTCATAAACACTCTCCCAGTGGAATTTGAACCTAAAAATATACTCGTGTAGCCGGGCTTTGTCAAGGTGTAAACCCCCCCTTTATAATCAAGGTTTTTGTAATAGTTTACAATAATATGGAGAAAAAAAATAAAAAAAATGTAAAAACCTGCTTGACACGAGAGAGATATTGCTGTAATTTCTCATTCTCGTTAGCCGAGGTGGTGGAACTGGTAGACACGCAGGACTAAGGATCCTGTGCCTGTCAAAGGGCGTGAGAGTTCAAGTCTCTCTCTCGGCATTCTATATCAAGGGTTTAGAGCTTTTTGGCTTTAAGCCCTTTTTTATTGCTTTGACTACATTTGGAATTTAATCAGTCCCGAACTCTGCGAAGCTTCAGGTTTAAACCTTGCAGCCTATATTACCTTCTTCATCCTTACTTCGGTATCCTTTGATATAAATACTGTTGCCTGTTTAGCTATTTCAATCTTGAATTCATCGGTCTATCACTAGTTGCTTATGTAGCATTTTTTTTGGTAGGTAGATTCTTGAACTTTGAAGTGACTAAACAATGAGAGCAATTTAGTAAGAAATTTATGATCTATTATATAGTCAATTGACTGAATATTTTTTTTGCTATATTATTAAGGATTGGAGTGACTATGTCAGATAATATATCTCTTATCACTGGTGGGACAGGTGCAGGTAAAACAGCCTATGCTCTTGAACTAGCAGATAAATATTCTAGTAAAACCTATATTGCAACAGCTGAAGTAATTGATGCTGAGATGCGTTCAAAGGTTGAGGCACATATCGCTGAACGTGATGAGACATACAGTACAATTGAGGAGCCTCTTGATTTAGCTAGTGTAATCAATAAAGCATCTAGTTCTGATGTTGTTATTATTGATTGTGTAACTTTCTGGATCAATAACCTCATATTCTATAAAAAATCATTTGACGAATATACAGACGCTTTACTTGATGCCTTAAATAGTACTAGTGTACCGGTAATACTCGTTACAAACGAGGTTGGTCTCGGAATCATCCCTTGGCAAGAAGAAACAAGAATCTACGCAAAGGAACTAGCAAAAACTAATAAGAGGTTGGCGGATATTGCAAGCAATGTATATATGACCATCTCTGGAATACCGATAAAAATTAAATAATGGATGGAGATTTTATTAATGGAACTCAAGCAAATTATCGACTCAATTAAACCTGTAAACGAAGAAATATTTAACGAAGCAGTGGATAGAACAAGTCAGCTACTAATGCCACCTAGGGCTATGGGTAAGCTTAATGACCTTTCTGAAAGGTTATGTGCGATGGTTGGGCATCTTAAGCCTAAGTTTGATAACAAAGGCGTATTTGTTATGGTTGGTGATCATGGCGTTGTAGAAGAGGGGGGGGTTAGTGCATTCCCTCAGGAAGTTACTGGTCAAATGATCGGTGCTTTCACATATGGCATAGCTACTATAAACGCTCTTTGCAGTCAGGCTGGCGTGAGTGTTGTTGTTACAGATGTTGGTTCAGTATCTGATATCCCAGCTACACAAGTATCTGATAAAGCTGAGTATCTCGTGCGTAAGGTTGCAAACGGAACAAAGAACTTTGTTAAAGAGCCAGCGATGACGAGAGAAGAAGCAATTCAATCTGTGGTTACAGGTTATGAAATAGCTATTGAATATATAGAAAAGAGCAACCTAGATCTTATGACAACTGGTGACATGGGGGGGATAGGTAATACTACTCCTTCTGCTGCTATTGGAGCAGTTTACACAGGTGTACCAGTGGATGTTATGACAGGTAGAGGTTCAGGAATAGATGATGACGCTCTCAAGCATAAGACAAAAGTTATAGCTGATGCTATCGCCATGCACCAACCAGATAAGAATGACGCAATTGACGTACTTTCAAAAGTTGGCGGATTTGAGATAGGAGCTATTGCAGGTGCTATGCTTGCAGGTGCTGCGAAGAATATTCCTGTGGTGGTTGATGGAGTTATCTCAACTGCTGGAGCCATCATAGCGAATGGTATATCTCCTTTAGCAAAAGGCTATATGGTCGCAGGTCATAAATCTGTAGAACCAGGTCAGATAAAGATGCTTGAGCATCTTGAGTTAGAACCACTACTTAACCTAGGGATGCGACTTGGCGAAGGGACAGGTGCTGTTGTTGCAATGGGTATTCTCGATAGTGCAGCAGTAATCATCCGTGATGTTGCAACCTTTGCAGAAGCTGGGGGGGTCAGTGTACCTGACTAAATGAAATCACTTAGGGACGCACTGTCCTTCTTGACGATTATAAGATTTTATAGTCCTGATTTTGATGCTGTGAAAGCTTTAGGTTCGTTCGCATACGTAGGCGTACTGATAGGTGGCGTCCTTGCGACGATAAACATCTTACTTCATGGTAATTTTGTTGAGCCAGTTCTTATTCTTATATGCTGGGTAACGCTTACTGGTGCTTTGCATATGGATGGATTGATGGATACAGCCGATGCTCTCTTCTCTCATAGGGACAGAGAGAGGAAGCTTGAGATAATGAAAGATTCTAGATCAGGTGCTATGGCTGTTGTGGTCGCTATACTTTTTATCCTTGCTAAATATACTGCTATCAAAGAGATCAGTAACCCGTTGGTATATATTGTTGTGCCAGCATATGCAAGATTTGGACTTGTCTGGTCTATGAAAACTATGCCTTACGTTCGTTCAGAAGGGACGGGTAAAATGTTTTTGATGGAGCCAATAGCACTTGGCTTGTGCAGATAGTCCCAATAGTTGCTATAAGTCTGCTCTTAGGCTTAAAGGTAGCTTTTGTTATGTCTACTTGCTTTGTTATTTCCGTTTTATTACTTCAACAATGGTATAAAAACCAGATTGGTGGAATCACTGGTGACCTCTTAGGTGCCCAGTGTGAACTGACTGAGGTGGCTATGCTATTTGTATGTGCCGGAATGCTCTAATGAAACAGGGTGGACATGGCGGAAACGTCTATAAAGCATCGAAAACGCTAGGTATAAACCTTAAGGATGTGCATGACTACAGTAGTAATGTATCACCCTTTCAAGCAGAGGTTTTAAAAGGTGTAGACCTTATGGAACTTACCTCTCGGTTGCCAGAACCCCCCATAGTGAGACCCTCGTTCAAGAATACTCAAACAAGTATGCCCTAGAGGATGGTGCAGTATGTGTTACATCTGGGACAACTGAGGCAATAGATAAACTATGCCAGTTATATACCGGTAAGAGGGCACTTATAGTTGTACCTACATATAGTGACTATAGTCATTATGCATCTGTACATAATTTAGAAATAAACTACTTTTATCTGTCAGCTGATACAAACTTTACTCTTCAGCCAGATAAGTTTAGCTGTGATACTGATATCTGCTTTATATGTAATCCGAATAACCCTACAGGAAAGGCAATCCTGAAAGATGATCTATTAAGACTTTGCCGTTCTAATAGAAGGACTCTTTTTGTGATTGATGAATCTTATATACGTTTTCTCAGACAACCTGAGGATCATAGCCTGATAGGTATTAGTGAGGATAATCTTGTCATATTAAGGTCTTACTCTAAAACTTATGGTCTTCCTGGGCTTAGGATGGGGGGGGTTGTTATCTCATCCAACCTCAAGTTAATAGCAGATGTGAAGAGGCTTATATCTGAATGGAGTGTTAATTGTTTCGCTCAGCAAGCTGGGTTGGAACTACTTACAGCAGATGTTTCAGGTTCTATGGATATGATACATCAGATAAAAAATGAGTTTATTCAAGAGATTTCGAAATTGACCTACTTGGAAGTGATTACTAGTGATGTTAATTATTTTCTCTGTAAACTTAAAGGGGGGGCTACTTCGTCAGAACTTTTTGAATATTGTCTTTCTAAAAGAATTTTAATACGTGATTGCTCAAACTTTCACGGTTTAGATGATAGCTATGTTAGGTTTGCTGTTGCTAAAGATATGAACATATTGCTTGATTGTTTGAAAGGGTTTAGGGATGCTTAGTGATCTTGTTGTTTTAAATCTACTTTCTGTGTTTACTGCATTTTTTTTATAGATATAAACTACGGTGACCCTGATTTCTCGCTTCACCCAATAAGATTGATAGGAAATCTTATCAGCAAATTAGAATCTATCCTTTATAAATCAACGAATAAGCTAAGTGCTGGTTTTTTTACTGTTGATAGCAGTCGTTCTTCTGACAACAACTACCGTCTTTACTCTTTTATATCTCGCATATAAGGCACACACTGTTGCATATTTTATATTGAATACAGTAATTATATATTTCTCAATTAGTGTTAAATCTATGTCTGACCATGCAATGAGAGTGTATGAACCAATGTCTTTAGGCAACTTGAATCATGCTAAGCGAGAGCTAGCTATGATAGTTAGCCGTGACACAGAAGAGATGGGTAGCGTTGATATGGTTCGTTCTACTGTTGAATCTGTGTCGGAGAACTTTACTGATGGGGGGGTTGTGTCTCCGATCTTTTTTGGTGCTCTTTTTGGCGGCGTTGGTGCGATTTTTTTCAAATCTGTTAGTACATTAGATTCTATGGTTGGCTACATGAACGATAAATACAAACTCTTTGGTAGAGCATCTGCTAAATTTGATGATTTCCTTAATTTTATTCCAGCACGACTTTCTGTCGGTGTAATTATGATAGCAGGCGTTACTAAGGGTATGGATTATAGTCGAATCTATGAGGCTGTGACTAAGTTTCGTTTTGCTCATGCCAGCCCAAATTCCGCACATAGTATGTCAGCCTTTGCTGGAGCACTTGATATCACTTTAGGTGGTCCTGTTAGCTACTTTGGTAAGGTGAAGGATAAACCATACATAGGTGAAGGGAAGAGAGCAACCTCACCTGAGCTAATAGAAGAATCAGTGTCACTATTTAAAAGGTCTGCTCTTGTCGCTGTGATAGCAATGACAGTTCTTCCGGTACTTAGGGGGGGGATGATGTGATGCGAATAGGTTGTGTCTCTTTCATTGTTCCAGCTGGTAGGATAGAGAACCTAGGCTACCTGCAAGGTAAGGTAGATGAGGTTGAATTGCTCTTCATGTGTAGTGACGAAAGGTACGACTGGGTAGACGCTGAGGAGATAGCAGAGATTGCAAGTTTTGGTATGAGATATAATATTCATATGCCTTACGATAGAGATCTGAAAATAGAATCAGAATGGGACGTTATGATAGAATTTGCTGAAATTCTGAAGCCTATTAATGCAGTAACCCATACTTTCCACATTGAAGATAATCCAGTTTTTTTTGATGGTCTAGATAACTTTATCAAAGAGACAGGTTTACCTGTAACTCTAGAGAATGCTGGTGCCGATGTTGAGGTTTTGGAGCAAATTAAAAATCCAAATATTGGCATATGTCTTGACGTTGGTCATATGGTGCACTATGGTCAGGATGTTTTTAAAGCGTTAGAGGTTCTAGGCGATAGGATAGAGCTATTCCATCTACATGGTGTCAAAGACGGTAAAGATCATCAAAGTATTAGATATTTAGATAAGGAAATTATTAAAGCTGTGGTTGATTTTGCTACTGTAAATGCTCTAACAATAAGCCTTGAGGTCTTTAATGAAAAAGACCTCATTGATTCACTAGGTGTATTAAAAGAATTTATTTCTTAATTATCGCAGTAGAAAGGTATCCCGCTTGCTCGTCGGTCACTTCCTCAGTCAGAAGATCATATGTACGACCATCCTCTAAAGAGACCCTATGGAATAGATAAGCAGCTGACAGATCATTATCATTCACGTAATCAGTTAGTATTCGGAGATTCTTTTGTACCTTCATAAGTACAACAGACGTGAATTCGTCCAGTTTTTTAGTTATTTCTTCTGGATTGGTGGGCATCTCTATTATGCAGAATGATCCGCCCTTTTCACAGAGTGGTAGGGCTTGTTCATTAGCACCAGCAGAATATGCGGCGATACCTGGGACCATCTCCATCTCTATACCCTTCTCAACCAGTCTGTTACGAAGATAATTAAAAGTACTAAAGATAGGTGTATCTCCTATCGTCACATAGCACACTCTCTTACCTTCTTTTAGCATCTGGAGCATAGTGTTCGCTAGCTCATCATATCTAAGGTCTAGGTCGGGTTGATCCCCCCCTGTCATAGGGAAAAAGTGCCAATGTATCTTTTCTTCAGGCACGTAATGATTTATTATTTCACCAGCTAGGCTTCTTCCTATTTTTTTGGATTGTGGGACGACAACAATATCAGCATCTTCCATTATTTTAACTGCTTTTACAGTAATTAGTTCTGGGTCTCCGGGGGGGCCAATTCCGATTCCGTATATTTTCATACTTACCTCTCGCAATCAATATACGGAAATCACTTGTGATGTGTCCAGTTTTTTTATACCATTGAGCTTAACAAGAGGCGGTTATATCTAATGAAAACTCTATCGATTATGTTTCAGGGAACTGGTTCTGGCGTAGGCAAGAGTATTGTTACAGCGGGTTTTTGCCGTCTATTAGCTGATAGGGGGGGAGTGAAGGTTGCACCTTTTAAATCACAAAATATGGCTCTTAACTCTGGTGTTGTTGGCGAAGGTCTTGAGATGGGGGGGCGTGCTCAGATATTGCAGGCTGAAGCGGCATATGTTACTGCTGATGTTCGGATGAACCCTATTTTGTTGAAACCACAGGGGGGGAATTCTGTATCGCAACTTGTCCGTATGGGAAAGGTCTCTGGTGTTCATAGTGCAAGGGACTATTATCAGCTCATGGTAGAGAATTTTGAGATAGTAAAAACTGCTTATGATGATCTTGCTTCTGAGTATGACGTGATTGTTCTAGAGGGGGGGGCTGGTAGTCCTGCCGAGATCAACCTGCATAAGACTGATATAGTAAATATGCGTATGGCGGACTATGCACAATCTAATGTTTATATTATTGGTGATATAGACAGAGGCGGTGTTTTCGCATGGATGAAAGGGACTTATGATCTAGTCGAAGATAACAGAAGAGAGCTTATAAAAGGCTTTATAATAAATAAATTTCGTGGTGATGTAACGTTATTGCAACCAGGGATAGATATGTTCAACGACCATGTTCCTGTGCCCGTGGTAGGTACCTTGCCTTATCTTAGACTAACTCTAGAAGAGGAAGACTCTCAAGATATCGTATCAGATAAAATCATTGAACAAAATATTACTGTCGGTGTAATTAGGTTGCCTCGTATATCAAATTTTTCTGACTTTGCACCACTGAAATCTAATGAAAAGATAAACCTGCTGTATATAGATAGGCCTGAAACTTTACAGCTTTGTGATGTAATTATTATTCCGGGGGGGAGCAAGAGTACGGCTCTAGATATGAGATATATGCAGGAGCGTGGCTTTGATAAGGCCATAAATAAGGCTAATAAGCCTATTGTTGCAATCTGTGGCGGTTTTCAGATGCTAGGTAATAGTATCAAAGATCCAAATAAACTTGAGAGTGATATCACTGATATTAATGGTCTTGGTCTGTTTGAGATGAGTACAACCATCGAATCAGAAAAGAGACTTGTCAAAAGAGATTATGAAGGTGAAGGGGGGGCTTTGTCAGGTATAAATGTTTCAGGCTATGAAATGCATATGGGAAGCACACAGATCAACTCTAACAACTTAAAGCAGTTAGTTAGTCAAAAAGATATATGTGTTTATGACCCTAATAAAAATGTATTGGGAACTTACTTGCACGGTATATTCGAAACTGGCGAAGTGACTCAAAAGCTATTTAATCTGCTTGGCTTTGAGCTGGACGCAGATAACTATACAAACGAAAAGGACAAACAGCTAAATCTAGTGGCGAAAACCATAGAAGAGTCTTGTGATGTAGACAGAATGCTTGAAGGGTTAGGGTTATGAATAGATACCCCCCCTTACTCTTTAACCTAAAAGATAAAAAAAAGTTCTTTTCATCGGTGGAGGAAAGGTCGCAGAGAGAAAGATTTTATCACTGCTAAGGGTGTCGCCTATTATCAGTGTAATCTCTCCTGAAGTAACTGATAAATTAATTGATTTACATGACATCAATGCAATTAATTGGGTTGATGATACCTTTAATACTGATCATACGGACAGATATGACTATGTTTTTATCACCACAGATAACAGGGGGGGTGCAAACGCTGAGGCTTTGGCACATTTTAAAGAGTTAAATATACCTGTAAATATAGCAGATAACCCTGATGAGTGTGATTTTCATATGCCTGCGGTTATCATAGATGATGAAAGTGGGGGGGCGATGATCTCCATATCGACTGATGGGGGGGAGAATCCAACAAAGACAAAAAGGATTCGTGAAAAATTAGAAGCCTGGATTGCCAGTGGAGGTCTTGAAGATTTATGAAAGGATTTCTGATAGGGGGGGCTGACAGGAGTGGCTCAGGAAAAACAACACTCACTACAGGGATAATACGCTCACTCAGTCGTAGTGGGCTAAAAGTAGCACCTTTTAAATGTGGTCCTGATTATATTGATACTCTTCATTTAGGTATTGCCGCTGGAAATACAGCTAATAATTTAGATTCTGTTATGCTTGATGAAGATGGCTTGAGAGACGTCTTTGCTCATGGTTCGAAGGATATGGATATATGTGTAGCAGAAGGGGGGTGATGGGGGGGCTATTTGACGGCATTAAGCCAGAGGAATTCTACGGAAGTAGCTACCATGTAGCATCTCTTCTTGGGTTACCTATTATCTTAGTCCTGAATACTGCATCGTCTTCTTACTCTATCGCCGCTATCCTTAGGGGGGGTTTTCAGGCTATGGCAACCAAGGTGAATATCGCAGGTGTGATACTAAATAATGTCGCATCAGATAACCACGAAAAACTATTAAGTGAAGCTATAAAAATGCATACAGATGTGCCTTTGCTCGGATGTGTGCGAAGACAGGATGAGATACTCTCTTCGAGACATCTTGGTATCAAAACGGGGGGGTTAGAGACTGATGACAGTTACTATGAAGCTTGTGCTGATCTTGTTGATAGATATATTGATATTGAGTTTCTAAGAAATCTAGCAGTAGACGCTGAATATACGTCTGAAAGTGTAGATATACATACAGATAAAAAGTGTTTAGTAGCTTATGATAAGGCTTTCAACTTTTACTATGATACAAACTTTCAAGAGCTTCGCAAAAGAGGCTACGAGATAGAATTCTTCTCACCACTTAATGATGAGCCTGTAGATGGGGGGGCAGATCTGGTATATCTAGGTGGTGGTTACCCAGAGTTATACGCAAAAGATATTGCAGAAAATAGCAAATTTATGAACTCTCTTAAACAGTTTATAAATGATAATAAGCCTGTGATAGCTGAGTGTGGTGGTATGATGATTCTGACCAGAGGTATATATGTTGGTGAGGATTACTACCCTATGGTTGGTACTTTTGGAGCTGATTGCAGAATGACAGAAAAGAGGCAAGCCCTTGGGTATGTGAGTGCAAAAGGGACTGGTTCTAATGAGAGTTATGTTGGGCATGAGTTCCATTATTCGAAGTTAGAGAATGTTGATGAGCCATACTTTTTCGAGCTAGAAAAACTTACAACAAAGGCTCGTAAGCAGGATGGATTTTATAAAGGGAAAGTATTTGCAGGATATACTCATTTTCATTTTATGAGTAATCCGTCTGTTTTAGATTTATTATTGGGGGGGTGAAACATGGAAAAAGGGATCGCAATTGAGAATGAAAGTTTTGATATAATAGATAGTTTTGTAGATTTATCAGATTTCACTGATGACGAGAAGGTACTTGTTAGAAAGCTTGTACATACTACGGGTGATCCTGAATTTGCTAAACTAGCAATAGTTTCAGGTAATGCAGTGGAGAGTGGTGTTGCCGCTCTCAGAGCAGGTAAACCTATTATATGTGATGTTACTATGGTTACGAGTGGTATAACAAAAAGGTATCTTGATATGGCTGATGGTGCTCAGATTATTTGCTTTATCAATGACCCTGAAGTATTAAGAATAGCTAAAGAGACAAATCAGACTCGATCCGAAGTTGCTATTGATTACGCTGTTTCTAAATACCCAGATGCTATTTTTGCTATAGGTAATGCACCGACGGCTCTTTTGAAACTACTTGAGCTGACGAAAGCGGGGGGGAAGGCTAATCCTTCATTTATAGCTGGTCTACCAGTAGGTTTTGTTAAGGCTGAGGAATCAAAAGGTTTGTTGGCAGAAACAAATATACCTCATGTTACCAACAGAGGGACAAAAGGTGGTAGTCCTTGTGCGGCTACCGTGATAAACGGGCTTCTTATGTTAGCTGGTCGTTAGGGTTAATAACTATAAGGTCGATGTTTGCCTTGATGCATGCGTTGACCTTTTCTGTGAACCCGCTACCTTCTCCGCTGTTTTTAGTTATCAGGCAGTCGGCTTTAAGTTCCATTATGAGAGCAGAATTAAACTCCTCAGAGAAAGGACCTTGCATTGCTATAATGCGTGAGTAGTGAAAACCTGCATCTGTGCACGCCTTGATAGATTTTTCGAAAGGCAAAATACGAACATATGAACAGTCGATAAATTCACTAAACCTATTAATGTTATTACCACCTGTGGTTATGATGATAGACTTGTATCCTGTCGATCTTAAGTGCTCTGCCACCTCGTTATAATCAGAAAAATTATACAGATTATCATAATCGTCGAATGTCACAATCTCTCTTACTTGGCTGATATATTCTATACCTACAGATCTTGCAGTCTCTTTAGCAGTTTTGGTAATTAGTACTGCGTGGGGGGGATGGTTGAATCTATGATTTGTTTGATGTTATTAGCTTTAATGAACTGAGTAAGTGTCTCTGGTGTGAAACGGATATTAATGACTTTATTAAGGTATCTCTGCTCGAACTGACTCATACCGTACTCAGTAGCAACACTAATGATGTAGTTATTCGAGTTAAGCTCTTTTATTACTTTATGTGTTGTCGAAGTACCGCCTAGTACAAGTATCATTTACCCTCACCATACTTTTCTGTATAACCCCCCCTTGGTGAAACGAGTTTTCCATTCTTTATAAGTGTTTTGCTGTTCCCTATAATGAGGATAGTTCTCATATCAATATCGTCATAGTTTAGCTCACTTAATCTTGTAACTTTAAACTTTTCGTCATCTCTGTCACAGTTTTTCACCCACCCACAAGCAAGGTCGCCTCTTGCATCCATAAATTGCTTAACAGCATATGGGAGTTGCTCAACACGCTTTTTGCTTCTTGGATTATAGATGGCACATACAAAATCACCAATATTAACTGCTTCGATACGTTTTTTAATTATCTCCCAAGGTGTTAGGAGGTCACTCATTGATATGAGTATAAGGTCTGCGGATACTGGAGCTCCAAGTTTTGCTGAAGCGGATAGAGCAGACGTTATTCCTGGGATTACATCTATGTTATCAGTGTTGTCACTTAGCTCATAAACGAGTGATGCCATAGAATACAGTGATGCATCGCCACCACAAACAAGTGCAACGGTTCTACCTTTTGATGCTTCAAGAATGGCTCTTTTAACCCTTTCAATCTCGCCTTTCATACCGTTTGTAAAGACTTCAGAGCTATCATTTATAAGTTTATCTATCTGTTTAACATAAGGCTCGTAACCACATACAAAATCAGATTGAGCTATAGCTTCAGCCGCTTTTGGTGCTGTTAGGGAAATATTTCCTGGTCCGTTACCTACTACAAAAAGTTTTCCTGTGTTAATCATTAATCACCATCTCTTTTACAATTGATATAGTCACTTTGCCAATTACTTGTCTTGGTAGAATCATTTCTGGGTTTACAGCGGAAATGATAGCAGAGGGTTCTGCAACACCAGCTATCCCGAAATACTTCATAGGAGCATCTTCTATTTTAAAGTTATAAAATTCGTTCTTATAAAATCTTTCAGGGATAAATCTAAGGTATAGACTCAGCTCAGAAGCCGCTTCTATTAGCCCTTTCTCATCCTTCTTTATCCACGCAGAGGTAAGTAAGCGTATGTCATCTTTTTTTGATGTTAGCCATGTTGAATGCTTGATCTATTGCAGATATTATCTCGTCTTTTGTTGTCTCTTTTCTACATCCAATGCCTATAATATATGATCTGTTTGCCTCTGTGGCTGTTGTAATAACTGGTTGTGCCCCCCTGTGATAGAGCTAACCAAATGAGCTAGAACATTAGCTCCACCTTCATGCCCAGAGAGGGTACTTATTGCAAATCTCCCAACTTCATCACATGTGACGATAGCTGGTCAGTATATTTTGATTCTATATGTGGTGCTATCATGCGTGTGACAATTCCCTGAGCCATTACGGCAATAATATTCTTATATGAGTGAAACAAAATATCAAAGCATTCAGCTATTGAGTCATATGTTGTTGTGTCTGCGTGTCCCAATTTTGATGGTGTGTATATGTCAGCGTTGATCTCATTAGAAATCAGTTTCGCAAGAGATATACCCTTTTCTGTGACAGCAATAACAGCAGTATCACTTCCTATAGTCATGAGAAAAATCCTTATCGTAAAGCTTGCTATATGCATCAAGTTTAGAGCTTAGTGCTATCCCTATTATAATTAGTGCATGTTTTTTGATATCTGCATCATTAAATTTTTGTTGAATATCGGCAAAGGTTCCACGGACGATCTTTTGGTCTTCCCAGCTAGCACGGTAAACAACAGCAACTGGTGTTTCTTCCGCCCAATTGTTTGCTCTGAATCTATCTAAAACCTCATTTAGTCTGTTTACTGAGAGGTAAAATGCAAAGGTTCCGCCATGCTTGGAGAGTTCTTCGATCCGTTCGTTATCCGGTACGGGGGGGGTACGACCTTCTATACGGCTTATGATGATGGTTTGAGATTGTTCTGGAGCCGTAAGCTCTGTTTGCAATGCAGCAGCAGCAGCGAATAATGCGGTTATGCCGGGTACAACCTCGTAGGTGAGCCCTAGTGTATCAAGCTCTAACATTTGCTCTTTTATCGCACCATAGATGCTTGGATCGCCTGTATGTAATCTTGCGACCTTTTCGCCTTTTTCTGTGGCGGCCTTTATAGTGTCTATTATCTCATCAAGGTTCATAGATGCGGAGTCGTGTATGGTAGCATCCTCTCTACAGTGGGTGAGAATTTCTTTCGAGACAAGGCTACCTGCATATATTACGGTCTTACATTCTTTGATTTTTTTTAACTGCTTTTAGAGTTATGAGGTCAGGATCACCAGGTCCTGCACCAATAAAATAAACATCGCTCATTTTTATCTCCTGATACCTACAATAACACTTAATGAGGCATCGCTTATATCTTTTAAATCTTGTTTAGATCGAATTTGGATAATTCGTTCATCAATACCAGCTAAGTTTTCCATTACGTATAAATCATGTGATAATATAAGCTCAAGTAGCTTATTAGTCATGTTCGTTGCACTATTTTTCGCATCACAAAGAAGTATGAATTTATCTAAATTAATAGCTTCTGATATGATAGAATCGTCTCTGCCGTGTACAGACAGAAAGTGAGCATCTTGCCAAGGTTCTAGTATTTTTGCAAATGCTAACTGGACTACAGATACACCTGCGATCACTCTTACTGAGTCGTTACCGAATTCCTTGATGATAGACTTACCTAGCTATAGAAACCAGCATCACCAGTAACCAGAACGCCTATTTTCTTTTCTATATTTTCGTTAATAAGGGTCTTTGTTCCTTCTAATATTTTAGTTGGTACAAATATCTCAAACTCTTTATAGAGTATTTTTAGTTTATCACTTCCAATAAGTATATCTGCTTGTTTTAGTGCCTCGTATGCCTGAGGGGGGGTTAGGTATTCTTTTCCGCCTGGTCCCATTGAGATTATAGTTATATCAGCCATTAAATTTACCTTTTATATCCCCCCCTGCCATATTAAATAGGATAATATCTACGGAATCGAAATTGAAATTAGCTAGAATCTTGTTCGAAATTAGGTTTGCGATCTTATCCATTCCTGTTTCACTCATAGTGTTACATATCTCTTCTACTGTATTAAAGTCACCCTCAAGTTTCAGCTCTTTAGCTATAAAGCTTTGTGCCATAGGAGATTCTTTCGAGTGAGTGTTATAGTAGCCCATAGCAATTTTTGCAAGCTTTCCGGGGGGGTGTCCTGCCAGCTTGATATCTTTGATATTTTTATTTATGCAATACTCTAAGGCGTAGCCGATGAAATTACTTGTCATAACTGTAGGTTCATCTGGGTATACCTTATGAATATGTTTTTCGCCTATTTTACCAGGGACTAGGGTAAAAGTATGTGTCATATTTTCTGTTAGTACATCAATCTCACAAGCGATTGTCGCTTTCAGAGCATCATTACTCATAGGCTCGACAATGCCTGTTGTCCCTATGATGGAGATACCGCCTATGATGCCTATACGAGAGTTAAAAGTCTTTTCTGCTAGCCTTTCACCATCAGGGACAAAGATCGTTACATCTGCACCCTTGTTGTTACCTATGATATCTCTGACGTTTGCCCTAATCATTTCAAGTGGTACTGGGTTGATCGCTGGTTGTCCAACAGGAATCTGAAGCCCAGCTTTTGTCACAACGCCAATACCTTTACCGCCTAATATGTTTATTGAGCCAGTATTATTTATCATTACAGTTGCACATATATCAGCACCGTGTGTAACATCAGGGTCGTCTCCAGCATCCTTAACAACACATACATGACTTGATGCACAGGATTTAACTTGTAGTGTGGTCGTAGAACCATCTGGTAAAGTTACGTTGATATGCGTAAGCTCTTTACTTGAAAGTAGATATTCTGCATGTGCTTTTGCAGCGGCAGTCGCTGTTGTTCCTGTAGTGTATCCGTGTCTCATAATACATATAGTTATTGAAAAAGAATTAGCGGTCAAGAAAATGTTTTTATTGTTGACTGTAATCCACTTTTGAGGTGAAATACTATTTCTTGGGTGTAGGCAAAATCAGGGAATTTGGTTAAAATCCAAAACAGTCCCGCTACTGTAACCGGAACGAAACTGCAAAAGCCACTGTTTTAAGGTATCAAACCTAAAATAAAATGGGAAGGTGTAGGAGTAGGTATATCGCCGGGAGTCAGGATATCTGATTTGCTGATAGACTTTACGAGGATAAAGGTTCCTGTTTCATCTTTTCGACACTAAAGTTCACCCGTATTATTTTTTTTAGGAGGCACTAATGAATAAAATTATATCATTAGCATTGCTGTTGTTCCTATTAACGGGATCGGTGTTCGCATCTGGAACAGCAAGGAAACAAGAGATCAAACCGGCTATTGTTGTATCGGCATTTGGCACAACATATGAGAAGACCCTCAAGTCTATCCTCGCTATCGTAGAGGATGTAGAGAGATCATTCCCTAATGTTGAAGTGAGACTTGCTTTTACTTCAAACATTATCAGAAAAATCTGGCATAAACGAAACAATGACGCAGCTTATAAGAAAGCACATCCTAAAGTACCTGCACAGCTATATACTGTGAAGAATGTACTTGGGGGGGCTATGGCTGACCTGCAAAATGAAGGCTATAGGCATATCGTAGTTCAGTCTACTCACGTGGTTGCTGGTGAAGAGTATCAAGACATGGAAGCGTTCCTGAATGGCTTAAACTCTATAAAAACCTTGCAACTAAAGCATCAGCCATTTATAGCCATAGGTGTTGGTAAGCCACTTACAGGTGCTTTTGACCACTCTGAGCAGATTAAGACGTTGGCTAAGTCGCTAAAAGAAGATGCTATTCAGGCTAAAAAACATGGTGGGGGGGCACTTGTTTATATGGGGGGGCATGGTAATACACGCATGGCTCAGGGATCATACTATGAACTAGAGCTTGCTATGAACCGTATGTATGACGTTCCTGTTGTGATAGGTTTGGTAGAAGGGCAACCAGATATAGATGTTGTTATATCTAAGCTTATGGCAAGTGGAGCTAAGAAAGTTCTGCTTAAGCCACTTATGATTGTCGCTGGTGATCATGCTAATAATGATATGGCTGGTGATGAAGATGATTCTTGGAATACTGTTTTGACTAAGGCTGGTTTCAGTGTCATGCCTATACTCGAAGGGCTAGGTGATAAGAAGCAGATAAGGCGGATATTTATTAATCATATAAATGAAGCAGCAAAAATAGCTGGAGTACCGCTAAAATAAACATGAAAGAGATAGAAGTATCACACCTAACAAAAATGTTTGGAAAGAATGCAGCAGTAGATGATATCAGCTTCTCTGTAGAAACAGGTAATATCCTTGCGTTTTTGGGACCTAATGGTGCTGGCAAAACAACGACTGTTAATATGCTGACAGACCTTATGCAGCCAACATCTGGTGAGATATTCTATAGAGGCGAAATTTTTGAATCTCGCAACACTGCACTCAAGAAGAGTATAGGTGTTGTTCCTCAACATAATAACGTAGACAGGGATTTAACTGTCTATCAGAACTTAAAAGTACACGGGATTTTATTCGGCATGGGACAGGCAGAGATTGGCAGACGTATAGGGGGGGAAGCCCTTGAGTTTTCTGGGCTCACTTCACATGTGGATAAACCAGCAGGCAAGCTTTCTGGTGGGATGAAGAGAAGGCTTATCATAGCCAGAGCTCTGTTGCATAATCCGTCTATCCTTTATCTTGATGAACCAACAGTGGGGGGGCTTGATGCTTCGGTGAGACGTTCTATGTGGGATCTGATAAGGAACATAAATAAAGAGAAGAACTGTACTATATTTTTGACTACCCATTATATAGAAGAGGCTGAGATGCTGGCTGATAATGTTATTATTATCGACAGGGCTAAAATAGTTGCCGAAGGTGATGTCGCCAGCCTTAAAGAGCAGGTCGGGTATTGGGCGCTTGATATACAGATGGGTAATACTACTGAGACTGAGTTTTCGAAAAGAGGGAAGATGCACTTGAAAGACTTTCTGGTATAAATGAAACTGCTCAAATTCGTGCAACAAACTTAGAAGATGTCTACCTCAGTATAACAGGTAAGAGGATAGACGTATGAGGATAAATGGTGTTAAGGGGGGGATCTACTACAGAGAGTTCTTAGTGCTTTATAGCAGACGTTGGAAGATACTCATGTCCTCGTCTATCTCTCCGTTACTCTTCCTCTTGGCTTTTGGTTATGGAGTAGGACGATTCTCTAATGTTGACGGAGTGGACTACTTAGCCTTTCTTATCCCAGGTCTTATTGCTATGAGCAGTATGAACCAGAGCTATGGAATTTCCACTGAGATAAACATATCTAGATTCTATTTTAGGGTCTTTGATGAATATCTGCTTGCACCAGTTCAAAGGTGGGAGATAGTTGCTGGTGAGATGCTTTATGGTGTTACTAGAGGTTTTATCCCTGTTTTTATAGTCTTCATATATGCATTTATAATAGGCGTTAAGCTTGATTTTAATCTGTTATTTATTCTAAGTATGCTTTTGCATCTAAGCATCTTTGCTCTATTAGGCTGATAGTCGCCTCATGGTGAAGAACCATGGCGATCAGTTTGCCGTTAATACATTTGTGATAACACCTATGATATTTTTGTCAGGTACTTTTTATCCAGTGGATAAGATGCCTATGGTTGTGCAGTGGATTGCAAAGGTTTTTCCGCTTGCATATTCAACAAAGCTTATTAGGTTTTCGCTCCTTGGCGGTGAGCTGAACGTACCGCTTTATATTGGCATATTAATATCTATCGCATCAGTATTGTTCTTCTTGGCTTATCGTGTTGTCAGGCGAGTTGAGATATGAAAATTCTACTCGGAGTATTACTTGTTATTATCGCATGCTTTGCATCTGTAACAGGTTCCACAGATATAAATATTTTTTCCATGACCGAGGCTCAACAAAATATCTTTTGGTCTATTAGATTACCTAGAGTCCTGTTCGCCACTATCATAGGCGGAATGCTCGGTCTTAGTGGGTCGGTTTATCAATTAGTTCTTAAGAATCCACTAGCAGATAGCTTTACCACTGGTGCGGCATCATCGTCAGCTTTAGGGGGGGCTGTGCTTGCTATTGCCATCGGTGTGCCAGTAGCTTTTATATCTCCATTTGCGTTAATAACTGGTCTGAGTGGGTTGATGCTGGTTTATAAGCTTTCATCTTCTAGAGGGAGGGTTCTAAGCCCTGTGACAATGATATTAGCAGGTGTTGTCCTGAATATTGTTGCTTCATCCGTTATTAGTTTTACTAAATTCTATTTTGAAGATGCTTTGTCATCCATAGTCTTTTGGCTGATGGGTGGATTTTTTATAGTTACTTATCAGAAGATTATTATTGGGACCAGTGTTCTGCTAGTGGTTTATATCTATTTCTTAATGAGGTCAGGTAGTCTGAATCTTTTAGCTATGGATGAATACTCTGCAGAGACTTCAGGTGTAAATGTTCGTGCTGAACGTATGGGAGCATTTGTATTGGCAACCCTCTTAGTCGCTGTGGCTGTTAGTTATAGCGGTCTTATTGGTTTTGTGGGGGGGCTTATAGTTCCTCACGTGGCTAGAAGCTTTTTCGGTAGTGATATGAAAACGAATATTTATTACTCGACCGTAATGGGCGGAATGCTACTTGTCGTCTCTGACGCTGTGGCTAGAACTATAATACCGGGCGGTACTGAGCTACCTGTAGGTATCATAACTGCTCTTTTGGGTGGGATATTCTTCTTGTATATGCTTAAGAGTAGACGTAGGCAGGTATGGGCATGATAGAGGTAGGAAGTATTTATTATAAGCAGGGGGGGGATTTCCTCCTTACTGCTGGTAATTTTAAAATAGAGCAGGGTGAAAAGGTTGCTGTGCTTGGCGAGAACGGCTCGGGAAAAAGTACGTTGATGCATCTAATGACAGGCGTAATTGGTAATGCTGACATTAGATATATGGGGGGGCAACCACTTAAGAAAATGAGTTATATAGATCGTGCCAGAATGCTCTCATTCCTACCACAAATGCCGGAGGTTTCATTCCCTTTTACTGTTTTTGAAGTTGTGAAATTCGGTCAATATAATGCTAGTAACGAAGATATAGAGGAAGCTACTAATACAAGCTTACGGATGGCTGATATATATCATTTAAAAGAAAGAGTATTTAGTGAACTCTCTGGTGGTGAAAAACGCCGTGTAATGCTTGCTAGGGTTATAAATCAAGGTAGCCCAGTGCAGATATTAGACGAACCAGTATCTATGTTAGATATACGGCATGAGCTAGAGATATTGGACTTACTAGTAAATAGTGATAAGACAGTTGTTGCATCAATACATGATGTTAATCTGGCTGTAGAGTATTTTGATAGATTTATCTTTCTAAAAAATGGTGAGCTGGCTTTTAATATACGCAAAAGTGAGCTAAAACCATCAATAATTTCAGAGGTGTTTGATGTTAAGGTCAGTGCTAATACTGGTCGTTTTGCTTTTTACCTTTAATGCTTTTGCCGCCGATAGAGTCATTGTATTAGCTCCTGCGGCTGCAGATATATTACAGAAGCTTGGTAGTTCATCTCAGATCGTCGGTAAGACAAAGAGTGTGGAAGAGTTCCCAAATGCGTTGAAAGTTGGAAGCCATATACGACCGAACTTAGAGATTATCATGTCACTAAAGCCAGATTTGATAATCATTCTTCGAATAGGTTCTTTACTGAGGCTATGGTTAATGAAGCTGGAGTGCCTGTGCTGGAGTATAATCCAACAACTTTGGAAGGAATACTTAATGGTATAGGAGAGATTGGCAAGGTACTGAACAAAACTAAACAGGCAAACGATTTGATCTACAGTCTTCAGATGAAATTAGATAAGGTTAAAAGCTTAAACATAAAACCGACTGTTGTGTTTGAGATAATGCAGATTCCGTATACTGTTGCGGGGGGGCAAAAGAATATTGTTGCAGATATTGTAGAGAAAGCTGGGGGGGGACTATCAGATCAAGGGTATTAAAAAGTTTGTCAGACTTTCTCTTGAGAATATAGTCGCTATGAACCCCCCCGACTTTTATCTGTTTCAGATAGGACCGATGAATAAAAAGCCTGTTCCGCCAGCTGAGCGTCCATCATTTAGAATGTTAAGCTCTGAGTTTCTGAAGGTTGACGAGAAAAGATTCTCCAGAGCAAACAGTGTATCGTTTGATAATGTGATAATGCTAAATAAAGTGTTTTCAAAAGCGAAGAGGAATTAGATATGAAAGAGTTAATAATAATTGGTGCAGGCCTTGGTGCAGAGAGTATCACCCTACAAGGCATAAATGAAATGCAAAGAGCTGATGTGGTCTTATACGACCGTCTAGTTGATGAAAAGATACTTAGTCATGCTCCTGAATGTGAGCTTATCCAAGTAGGTAAAATGCCATATAGCAAGCATTGTATATTACAAAAAGATATAAACGATTTAATCATTAAACATCTATCGAAAAATAGATGTGTAGTCAGACTAAAAGGTGGGGGGGATAGTACTGTTTTTGCTCGTTCTATGGAGGAGCTAGAGGCGGCTAAGTCACTTGGTGCAGAGACAAAGATTATCCCTGGGATTACTTCTGCTGCGACATTATCGGCAAAGGTTCAAACAGCACTGACAGATCGCAGAAGGGCATCTGGTGTTGTATTTATTACTGGGCATCCTCACGATGGCAATGTTGAAAAAGCGTATAACTGGCAAGCCCTCGCTTCGTTAGAACTAACCATTGTTATATATATGGGCGTCAAGAACGCTCAATTTATTGCCGAAACATTAATTGGTTACGGTACGTCTGGAAACACTCCTGTCGTTATCGGTGAAAAGATGGAATCACCAGATGAAAAACTAGTCAAATGTTCACTTTGTGACCTAGCAGATACGATTAATGATAAGAATATTACTAATCCTGCAACAATTATAATAGGTGAGATTTTTCTATAATAAGAAACGTTTTATTTAAGTATATTGGTCTTTGGTTATTGTAAAAAAATAGGAATATTGCTGGTATTTAAAAAAAACGTTAGTATACATGACGCTCTCTTATGCAACCAACAATTTTTTTAGAATATACTAGAGCACTCTTATTATTACAATTAATGATTAAAAATAGTTCCCATATGCAATTTAGTATGTAAGCTTTCGTTTCTGACAGTTTAAGTGAAATATCGGGAATATACTGGAAAAAGCTGATGCCTAACGATCAGGTGATTTGGACGGTAGAGGTAGTTTATCACTTTCAGGTCCTCAGCATTACCTTGGAAGCGAAATAATTTTATTTGTCGGGGGGGTCATTTACTTAATTCAAGAAGTGTAATTGAAAATATAGCATTTAAAAAACAAAGCCAAAAGTTAACAGAAATTACTCCATCTTTAAGATTATAGTTTGCGTCTCAATATAGTGTTGTGGTTGCGATCCAGTAGCAATTGGATATAATGTTTTTATATGTATCTATATAGTAACACTGGAGAGCTAGATGAAGTTGATATTTATCGTTGTCCTATTTTTAGCAGGTTATTTGTCTGTTTACTCCGAAACACTTCTTAAATACGGCATCTCCTCTATGTTATCCGCTTCAAATACTTTCATATATTATGAGGACTTCAATAGCTATATAGCTGAAAAAATGGGTGTGAAATCTGAGATCATACATAAAGAGAGCTATAGTGACATGAACCAGCTTCTTGAGAATAAGCAGGTGGACTTTGCTAGTATTTGCACTGGGGGGGCAATGCTTTATCTTGATAAGGATGTTTATAGCATTCTTGTTGTTCCTGAGATTAATGGAAAGAGTACTTACAGGTCACTTATTATCGCAAATAAGAATTTTGATATAAAGAATATATCCGACTTGGCAGGCAAAACATTTGCAATGACGGATAGGCTTTCCAATACAGGGTATCTATTTCCTACCTACTTTTTTTCTAAGAATTACAACAATCCTGAAAAGTTTTTTAGCAAAGTGTTCTTCACTGGAACCCATGATAAGTCTATATATTTGGTAAACAAGGGGGGGGTTGTCGATGGTGCAGCTGTTGATAATCTTGTTTATTATAATATTGAGAATCAAAATCCAGTAGATGTAGAGAATATTGAGATTATCCATGTGTCAGAAGAGTTTGGGATACCTCCTATAGTCGCTTCTAAAAAGATGAGTGCTAACAATATTACAAAATTAAGAAGTGTACTTCTTGAAATGCATAAAGATAAAGACGGGTTAAAGATACTTAATAGCCTCATGATTGATAGATTTATCGTTCCAGACCTTAAGGTTTATGACAATGTTATTCAGATGAAAGATTATGTTGAAAGTAATAAATAGGCTACTTCCTGATTCATTTCGGAAACGTATACTTATACTGTTTATATTATTTGCAGTGGCGACAGGAGCTATCAGTATATCTATACAGTATATTTACGATAAACAGATGTTTCGTCATTACGCTTCTGAAACCATTATCAATATACATAAAAGTGTTCAGAATAGACTCAAAGATTCGATACTATTTGATGATATATACACCTTTTCAGTGTGGCAGAGAATATCGTTGGCAGTGTCTCATTGATCAACAATATCTACATACTTGATGCGGAGGGTGAATATATTACCGATGCTAGAGTAACTAAGGCTGTCACCGTCAGCGAAATACAAAATACTGAAAGATATGACCTAGTTCTGGAAAACGGTAAAATAGTTGGTAGCGTAATTTATCTCATTGATATTGAAACTATAAATATGACAATTTTGAAACATAGTCTAACCAGTGTACTTTTTATCACTCCAGTTATTGTATTGTTCATTCTGCTTGGTGTGGCTCTTATCCACTTTTTTACAAGACCACTTAATATTATTTCTAGACGGCTAAAAAGAGTTGATATAGCTGAGCTTCCTATAAGTTTTGAACTACCTGACTACACGTCGGCAGAGCTGAAGAAACTTGCAGAAAGGTTTACTACCCTCTCAGCAGAGCTAGAGAAAAATATTAAATCAAATATTGAAAATGAGAAAGCCCTCGCAAAAGAGGAGAGGTTAGCTGCGATAGGTTCAATGTCGGCAGGTCTCGCCCATGAGCTTAGAAACCCTGCAATGAGCTTGCAAATGCTTATGCACAGTATAAAAAACTCTGAAAACCAAGTTGAAAAGGGCGATGTCGATGTTATGGATAGAGAGATTTCGAGGATAGTATCAACAGTTAGTGGTTTCCTTAAGATATCAAAACCTATAGACACCCATTTTGAGATTATGGATACAAAAAAATCTCAAAGAGATACTTAATGACTATGCTGCAAGAGTAATGAAGGGGGGGAATATAGTTATAAGCTATTCTGGGAAAGATTTTGAAATTTCTTCTGATTTGTTAATGCTATGTAATGTTTTTGAAAATCTTATACTAAATTCTTATGACGCAGGTGCGACAAAGTGCGAAGTAAACATTAGTTGTGATGAATCAAGGGTAGTATTTATATACCAAGATAATGGTTCAGGGATAGACAGACAGCATATCGAAAAGGTATTTCTTCCATTTTATACTACGAAGGCATCTGGCAACGGGCTCGGAATGAGCATGTGTGAAAAGATGGTTACAGCACTTGGTGGTAGTATTAGTATAGATAGCGAAGTTAGTAATGGTGCTAAGTTTATAGTTAAAATCAAGGATATGGCATGAAAAAGATACTTATAATAGATGACGATACCTCTTTGACATACAGTCTTCAACGAGCTTTTATGAAGGATTATGATATCCTTACCGCTAATTGTGCTTCAGCTGGCATGAGACTGCTCGAAAGTGAAACGGGTATTGGGTTGGTATTCCTCGATTATAGGCTTGGTGAAGAGAACGGTCTTGATGTTCTTGAGCGTATAAAGAAAGATGTACAAAATGTCCCAGTTATCTTTATGACGGCATATGGAACCAGCTCGACCGTGTTAGATGCTATTAAGCAAGGAGCCGTAGATTTCTTAGTTAAACCTGTAGCACCAGAAGAGTTTTGTAAGGCTATAGAAACATATTATACAAAGTCATTGGATTGCTGTGGTCATGGGTATGTGGATGTCCCTACGTATAACTCTACGAATAAATTGGTCGGTATCTCAAGGTCAATAAGGGATGTGCTGAAACTCACAGCTTCAGCGTCGATGTCGGATGCTCCAGTGTTGCTTACGGGGGGGGAGAGTGGAACAGGTAAAGACCTTGTAGCTAGCCTCCTCCACGAACTCAGTAACAGGTCTAATAAGCCGTTTATTGCAATCAACTGTGCTGCAATACCGCAAGAACTCCTAGAAAGTGAGCTATTTGGTTATATTAAGGGTTCGTTTAGTGGTGCTGTTAGTTCAAAGATGGGGGGGCTGTTAGAATCAGCAGATGGTGGGACAGTCTTCCTTGATGAGATAAGTGAGATGCCTCTGGAGCTTCAGGCTAAGATACTTAGGTTCTTACAAAACGGAACAGTACAGAAGCTTGGTGAGCTCAAAGAGAGGTCTTTGGATGTGAGGGTGATCTCTGCCACTAATAGAGACATAGTTGCACAGGCAGAAGAGGGCGGCTTTCGCTACGATCTTTACTATCGCCTGAGTGTTATGAATATTGATATACCGCCCCCCCTTAGAGAGAGGTGCGAAGATATTCAAGATATTGCTTTGCATTTGATAGGTAAACACACCTGTAAACAGAATAAAAATATTACCTGTGTTGATTCAAAGCTTTTTGATAAACTGTCTGAATACTCTTGGCCTGGCAATGTGCGTGAGCTAGAAAATAGGATCAGGGAAGCAATCATATTAGCAAAAATAACCATCTTACGGTTGATGATTTTAAGATAGATAAGGTCACTGGCAAGGCTCCCACAAGCTGTAACTTGTTTGAATATTTTTCAGAGAAGTATGTTAGTGACGTGTACGCCAGAAGTATTGAGCAGTGCGAGCGAGAACTTATCAAGGGTGCACTCGAAATGCATGATGGTAAGCTTGCAAAAGCTTCCGAATGGCTGAATATCTCTAGGGTTACCCTAAATGCTAAGATCAAGAAATATGGGCTAGACTAAAAAAAACAACGTAAAGATATTGTACGTTATGAGTAAAGCTTCTATACCTATGCTAATCGTTTAATAAACCCATTTCTTAATATACCAAGACTTTAGATAATCTCAAAACTTGGCACTCCCCCCCTTGCATATAATCTAACGATATACAAGTGAGGAGGTCTGTATGAAATTGAAGAGAAGAGACTTTCTAAAAGCTACAGCGGCTGTTAGTGCTGTTGCTATGGTAGGTTGCGGAGCACCTAAAAATAACGCTCTAGCACCTATGGATCCAAAGAAAGCCATTGGCGAAGAGCCTGGCGAGTGGATATCCACAACGTGCCAAGGTTGTACTACATGGGACCCTATACAAGTTTTTGTACAAGGTGGACGTGCAGTAAAAGTGAGGGGGGGTAACCCTAATAGTAAGGCAAACTGCGGTACCTGTTGCCCTAGGGCACATATGGGATTGCAACAATTATATGACCCAGACAGGGTAAAGGTTCCTATGAAGAGGACAAACCCTAAGAAAGGAAGAGGTGTAGACCCAAAATTCGTTCCTATCAGCTGGGATGAAGCTCTCGACATGATAGCAGAGAAAATGATGGAACTTCGTAACAACGGAGAGGCTCATAAGTATATGCTAAATAGAGGGCGTTACACCTATATGAGAGATGTTATCTACGATGCTATGACAAAGATATACGGCTCACCTAACAATATCTCCCACTCGGCAATTTGTGCAGAGGCAGAGAAGTCTGGTGCATTCTTTACGCACGGATATTGGGATTATAGAGATTATGATCTTCACAATAGCAAATATGTACTTATCTGGGGGGGACTCGATCCGCTTGTTTCCAACAGACAAGTCCCTTTTACCATTAAGTCATTCGGAGATATTTCTGATAAGGCTACAATAACTGTTGTAGACCCTAAACTTAACGCATCTGCTGCAAAAGCACACAACTGGCTCCCTGTTTTACCAGGCACTGATGGTGCTCTTGCTGTGGCTATAGCACACGTTCTTTTAACAGAAGACCTATGGTATAAGCCATTTGTTGGTGATTTTAAAAATAGTATAAATCAGTTTAAAGCTGGCGAAACACTTATTGAAGGCTCTTTTGAAGAGAAGTACACACACGGTATTATCAAGTGGTGGAATATAGAGCTTAAAGATAAGACTCCTGAATGGGCGGCAGAGCAGACTGGTATCCCTGTTGAGGCTATCTATAAAACAGCTAGAGAGATGGCAGTTGCCGCTCCTTCTGTTTGTCTATGGCTTGGACCTGGTGCTGCTATGCATGTTCGTGGAACATATACAGCTATGGCTATTGAGGCTCTTTGTGGTCTTCTTGGCTGTCTCGACAATATAGGTGGAACGATGATGAAGGGTAAGACCCACGTCAATAAGATGCCTAAACTCGATGCGTATAAAGATGCGATAGCTAAGAAAAAAATTTAAAAAGATAGATCAGCGTGGTTTCCTCAACTTCCCTGCTTTAAAGGGGGGGGCAAGTCTGGTGGTGGTGTTGTTACTAACAATGTTGCTGATGGTATCCTTCAGAAGATACCTAATGAAATCAAGATGGGTATTGGCTACATGAACAACTTCACATTCTCTGGTACTGGTGCTCAGAGGTGGGAAGAGGCGATGAGTCAGCTTGAATTCTATGTACATATCACAACACACGCTTCTGAAATGTCCCAGTTCGCTGATATAGTTCTACCATCAGCTATTACAACATTCGAGAAGTGGGGGGGATATCTAAAGAGTAAGGGTAATCTGCATTCGCAAGTATCCTTACTGCAACCTGTTGTTGAGCCGATGTGGGACGTTAAGATTGATGAGACAGAAATTCCTTATCTCATCGCTGAGAAGCTTGCATCTAAAGGCTTTGATAATCTTTTCCGTTATTATAAAGAGAACTTCAAAGATCCTGAGACAGGGAAAGCTCCTACAAATTCTATTGAGTTTGCAGAGTATGCAGTTAAATACTATACAGCTCCATCATGGGACGGCAAAAAGTCATTCCCAGGTGACAAAATCAATGGCTGGGAAGAGTTCAAAAAAGCTGGTGTCTGGAACGATGCAAGACTTGAATATAAAAAGAGCTGGGGGGGCAAGTTCAAGACTAAATCACACAAGTTTGAGTTCTTTAGTGAAACCCTCAAAGAAGCTCTCGGAAAGCACGCAAAGAAACACCATGTGAGTATCGATGAGGTTCTTGATGTTTGTAATTATGAGGCTAGAGGGGGGGATTTAGCTTTTGTTCCTCATTATGAGACACCTTTTAGATATGGTTCCTTTGAAGAGTATCCATTCACATTTATTGATCACCGTTCAAGGTTGAACAAAGAGGGCAGAAGTGCAAACTTGACATGGTATCAAGAGTTTAAAAAAAAGTCGACCTTGGTGATGATAGCTGGGATGACGTTCTTAAGATCAACCCTGACGATGCTGTTAAACTTGGGATAAAGACTGGTGACATGGTACGCATCACTTCCACAAACGCTAGTTTTGTTATTAAGGCGAAGCTATGGGAAGGTGTTCGTCCAGGAAACGTAACTAAATGTTACGGTCAAGGACACTGGGCATACGGGCGTATCGCTGCCGAAGATTATAAAAATGCTAAGCCGAAGGGCTTTAACAACAACGAACTAATGCCTGCTGACTACGACAGACTTTCTGGAAGTACTGCAAGAAACGGTGGTTTCTGTGGCGTAAAGATCGAAAAGGTATAAGGAGATAACTATGGCTAAGATGGCAATGGTAGTAAACCTTAAGAAATGTGTAGGCTGCGGTGCTTGTGGTATTGCCTGTAAGACAGAAAATAATACTCAAGATAGAAAAGACGGTCAGGCATATAACTGGGCAGACTTTATATTTAAAACTGAAGGGAAATTCCCTGATGTGAAATTTGCAGCATATCCTGTCCTTTGTAATCACTGTACAAACGCAGCATGTGTTGATGCTTGCCCTGTGACACCAAAGGCAATGTTTAAGACCAAAGACGGAATCACACTACATAATGATGAAAGATGTATAGGTTGTCGTTCTTGTCAAGACGCTTGCCCATACAGTGTTATGGAGCTTGAAGGGAATGGCGATTATAGTGTTATCAGTTTTAACCCTGATGACCAAGATCCATTTCCAAACTATAGAGATAAGACTGAGCTCATCCCAGGATGTACATCATCTGGAGCAGAAATAGCTGCGAAAGCGGGTGCAACTCCACCTACGATGACGGCATATCTACACCCTGAGTATGACAATGTAAGACGTAAGGGTATCGTTGAGAAATGTATCCTTTGCTCGCATAGGTTGGCCGAATGTAAAGAGCCTTATTGTGTAGAGACATGCCCTTCAGGAGCTAGGATTGTTGGTGACCTTGACGATCCTAATAGTAAAGTATCTATCCTGCTGAAGACTTACGAAAGTGAAGTACTTCAGCCAGAAAAAGGGACTAAGCCTAATGTTTATTACATTAGAAGCTATAATATGAAGTAAGAACTATCTTTGGGCGGTGCTGTATTGTGCCGCCCGTTATTAAATTTGGAGATAAATATGGCTACGGACATAATTAATATAGATGCTGAAGTTTATAGCTTTTTTTCGATAATGTTCTATGATCCGCGTGAGACATTTCTTCAAGAGCCACAGATTATTGGTGTACTTGGGAAGTTGCTTGTGACTACTGATCCTAGTCTCAGTGATGATGTAGAAGAGCTTCTTACAGAGCTTGAGACTGTTGACAAGAACGAACTTATACTAGACTATTCTGCTTTGTTTATAGGACCTTACCAGTTACAGGCACCACCTTATGGCTCTGTATATCTAGATAAGTCAAAAAGACTAAACGATGAATCTTCAGAAGCTGTGGCGAATATATATAGGAAGTTTGGGCTTGATGTTGATAGTAGTATGAAAGAGCCAGCTGACCATATAGCCATTGAGTTAGAATTTTTGCATACAGCACTTATAATGATTGAAAACTCTGAAAACCCAGAGACGTTAAGTGCAATTCTAAGTGAGTTTGAGACAACATACTTAAAGCCTTTCGCCACTCAAATGTGTGACTTAATGGTTAAAAATTCGAGCACGATTTTTTTTATAAAAATATAGGTAAGCTACTTAATAGTTGGTTAGCAAGATCATAAAATCATTCTGACAGGATTCTGACAGATTGAGTGAAATAGCGGGAATATGCGGGAAATAGCATTTAGGGTTAAGTGACTATTGTTATTCACTTTAGCTCCCTGTACTTCCCGCTGATTCCCATATAAATTAGAGTTCAAGTCTCTCTCTCGGCATCTGAAAAAGGCATAAGTGCCAAAAGTTAAGGCCGCTGTTGAAAACAGTGGCCTTTTTTCGTTGCTAGTATCGTAAGTCTCCCCCCCTTTGAGAAGACAGTTTAAAACTAGAGTTTTCTGCTAAGTATAATCGTTATTGTAATCTGAGACTGCACGTATTTATATACATGCAGATCATCAGTAATTATATACCATATACGTTTTGGTAGAATGACCAAATATTATGCTAAATGGTAAAAAATATAGTACCCTATAATCTCTACCTAAGTTATAATTTACCATGGATTCCAAACTAAACTGGAGGGAGATATGAAATTTTTCATTGTTATCCTTGCGGGTTTACTTTTATCAGGTCTAGTTTCCTGCGGCGGTGGAGGGGGGGGAGGCGGAAGCACAACCCCCCCGGCTATCAGTGATACCACTCTGGCGACATATGACGGAACAAGCGTTGCCGTGGCCTCGACAGGAGCAGACGGCAGGGTTGTTATAACTTCAGGGGGGGATACATCTTACGACATACTTCTAACAGATGGCTCAAGTAATCCTGTATATGGAGTTGAGATTTCTTTTTATGAAGACGACGGGAATGCTGTAATATATATTTTAGACTCACTTGGAGTTTACTCTGATGTTGTGCTGGTGGGTACAGCGACAGAGCTTGCATCAGCGTCCGGCAGATCGGCCAGAGCGGCAAATAATATTGATCTTGGTATTATTATGACAGCTAGGTCGGCATCTACAGTGGGCTTTACTACAGATGCTTATAACCTCAGCAATGTATACATGGGTGACACTAGAACAGGTTCAGGCTGGACAACCGGCTGTTACAATCCGGCAGAGATTGCCACACATATGCAGGGTATTTATCAGTCCGAAATGGCAAGCAGCTCATCAATTCTTGCTTTTGACGGCACTGGTGCAGATCCGGCAACAAAATTTGTTAAATACGCTTCTAGCTTGATGCAGAACGGTTTCTCCACAGCACTCAGGACTAGGCTTGAAGCGGTTTTCGGAGCATCATCAGGTGATCTTGACGATGAGTATTTTCAGCTTAACTGCTACACTCCTTCATCTTATAATGTTTTTGGCACAATGTGCGAAGTTGTCAGAGGAGCATCGGCATGTGACACATATAATGTCACCAATACTGTACCGACAATATCGGGAACACCGTCAATATCAGTTACAGCTGGTTCTTCTTACAGTTTTACACCGACATCATCGGATGCAAGTAGTGACACTGTGACATTCAGCATAACTAATAAGCCGTCCTGGGCTAGCTTCGACACCACAACAGGTGCACTGACAGGGGGGGCTCCGCTTAATGGTGATGCAGGTACATATTCAGATATTGGTATTTCAGTCAGCGATGGTGAAGGCTCAGCTTCACTTAGTGCTTTCAATATAACAGTGAATGTTAATAACTCTGCTTTTATACTTAAAACAGGGCAGACAATAAGCCACATTGACTATGATGACGGTTATTATCAGGTGGGTTTTGACAGAAGCTATACCAGAAATAATGATATCGTTACTGACAACACCACAGGGCTTATGTGGCAGGATGATGCTATTGTAGCAGATGTTCAGAGAACTTTGGCAGAAGCCGTAACATATTGCAATGATCTTCGTTTAGGCGGTCATAATAACTGGCGTGTTCCTACATTTACTGAGCTTCGTTCTATATTGGATTATGGAACATCCTTTCCATCTATAGATAGCACTTTTCAAAACACAGGTGTTTTTTTTCAGGTTATTGGTCGTCTACTGTGTTTGCTTTCAATGATTCAAATATTTGGCATGTATCGTTCTGGCACGGAACAAACATTCGTACGTCTAGTGGGTATAGCCATTATGTACGTTGTGTACGGTAGAGGATAACTGAATCGGCGTAATATTGCGAGTAAAGGAGTAACGCCGCAATCTCTCCGGAAGACGGGTTAGGGTATTGTTATTGCAGTGATTTTAAAACTTTTTTTAACTTAGAGAGTGAATGAATTATGAGAAAAGTAATCTTGAGTTTGATAATATTATTAATTGCTAATACAGCTTTTGCAGGTGAGTTTACCAGAGCGAATGAAACTGTAACAGACAGCACAAACAATCTTATGTGGCAGGATAATGCTGTTGTTAAAACCGATAAATATACATGGGAAGGTGCTATAAGTTACTGTGAGGGTCTTAGCCATGCCGGTCACGATGATTGGCGTCTGCCTACAATTATTGAGCTTTCTTCCATCGTAGATATTGATATGTTTAATCCTACTATTGACGGCATTTTTCAAAACACAGCCAATTCCGCTTATTGGTCTTCTACCACTTTCGCAGCTCAAATAACCTCTGCTTGGGTTACGGATTTTGTCGGCGCTGAGAATTGGAGTGGTTCTAAAGATTTGCCGCGATATGTCCGTTGTGTACGGTAATTATTCATTTTTGGCAAGATAGTTGAATATAAAAGTTTTATATTGAGCCCCCCCATGGCGAAGTAGACAGAGGCATGGCAGAAAGCTCTATTAACAAATATATTTTGGGCTATATAGCCATTAAGGCGATCAGGGCATTGTTAAATATTCTACATTAAGAGGGCAGAATGCCTCTTATGAGATGATCTTTGAGTACATCACCATTCCGTCGCCATCGTAAAAGTAGTTTTCCAGTTTCGCCTCGGCGATATATCGGCACTTTCTGTAAAAATCTCTCGTTGGCTGATACTGTTCTCTTGTGGATGTTTCAAGGTATATTCTCTTGCCGCCCCCCCTTTCTGCGATAACCTTTTCAGTTTCAGAGAGTAATGCAGAGCCGATACCTTCGAATCTTACGGAGTTGTCCACTGCCAGCCAGTAAATCCTGTATCTTTCATCGGTGCAGGGTATCTTGCCGAAACATGAAAACGCCACGCAGGTATCGTCAGCCTCTACAAAAATGTATGAATAGCCACTCTGCTCTTCACCTTTGCTCAAGCTTCTTTGGCTACATCGTCGGCCATTATCAACTCTTCATCAGAGAAGAAACCACTGCTCTCCGAGATCAGCCTGATCGGTTTGAGATGCTTTTTTTTATGCCATACGTATATTTTTTTTCGATCATTTTCCCCCCTCATCGCTGCTAAGAGTATAAACTCGATCATCTTTTTATGGTCGTAACCTGCTTTCTTGCATGCGGCGTAAAAGCTGCATCTTTTGCAAGTGAAGGGTTTGCGTTAACTTCAAGCACATAAGGTTCGCCGATCGAATCGACTCTGATATCTATCCTGCCGTAGCCTGAGAGGTTGAAAGTGTCCCAGCATTTCATGACGATTTTTTCCAGTTTACCTTCAAAACGGCTGTATTTTTCAACTGTGTCGAAAACCCTTACGGTTTTTTTATATTCGCTGGAGTCTGAGTCCCATTTGGCTTTCTCACAGACGATTTTTGGTCTGTCGCCATAGTCTTCGAAGATAATCTCAGCCATAGGCAATATCTCAGGGCTGCCGTTTATCTCTATGACGGATGTGTTAAACTCTCTGCTTTCTATGTATCTCTCTGCAAAGAATTCGTCCGGTTTGTCAGGGAACAAAGACGCAATTTTATCATCCGCCTCATTAGCGTCTTTGAGGGTAACTACGCAGTCCTCACAGATGAACTTGGAGCCGTGTTCATACAGAGGCTTGATGATGTATTTCCCTTTATGGAAAGAATTCTCATGCTGATTATACTTATGCCAAATCGGCGTAAGTATATTCTCTCTGCTCATCAATTGTTTCATAACTATCTTGTCACTCAGCATTTGCAGGGTGTTGTAATGAGACCCTGTGTACAGGTAGTAGTTGTTATGAAAAAAATCTCGCAGCCTTATGCATATCCCTGTCTGAGTCGTTGATCGACTCCACAAGGTTAAAGATCATATCAGGTCTGTCTTTGCGTGATGTCAGCTTTTTCATGGAGCTCTGATAGCCTGTTATTGTGGGTTTAGCACCAAGCTCTGTCAGGGCGTTGGATATCTCTTCCGCCTGCACCAGCACCTCTTTGTCAGATGTATGACTGTTCACATCAATATCGGTATGTACGATATTAACTCTTAAATCTTTGATCTTCATGAGTTTTTGCTCTCCACTTTATGTGTTGACCTTGCTTTCGCTTTTGCAGCTATACCGCATATAAGCTGTCTGTATGACTTCCCTTTTTTCGTCCATATCATCGGAAGATCCGAGTGGGTAGGGTGCAGTCCAGGCAATGGATTGATCTCGATCACATTAGCCCGATTCCTCCCATCCAGTCTCACATCAACACGTGCCGCATCCCTGCATCCGATTGCTCTGTATGCCTTCAATGCTTCTATGGAGCACGCCTCTGCTATTTCATCGTCGACTATCGTGTAGTCCAGCAGTTTTTCACAATGCTCTTTATTCTCATAGGAATACACAAAGATATCTTCGCTCACTTTCGGTGTTATTTCCATGACACCGATAGATTCTGCTGAGGAGGCATACCCCCCCATAATCCCTACTGTAAATTCTCTGCCCGTAAGAAGTTTTTCAACCAGCACAGGCTGTCTGTATGTCGCAAGCAACTCTGTGCAGACTGTTCTCAGCTCATGCATATCCCAAACCACGGACTTGCTGCTGACCCCCCCTTTACCCGTGCCTTCGGCTATAGGTTTGGCGAATAACGGGAAATCGAGCTCTATGTCGTTAATATCCTCTTCTGAATTAACGACAAAAAAAATCAGCAGTATTCACTCCGCAGCCTTTAAAGATGTGTTTTGCCACACCTTTATGCAGAGTAAGGCTCACTGCCAACGGGTCAGAAAAAGTATAATTAATCCCGTATGCATCAAGCACGCAGGGGGGGATAAGTGACTCCCGCCCCCCCATACCGTGCATACCTTCAGCTATATTAAAAACAAGATCCCAGCTTTTGCAGGACCGCAGTTTTTTCTGGAGAGAAAAGAAGTTACCTATCCTCTCTACCTTGTGACCACACTCAATAAGAGCTGTCTCTATGGCGTTTATCGTTTCTTCACTGTCAAATTCTGCGGTCTCCTCTTCGGAATACCCAAGCTTCAGATAATCACTTCTGAGATCGTACACAAAACCTATGTTCATCGGCGTTTCCATGTCTAAGATTCCTCGTCAGGATAGAGGTATATATCCCCCCCTTTATAGTTTTTCAACATTACCTGACCGTTTGTATGCCCCCCCTGAAAATAATCAGGAAGAAGAGGTATTTTACCGCCTCCTCCGGGGGGGGCATCTATCACATATGAAGGGATAGCATACCCTGATGTGTGACCGCGAAGTCCGTATATCATGTCCAGACCCTTCTTTACGCTGGTACGGAAGTGTCCTGAACCTGTGATAGGGTCGCACTGATAAAGATAGTATGGTCTCACCTTCACTTTCAGTAGTCCGTGGTAGAGTTTTTTTAATGTCTCAACCTTGTCATTCACTCCCTTCAGAAGAACTGTCTGGCTACCCAGAGGGATACCTGCGTCAGCAAGCATACCGCATGCCTTTTTCGTCTCCGATGTCAGTTCGTCAGGGTGAGTGAAATGTATGCTCATATATAGAGGTCTTATGCTCTTGAGTATTTTTATCAAAGACTTAGTTATCCTCTGAGGTAATACCACCGGAGCTTTTGTTCCTATTCTTATCATTTCTACATGGTCTATGCTGCTGATACTCTCCAGCAGCCATTTTATAGACGCATCAGGTAATACAAGAGGGTCTCCTCCTGATATAAGTACGTCACGGATCTGCTTGTTTTCCCTTATATAATCTATGGCTTTCTGCCATCTCTGTTTTATATTCCCCCCCTGATGAACTTCACCCATCTTTCTTGATCTGGTGCAGTATCTGCAGTAAGTCGAGCAGTGTTCTGTCACTAGGAACAAAACCCTGTCGGGATATCTGTGGACAAGCCCTTCTACAGGTGAAGAGTGATCCTCACCCAGAGGGTCATCCGCCTCTGTTATGTCTGCAATCATCTCATAGTGAGTAGGTATCACTGTTCTGCGTATAGGGTTTTCCGAATCACTTTCCGCAATGAGGGACGCATAGTAAGGGGGGGTTACTGCAAAAGGCAGACCCTTGTGCGAGTTAAATGCACAATCTTCACTGGCTGAAAGATTTATGATCCTCTCAATGGATTCCTTTTTATTCAGTATATTTGCCATCTGCCAACGCCAGTCATTCCACTGTTTTGCAGTGACACCTTTATAATATTTCTTCCTGAACTCAGCAGAAGTTAGAGCTTTTTTTCTCTTCAACTTTTACAATAGTTAGTATCGGTACTTCTGCAGTCATATCCATGGCAGACTCTCATTGTAGAGTTTAGTGTTTACCACTGTTTGCTTTTTCGGGGGGGCATTAAAAAGACTGTGCTTGGTTACTGTATACATCTCGCACCTCCCAAATATAATCAAAATATATGAGCAACGGTTGTGCCAAAATGTAATCTATTGATATTAAGGAGATTTACTGGAAGATTAAAATAAAAACAGGAAGTATGGTTTCTGCTTTTGTAAGAAATGGAAAAAGGATTTCTGTTATTTATAACTCTTTTTATCGAGGTTATACTTAGTCATTAGGTTGTGAAGGTTTCTTGGGGGGGTCATTCCTGCCGCTGCCGCAGTGTCTTTTTGTTTACCACCTGTCTTTTCAAGTAGTTCTTCGAGGTATTTTTTCTCTACTCTCTCTATATTTATCCTTCTAACGTCGGCAAGTGGTCTGGAGATATCTATGGTATCATCATGGTCTATGACGCAGTAGTTAAACAGTTCCTGAGGGAAACTGGACGGAGTAAGCACATCGGAGTTTTCTATTATGAACGCTCTTTCTATAATATTCTCAAGCTCCCTGATATTGCCGGGCCAGTCATATTCCATCAAAGCTTCCTCTACCAGCGGATGCACGCTCAATATGTTTTTCACGTATCTTTCTGATAGTTTGGCGAGAAATGTATCCACAAGAATAGGAACATCCTCTTTTCTTTCTCTCAAAGAAGGTATCTGGATAGGGAAAACATTCAATCTGTAATACAGGTCACTTCGAAATTCAGTTTTTTTGATCAGGTCTTTCAGGTCTTCGTTAGTTGCCGAGATGACACGGACATCGGTTTTTAAAACAGCCTCTCCGCCCACACGGGTGTATGTTCCGTCCTGTAGGACCTGCAAAAGCTTTATTTGCGTTTGATGAGTTATAGTACCGATCTCATCCAGAAATATTGTTCCGCCGGATGCTATTTCGAACCGCCCTAGTTTTCTTTTTACTGCACCTGTAAATGCCCCCCCTTTTTCGTGTCCGAAAAGCTCGCTTTCTATAAGTGATTCAGGGATCGCACCGCAATGCACGCTAATGAAAGGGCTATTTTTTTCTATTACTTAAGGAATGGATCAGTTTAGCAAGGAGGCTCTTGCCTGTGCCTGTCTCGCCTGTGATCAGTATATTTGCATTGGTATTGGCTACGTTTTTGACACTTGAGTAGACATCTTTCATGAGTTTGCTGTTTGTACGGACAACGACCTCTACGTCAGTCTGCCATGAATTTTCACGAAGAAAATCCAGCTCCTGCTCCATTATCATTGTTTCAGAGGAGTTCTCAGCGATAAACTTTAATTCTACGGAATCGATAGGGTAAGTTATGTAATTTGTCGCTCCGCTTTTAACAGCGGAAACAGCTTCCCTTATCTCATTCTGAGCCACAAGGACGATGATATGTGCGGTGGGGGGGTATACTTCCCAAAACTTTCTTAATGTCTTTTTATATGAACCGTTTTCACGGTCTTTCAGCAGAGAAATATCTATTAAAGAGAATTCAGGTCGTTTGACTATGAAGGTTTCCAGACATTCTGCAAGGGTGGTTTTGTTGATAACCGTGAAACTTTTATCAAATGCATTCTTAACAGCAGATATCGCATCAGTGCTTGTTGTGGCCGTCAGAACGTATTTCATTTATCCTCCTAGAGAGAGTTTCATATGAATACATCTGAATAATTATAAAAACAAGTGAAATCTATTGTTAAGAAAAAAGAAGAGCCGGCATAACCGGCTCTGATAGATTACTCAATAATTTTGAGAACTTTTACCTCAGGTATTCCTTCGGATGATTCACTGATAACACCTTCTACGGTTACCATATTGCCCTCTAAGCTTTTGATCTTAGATGAAAAGCTTCCGTTCTTCACAACGACTTCACCCAACTCTGTTTCGATAGTTACGGTCTCTTCGGATACGATAACGATGCCTGACAGAGTCTCTACTTCTTCTGCGTGAGCCACTGCTGCGATACCGAGCATCATAACTGTTGCAAGAAGAATTACAGACAGTTTTTTTTAGAAATTATTTTCAGCATATTTGCCTCCAGACTATTTTAATAATATATAACCAAAATCTATGCCAATTTCTTCAAATTGCATATAATGCTGATGTGATTAGATATATAAAAAGATTTGTTGAAAATGTGCGAAATATATGAAGTTACATTTCCGATTTTCGAATCGGTTATAAGCGTTAGAAAAGGGTAGGGATCATGTATGAACGATTACTTCGCCCGAAGGTAATCCATGAATAGCCAGCCTTGGCTAGTATCAAGCCAGCCGGAGAGTTGCTTATTACTGCATACGACATCCCCCCCTTTAGAGAGTCTGCCGATGATTTTGCTGTTAATATCAGGCTTTTGTCTGATATTAAGGGAGGTGACGGTTATCTCGTAACAATTAGGCTTTAGCGACACTTTTTGTTTTTGCTCCGGTACAGGTTGTTGAGTTTTTACAGGTTCAACTTCCAGCAGGTTAAAGTATATCTCCTGCCAGTTTACTATGTCGTCTTTATAATTGCCCTCAGGTGTTCCTGTGTTGTGGAGGGTCTGTCGGTAGATTATCCCCCCATTGCCTCGATGATTCTGAATTTGATGAGTATAAGGTCGTATTGCACTCTCACTAAATCTTTTATCGAGCGTATATAGTCATTCTCCGCCACAGATATATCCATCAGGTCAGAAAGCCCCCCCAGCCGAAACTCTTTATGGTATGTCTCCAGCGTGGTTTTTTCCAGAAGATAAGTTTTGATATGCAGATCGATCTTTTCGTTTATGCTGCGGTATAAATCCCAGGCAAGCTTGAACCGCAGGCTTGTATCCTTTTTAGTTTTTTTCAAGCAGTTGATACTTTTCCAAAAGAAGTCCGTATCTTTTCATCTTGATATATTTTGTCTCGTTCCCTTTGAACAGGTCGTAGTTCATCTCCAGCATAAGTGAATACTCGTCTCTGTAGTCCGTATAGGTATAGTCGTCCCTGTAGCCGACCGAGCCTTTCAGGTTGAGAGTAGGCATCTGACTGCTTTTCACGTCCCTTTTCATTTCTGAACGTGTTACTTCGATGTTCTCTTTTGCGACTTTTATGCTCGGGTGCTGTTCTTCGATCTGGGTTAAGCCAGAGTCCACAGATTCAGGGATACGGAAGTTGAGCTCCGGTCTGGTGAGCATTTCAGGTTCGGGAACATTATCTGTGTAGTATGAAAGGTTTGCCAGTGCCTGATTCAAATCTATCTTGTGTACAGATAGGTTAAGGCTGGAGGTAGTAAACATCGACTCGGCTTTTTTAAGCTCTGACAGCCGTCCAAGCCCTTTATCGAATTTCAGTTTTATTTTATCCAGAAATCGTTTATGTCTGGTCAGCACCTCTTCGGATATCTTGACCAGCTCTCTTTGTTTCAGAACTTCTATATAGGCTCTCACAGCGTCCAGAGTAAAACTGTTAACTGCTTCTTCTATTTTGTAATCTGCTGATGATTTTCTGAAAAGTTCAGTCTGTTTATTAAACTTCCGTTTCTGACCATCGAATATGTCGTATCTGAGCCTATCTCAGCCTCAGTTGTTGTGCCGTCTTTGCTTGCACCGTTGTTATAGTTGTGCCCTTCGAGACCTGCCGCACCTCTGGCGTATATGTTTGGATAATAATCAGACGATGCGAGACCTATGTCGCCTTCGATGCTTTTCGTGGTTTGCCTCATATA
>JDSG01000043.1_pt1 | contig 69689 bp, 93 predicted proteins | sample 199341 | NCBI WGS metagenome assembly JDSG01 (sample SAMN02584197, study PRJNA231836) | bioreactor metagenome | isolation source: continuous culture bioreactor short generation time transfer1 day 52 after... | place: Germany: Bremen | reverse complement strand
ATGATAATCTCCATAGCTGTTATAGCGGTGGAATCACTGAACGGATTCGCCTTCACAGAGATAAAGCCTTCCAGAGCGTGCGTAATAGCATCGAAAGCAGTGGCATAGATAACTTTTTTATCCAAACTGCGGAGAAAGACGGGATCAATAACAGCATACTTAGGAAGGTATTCTCTTTAGCAAAGTTTACCTTATCCACCTTTTCCGTATCGGTTATGATGGAATAATTATTCATCTCACTCCCTGTTCCGCATGTTGTCGGTACTGCAATGAGAGGGAGAGGTTCGTTCTCCAGCTTGTCTTCAGCCAGAAGCTCATAAAAGCCTTTATTGTTGGTTGCGAATGCCGCAATAGCCTTGGACGCATCAAGCGGGCTTCCGCCTCCGAAGCCGATTATGATCTCAGCTTTATTTTCACGTGCATATTTCGCACCTTTGATTATGGTGTTAATAGACGGGTTCTCCTCTATCTCGCTGAAATAGAAGAAGTCAGTAGTTTTGAAATATTCGTTAAGGTATTTCTTAAAGCCTGTGGAGTCTATGGATTTCCTGCCTGAGACAACACAGACCCTCCTGTATGGTTTAAGCAGTTCTTTAAAATTATCTATAGCGTTGAAACCGAAAAAAGCCTTTACCGGGCTATGAAAAGCAAATTGTGACATTTTTATATCCTCTAAAAAAAACAAAGGGGGGGACTTTCAAGCCCCCCCCTTTTTATTATTATACGTTTACTGACGAAAGCCTTGGGACTTTGTCCAGCCAGTTAAGCTTATCCTCTGCTGCACCCTTCTGGATGGCAGTATATGCATCGTATATCTTTCTTGTGTTCTCGCCTATATCGCCGTTGCCCACGGTGATAACGTCACCGTTCTCAAAGATATACTCGCTGACGGGGGGGGTTATTACCGCAGCAGTACCGAAGCCTCCTGCCTCGATTATTTCGCCGCTCTTCACCATCTCCACAAACTCAGCGATCTTCACACGTTCCTGTCTCACCTTATAGCCAAGTGCAGGCAGAAGCTCCATAACGGATATCGATGTGATCGATTTAAGTATGGAGTCTGTGAATTCAGGGATGATTACCGTACCATCCTTGAGTATATGGAAGTGATTCATCGCACCGACTTCCTCTATATATGTATTGGATGCATCAAGGTAAAGCACCTGTTTAGCATCGAATGTCTTAGCAAATTTAGCAGCTCTGAAAGCCTGACCGTAATTTCCGCAGCACTTCGCACTGCCTGTTCCGCCCTCAACAGCTCTGTGGTATCTCTCAGTGATGAGAAGACGTACGGTATTTTTAAAACCACCTGCATAGTATGGTCCACTAGGGGGGGAGAGCATTACACAGTAAATATAGCTCTTGCTGGGCTCCATTCCCAGAGCATCCTCAGTACCGAACATAAAAGGTCTGATATAAAGTGACGACTCGGGCTGAGTGGGACACCAGTCACGCTCCACGTCTAAAAGTTTCATGACAGCTTCCATCTGGATCTCCACAGGGATTTCAGGCATGCAGAGTGAGCTTGCCGAGTGATTAAGTCTCTTGGCATTCTCTTCAAACCTGAAAGCATACATCTCGCCATCATCATGAAGGAAAGCTTTCGCACCTTCAAAGATTGATTGACCATAGTGAAGTGCCACAGCACCCGGCATGACCTCGATAGTACCGTAAGGGACTATACGTGCATCCTTCCAGACGCCGTCGGTATAGTTCATCAGAAACATGTGGTCGCTTCTCAGCTTGCCGAATGAGAGTGACTCAGCGTTTTTTATACTGGCAGACTTACGCTGATCCTCCGGTAAAAGTGTCATTTTGATTTCCATAAAATCCTCACCTGTATCTAAAGTGTTAACCTGAGATTATATTTAAATATGTATTACGAGTAAAGGGCTTTAAATGGGGGGGATTTACAAATTTTTACACAAGACCTGCATAACGCCGACGTGAAATGATTCTTAAGCTTAAAAATAGATTGTCACCTGACCGTATACCTTTTTTTGCAGGAGCTATCACCCTGCCTGTCGAAACATCTGTGAAACCACCGAATTCTGTTCCAAGATTCCCTTCCGGCAGATCAACGCCGAGGAGTATTTGCAGGTTGCTTTTGATATCCCACTCCAGTCTGGGTTGAACAACATAGGATGAGTCATTTATATTATAAATAGTCGATAAGTAACAGTTAATCAGCGGATAAACTTCATACTGTAAACCGATAGCCATATAATACTTATCACGCAGAAAGAAATCACCACGCTCCAGCTTCTTAACAAGCTCCGCATCCCTTGCCACATCTTCAATAGAATCAACACCGAGGTTGTTATAATGCAGCTCAAAAAAAACCGTAAGTATTGTTATCCATTGTCAGCCATGAATAGTCGATATTCGCCACAGCCGAGAAATACCGCCTTGAATCACCGTCGGAAACTATAACATCGGTCCTCACAACAGCATCATGCACAGTCCCTGCCAAGCCTCCGCCTATAAAGGCTTTGCCGTAGTGTGTTCCGAATACGACCTCGGCGTCAGTTTCATCGTAACTGTTGCGGAGTTTTACGGAGACGGACGACTCGTCGGACTCCAGTTCTCTGCTATCGACATCACGCCTTGGGACAATAGCTAACTGCATATCGGAGACATAATCTGTATAAGCCTGTACGGTAATCATATCACTGCCGTTTTTATAATCACGGATAACGTCCGTCGGAGCAAACGGGTTCATAATATCTATAGGGTTAAAAGCCTTACCGCCGCCCCCCCATGTGAGAGCCTGCCTGCCTATGCGGATACTGTAATCGGCATCGGAATATTCCATATAGAGTCTGTCGAGTCTGTGATAAGCCTTCTCGCCGTTTTCGTCCACATATTCCTGAGTGAGTGAAAAGAACTGGGCAGAGTCTTTAGGAGGTTTCCTGTCTATAATATTGAAATTTGATGTCCGCCCCCCCTTCAGAGCATCAACAGCGGAGAGATACTCCCCCCCTTTAGAAAAACTATTCTCATAATGTATGTTCAGCTTGATGTCTTCTGCCACTTCGGATTTGACCATGATACGACCGACGACCTTCTCTTCCAGCATGGATGATTCGTCACCGACCAGCCCCCCCATAATACTGGACGCACCGTAAGAGTCTATTGTGGTCAATGATTTCAACAGCCCTTTGACCTCGGCATCGCTAGCGAAGGAAATTACGGGGGGGAGCAACAGTAATAATATAAACCTACTTAATCTGATCATTCTCAATCTTACCATCCCTCAGATAGATAACCCTGCCGGCATATTCCATTACCATACTATCATGAGTGGAGAAGATAAATGTTACGTTTTTTTCCTTATTAAGCCTGACCATAAGCTTAAGCAGATCCTCTCCCGTCTGCGAATCAAGATTGGCTGTGGGCTCGTCAGCAAGTATTATTGACGGTTCGCCGACTATAGCCCTTGCCACTGCCACTCTCTGCTGCTGACCGCCTGAAAGTTCCGCAGGTCGTCTGCTGCTCATCTCAGCCAGCCCTACTTCACCAAGTATATCCATAGCTTTTTGTCTGCTTTCACGCTTATTCACCCCCCCTCGAAGCCTGAGAATATACTCGACATTCTCCACAGCGGACAAAACAGGGATGAGATTGTAAGCCTGAAATATAAAACCGATATTATGCAGTCTGAACTCTGCCATTTTAGAGGCACTCATATTGCCGAAGTCGTTTCCGCCGACGTTTATAGTCCCCCCTCATCTGCGGAATCTATACCGCCAATTATATTGAGGAGCGTTGTCTTTCCACTCCCTGAAGGTCCTGCAAGAGCTGAAAACTCACCCTTTTCTATTGTCAGAGATACGCCGTCCAGAGCTTTCACAAGGACTTTACCCTGTTTATATATTTTTTTTAATATCAGTAATTTGAACTACAGACACATTTCACCTCAAACATTTCTCATTGTTTCAACGGGACTGAATCCGCAAGCCTTGTATGCAGGGTACAGTGCAACGACTATACCGAGTATAAGTATTGTCAGATCAGCCTTTATCAGATCGCCGAGAGTAAATACCGGATAGATTATTCTGCTCACCGCCATAATGTCCATACCGCTTCCGAATGCCGTCAGATCAAGCCCATTTACCGACAAGTACCAGATGAGCAGATAGGCGGCGATATTCCCTGCAGTCAGACCTATAAAAATCAGCAGCACTGTCTCGGTCAGAACCATTTTAAATATCCCTGAGGTCTTCATGCCGAGTGCCCGAAGCAGACCAAATTCACGCATTCGCTCGTAAACAGCCATCAAAACAGTATTCACTATACCAAACCCCCCCATAGCGATAAAAACGACTATGTACCATACGAATATAAACCCGTCGAACAGCTTCAGGTACGCACTGATGGCGGGAAGTACTTCACGCCAGCTCATAACTAAAATATCTTTCGGCAAAACAGTCTTTAAACTGTCAATAAACTCCCGATAGCTGTCGTTCTCTATATCCTTCACAGGCATATCAATGACTATCTCCGTCCCGTCACCCTCTATCCCAACCATCCTTTCAACAGTGTTATACGGCAGAAAAAGATAAATCTTTTCGAGCTGTTTCTGCTCAGCACGAAAAATCCCCCCCTTTATGCGAAATGACTTTGAAGCTATCTCTCCGTCTGCTCCCTGCATATTCAGAACTATCCGTTTCCCTATGCCTAACCCGATCTTATCAGCCAGAGCACGCCCTATCAAAACCGAGTTTTTATCATTATTCCCTGCCACCTCCCCCCCTTCTATTGGGGGGGTATTACCGATAAATGAGACACCCTCTTCTGCCTTTATGTCCGTACCGACAACTGTAACACCGTAAGAGTCTCTGGCAGTATTCACCACTCCGTCAAGGCGTATCCTTTTCACAGCTTTGGCACCTTTCGGCAGTCTCTCTTTTACGTGTGCCATTATCTCATCAACTCCACGCATACGGCTGTCTATGGAAGGGTCAGAGATATAGTCACTGCTTCTGACAACTACATGCCCAGTGAGATTATTTATGCTATTTTCCACCATGCTGAACACAAGCCCCCCCTGCATCAAAGCGGCTAAAAAGACCATCCCCCCCGTGACACCCACAAAGACTGCCGTAAGTATCACGAATGTTCTTCTGAAGTTCCGCCATATATTACGCCACGCCATTATCATAATCACACCGCCCTGACAGCATCGGCAGGCTTCAGTTTTGTTATGCGTAACGCAGGATAAAGAGCTGCAAAGAATGTCACGACAGCAATAACTGAAGGTCCTAACAGCACTGACAAGAGTGACAGTTTTGGATAAAGCGAACCTGAAAGCCCGTACTCTTTCATAAGTTCCATCCCCCCCTGCATAGATATCCCTGTTTTCGCATAATAAAGCGTAAAGCCTATCCCCCCCACGGCAATCCCAAGCCCAAGCCCGGCAAAGGTTATAAACATAGATTCAGTCAGCATCACCTTTATCAGCCTGACAGGAGTAGTCCCCCCCAAAGACAGAAGAACACCAAACTCTTTTGTACGCTCAAAAACCGCCATCAGAAATGTATTAAGAATACTGAAAGAGACCACGATGATAAGTATACCGTACATCACAAAACCGCTTACCAAATCCATCTCTATGCTCTGCTTTATTCCAGGCTGAAGCTCGTCCCAGCCGAGAACCTCCAGCCCGTCCATCCTGACGGATGCAAGCAGGTCAGCTTTTATACTTGGGATACTGTCTGATGTATCAGCCATAACAACGATACGGTGGGCTGCTCCATTCATATAAAAAAGACTGCCGAAATCATCATAATCCATCATCATTACGTTTCTGTCGTAGTCTTCAAAGCCTGTTTCGAAAATAGCCACAACGGTCAAAATCGCCGCTGATACCGAACCGTCACGCCCCCCCTGCCCCCCCAGTAGAGTCACTTCGCTACCTATCTTAAGACGTAATCTCTCTGCAAGCAGGCTTCCGACTATTGTATTATTCCTTCCGCAACATCCGACATAACCTCCCTCAATAAGCCTGTCATGTATCCCTGATACATCCCTTTCTGCCGAGCATCAATACCCATCAGCATAACACCTCTGGTTCGCCCCCCCTCACCCTGTGCCAAAACAAAAGCTTCACCACGTTTGGTCACAGCTTTAACATGCTCGTTCTCACGCAGAACCTTTAAGATAGGGTCTGTATCCTCCACCACCATCCTGATCTTATTTTTATCGTGATAATCCTTTGCGAGTACCTGCAGATGCCCCCCCGAAGAGAGCTTTACGGAAGCGTTTATCATGTCTTCGTAAGTCCCAAGCTGAAAAGAAAACATAAAAACAAGTATACCGCCGGCAAACGCTATAGCCAGCATAGTCAGCATAGACCTGCGGGGGGGGTTTCGCCACACATTCCGCCATGCAAGAATTATGTCCCCCCCCATCTCAGCCTCCGATTCTTTTCATATGGGTTGTAGTGAATATTCTATCCGGAAGCGGAGTATTGAATTCAAGCTCGAGATACTTCAGGTTCGTATATCTATCATCCTCTTCAAGATTTTTCATCACCCAGAACATAGGGAACAGCCTTCCTCCTGCCTCTTTGATATCTGATGTGGACAGCTCTTTGACTGCGACCATATCCTGATCGAAAAACTTTTGTGAAAGGAGGATATAGTCAGCCCTGACCTTCATCTCAACTTTCCCCCCCCACACGACAGCCGCACCCTCTTTCGGGATGCTCTCTATGGTAAATATGTCTCCGTCACTGCTGAGGATTTTATGATTATAGTCGTCTATCATGCTTTCTGTTTTTGACAGATCATTATTTGAAAAGTCCGATCCCATCCACGACTGCCCCCCCATCATAGAGGGTGGCAGCTTGATCACCCTGTTAATTGCAGGGTTATATGTCCACATCTGACGACCTTTCTTCAAAGTACCGTTCCCTGCATCTTTCTTCGGTTTTTCAATATAAAAAAAACGCCGTCTGAACGCCCTTTTGACCAAGCCTTGATCGTCATAGACCGCTCGAAATCAGGGCGGTGGATAGTCATTTCTATGACAGAAACGGATGTATCCCCCCCACGCATATGGTTATAGGTTTTTTTTCTACGATATCCGCCGCACTCTCGCGAATGCCGAATAAGGGAGCACCATCAAAACCAAAGTCATAATCCTTAATAATGTTTTCATAGTTAATTATAACACCAATATTATTTCTTTTGCTTAGTCATAAAATTGACTGGTCAGCCAGCCAGTTTTATTATAAAATAGAGATATGTATAAAAAGAGTCAATGATTAATCTATTGGTTTTTGGTATATCATAGCTGAAAAGGGGGGGCGTAAAAATGGGTAAACGTGAACAAAAATCTATTGAAACCACTAACAAAATTCTACTTTCTGCCAAATATACCCTAGCATCAAAAGGATACTCAAAAACGACCATAGCGGCAGTAGCAGAAAAAGCTGGGGGGGTCAGCAGAGGTCTGCTACACTATCATTTTAAGAACAAAGAGGAGATGCTAGCCAGAGTGCTGAGCAGCAATATCAATGAAATCTCTACTTCATTGGAAGCCACAGCCTCTGACATTGACACCGTTGAGGAATTTATAGAAATTTTTATATCTTCTATAAAAGATCTAATGACTGAGGATTCCGCCTGTTCACCGTCTTCCTGGAAGGGCTTGCGGCATCAAGGGATAGTCAGCTCATACGTGATGAGCTGCACAGAGAATACGAGTCCTTTCATTCTTCGATGAAGAGCTGTCTGTCTCACTTCATTCACACTGATCCCCCCCACTCCGAAGACAAAGACATAGACTCACTAGTCACCGTTATCCTCGGAATTATAGACGGAATAGGAGTCCAGTTCAGCGTAATGCCTGATCTGGCAAAAGATGAAAAAAACTGGGCTGCCATTAAAAAAAAGCATACTGATCCTTATTGATTCACACAAATAAAATGTCATTTTCTAAGAATATGTTCATTATTCCTTGATAATCAGCCAATACGCAGATAAAATTTGATATTATTCGTTTCAATCTTTTGTCTATTGCTGTTAGCTTTTGAATTATAAATATGGAGTTCTGACATGAAAAGACTGCTCATAGTATTAACTGCCCTTTTGGTAACTGTCTCTGCATACGCCGTAGAAAACCCGTGGGACACAAAGCTCCCCCCCTTTAAAAATGCAACTATAAAATACAAACTTTCAGGCACAATGAAAGGCACTAAAATGCTCTACGTTAAGAATTATGGAAGGACTACTGCCGAATACTCGGACACAACCGTAAAGGTGATGGGTATGACTCAGCAGACAAAAGAGATAGTCATCACGACACCTGACTGGGAATACACTATAGACCTTATAGAAAAATCAGGGACAAAACAGGTCAACCCTAAAAAGCACCTGTCAGCCGAGTTCAATAAGCTGTCGAAGAGTGACAAAAAAAAGATAATCAAAAATGCCGAAAAACAAGGTATCTCAATGATAGCAGGGCTTGAGGGGGGGACTTTGGAAAAGAATGCAGCTAAGATTCTCGGTTACAGCTGTGATAAGGTGGTCGCCATGGGGGGGACAACAGCATATACCATCTCAGGCACTGATATCCCGCTCAGAATACAAGGGGGGGCAACTATGGGGGGGATAACGATAAATGAAGAGGCAACTAACATTTCAAAATCTGAGCCGTCCGCTTCAACCTTTAAGATCCCTTCTAATATTCAAATCGAACATAATAAGCAGGCTGATATGATGATGCAGGCTCACGCCAAGGATGTTATCCAGAACCTGTTACAAGGGAAAAAGTCAACACAAATGCAAGCCCCCCCTGCTCAAGGCGGAGGTCAGCCTCAAATGACACCCGAACAACAGGAACAGATGAAAAAGATGATGCAAATGTTTGGTAATCAATAATATAGTAATTCGGCTAAGCATTACTGCATTATTAATGTATAATTTGACTATACATTATTAAGGGGGGGTACTGCTGTGAAAAGAATAATTAATTGTCTTTTATTCGTGTCATTGTTTTTGACAGGATGCATGGGAGACATCTCAACCGACGCTGGGGGGGATGAAATAGTAACGACTATTCATCCGAACGAAAGCTTAACTGCCAAGTCAGGCAGTGCAAACGGAAGCATAGTAAAAACATACGAAAACACCATCGGAGCGGTTCTTGGTAACGGATATAACTCCGTAAAAGATTCTGCAACCCAACTTGTATGCATAAACTATGACGCACCCTCTACCTTCGACGGAGGACACATAAGCTCCGTTGGAAGATTTACAACCTACTACGACTATAAGAAATCCGAGTCCACAGCAGATATATCATCCAGTATGAACGTCTCTGTGGGAGCAACCGTGGATTACGGTATGTTCAGCGGATCTGCCAGTGGTGATGTACTCAGTTCCACTGAAAAGAGCAGTCACGATGTTTACGTCTACGCATACATAGATGTCACAGGTCCGGCCGGGACAATAACAAATGTCCGCCTAAAAGACGAATTCAAACCGCAATATGATGAAAACGGAGATCCGCTATCAACTAACTATACTCCGTCACAAATATATGATATATGCGGCGACTATTACGCAGGAACTATAACTACAGGCGGAAGACTCCACGCCGTACTGCAGTTCAGCTCATCTTCGGAATCAGAGAAACAACAGATCAAAACTGAGGTAACCGCTGCTCTGGAGAATATGGGCTCTATAACCTCCAGCTCTACGAGTGCCCTCAGCAGCGTCGCAACTAAATACAATGCCACAGTCACTTCATTCGCTACAGGGTGCAAAGCATACATAGTAGGCAATGATATGGAATCATTTCAATCCGCGGTTGACGGTTTCCCTCAGATGGTTACTGACTGCGTGAATGATAAGAATACTGAAGCCGTATCCGACAATCTTTCAAAAACAAGCCTGAGCAACATAATGAGCATGGCGGCTAAAGTCACATACTTCAGCATGAATTCACTCGTCGAGGCGGCATACGGTTCTTCATCTGTAGTCACAGACCTGTTGAAATCCAAGCAGAATATCGCCACACTTATAAATATGTACACAGCCTATAAAGCATTAGATACCGACATTCAGGCGATACTGGACAGTTCATACCTTTATGACTGGACAGACCCTGCAAAGCTCTCTCAAGCAGAACTGAATGACATACAGGATCAGATCAACCTTTTCAACAGCGGTGATCTGGATACACTTCAAACAGCAATGAACATATGTGCAGGAGCGACATTCAGTTGTGAAGTGCCTGCATCGGGTTTACAGGATATATCAGATATCAGATCCAAACTCCCTTCAAACTCAGGCACATATCCTCATGATTGTCTGGAATTGTCTGAAATATCAGGACTTGATATCGATGAGTCGTACGCAACAATATATCTCAACGGAGATTCAGCTAAGCCGATTTCCGTATGGTGTGCAAACGACAATAAAGGCATTATGTCCACTTATATCGACCTGAACCACAACACGCTGACTACGACACATGATTCGGAAAGCATTACGAGCCCGTTCTATGCACAAGGTTCTAACTCATCAGGTTTCATTAACTATTGGCACTGGAAGAAGCACCATTCGCTTTATTGGTCCGACCTGATGACTGTCTTCAGAAAGATCAAAATACATAACATGGACAAACACTATGCTTATGTTGATATATGCGACACAAAATATGCCACATCTGCTACATACCCTATATCATCGGCGACATACCCTGTGGGGGGGAACTGGTTTGGATGTTCAAATAATGATATTAGCAAATCTCCGTACGGCGGAGGGATCGGCAGTATTGACGGCAGAAGTAAGAAGTCAAACGGCATGACCTTCACAAAGCTGGTGGACTTAACGGGAACACCGTTTATTATCAGTGACGACATGATATGGAGGCTTTCAGGATCAAGTATAGGAGGAAGCTGGTCACTCAGTGACGACAACAAATCCGTCACGGTGCAGGTTCAAGGGAACAACGGCTATTTTCAGCCAAGGATAGGCGGCACAACCGGACCTATAGGGATAAAACTCAGATACCAATAAACATTAATTCATTATCAGCTATACAAATCCCCCCCCAAGGTTAAAACTAAGGGGGGGGATTTTATATTTTAACTGTTTGCCGTCCACATCTCTTTTTGCTAATATACCGAACGCAAAGGGGGGGGATGATGAACCTTGTATCCATAGATAAACTCTCAAAAACCATGGGCGACAAAACACTATTCGAAGATATCTCCTTCGGGCTGGACTCAGGGCAAAAGACGGCTCTGATAGGCGTGAACGGCTGTGGGAAATCCACCCTCCTTAAGATTATCGCAGGTAAAGAGAAAGCTGATAAGGGGGGGAATATTGCACTGAATAAAGAGTGCAGAATAAACTATCTCTCCCAGCTCCCCCCCGAATACAACCCCCCCGACGACACCATATTAGACCATATTATGAGAGGTGACTCTGATCTTGTCAGGTTGATCAGACGATATGAGCAGCTTTGTGCATCACCGCTGGACAACGAAAAGTATCAGGCAGAGCTTGATGCCACTATGGAGGAGATGAACAAACTCGATGCATGGCAATACGAATATGAGGTAAAATCCATCCTCGGTGAACTGGGGGGGATAAATGACGTTACCCTCAAGCTCGAAACCCTTTCGGGAGGCATGCTGAAAAAAGTAACCCTCGCTCAGGCACTCATAGACGAAGGGAATCTGCTGATCTTTGACGAGCCGACCAACCACCTCGACATAGACACAGTCGACTGGCTGCAGAACTATCTCAGCAAAACAACAAAATCCATACTGATGGTCACCCACGACAGATACTTCCTTGATTCCATATGTACAAACATTGTAGAGATTGATAGAGGGAACATATATACCTTCGACGGCAACTACTCATACTACCTCGAAAAAAAGTCTGAAATGGAAAACAGCCTCATGCGTGAAGAGGATCGCATAAAAAATATCCTTCGCAATGAACTGAAATGGCTCAAAAGGGGGGGTGCTAAAGCCAGAACAACCAAACAAAAAGCGAGAAAAGACCGTATCGAACAGATGCAGAACCGACCAAAACTTGCAAAAGAGCAGGAGCTTGAGCTGGAGATCACTGGCCAGCGTCTCGGCAAACAGATATTAGAGGTGGATTCCGTATCAAAATCGTATGATGGCAAACAAGTTCTGAAGCCATTCAGCTACACTTTCAAGCATAAAGAAAAACTAGGGATCATAGGCCTAACGGAGCGGGAAAGAGTACGTTCATAAGACTTATAACATCCGAAGAGGAAACAGATACGGGCGAGGTTCGTGCAGGGGGGGTGAACACATCATTTGCAGTTTTTGACCAGCACAGCAAGAATCTCGATCCCGAAAAGAGACTTATAGATGTTGTGCGTGACGAAAAAGAGGTCATACACCTGCCAAACGGCAAAACCATAAGTGCAGGTCAGATGCTCGAAAAATTCTTATTCCCATCGATTATGCACCATACTCCTGTCAGAAAACTATCCGGCGGCGAGAAACGCAGGCTTCACCTTGTCCTTATACTCATGCAGAACCCAAATTTTCTCATATTAGACGAGCCAACCAACGATCTGGATATCAAAACTCTCTCCGTTCTAGAGGACTTCCTTGTGGATTTCCCGGGTTGTCTGCTGGTCGTATCCCACGACAGATGCTTTATGAACAGAGTATCGGACAACCTGCTGATTTTTGACGGTAACGGCAACATAGAAACTTTTTTTTCGGTGACTATGACGACTATCTCATCGAACGGAAAGAGAAGAGTGTCAAAATAAAAAAGAGGCTGAACCGAAAAAAACAGCCGAAACACCGAAACCGAAAAACAAGCTGACATACATGGAAAAACAAGAGCTGCAAACCATCGAACCCGACATAGAAGCCATGGAGAGTGAAAAAGCGGAACTGGAAGCCATTCTCAATAAAGGCGGCTCGAATTATACGGAACTTGCCGAAACTCAGGAAAAGATAGACAGCCTCGAAATGAGCATACTAGAGAAGATGGAGCGTTGGGAATATTTATTGAGCAAAGAGGCTTGACATTACCGACCGTCGGCACTATCTTCGTATGGTTGTTCTCAGTCATTCTGAGACGGTATACTGGCGTAACATTTTCAGTTAGTTAGATAATTATTTTATTTGCACATAAACGATTGCCCTGCCCTGAAGCCCTGTTTCATCAGTATTTCTTCTGTCAGTATGACCAAATTTTTCTGCAATCTGAGGTTTAATAAATGAATTCATTGATTATTTTATCAGCCCTGTTCTCTGCGGCACTTGTCGTGGCATCGATACTATCCAGTAAAATTATTACCCTGTTCGGTTTTTTTTGTACCTGCAGGAATTATCGCATATTCGATCACTTTTATCATAACCGACACAACCAGCGAACTATACGGTAAAAAAAAGCTGCCGACACGGTTGTGCTGTCAGGCTTTATATCCTTAGTTGTGACATTCCTTATGATGCAGGTGTCGATTCTGCTCCCCCCCAATGCACCCTTCTGGACAAACCAAGAGGCCTTTGTTTCTGTCATAGGGAGCACTTCAAGGATAATCATAGCCTCACTTGTCGCCTATCTTATAAGCCAGTTTCATGATGTATGGCTTTTTCACCATATTAAGAAGAAGACAGGCGGCAGACACCTCTGGCTCAGGAATAATGCTTCCACCGCCATTTCCCAGTTCATAGACTCATTTATCTTTATCACCATAGCATTTTACGGTGTGATGCCTATCTGGCAGCTTATTTTTGGTCAATGGATAATCAAAATGACCATCGCAATAATCGACACTCCTATTGTATATCTTCTGGTAAACACACTCAGGAAGAAAACAAATAATCTGCAGACCACATAGGAAATTAACTATGCACTATATGAAGAGATTAAAAAAATTCTGGATCGCTGCTGCATTAGTTACTCTGATTTTGTCTGCTCACCCCCCCTCAGCCATTGCAGAAGAGGATGACGGCAAAAGCGGAACATTCAGTATAGTCATGGAAAATGATATCTTTCACAGCGACAGGTACTATACTAATGGAGTAAGGGCTTCCTACCTTGCAAAGCCCGGCAAGCGATCAGAGTGGGCACGTAGAGCCGCAAGGCTCTTCCCTCTTTTCCCTGAGCAGGCAACTGTGCAGGCGAACTACGCCATCGGTCAGAATATGTATACTCCGAAGGATATCACTGAATCCAACCCTTCACAGTCGGATCGTCCATATGCAGGCTGGCTGTACGGCTCAATTGGGCTTATCGCAGAAACAGGCAACTGGCTTGATCAATTAGAGCTTACCGTAGGGATTGTCGGACCTGCATCTCTTGCAGAGGAGACTCAGAAATTTGTTCATAGAAATATAGGCTCAAAAAAACCTATGGGATGGGATCACCAGCTTAAAAACGAAATCGGGGGGGTAAATCTTGGTTACCAAAGAAGCTGGAGAGGTCTGATACCTATGAAGATTTTAGGTTTCGACTTCGACCTGACCCCCCCACATGCCGGCGGAGCTATCGGAAACATATACACTTACGCCAATGCAGGAGCAACCGTACGCTATGGAAAACAACTGGTACTAGATTATGGACCGCCGCGTATACAGCCCAGCATGCCGGGATCTGAATTCTTTGTACCACAGGAAAATCTACGCTGGTATGTCTTTGCAGGTATAGACGGACGAGCAATCGCACGTAACATATTCATAGACGGCAATACTTTTGAGAACAGTCGCAGTGCCGATAAAGAACAATTCGTCGGAGACCTGCAATACGGAATAGTATTAACCAAAGGGAAACTCAGAGTAAGCTATACGCACGTTATACGCTCCCGAGAGTTCTGGCATCAGAGCAATCAGGATCAGAACTTCGGTGCTGTCAGCGTTTCAATGCAGTTTTAATTTTCTAAATAGGATCAAACTATGGATATCTTTCTGCAGATATGGGGGGGAGGAAGCTTTTACCTGCTCAACAAAATCTTTTTTTGCAACAGCAGAAGGTAAAAAAAACGGAAATCAAAAGACGCTTAAAGATACTCGGATGGTCTGTCTTTCTCCTAGGCGTCCCACCGTGGGTTATCATTCTCATATCAAAACATAACTATATCATCGCAGCCGTTGAGTCCGGAGGTATACCTTCAATGATACTCGGACTATATACAGTCTATTATCCAGATAAACCTCTCAATAAAGAATTAGATAGATTCGCTTCTATATCAATGTACATATTCATAGTAATCGGTGTTAGTTATAGCCTATTCGAATATGGTGGGCTTACTGCATTCTCACAGCTCTTAGAGATGGGGGGGACGATCATTGGTTTTTTGGCTGGTAGCTACCTGCTTGCTAAAAACAAGCCTTATGGCTGGCTATTCTTTATGTTGATGAATATTTGTGTAGCTGCTTTGATGTTTATTCAGGGGGGGAAACAATTCCTCGGCTTCCAACAAATAACTTCACTGTGCTTTGTAATATACGGATATTTAACAGCAATCAGAGCCTCACAAAAGACAACAGCTTAGTCACACTTTCTATTTCGTGGACATAGCAATCAGGACAGGCTATTTTCGGGCTTTTTCGTTCCTGTTATAATAAATATCTTCCAAGTGTTCATCACGCCTGAATCTCCCAGCGTGATATTCTGCATCGACCCTGCTTATACCTATGTCATTCAGCATCCTGCTATCCATAGATAAAAGGTCTTCCTTCTCTCTACGTCTCAGAAAGTAGTTTTTGATTAAGGCTTTGATATTCATACATACAGTCATACAATAACGACTGATGTTTATTCTTGAATAAAATTGACATCTGATTAATAAATGGAATGCATCTTTTTATACTGCCCCCCCGGTGTCATGCCGTATTTTAGCTTGAATTGCCTTGTGAGGTGGCTCTGATCTGCAAACCCCCCCGTGTCTAAGGTTGTGTCTATAATGCTCTTCCCCCCCTGCTTGATCATCCTTTTGCTTTCTCTAGTCTGAGCTGCACGAGATATGCATGAGGTGACAGCCCCCCCACATCCTTTTTAAAAAAAATCTGATGAGGTGAAACGGAGTGCAGTTAACTTCATGTGCCAAATCATTAAGGCTGATATCATCTGCATAGTATGAATTTAGAATATCAATTATTTTCCTGATACGCCTCTGCTCGCCTGTCAGGCTTTTCTCACTCATCTTTTTAGTTCCGAAATTGAAAAGAAGTTTGGCGAATGTTTCAATGAAGACTGTCTGAGTCTCCAGCGTGGATGCCGAGTATCTAACAACATCATGCAGTCTCAGAAGGCTATGCACTACGGATTCGCTCTTATACTCTGCCGTGGTAAAAGTTACTTCGGCGGTTTTTTCATCTATCTGCTGAGACAATTCCTGCAATTGGTCATGGTCGAGATAGAAGTTAATCAGATACCTGGATGACACGTCCATTACGCTGTTTGAGTGAACATCTCCGGGGGGGGCAATAATGCTGAGTTCACCGGGATAAATATAGTGTGAGCTTCCGTTATAATTATATTTTTCCGCACTTATAGTATTAAGCCAGATGCAGTAAGCATCGTTAAAATGCGGAGAAAAACTACAAGTAATATCATTGCAGGTAAAGAGCTCTAAACCACCGACATTACGAGGGATATAAAACTCTAACTTGCTGCTATCTATAACTGACATACACTATTATAACAAACTCTTCTATCTATGTGTTGACCATTTTATATATCAGACATATATTCTCTTATAGAATTATTGTAGCTTTCTAATAAAGTTGGAAACTGAAAACGGCGTAAGTCATTGATAATTTCTTCAGGCAGGCACGATTTTTTCAAAGTTGGAAACTGAGATTTCGGTTTCCGGTCACTTTTTCACATCAATATTTTTCTAATAAGTTGGAAACTGGAACATTTATAAACACTAAATTGTGCTTTCGTAAAAATGTACTATACAATAAGAGCTACGCATCTCTTTCATATCAGCTAGCATTCAATATTTTTGAATAATAATCAACTAGTAAATCATTTTTATGTTTCTTGAAAATTGGCCATTCAGAAGCATAAAACCAAATGGAATAGTCAATCTCTATACTTTTTTCAATATGCTCTTTTGCTATATTTACTTCACCAACCAAAAGATAAACTGCAGCTTTTTCAATATCATTTTTATATTCATCTATCTTACTTAACAACTTTTCCTTATCGACTTTTTTCCCTAAAAAGTATTTTGCACATTCATAGTTATATAATAAGTGAGGTAAGGTAATCTTTGATATATCAACAGATTTTTCTATGTGCTCTAATGATTCTTCCCAAAAACCATTTTGTAAGTAAAAATAAGATATAGTAATCGGATCATTTGGATCCTCAATAATATATTTTTCTATTAATTCCTTGGCATGCTCGTGATTATTTTCTAGCATTGCTAAATCTATCTTGAACTTTGTTGACTGAAGAAAATCATGTTGGTTCATTAACTCTTTGTATTTACCCATATCTTCTGTAAGAAAGTACAATCCTAATAGATTTTCAAGATTATTAGAACTAAAATTATCTCTACATAAATATTGCTCATATTCATTAATAGCTTTTCCAATGTCAGTTTTTGTTCCAATCCAGTACTTTGTTTTCAAATTATAAAAACGCGAATTTATAGGATACTTCTTTTCGCAATGTTCAAAAATCATATTAAGGTCTTTCGAATATCCTAGCTTAATTAAAGTATCAATGTATTCTAAGTAAGCATGGTATTGGTTTTCATATGTTAATTTCCCTATAACATCATTAAAGTATTCTTTTATTTCATTTTCAGGACTCTTTTTTCGAGAAAATAAATATAAATTCATAATGACGACATCGCTATATAAAGGATATTTTGCAGTAATCAGCCGTGCCTCTTCTTCAATTTCTTCTGTGTATCCACACTTATCAAGGGTTACATAAAGTTTTCTAAAAAGAGTAAAGTTGTTAACAGTATCATTTAATTTAATACTCTTTTTGTATAAACAGATTACATCAGAAAAAGAATAATCACTATGAGCACATGTTTTCTGAAGTTCCAATAAAATTATATCAGCTTTGATTCTATATAAATTATAATTATATGGATCAACCTCTATAGCTTTCTCGATGTACTCTAACTTAAGTTTGAAATCAGTAATTAAATTTGTCACAAAATAGTAACCATTCACATCGTTTGGATCAAGATTTATGAATTCTTCATAACATTCTATTGCTTCACTTTTTCTGTTCATTTCAATAAGCGCTTGTGCCTTAATACGCAAAAGTTTTTTTTTGAAGAAAAATGAATTTTGCTTATGACTTTGTAGAGAATTTATTTCATCAACTAGCTCTTTATAATTTTTACTTTCTTTTATCTCATTCAAAACAAATATATGAAAACTCTCTTTACGGCTTAAATTACAATTTTGACTTATTTTATGACTACTGAATGAATTCTGCTCTTGCTCTTCATAAACGTCTATTAAACCTTGACGGCTAGAGAAATGCTTTGTGTTCTTCATTAGGTTAACGTGCTTGGTAATAAATGGCGATTTTATTATTTTTAGGTGAGGGTTATTGATGATATTATCAATTAATGCTGTTTTCTCATAAACAAAGTTGTTCTTAATTGGAAGTTCACTTGGTAAAAGAGAATCGTGTAATTCCGCCATAAGCTCATCAAAGCCATCAACCTCAACAAAATAAACTCTATCCTGCCAAAGTAACTTTTTAACTTCATCATTTATTTTTTCACCTTTTCTAAAGCACCAATAAAGCCCTTGTTTTAAATAATCATCGTTTTTTTAATAAATTTGTTAGTACCTCTAATATTGACCTATCGTTTCCACTGTATCCTACAATAATCATTCCGTAGTCTTTACTGAACTCAACTAACTTATTTTTCATGTTAATCTCAAGAGATTCTGTTTCCCTGACAGTGCTTTTAAGATCATCAAATAAATAGTCTCCATGGAGCTTTATTATCTTCGGTCTAGAAGAAGTAATAGTAATGCTATTAATTGACGAATCATGGGCACACACTATGGGCCTTAACGTTGAAAAAGTATAAAAAGCTTCGTTTAATAGATCATCGAAATTTGTTGTAAAAATAGTATTAAAGAAATTATTACCAACTAAATTTATTAAATATGAATAACCAAGAAATGGTTTCTTGTTGCCCACTTCATTTTCAATAAATATTCTTCTCTGGCGTGGTAAATCATATTTGCGTTCAAACAATGAAGAATACTCATGTTTTGGATTGTACCAGTTTGAATGTTCATTACAGAAATACTCTTTTGCTTTTTCTTCAGTATAAATTTCATCCGGTTTATATTGACTATAAATATCTTCTCTCCAAGAGGATACTAAATCACCTGCACTACGAATACCAGACGTTATAGATGCTCCGGCTCCTATCAATAAACTGTAATTTGCAACTTTATCACTCCGTGTTTTAAGATATGTTATAATATCTTTGACTGTTCTTTTCTTGTTTTTAAGTTCATTTGTTACCATAAAAACCTCAACTTAGCTGATTCAAGCAAGGTAAACATCTACTAAATCCACCTCGTTTATGAATAAATATACCATATGCGTATAAAATCAGACCTCTATTTCTTATTGATATATTTTAAAAGCCGTTTGTTTATTTCCATAAGAACATTATTAAGATTAATACCTAAGCCATAAATATTTGGTTTCAATTCTAACATATCCAGCAAACACATATCATTATCAAACAAACCTCTATCTCTTAATTTAGTTTTAGTGTTTAATTCTATATTTTCTATAATAATTTTTAAGTCATCTTGTTTAATACCATCAATTATTATGTCCAGAACTCTTCCGAGCTGTGAATCGTCAGTAACTTTTTCTAAATTAATAAAAAAACCTTCGCATGACGCCTTCAGATTAAGTGGAATTTTAGTGATTATGAGTATCGGAACTCCACTATGAAAAAAAACGAGAAGCTTTGCCATTCTCACGTTTTAGTAAACTTTTTAAAGGCTTTGCAAATGGTGTATAGCAAAAGATACAACCATTCATACTTATTTCTGCAACCTCACATATAAACTCTTCTACGTATCTATTGGTTGGAGCTATTATTACACCTTCAGGTCCAATTGCTTCAGCAATTTTTGAAAAATTACCCGCTATGAAACTGTTTATGTTATCGAAATTAGTATTCTCAAAATACCCATCTCTTCCTGGTATAAAATAAATAAAAAAAGCATGTTTATCGTTAGGAGACACTGCCTGAATTGATGATACGTGATAACCCATAAGTTACTCCTTAATACCTAAATACATGGTAACTATTTGATTTATAAAATACGAGGCTCCAAATATATCCGCTCTGGTTTATCAAAATCATCTCTTATGTCGGCATATTTAGGATCGTACTCGATTTCTTTATCCTTATAATAGTAAGCCTTATCTCTCCCATAGCATTCTGTCGGAATAGGTAAACACTTCCCTAATGAACGTCGGCGAGCATCATATACTATAAGCTTACCTTTCTGACATTTTACAACCGTATCTGTTTCTTTATTCATTTCCAAATAATTAGCAAGCTGCTCAGCCCCCCCTTCATTAGCCCTTGCTTCTCTATATGTAGTATAATCTTTTGTAGTGTCTTCCTGTACAGAATCACCTAACCATTTGATTTCTATCAAAGAGAGAGCTTTAGAATTTGACCATGCTATCTTAATATCTACAGGATGTGTTTCATCAACATTTTGCTCTGGTTCAACATCACAAGACCGAAGTTTTGTTTTAAGAAATTGAGTCAATGATTTTCTCATAATATGTTCAGGTTTATTACGTAAGATCATTCTCTCTTTATCATGCCATATGCCTTTTAAAATATCGCAAGTTGAAGACTTCGCAAAAGAGTGCTTATATTCCTTTAGTGCAGAATCAAACTCTTTAAATGTAGAATCAACATACATGCTTTTACTGATTTCAGCAGAGTTTTCTATCAAAAACTTCTGATCTCCTTTTTGAAAATACTCGCTATCGCTTGGGTCAAAAACATAACAAAAAGTAGATTCAAACCATTCAGGCAACTCATTAAAAGAATTAGCTAATACGCATTTATGACCATCACAAATTACAATTATATCTACTGTGTGATCTTGCCACTCTCCACAACAAAAAAAATAAAATCAAAATTATTGTGTATTTCGAGATTTAACTTTTCTAAACCTTCTTCAAAATAAAAACAGTATAATTTCGCTTTTATAATATCTGGAGTAACTTGAAAATAAATATGTTTAACTATCTTAACTATTTCCAAATAAATATTTTCATTGAAATCAGGAATACCTCGTTTAATATCCGCTAAGACTAATTTTTTTTATAGGCAGCCTCAAGCTTACTTCTAGTTACAATCATCAGAACTCCCTTCAAGCTGATACTGTAACCAAAGCAATGCCGGCATTAATAAGCTACTTTTTTTTGTCACTCAAGAAGCACTTTAATTCGCTATATGTTTGATATAAATCTTCAATGACGCTCTCAGAAAAAAGCATAGTAGTTCTCTTTAAAGAGCGGTTATGTGAAAGTTCTGGAAAACTCATAACAGCAGTTCTCATCTCAGCAATATTGATATCAGCTAAGCATGAAGAGGCCGTTCTAGTATACTTCGTTCTGGTTTGAAATAATGAAAGAGGTGAAAGCTTATGAAATAATTTATAAGTTTCTTCTACAACAAAGTAATAGCCGTCTTTTACTTGCACCTTCCCTTGCTTTTCTAATATCGCAAGTGACTCTGAGAGATCATGACTATAAGGACAATTAAGAGACGTTATAGAATACTCATAACCCCCCCACTCAGAGTACTTTTTGCCATCATACATCGCTAGCAAGCATGATAAATATGAAAGTATCTGAATTTCACTTTCACTAAGATCAAGCCCAAACTCAGAAACAGATAGCAATATACTAATTACATCAAAAGAGGCTTGGTGCTTAATCATTATCACTCACACCTTCCAATTCTTTCTCAATATTTGCAAGAGCATTTTCAAATAAATCTTTGCCTTCCTCCTGCACATCTGAAAGTTGACACCAATCAGTCATATGAACCATAGACATTAAGTCATTAGAGCATTTTCTCGCTAGTTCTCTTAGGAATTCAGAACTATTTACATTTGCCGTCATAATAATATTATGACCATTTGCAATATGCCTATAAAACATTTCTCCTGCTTTTTTCTCATAAGTAATATCGAGCGAGCCTTCAGGAGTATCAATAAACATTGTTGTTCTATTCCCCCCCTGAGATGAAAAAGAATTTAAAGACATCCTAAGTGCTATATCCAAGAAAAATCTTTGACTTTCAGACAATTGGCTAAACTCATTTCTTTCACTACCATTGATTGAGAGATTTATTGATACTCCCATGTTTGTTATGCCTTTATGGAAATTCATTTTCACATCAAGGTCTACACCAATAAAAGCTTTAGCAAGCATCTGATAAGACTCAACAAAGCTTGTTTCAGCTTTCTGATAAACGTTTTCAATTTTCTTTTGCAGTAAAGAGTTTTCTTCTTTTAAGCGATCTCTTTTTACTTTATGAGATTCAGCTCTTGCTTTGAGATTATTATATTCATCAATTTTTCGCTTAATAATATCATTATCATTTTTATGTTTAATGTGTATTAGCAGCTCGTTATTATCACTCGTTAGTAAATCAAATTCTTTTTGTTTGACACCCAGCTCATCCACGAAAGATTTGTTTATACTTCTTTGTTGCTGAATTTCAGCAAGAGTAGTTTTTAGTCTATCTTTTGTTTTTAATAACTTGTCATCAATTTCTTGTAATTTAGTATATATTTCATCTTCATCAGATTTTTCTAATTTTGCGTCACATAATGGACAGGTTAGTTCTGCAATCTTTCTATTAATATGATCAATAGATTCTTCTGAAGTACTTTTGCATAAATAACAACTTCTATTAGCAAGAGACCTTGTGATGATTGAATTATTTTGGACTGAAATTAAACTTTTAGATGTTTCGCCTAAGCTCTCTCGAAACAGTTCATCGTATTGGAGCTCATATTGTGATACTATAGCAGCTAGCTCAGATAAGTTAGCATTGTGCCCATCTAAACTTACATTCCCTTTTTCAAGTTCTCCAGAAATCTGTTCGATTTCATCAAGTAAAGCCTGATATTGCTCTTCAAACTTGGCAACTGCTTCAGCGGAAAAAGAGATAAAGCCTTTGCTTAATTCATCAATTTCTTTTTTTTCAGTGCTGATGCCTGCCAGTTGTAATTTCGTACCAGAGAGTCTTCTTTTTCTATATCTCTAGTTAGTTGACTAGATCTCTTCGCCTCTTCGGGGGGGTCTGAACCAAAACATAAAAATACAATCTGATTCAATACCGCTCTATCCCAAAAAAGCAGCTTTCTTGACTCATCAAATACAAGTAAAAAGTAATGTAGGAAAACATATTGCTCGAAAGTTGCCACTCCAATGTCGGATGCAACTTTGTTTTTATAGGATAACTCATTTTCTTCAGCATTAGAGCTATTAGCATTATAGAGAACTTCACCATTCTCATCAATCACTGTAAATTCAAAGACATTATTTGAAAGATCAAAACCTCTTTTCAAATGATAAGTATTTCTATTACTACTAAAGACTATTTCTACGTTCGCATTTGAAATGTGATCAGCTTTTACCCTGCCTATAAAATATTTATTTGTATAGGGAACACACTTTTTATAGAATTCATCTGGTGACTTATAAGGTGCTTCCGGATCAGCAACAATGCCTGTCAAAGCAAAATTAATAATAGATAAGAACGTTGACTTACCAAGTCCATTTGCACCAGCTAAACAAAACACACCATCATTAATGTTTGCTTCAATTCTCTGCTGCAAACTATACAAAGTAAAATCTTCAATTGTTACTTTTTTTTATAACTGGAAAATTTAAAGCCATATCTAACACTCCACCTTAATGTATAATAGTCTCACATATTGAAGATTTTTTCAACACAGTTAAATCAGTCTATAAAACATCGTAATTAACTGAAAATCAACATTTTTTATTGATTTATACCCTTTTCAAAGGTATAATTTAATGTTAAATTTATACATAATAAAAGGTATCAATATGGAATCTATTGCATTCAACAATTGGACTAAAAATAGAGTAATTGCTAATATTGGAACAAATCATGGTTCAAAACCTTTACCTTTTCAAACATGGAAAAGATTCAAAGAAGCTTTTGTTCCTGAAATTGTACAAAGAGCAATTAGTGAAAGTATAATACCTGTTAATAATTGCCTTGACCCTTTTGGAGGATCTGGCACAACAGCACTGGCATGTCAGTTTTTAGGAGTTAATTCTACAACAATAGAAATCAACCCATTTCTTGCTGACCTTATAGAATCAAAATTACACACTTATAGCCTAAAAACACTTGAAAGAGATATCAAATCAGTTATCAGTTCAGCTGCTAAAGATAGTATTAATGTAAATGAGTTACCAACACTACCCCCCCAGACCTTTATTCAACCGGGGGGGAAAAAAGATAAATGGCTTTTTAATGCAGATATCGCTATACGAATTTATACTTATTTAAAATATATCAATAATCTTTATAGTCCACACCACAGAAGATTCCTCAAAGTAATCCTAGGCGGAATTTTAGTTGATTTCAGCAATGTATTTGTAAACGGAAAAGGCCGAAAATACAGACAAAACTGGAAAACAAGAGATATAAGCTGCCTTGATTTTGACATTAGATTTGAGTCTGCAATAATGGATGCTTTCAATGATTTAAAAGCATTTCAAGATATAAAACACCAGCAATATAATCTTATCAGAGGCGATTCCCGAAAAAAAACTTAGATCCATTGACAATTCTGACCTAATTATCTTTTCTCCTCCATATCCTAATTCTTTTGATTACACAGATGTATACAACATTGAGTTATGGATTTTAGGATATTTAACTAATGCTCAATCAAATATAAACTTAAGAAAGAACACTTTAACTTCGCATATACAAGTTTCCAGAAAATACACTACAAAGCCAAATATTTCACACACTTTAAATAATACATTATTAAGCCTATATGAAATCAGAGACGAATTATGGGGGGGAAAACATTTGCCGGAGATGGTTGGTGCTTACTTCACCGAAATGCACTCTATTCTTACTGAATCATTTAGAATACTTAATGATAAAGGGACATTATGGATGGTTGTTGGTGACAGCATGTACAACGATGTTTACATAAATTCAGCGACTATTTTCTCTGAGATCGCTCATGGTTTAGGCTTTAAGATTGAAACGATCGATCCTTTTAGATCTATGAGATCATCTTCTCAACAAGGCGGTAGGAAAGAACTCGCAGAAAGTTTAATTATACTCTCAAAATAGAATTATAGCTTGTTTATTAGTCTTTTTGCCCACCTCAAAGGAGTATCAGACTGCATATGTTTTGAAATGAGATATTTTCCTGAAAAGTGGTTATTCAGAAATTCAAAATCCCAGTGACCTCCGTTACTGATCATGCTTGATAGCAGTTCACGAAAGTATGCCTTAAGGTGTGCTCCTGAAATGTTTTTTTAATATGAGGGTGGAAATCGAATGATCATCGGGACGAGCTACTTCTATTATGAATGCTTTTTGCAGAACAACTAAAGCGTACGATCGCCTGATATTATCATCCAGCATCACAAACTTTTTATCACCGAATAAGCTTCCTATATGGACATCAATAATATCAACTTTCAGCCTGAGATATTCAATCGCTTTGAGAAAATCTTCCAGACCACAAATGTTCTTTCCGTAAGTCTGGTATATGAATGCATTGTCAATATTAGCAGCTTTAACATCGCCATCAGAAACAGACAAGCCAGTGCTTAATCTGTTATCATCAGTCGTCCTGTCTTCGTCTCTCCTGACTTGTGTTTTGTACCGTTTACTAGCATTACTCTTCTTCCTTTCACCACGCACTTTCCTGTTGAAGCCGAAAGCTGTTTTTGCAGACTCGTAAGACATAGTAAATTTATTGGTCTCATCTTTTGCATAGTCATCATCGGTTACTTCGTGACCTTCTTTCTCTTTTTCAGGCACGGTAACAGTTCGATCTTTTAAGTCGTCTTCATCCTCATCTTCAGAGGTATCGCTAGGGTGTGAAAAGAATACATTATCAAATGGCTTAGGAATGTTATTAATCTTATTTATTTTGTATACCAGATAGCTGTTCCCATCCCATATCCCACTACAATTTAAGGTAATATCCTGAAGTTCTGGTGGCGTAAAAAGTTGGCTACTATTCGTCCGGTAGGATTCGTAAACACTGCTCCAAAAATTCATCAACTCTGGCTCTAATAAAAACGATCCCATTAATGATGCTGTATGCAGGTTTAAAAGGTTGCGAGGAAATCTGTCTGTAAAAGCCAGTTCAATATCATCATTTACAATATTTTCTATCTTAAAAAGGCTATCTATACCGGAAGGCATTAAAAGGTAATAAAGGGCAGTGTTATTAAAGCCAAAGAAGTTTCTGATAAACTCCATCTGAGGGATGTAATAAGTATTGCCATTAAGAGAATATCTGCAAACAAGCTCTTTTGCTAAATTTGGATTCTTCCTTAACCTGCGAAGCTCAAATGGTACTTCATCAAAAGGAACAAATTCGATATCAGCCATATTCCGCAGAGTAAAATTTACACTGCCGCTTCCGCTGACTTCGGTAAACTGCCCCCCCTGCTTATATTTTGCTCCGATATACATCCATGGCAGCCGTCCGAGAGCAACATCATAATACCATACGAAGCCGTTAGTATTTGCATAAACACGGACTTTAGGGCGTTTGTTTCCAAACTTCTTAATGAACCCACCGACCCAATAAATAGTCGTATCTTGTAAATCATTGAAACTCTTGATATCAGAATTCATCAACACGCCCCCCCCGGGCAATTTGTTCTAATAAGTGACTTATGTAATCATCAACTCTTTGTGCCTGTATTTCACAATTGCCGCCTTCCGGTAAATGAAATCTTCACTCACCTGAGTAGCAGAGCAACCTTGAACCACTTGTGCAATTTTCCGGTACTGAAACTGCAAAGAAGTCTCTGTTACAGAGTCCAGATACTTCTTTGTATTCGGTAATTTTTCAAGGTTTCTTAACACTTTGTAAGATTCACCCGTAAGATTGCAAACTCTATGATTCGTAATACGGGTAAACGGATCACGCTTATTCAGAAGATTTGACACAATTTTCTGCGCTTGATGGAGCAATTCAGAATCCTTTTTTTGCCAGTCCACTCTCTTTGGAATCGACTTTGGTTTGCGTTTCTCCGGCATATGCTGTTCAAACCATTCTCTGTCGTGAGCATATATCCACTGGTAAGCAGCACCATTCATATTACGAAGCCCCCCCTGACGGCTCTTTTCAGGATACTTGTGCAATAAAGTAATGATTTCCCTATAGTGATGGCTAAAATCGTCTCTAGCGTCATTTTTTCGTTTATCGGGTTGCAGAAGAATATCCGGGATGAAATTACAAAACTGTTCAATGGACTCGGCTAAGAATATAATCACAAGAATATGCCTTATCGGATGAAAGAGTCGCTGATGTTTCCGGAAAATAGCAAGCAGCCAGTTGCAGTAACTATCATTGACTTCGCAACCTAACTTTCTAAGGAATGCCTCTCCATAACACTTCCTGAAAGCTTCCTTCAGCTTACTGATTTTAACACCACTGCGACCATGAAGCAGGCCGTGACACTTTAGTAAGTTAAGATATTTATTCCTGAGAATGCTAAAAGGATAATCGTACTTTCCTGAAATTATGTAATCAAAGGCTTCAGCTATTTTTATACTGTGAGCCATTTCAGCCTTGCTCAAGGGGGGGTCTGTGATTCTCAATCTGCTCATATTTTCAGGCTTTGGACAAACAACTTTCTTATAGTTCCTGATATCAATATCAGAATCTATCAGAAGAGTCCCATGATAGGGACAAACATTAATACATGAATTTTGATGAACTCTAAGAATATAAAACTCTCCATATTTTGACATAAACTCAGAATTACAATCTGGACAGAACTTGAAATACTTCAGCATAGGCACATACGAGGCGCATAGTCCAAGTGACGAGTGCAGACCTAAACCCTTATTTTCTAGCATTCTTTCATAAATTCTTCCGGCAAGCTCTGACGGCACAAAGTGCTCGTAAAGATTATACAGAGTGTGCTTTCTGATGATCTCTTCTGCCGGATAAATAAAATGGGAGCGTTTAAGTGTTTCTGATAAATGACCTATGTTACACGGAAGATCATACACAACTTTGGAGGTAGCTTTTCCAAATAACTCTTCAACAGAAAAAGTGATATTAGAATGGTTCATTCGACTGTGGTATCGGGCTACCACACTGTAAAGGAGCTCACCTGGATATGGATCAGGGAAACATGTTACCTTTCTATCCCCCCCATATCAAAATCCTCCATCGGATCGGCTGTTTCACCAGCCTCATCCAAAAGCTGCCAGACAGGTTTCCCACTTTCTTGTTCTTTTGCAAAGTACTTTACAAGTGGAGCTTCAACCTGATCTGCCTTGTTTCTTTTATAACTATTCGTCAGCTTTTCATATGATTTGAGGATTATTGTTACAAGTTCCCTTTTCTTTATTTCCGGATTCTTTTTTATTAAGTCTTCAACGTGTGCTTTTGCATAATTCTCAGACACATCCAGCATAACTAACTGCTCAATAGATTCCTGAGCTAGATTTTGTTTAGATATCTTTGATTTAGACGGCTTGTGATCTGGTTTTTGTTCGCTAAAATCAGCCGTAAAATCACTCATTGTTTCAAGAGTTATATCACTGAATTTCGACAGAGTAGCCTTGTCCTTCAGTTTCAAAGCATCCAGCACTTCAGCAAGGCCAGCTAGCTCAGTTTTAGCTAATAACTTAATAGTCTTGCTATTGAACGTCTCCAGCCCATCTCTGACACCACGCTCCTGAGCAGCCTTATACAACGTCAGAACAACATCGATAATCCCCCCCTGACTCTCTTCGTAGAAAACATTAACTAGCTCCTGAGTAAGTTCAGGCTGATTTTTCAACCAGTTATAATCCCATAATTCAATTAGAAATTCTTTCCAGAAACCATCATTGTCCAGACGACCCCCCCACTTAATTTCATTACCCCCCCATCTCCGCATATGACGAAAATCGCCTTTAAATATGCCCTTTGCTTTCGGAGTACCAATAAGCATCACAGGAATCTTAGATGTATTATTCAACGTCACAAAGAAGTTAAGCATTGTCTCTTCATTAACAGATTTCGCAATGGTAAGGTTTTGAATTTCATCTATTACTAAAAGACCTAAATGGTGACGTGTGGCAACTTCTGCAACTTTTGTAGTCATACGATCCAGTGTATACTTCTGATACATTCTGGCGTAATCAGTGCCCATGTCTTCTATGTCATCTATTGCTTTAAAGAACGATAAACAAAGTTGCTTCAGGCTTCCTCCGGGAGGGCAATCAACCTTAAGCCACACAATCTGATATAGATTATGCGGACGAGTATGAACTATCACCTGATCAAATAATGACAAAACCCTTTCCGTAGAGGTACTCTTACCCACACCTGAAGGTCCGATAAATGCAGCATTCTTAATGCCTCTGAATTTGCTATGATTAATTTTCTCAGCTTCTTTTAGTGTTCTGGCAGGTTTTCTGGAAACGTAGCATCCCTAATCATCCCTGTAACTTTCTCTGCAAAATCTGCGTGCATTTTGAAAGGGTGAAAGACATCATAAATCTTATTAACTGCTAACAATCTCTCTTCATCTGAAAGATCAATTTCATCTTCGTCTATTTCAGGGTAATAGGTCATCTCTTCCAGAAGTTCGATCCTTGATTTAATATCAGGCAAAGCTTCGATAAGAATATTATCCTGATAGATAGCTAACTTTTGCTTTTTATATTCAGCTATTTTTGCTTTACCCATCTTTTCTGCCTTTCTTCTTCTTGCTTATAGCCCTTATGGCATCCAGTATAGGGTCGTTCTCGGTTGTCGTATCACTTTCCACAACCTCTTGGTCAACAGTCACTTCAGGAGTTTCTTTCTGAAGGTGCTTTATGGCAGCCTTTTCTATTTCTCTATTTTCTTTTACATTAGTAACATTCACCTTCGCAGATGAGCTATTAATTCCTGAAAGATAATCAGCATCCCTGACGATCTCCTGCATCTCTTTCTCTGAATTTACAAACGCCTGAAATTCTTTATTTTCGTAAGCCTTTTTCCTCTTTTTCTCAGCTTTATCAATATACAAAAGTTCTTCGTATGAGTACTTCAGAATGTCAGAATTAATAGTGGGCAAGACAGGTAGATATTCACCCTTATAATAGATATATGCCTCTCTGAGATTCCTTTTATTGAACATAAGCTGAACCTTCATTTTGCTTTTATTATGCTTTGCCCTTATAAACCAGTCCTCTTTGATGGCTATATCACAGGTGTAATGAACGTGCCTGTGCAGTCTTATTCCGTTCTGCGTCACACTCGCCATTTTACTAGGCAATAGAGCCGCCCTTACAACCATTTCCGGAGCAGTCTTCAGAAACTGAGGTCGATACTGAGCTCCCCCCCATTTCCAGAGTTCTAAAGGGGGGGTCTTGTTAATACCAGCTTTTTCTATCTCGATATCAGGAGGGTAGTTCTGAAGGTATTTATTATGCTCTTCCTTGATCCATGCAAATACTATGCGAGAGAATTCGCTAATGGTGAGTCTGGCTTCTTTGCGGTAATCCGGTGCGCCTCTCTCCTGAAAGTCAGGCATGATCATCCCTTTTACAACAGCTTTAATTCTGTCGTGGAGAGATCTGAATTTCCGCTCCACGATCCCTTTCATATCCCCCCCTCTGTAAGATCCGGTGTTCTCTATCGCTATTCCTAGCTTCATAATCGCATTTTCAACTGTAAGACCACGAAGCTCCGCATTATCACCCAGCAAATTAGAAGGCAGTGACCTGACAGGCCAGTCATCTTTGCTCATTGAATAATCATATCTCGAGCAGTATTCCTCTTTATCCTCTATGCAGTTAAGGATTGTCATCCTAGCTCCTTCCATAGAAGGAGATTCTAATCCGATATACACACCTGCAATCATTCTGCTGAAAACATCAATGCACAAATACACCGTAGGCCTGCTAATTGAGTCTGCCCTATCAAACTCTGAAACAATATGTACATCCGCTATTGTGGCATCGATCTGATACCTTTTGCCCGGAGCATTTGACTCCAGCGTAGAGTTGCTCAGATTTGGAGATATGTCTTTTCTGTACTTCTTATCACCGACGATAACCCGCTCTCGTTCAGACTTTTTGAATGCATCACGATATCTTTTAGTGAACTGGCCATAGGAAGGAATCTCACTTTCAGGTGATCCTGCAAAGTAATCCATTTTCATTTTCTTCCATGAATATTTAAGAGTTCTTTTACCTTTAGCCCGGTTGTGCTCTTTAAATACAATTTCTAATATTTTGTTTAATTCGTTAGAGTCTTTTTTCTTAGCTTGCCCACACTTTTTATAATCAGGAAGCAGAGCGTCTTTCACTTTCCCTCTTTGCCAGTATCGCTTTATCATCGTGTAAACATTTTTCCTGTTAGTTCCTGACTGCTCTGATATCCCTCGTATCAGTGTACCACGGACTGTGCTTTGGTATACTTCGGGCTCATATTCGATTATATCTGATATAAGCTTCCACGACTTATCTCTGATCTCTTTATGCTTTTCTGACAGAGATTTTTCTTCGGCATATACAGCATAAATGTCTTCTATTTCTTCCGATGCATTATATAGTTCTGAAATATCTACTTTCTCAGGAACTTTCAGTGATTCAAGATCAAAGATATATGCATATGAATCGTCCACCCATAATACTCTGACTATCCTGTCATCTTCCAGCTTGAGCACCTGATTAACAACGATCATTTCTCAACCTCAACAAAGAGAATATCCGAACATTTCATAAACGCACTGAATGGCTTAAACATATCGACTTTTAGCTGTTTATAAGCAACCAGATTAGAAAAGATATTAATTGATGTTCCAGCCTCAAAATTGAAATTCTCATCAAATTTGTCGCAAACCGCAGCTAACTCAGATGGGTTATTTCTTATAGAGCTCATAAACATATTAATGCAGTCATCAGGAATAGAATTCTTGCAGATAAATTCACGGCATTCATTAAAAGTACTGATATTATCAGCAACAACCCTATCAATAAGCTTTTCATGAACAATCTTACAGTCAACACCTTTAGATTCCCAGTAAGCTTTTTCTATACCGAGTTTCTCAAGATTACGTTTATTCGACAACGCATCAGTATTTTTATAAGTCCTTGCAACAACACTTCCATCTCTCAGAGTAATAACAAAATCAGTTGTCATGGTGACTTTTTCTTCTTTGTTAGCAGGATGTCTCACACCCATACTCTTTGCAATTTCAATAGTCTCTTCTATATCAAGAGGAAATTGTTCTCTGATATCAACAACATCTTCAGCCCACAAAAGGTACAGAAAATATCTCTCTTCACCATCAGACAGGAACTCGTGATGCCTGCCTGTCTTCCAGCAAGGAGGTCTGTTCGACCTTGCATTTGGTCTGGAGACTTTCCTTACATTCAGATGTGGAACATATTCGGCCAGTTCACCTTGACCAAATGACGTGTCAGAACTATATTTGTCTGGAGTGTTTTTAATGCTCATAAATAGAATATAACATAAAAAAAGAAAAAGATCGGAGTGTAGTGGTAAACTTTATAGACCGGAGGCGAACTTTAGCAACCGGAGGTAAACTTTGCAAATCAGTGGCAAACTTTACTAGATCACTACAATTATATACAATGACAGGAGTTCATAATGGCGAGTAAAACGGGAGAGACATACATTTGCAAGGTATGCCAAGCGATGGTAAAGGTAACTAACGGCGGAAGCGGAGCTTTAATGTGCTGTATGGTAAGGATGACTAAGCAGTAGATTAATCCTCCCTATACTCCAGAATATCCCCCCCCGGCTGGCAGTTTAAATGCTTGCAAATAGCCTCCAGAGTAGAGATACGAATAGCCTTAGCCTTTCCTGTTTTTAATATAGAAAGGTTCTGTTCCGTTATACCTATGAGCTTTGCCAGTTCATTTGACTTCATTTTCCTTTCAGCCAAAACGACATCTAAGTTTATGATAATAGCCATATGAACCTCATATTGTTAATTTATTTTCTTCTGCAATAGCCTGCCCTTCTTCGACAACCCATGCGATAACCAAAATCACGGTGGCTACAAGTATATTAAACGCATCATCGGAGGTAAAGCTAACTGTTATAACTCTGCTCCCCCCCGGAGGATTCCCAAGAGAGAAGATAACACTTTTAACCGACTCATATACCACAGACAATATAACCATAAACAAAAAGCCCTTTGCTACCCTTCTGAACAACACGGTATGTTCCGACGAAAAGATAACTCCAAGTTTATAGTATCCAAAAAGTTTTCTCATGTTCATAAGAGCATAAACCAATGCCGAGATAGGCAGCAAGCTAACGGCAAAGCCAGCCACTCGTATTAATAAAGGAACTTCGTAAGAAACAACTGCTTGCGGAGCTTTATTAACTGTTATTAAGGTTTCAGGCAGGCTATTCAGGAATACCCAAAAGAATATATCGAAAGATATTACAGCAATTATCAAAACTGTTATTACTGCATACAAAATTTTGCTTACTTTTTTTAATCCTATCCAGATTTCTCATAACACACCTCATACTTTATATGACTAGAATATAAGGATACTATGAAATAAAGCAAGACAAAATTATCGCAAAACGATAATTTTTTATTAAAACACAACAAGAGACATCTATATTTAAACTAAAAAAAAGGGGGGGCTTTTTACAGCCCCCCCTTAATTATATCTAAGTGTTTGAAAATACTAGTAGTTAATTACAGACATTTCAAAGTGTTCCTGCTTATGTGCACACGCAGGGCACACAGAAGGAGCTTCGAGACCTTCATGAACATGTCCGCAAACGATACATTTCCAAGCAACAGTCGCCTCTTTCTTGAAAACGAGTCCGTTGTTGATATTATCGATAAGCTTAAGGTATCTTGCTTCGTGGTGAGCTTCGATATCTGCAATCTTTTTGAAGAGTGCTTCGACATGAGGAAAACCTTCCTCAGCAGCGATCTTAGCAAAGTTAGGGTAAAGGATCTCCCACTCTTCATGTTCGCCGTCAGCGGCATATTTAAGGTTATCGAGAGTGTTAGAGTATGCAACAGGGTAGTCCGCATTTACGTTTACCATGAGCGGCATCTCATCAACACCATCGCAGGCATACTGGAAAAATCTTTTTGCGTGCATTCTTTCGTTTATAGATGTCTCAAGGAATATATTCTCTATCTGACGATATCCCTCTTTCCTAGCTATACCGGCAGCATAGTCATATCTGTTTCTCGCCTGTGATTCACCTGCGAATGCTTTCATAAGGTTCTGTAGAGTCTCTGTTCCGACTAATGATTTAGACATTATTTCCTCCGTATTAGTAACTAAAAACATGATAACATATGATTGCCAAAATACAAGTATTTTTCATTAATTATTTAAAGATAATTTTTATCATGTATTTAACAATTTATTGATCATTTTGTTCATTTCAGTTTTAAATACCTCTACAGAGTTGCTGAAATCTCTTAGTCTCAGGTGCATATTCGGGTCGTTATTTTTCACTGCTTCAGAGATCAGGTCGCCGTATTTATGTGCCTCTATATGCGGTTTCTCAATAGCTTTATAGTCTGGGTCATTCTTGAAAATCCTCTGGTACTCGTCGCTGTAATACACTTTTCCAAACATGCAGTTTCTGTGGTCTGGGAGTTTCATGTCCGTATGCTTGTTGATAACGGCAAGCTGCATAACTTTCAGAACGTTTGCGTGTGCAACCTTGGCACGGATGAAAAGAGCCGCACTGTCGCCTTTTTTTTATAGTTTGACACAGCAGTGTCAATTGTATTGATGGACTGCATAAGTCCGCCTATAGACTCAGCCAATGTGTCTCCGAGTTCATCCAGCATTTCTGAATCCTGACGGAAACTTTCGATATTCTCTGCAATCTGACTGGACGCACCGACCTGTTGTCCGATAGACATGGATATATTTGATATGAGTGAATTAACCTCTTCTATTTCACTGGCCACAGCGTCAAAGCTTCCACTCACTTCTGCGTTCATATTAAGCTGAGCCACGACAGCTTCTGAGGTTTTGGACGACATCTCCGCCGCCTGCCTTATCTTGCCTGTGATCTCATTTACAACTCCGCCGATCTCCTGAGTAGCATCACGTGTTCTCTCTGCCAGCTTTCTGACTTCGTCAGCCACTACAGCAAACCCTCGCCCTGCCTCTCCTGCTCTGGCTGCCTCTATAGCAGCATTCAGAGCCAGCAGGTTTGTCTGGTCTGAAAGGTCATTAATAACCTGCACAACATCCCCCCCTATTCGCATGGCTTCCGCTTCGAGGTCTTTAATATCCCCCCCTGCGAGCATATTCATTGTTTCACCCACTACCTCTGATTTTGCAACAGTGGAGTGAATCTTATCTGCCCCCCCTTCGTTCGCAATGTTAACGACATTCCCTGCTTTACTGACTGACTCTTCAACCAGCTCGGATATTTCCGAAATAGTCATAGACAGCTCATGCCCTGCCGTTGAAACTTCGCTTGAAACGAGATTACTGTGCTCGGCTATCTTTTTAATCTCGGCTATCTGATTGATCAAAGGGATGGTCGCATCTGCAGCAGATGAAATCCCCCCCACATACGCATCACGCATATTTGAACTCATACGTTTAGCGAAGTCCTTTAATTTCTGGTCGATTTTAGAGTCATTTATAGCCTGCATATCACCCGATTCGAGTATGCAGTCTGTTTGATTATCAGCCCTTTGCCTTTTCCCTCAGGATAAAACAACCCTAATACGATAACGGCAACACTGACAACCATAGATATAATTACTGGTATAGTTCCGGCATTGGCCAGAAAAAGAATTATTGGTGATAAAATAAGAATCCCAAATTGAATATTTTGTTTCATATTTCTCAAAACTGAGTCCCCCCCCTCGTTGACATATATGTGACAATAAGATCACATGTTTGATATATCGCAAATAGGATGAGTTGTAAACGATTGTTTCACTATTTTTAATGATACGTGACAAAAAGTAAAAAGACCGCTTGCTCAGGGCGGTCTTTTTAAGGGGGGGGATTCTATGAAATTTACTATGCAAATATTTCTGAGGTCATCAGAAATTCGTTAATTGCTTATTTACCGTGATGCCAAACAAAGCCCCCCCAGTATCCTGCAAATCCAAATATACAAATTGCACCTAATGCTACAGCATACATATCTACACCTCGAAATATATTCTTAATTGTTATCTACTTATAAGAAACATACTCCTCTGCAAAAATAAAACAAGAGCTATTTTTGTTTGAATAATTCTCTTTTATATAGGCGTTACAGCACTTTGTTTTATTTTGTAGCCGATAACAGGTTATTGATTTTGTTCACTCATGCCCGACAGATAAACAGCTCTCGCATATTTATAACGTATTACGATTTACTCAATATTATCAAGCGGATAAAAAGACAAACACTACTAAGATAAATTTAATATCAGAAGTTTTAATACCAAACATAATTCAATACCTACCAATATTTAATTAAGTCAGGTTAACTATATATGCATAAAAAAAATAAAAAAAATGGGGGGGCAGCCTTATCAAAGCTCTACCCCCCCATTCTAAATAATTCGTTTTATTAGATACTTATATAGTTGTATAGTTTCAGAAACTCATTTTATAAAGCCTTTAACTAAGGTTTCATGCCTGAATCTATAATGATATAGACATCCATAGGAACTATCCCTGCCGCTCCGCCGACATCTTTGAGCTTATCCTCAGCAGTTGCTTCAATATCGTGTTTTTTTTCAGTCTTTCTAGTGCCGTATCTACTGATATACCTATCGACTCAGCGATTTTACTGATAGACTTTTTGCCCATGCCGCTCCCGGTAAGTGACTCATATTTACTCATATCGATGCCATTTTCAGTCTTCTTTTCTGTCTCTTCCGCCACAGGTGCTTTTGTCACTTTTGCAGTTTTCAGAATCTCAAATATGTGAGCAGGTTTGGTTTTGTTATTTCTGGCTATGGTTTTCAGATTCTCTTCCATAGTGAATTTTATGCCTGCTTCTTTAAGAGCAGCCTGCCCCCCCTTCTCTGGATCAAACTTCATCCTTGCCATGAATGCTGTCAGGTTTGTCAGCTCCGCATGGGAATATGGCGGATTGCCGAGTGTATATTCATAATCCTCACGTATATCTTCGATCATGGTTAAAAAGCTTGAAAATGGTGCTACCATCATCAATGAACCTGCAACGAATATTACAGAAAGCACTAAGCCGAATATTGTCTCTTTTGTAAAAAAAACACAAAGCTGCCAGACTTATTGCTCATATAGTTCATTATCGGCTTCCAATTCAGCCATATATGAAGGATCATACACACGATAAAGAGCAGACCTATTGTCATGTGTGTTTCATTATACATAGTTTTATTCAGACCAAAGATCCTCCAGTCAGCCCAATAAGCTATACGCCCCCCCGGAGGTGTGAAATACATAACTACACCCGAAAATGCCAAATAAAGGAAAGAAAACACTGATGTCATCGACACCGCTTTACGTAATACACTCTTAGTCATAAAATAATCTCCAGTTTTTCAGATTTATTCTTATAGAATATACCATTAATATTTAAAATTTCTTAACGCAATGATTGTGCCAAGATGTATATATCTATAACTTATTATTAATAAATACAAATATAAATTTAATATTCGTAACATTTTTGCACACTTGTGAAATATATGCACAATTCTGTTTGCATTGTAATGCTTTTGCGATATATTTTCTGTTATGAAAAACATTTTATTCGACCTCGACGGCACTATCTCCGACCCTCAGCTCGGGATTATAAACTGCATAGTCTATGCCCTTGAAAAGCTGGGTGCGAATGTCCCCCCCGAACGTGACTCAATGAAAAAGTATATAGGTCCGCCGCTGTGGGAAAGTTTCAAAGAGATGCTAGGCACGGAAAGCAAAGAAGAGGCTCACGAGGCTGTGCTAATTTATAGAGAACGTTTTTCAAAGATCGGCATGTTCGAAAATACCCCCCCGTATGACGGAATTTTCGAAACACTTAATAGCCTTAAAGATGCAAATTCTCAGCTTTTTATCTGCACCTCTAAGCCTGCGGTATATGCAAAACAGATCGCAGAGCATTTCAAATTCGACATATATTTTAACGAAATATACGGAAGCAACCTCAACGGAACTTTAGTGGACAAAACAGAGCTAATCGCTCACATACTCAAAACTGAAAATATTAACCCTGCGGAATCTTCGATGATAGGGGGGGACAGAATATATGACATATCGGGGGGGGCGATAAATAACAGGCTTTCGCCTTACGGAGTTTCCTATGGCTATGGTAACATTGACGAACATCGTGACGCTTTAAAAGTATTTGACAATCCTGCCTCTATTGCTGATTTTTTCCTTACAAAATAAACATCAATTTTCACACAAATTTAGTGTTAATCGTTTTGTTTCCTGCTAATATTTATTTAGTAAACATGGAGGAAAAAATGAAAAGACTATTTATCTTAATGTTAATAGGATTACTATCACTCCCTGCATATGCAGCGGAAAAAGGTGAAACATATCTTGGACCTGTGCTTGGCTATCACTTTTTCGATAACGATCACGATCTTGATGATAAAGTTGAGGGCGGTTTCAGGCTTGGACATTTTCTGACTGAAAGCATATCTATCGAAGGCGAGGTCGACTACACCAACACCGACCACGACACAAAAGGTGACACAAGTGCAACATCACTCTCGCTTGTCGGCGTGAAGTTCTTTGATCTTTCAAGCTATTATAAGCCATTCATATTCGGCGGACTCGGCGGACTGATCGCTGAGGACGACATGGGATCACTCGTTGCAGGTATCGGTGCAAGAATTATTGCAAACGAAAAGATCAGCGTTGATTTCAGAATAAAAGACATGCTTCACTCAAAAGGTGGACGAAATGATATCATCCCTTCAGTTGCACTTAACTTTCATTTTGGCAGCAAGTCTTATGCAGCTCCTGCTCCTGAAGCTGAAGCAGAGCCGGCTCAAGAGCCGGCACCTGAACCTAAAAAAAAGCGGAAGTGGTTAAAAAAAGATACTGACGGTGACGGTATATATGACGATGCAGACCAATGTCCGGACACACCGAAAGACTATCCTACAAATGCTGCCGGATGTACTCCTGACAACGACAGAGACGGCGTTTATGATTTTCAGGATAAATGTATGACAACACCTCTCGCAGACCTGTTAACGAAGACGGCTGTACCCCCCCTGATACAGACGGCGACGGAGTATACGACTTCGAAGACAGATGCCCTAATACTATGGAAGGTGTTACCGTTAACTCCGCAGGTTGCTTTAAATCTGCAACACTTAAGATCAACTTTAACAACAACAGTGCAGAGATAGATGAAGGATACCTTGATAACCTTCAGAAGTTTGCCGTATTCCTTAAGGTTAAAAGAGACCTCAAAGTAGAGATACAAGGACACACAGACAACAAAGGTTCATCTGAATACAACAGAGCACTCTCTCAGAAAAGAGCTGATGCTGTTGTTAAAATCCTCACGACAAAACATGGAATCAGTAAAAACAGGCTGACTGCAATGGGATATGGAGAGAACATGCCTCTAGTTCCTAACGACAATCCAGCAAACATGCTCAAAAACCGCAGAATCGAAACTGTAGTAAGATAAGTCGAAAATCTAAAAGGGGGGGGCACTACTCATGTGCCCCCCCTTTACTTTTACTCTATTCGAAAACAACAAAAAAAATGATATTCAAATTAATAATAAAGACAGCCGAAACAACCGTTGTACTGAGGATTAGGCAGAACTGATATCTGCGTTGAGGATAGTTCGGAAAGGTAATGTATAAGTGCGGAATTGCCTGAAACACCGCCTGCAGCGTAAATCTTCTTGTTACGATATTTTCTGATGAGCGGAAAAAGCCTTCTGCTGATGCTTTCGTTTACCCCCCCTGCCCCCCCGATACTCTCTATGGCGACCCCCCTTCGGCGATCTTCCCCCCCACAAGCTCGCTCTCTGAGAATATGGCACATGTTGAGCTTAGTTTCACGGGGGGTCGGTTTGCATATGCGTCAGTTCGTCTAAGGTTATGTCTAATATACGGCAGGCATTCTCTAAAAAGCGTCCTGTGCTGGCAGCACATTTATCATTCATGACGAAATCTTCTATATATCCGTCTTTGACATATATAACCTTGCTGTCCTGACCGCCTATGTCTACTAGGATAAATTCCTGTTCATTAACAGTCTCCAAAGCACCCTTATAATGAGCCTTTATCTCCGATACTACACGGGCATTGACGAAGGACATCATATTCCTGCCGTATCCTGTTGCAACGATATCCGTATGTTCATCAGCACCATAGGATGAAAGGTCAATGAGCACCTGTCCTGCATCCCTCTTCACCATATTCTTATAGAAATATACGTATCTTCCCTGTGGAATGTGATTTCGTCGTTCTGCTTTATTGCTATTTTGACAAATCTGCTGCCGAGGTCTATGCCTAGCTTCATTTCTGCTTCGCCTCCAGCATCTCAAGGAATGATTCGATACGAATCTTAGTCCTTGCGTCTATACCGCTTGGACCATCCCCCCCTTCAATAGCTAGTATGGGGGGGCAGTCTAAACGCTGCTTCATGATTATGTCCTGAATCTGCCTATAGCAGAATGATTGTACATAATGAATAATCCCGTCAAGTTTTCTGGTTTCCTGCTGAAATTTCACGTCGTCTATACGGGCGAAGACATCATATGGATAGGTATAGTCAACATATCTCTGTATGAAATCTTCCGCCTGTGATGGGATTGCAAACTGCCTCTGCACTTCATTGAATACAACAGAAGCACCCTTATCCTCTATAAAATCATATATATCACTGAATATAGTCGGTACACCTATAAAGCCCAGCCTGAGCTTATCCTTTATCGGATCTCTGCGTGCCGCCTCTTTCATAAAATCATCCAGCTCATGTTCGTATTTGATATGGTCGGTATTGAAGTCGGTTGAAGTCACCAGCCAAAGATGATTTTCAAACCCTGTGACATAGCCTTCCGTCGTCATTTCATCAAGCCTTCTAAGCTTTTGCCTGATGCCGTCAGTCTTTTCAGAGTATTTTATTCCTGCATCGAGAGTCGTACCTATGGACTCGGCAAAACGCTCCATCTCACGTTTAAGTGCGTCATACCGCCCCCCCTCTTTCTCAAATGGATAGCTGAAGGTATGCACCTTAATACCGCTGTTAATGAATAGCTCTGCCAGTGCGTGTGAATTGCTGCAATCACCCTGAGTAACGGCGACAACCTCATCCACAGAACCGCTCTTCACGGCTGAATATATGCCTTTTATCCATGCACAAAGGTTACGAGGCAAGCCTTCATCCTCTGCAAAATCAGCCATGGCAGACGGGTCTTTATCTGTTATAAAAACATTGTTCAGATCAACAGGAATCTTCCCTGCTGCAAAAATTATCTCCACCGGAACAGTGGTCGTGAAACCGACTCTTTTCATTTCAAGCTAAAATCTATATATTTACGAACTTCTTTGTGAAGTCCAACTCTATTTTTAAAAATAACTCTATTATCTTCGAAAAACCTGTCCATCTCATTGAAATCGACTAAATCAAGATAATCTCCGGTAACTTTATCCTTCACACGAATAACTTTTGTCATCTCATTCTCTTTGATTTTTTTTACACTTTACCTTTTTTTTATCTTTATAGATAAAGACTTCGCAAGTATCAGGAGCACAGGACAAATCAACTTCATACCAAGTCATGTCCTCATAAACAACCATCCAACGTTCACTCATCTATACACCTTCAGATTTCTATTTGTACAACAAAATAGCTAAAATAACATTAATTGCATCCTATTTTTTTTATTAAAACTATAGTCAAGCAATAGAATTCTCCTTCTACATATTTATTTTATAAGTTATAATTCAATAAATATAAAAAAAGAGTGGTACATGAAAAAAACTCCAATAGTTTTGGCGTCTGCATTCATAATGGTACTGGCAATAGTGCTCATCATATTTATTAAAGCCAAATTGCCCGAGAAGCATAAAATAGTTGTCCTGAACTACAGCCCTGCCGCAGATCACGCTTTGGATGGTTTCAGAAAAGGGATGGAAAGCCACGGTTACAAAGAAGGCAGAAATCTTGAAATCATCTATAATGGATACATAAGAGACAAGCAAATGCTGTCACAGGAAGCCGAAAAGCTTTTAAAACTCAACCCTGATTTAATCTATACAATGTCCACACCGGCCACGCTCATTATGAAAGAGCTGACAGCAGACTCTAAGATACCGATAGTATTCGGACCGGTGAGCTCTCCCGTCGAAGTCGGCATCCTTGATAATCTAAAATCCCCCCCCGGCGGCAACATAACCGGAGTCACTTTCGGACCACAGGAATCAAGACGGCTTGAGATGATGCTTAAGCTGAGACCCGATATTAAGAACGTACTTATTTCTTATAATCCGAATGACAAAAGCCCTGTTGCAGGGGGGGTCGATTCCATCTCTGAAACTGCAGAAAGACTCAACCTGAATCTAGTGAAATTAGAGATAACATCTGACGATGAGCTGAAAAAAACACTATACGAATTCGATCAAAGTTTCGATGCTATATATATCCCTACTGATTCCATGATGGTCTCATATACATCTTTGATCGCCGAGTTTGCTATCAGCAAAAAAAGTGCCGTTCACCTGCCCCCCCCAGCGTGAAGGGGGGGTCAAAAGCGGAGCACTCTTTTCATACGGATTTAGCCTAAACGATGTAGGGATACAGGCATCCAGACTGGCTCATATGGTTTTAAGCGGCACAAACCCTGGTGACATACCTGTGGAGCTGGCGGACTTTACTCTGTCACTTAACCTCAGTACCGCCGACAAGATAGGTATGACCATACCGTCTTACCTGCTTAAAAATTCGTTTATTGTCAGAGATTAGCAATGCTTACGACTCTCAAATCAAAAGTGATAACATCATTTATTGTACTGGTTATTCTCCCCCCCGTACTTGTCAGTGCGATTATTATTGTTGCCGAGCTGAAATATACACAGAAAAACCAAGTTGATTTGATACAAACCCAAATGACCACGAGAGTTGCTTCGGAATTCAGCAATTATATAAAGTTCCATGTGGCTCAAATCAGACAGATGATCGAGCTTCAGGATATGCCTTTCGGCGACAAGAAAGCTATGCAAGACAAGCTGCTTGCTCAGATTATGTTTAACAATAATTTTGACCAGATTATGCTGCTTGATAAAAACGGCGAACAGGTGGTGCAAGTTCACAGATATCACCTTGTGCCCGAGAACTCAAAAACCAGTTACGTTTCCAAGATTGAATACCTGTTTCCAAAGCTGAATAATTCGATCTTTTTCGGCGATATCACCTTCATTGAGGAGACAGGCGAACCTATATCAAATATCTCGTTCGATATCAGAAATCCGCAGACCAACAGCCTTATGGGCGTTTGATAATATCCCTGAGGTTAAAGCCGATATGGAACCTGCTTGCCGATATTCCCACTCAGCCCGGGCAAAGCGTTTATATACTGGACTCTGAAAACAGACTTGTGGCTCACCCTAACCCGTCACTTGTGCTGAAAAATACAACCCACGTACTCCCCCCCACTGAGAATATCGGTATGGGATTAAATGACGAAGAATCCTACATAACTTATAAAAAAATCAATTTCGGCAACCAGTTCTTCACCATCGTAACCGAGCAGAACATACGGGATGCGTTTCACCTCACCAACTACATAAGCACGGTAGTATATGTTGTTGCGGCTTGTGCAATACTGATGAGTATATTTCTGGTCACATTCAACATAAAGTATTTTGTAAACCCTATAAATCACTTAGCAAATGTCGCCAAAGAGATCGAAACAGGCAACCTTGAAAAGACCGCCACCGTCTTCACTAATGACGAGATAGGTGATCTGGCAAAGGCTTTTAACCGTATGACAAAAAAAGCTTAAAGATAACAATATTCAGCTCCAGCAGTTCAATATAGGTCTTCAAAAAAGGGTAAGCAGTGAAATAGAAAAGACCAGAAAGATCGAGCAGATGTTCTTTGAGCAGAAAAAATTCGCAGATATGGGGGGGCAGATGATAAACGCTATAGCACATCAGTGGAGACAACCGCTGAATAATATCGGATTGATCCAGCAGTATCTATGCGACGGATTTCTTAATTCCGACATAGACATCGAAGAGTATAAAGAGCACTCCGATGCCCTGCTCCAGATAGTTCAGAATATGTCGACCACCATAGACGACTTCAGGACATTCTTCACCACTGATAAGGTCAAAGAGAACTTCAATGTCATCCCTGAGATTAACGAATTCATGAGGCTGACTACTGCCCAGCTGGAGAATAACAATATACACTACTCAACAAGTTGCTTCTGCTGCGAAAATATGCATAACTTCGATGCGATCAAATCAACAGGCAAGTGCATGAATGAAGACTTGATCATTTCGGGGGGGTACAGAGGGGGGGAATTCAAGCAGGTTTTGCAGAATATAATAATGAATGCAAAAGACGCCCTTGTTGCAAACAAAATCTCAGATCCGCATATCCATATAACCGTGGACACGACAGACAGCAATATTGTGCTTAACTTTCATGATAATGCAGGCGGCATACCTGAAAATATAATTCAGAATATATTCGATCCTTATTTCACGACCAAAGAGGAAGGGAAAGGGACAGGTATCGGGCTGTACATATCCAAACTGATCATAGACGACCACTTCGGCGGCAGGCTCTCTGCATCAAACATGAATGACGGAGCGTTATTCACGATAACACTCCCTAAAAGAAAAAAAAGAACAGACTGCCGATAAAGCAGAAGCTTAAGAATTCTTCTCTTCGGCTTTCCTCTTCATTAACATCTCTCTGTGCTTCCACGCAAACTCAGATATATCCTGAAGCAAATCAAGGTTATATACCCCCCCTTCGAACTGCTCAGGGAGTTTATTCCCCCCCATTACCACATCAAAAAGATCATTATCGAAAATCTTCTCAAGCAGAATATTAAGCTCTATAAGCTCAGCCTCGCCGTAATGCTCAGGCAGATGATAGGTAACATACTCACGCAAAAACATTTCATTCTCAAGCATAGCTCTTCTGGCTGCCTGAAAAATCGCTTTCTTTTTCAACATCTCAATATTATCCATTATATATCTCCATTTAATCTTTTTCTTTAATGTCTCTCGGTTCGACAGTCACAGAGAAGAATTTATGATAAATCACAAAACCCGGCGGTGTATTCTTAGGCTTTTTTACATGCTTCTTCTGCGTGTAATCGACTGTCACTTTCAGGTCGGCTTTCGCCTTACTATAACCTGCGACAATGGCAGCACATTCACTGATCTCCTCGTCGGTGATCACTCCATTCTTACGGAATATCAGATGTGCCGAAGGGATCTTCTGTGCATGAAACCACCAGTCGGAAGGGTTTGCAAACTGAAAGACCAGCCTGTGATTACCCACGGAATTCCTTCCGATATAGGCGACACCTTCACCAATCTCTATCTTCTCAAACTGTTTCTCTTTCACCTGACGCTTCTGCTGTTTCGGAGCTTTTCTGCTCATCTCAGCCGAAAGTTCCCGAAGTTCGTCGTCGTTGGCGGAAATCTCTATAAAATATAACTGTTCCAAAGCAGAATCAACGATATTATCCACCTCTTCTATTCTTTTATCAAGCAGAGGTATGGATCTTTTCAGTTTATCCGATCTGCGATACAGTCTTTCTATTTCTTTATTAACGTCAAAAGGGTCGGGTATTTTATACTCAACACTGCTGATACCATCTTCGGTATACTGATCAAGGAGCACCAAGCCTTTAGCCCCCCCTTTGAGTTTATAAATGTTGCTCTTCAGCAGTTCAGCGAGTGCCGAGATGTTGCCGTGATCCTTTGCGATAATGAGTTCTTTCTCAAGTTTATCTTTTAATTTCAGGTATTTATCAGCCTGCTTTTCAAAAAAATCTGACCAGTTTATTTCTGATACTTACATCACGCATCGATTTTGGATTAATCTCCACCAATCCGCCTATTTTATCAAACTCAACTAGTTCACCACCGTCAAACGGTTTAAATGGGATAAGCTTCCCGTTTGAGTCGGTATAAAAATTCTCATCGTAAAGAGATTCGCTAATAAGTGCTGCCGTCTCATCGAATGAATAGTTATTGGCGAGATATTTCGCCGCATGCTTCACTGTCACGGGATAAAATCCCAACAGCTCTGAAAAGTCTTCGTCGGTATAGTTCTCAAGGGTTTGCCGTTTATTCGTCTTAGGCATCTGATAAGTCTGCCCGACACCCATAACCCTGTCGGCATCAGGATTGTTTTTACAGAATGTCCAGACCGTCATCCCCCCCTCTTCGTTGTTCAGCATAGCGTTCGCCATCTTCCCTATCAGCTCAAAGACCAGCCTGTGCTTCTCAAGCTTTCCGCTTGGTCTACGCTTTTCGATGTCGAAATAAACTATACGGTCGAACTTGCGGCCGCCGATATTCGAGATTGTGCCGCCGTTTAACCTGTCGAGAGCCTGATCGCTGACCCCCCCTTCGGAGTCAAATATCGTATGGACAGAAGGCTTCCCCCCCCTGTAACACGGATAAAAATCGATGCACGGTTTTTGGAATATACACCTATACAAAGCGAGTCTTCAGTGGCAGTCACTTTTGTAATGCTTGCCCCCCCTTCATATCTCTTTTTCAGTATATTCACTGCTTTTGTGATACTCAATCCGTCCAAAAGTTTCTCCAGCTTTATTAATCGAATGTTCACTATACTACAGAAAGATGGTGAAAATAAATCTAAGATTTAATACTATAGATTTATACACAAACAATGGAGATTCAAATGTACTCAGTGAAAGATATTCTCAAGATGGAAGTAACACTCGCCCTCGGCTGTACCGAGCCGGTTGCCATTGCTCTCGCCTCTGCCGCCGCCGCTTCGCTGATAGACGACAAAACCAAAATCGAAAGTATAAGACTCTCCACAGATGCGAACATGTATAAAAATGCCCTCGCTGTCTCCATACCGGGCACTGACGGAAAATGCGGAGTAAAGCTTGCAACAGCACTCGGGCTCGTCGCAGGCAATCATCAGAAAAGGCTGGAAGTTCTGGAAGGGCTCACCGAAGAAGCTCTGCATAAGGCAGAAGAACTTGCAGAAAGCGGCATTATAGACACTCAGATAAACAGGGATATCAAAGGGATATACATAAACGTAATGATCAAAGCAGGTGAAGACACTGCCGAAGCTGAGATACGGATGTTCCACAACAACATAGCATCCATGAAAAAGAATGGTGCAGAGGTAGCTCTTGACGCACTATGTGATGAGAATAATGACGCAAAGCAGGATATAGCAAAGATGGAGGCGTGGCTCACAACTCTTGAGTTGTCTGACCTTATGCTCATGATCAACGATCTGGATGATGAAGACTTCGATTTCATTAAGGAAGGGGGGGTAGACACTAATCTCAGGCTCGCAGAATATGGGATGAAAAATGGTGCAGGGCTCGGCATAGGCAGGGCACTTGAAAGGAATATACGCTCCAAACTGATCAAAAAAGATATGGGTGTGGCGGCAAGGATTCTCGCTTCATCCGCTTCTGACGCAAGGATGTCAGGCGTATCTCTCCCTGCCATGAGCTCTGCGGGCAGTGGAAACCACGGTCTCACGGCTATACTCCCCCCCATATGGGCAGTTAAAGACTTCATAGAGCTAGACACCCCCCCTCAGACCGTGCTTGAAGCGATTGCATTATCTCACCTTGTCACAGCTTATATCAAAGCACACACAGGCAGATTGTCGGCAATATGCGGATGCTCTGTTGCGGCGGGAGCAGGTGCTGCCGCAGGGATCACCTATATGCTAGGGGGGGGTACGGCAAATCATATAGCAGGTGCTATCATCAACCACACACACGATCTGGCAGGTGTCATATGCGACGGAGCTAAGGCAGGCTGCTCGCTTAAACTAGCCACTGCCGCAGGGACTGCTGTAACCGCATCGTTATTATCACTCCAAGGGGGGGTGGTTGTACAGGCGACGGACGGTCTATCCGCAAGCTCACCCGAGCAATCCATGAGAAACATAGGAACACTCGCCAGCGAGGGGGGGATGGTGGAGACAGACAGAACCATCCTCAACATTATGCTGGACAAGCAGTTCAATAAAAATTTCGAAATATAAACTATAAGCCGCATATTAAATATAGGGGGGGCTTGATTTTTCTGCTTAGTGGTATATTATTCTATTCGTGTTATTCACACATTTATATTCATAAAAATTTACAATACAGCTTTATCAAAGGAGATTAACAAATGGCACAGGAGACTATGCAATTTAAAACGGAAGTAAATAAGCTTCTGGAACTTATGATTCACTCGCTCTACTCTCACAAGGAGATTTTCCTCAGAGAACTGATATCAAACGGCTCTGATGCTATCGACAAACTCAGGTTCGAAGCGATCAAAAATGATGACCTCACCGAAGGTGACGCAAATTACAGAATCAAAATCACCCCCCCAAATAAAGAAGCCGGAACACTCACTATCTCTGATAACGGTATAGGGCTCACGAAAGAAGAATCCATAGAAGCTCTCGGAACTATCGCACACTCAGGCACAAAAGAATTCATAAAGCTGCTTGAAAGTCAGGAAGCAAAAGATAACCCCCCCGACCTTATCGGTCAGTTCGGTGTGGGTTTCTACTCCGCATTCATGGTGGCAGACAAAGTGACTGTACTTTCGAGAAAAGCAGGTGAAGATAAATCCATAGGCATCAAATGGGAATCCACTGCCGACGGTTCATTCACTGTGGAGCAGTGCGAAAAGAACACAAAAGGGACTGATGTAATACTCCACCTCAAAGAAGACGAAAAATCCTATCTGGACGAGTGGGAGATCAGAGATGTAGTTAAAAGATATTCCGACTACATCAGCTACCCTGTTGTTATGGACACAACAAAGAAAGTCGAAGATAAAGACGTTATCGAAGAAGAGACCCTCAACTCAATGAAAGCCATCTGGCTGAAAGACAAATCCGATGTCACGGAAGAGGAATACAACGAATTCTATAAGCACGTGACACACGATTTCGGTGACCCTCTCAAGACAATCCACTATAAAGCCGAAGGTACGACAGAATTCAGCGTACTTGTATACCTGCCTAAAAAAAGCACCTATGAATATCCTTTATCAGGACTATAAATCAGGACCTGCTCTATATGTACGCAGAGTTCAGATCATGGAAAACTGTGAAGACCTTGTCCCTGTATACCTGCGATTCGTAAAGGGTGTTGTGGATTCGTCTGACCTGCCGCTCAACGTCTCCCGTGAGATACTCCAGAATAATAAGATGGTGGAGATCATCCGCAAAAACATCACAAAGAAAGTTCTTGAAACCCTTAAAACGATGAAAGAAACCGAATATGACGAGTATGTAGGCTTCTTTGGTGAATTCGGACGTGTCCTCAAAGAAGGTATCCACTTCGACATGACCAGAAAGAACGATATAGCCGACCTGCTCCTCATGCAGTCAACAGCCACAGAATCCGGCAAGTTCACTACCCTTGCAGACTATGTGTCACGTATGAAAACTGAGCAGAATGAAATATACTACATCACAGGTAAAAACAGAGCGGAGCTTGAAAACTCCCCCCCTTACCTTGAGGCTCTGAAAGATAAAGAGCTCGAAGTCCTTTTCCTCACTGACGAAATAGACGACATCATCATCTCCAGCCTCATGCAGTATAACGAAAAGCCTTTCAAATCTATCCTCAAGGGTGACATTGACCTGCAAACAGAAGAAGAGAAGAAAGAGACAAAAGAAAACTTCGGTAAACTTACCGATAAACTCAAGGATATATTAAAAGGGAGTGTCAGCGAAGTTAGACTCTCAACCCGACTCAAAAACTCGCCATGTGTACTTGTTTCGGGTGACGGCGACATAGACTCAAACATGGAAGCCATGCTGAAAGCAATGGGACAGCCTGTGCCTGAGAGACAAAAGATACTTGAGCTAAACCCTAATCACGAACTGGTTAAAGCTATGAACGCAGAGTTCGAGAATAACGCAGACAGCCAAAAAGTCTCTGACATAGGCGAACTGTTGTTCAATCAGGCATTGATTCTGGAAGGAAACATGCCGACCGATCCTGCCAAGTTTACTAAGTTACTGACAAAAGTAATGACTGACAACATAAAATAAATCACTTTAAGGGGGGGGTGGGTAATACCATCCCCCCCCTCTTTCTATAAAGTTAGCCACCTTAACTGTCTTGTTATTATTCACATTTGCTTTCGTATCATTCAAAACCATATAGTTCTATACTTAAGATATACACACAAGGAGCTATACATGAGAAAAACAATTATCCACCTAACCATCCTCTTATCAATTATCATTATGTCGGGCTGTACAACCGCCTATAAAGTCACTGTGGACGAGAGGAAAATCGAGACAATCAAAAAGGACGAGATCATTGAGGCCAAGCTGCTGAAAGCTCTGGCGGATGATGAAGACACAAAAGTCTTCTCCATCAGTGCAACCAGCTTGTACGGTGTCATCTATATGGCAGGCGAATACGAAAATGACAAGCAGAAACAAAAAAACTCTCAACATCGCAAAGTCTATAGAAGGGGGGGTAAAAAGTGTAAAACACTATCTATTACCCAAAAAAAGAGATCGAAGGCTGCTCCACAAAAGACAACCTTAAAATAATGGCATCTATAAAGAAAAAGCTGATTGGTGATTCCAAAATCAAATCGACCAATGTTAAGTATAAGGTCATGCAATGCAAGGTTATAGTTTGGGGGGGGTTGTTAGGCAGCAGAGACGAAATCAACAAAACCATAAAACACATCAAAAGCGTTGAAAACATAAAAGGGGGGGTCAAATCCTTTTTACAAAACTAAATTCTTTGCTCTTTGAAGTTATTGAACAATAAGTTTATAACGAAAAAATCCCCCCCAACCTTATAGCTAAGATTGGGGGGGATTTTGTTTTTTTTATTTCAGATATATCAGACTAGCCGTCTTATCTCTTCTCTACATTGTAAAGAGTTATTGTTCCGCTCACTTCGTTAGCAACTGCGAGCATTGGCTTTTTAGTAGGGCTGTCCTCTCCGTCGATAAACAGTATCCCTTCAGGTCCGAGGTCTCCGGCTTCTTTAGGGTTAACATACTTCCCTTTTTTTGTTCACTTCAGCTTTGAAGTTTCTGTTGTTGATATACTGGATAAATCTTGGCTGTTTAACGTCACTGACGTTGTAAACCATTATACCGCCTATTCTTTCAAGCCCGATGAATGCATACCATGCACCGTCGATCAGTGCAGTTGCAACACCTTCCGGCTCAGGACCTTTCTTTGGGCTTCTGTCGTCAAACTTAAGTTTGCTGTTTGATGTATTGAAGTAGCTATTCTTATATCTCACGCTGTCAGCTTCTCGAATGTAGCACCACTGTCATACACAAGGTTCATTCCGCCATCCCAGATGGTAAAAGATCTTGTACCGAAAGAGTAAAGCTTGTCATAATCGCCATCGTTATCTATATCACCCATATCTTTTACAATGAGTGTCTTTTTGAGGGCTTTCTGAAGCATAGAAGCGTTAGGGAAAGCAGCAGGGTCAAGATCAACCTTGCCTACTTTGGTCTCATCCTCGTAACCTTCGTACTCTCTGCCGTCACCTTCGTTCGCAGTGATAAGGTATGTTCTACCGTTAATATCGAAAGAAGCTATAGCATCAGGCATATACAAGCCATTGAGAGGCCAGTTTTTAAGCTCTGCCTTGCCGTCATTAACTGCATCAAGCTCATTCCCTTTCTTGGAGTGGTCTTTAGAACCAAGACCTTTCACAACAACCTTGCCGTTTGCCAGATTGATTCTTGCAATAGCGTTGTTCTCCTGAAGAGCAACAAATGCGAATCTTGAATCAGCAGAAAAAGCAATGTATTCAGGCTCTACATCCTGTGCAGGTGTCGCCTTAGGTCCTGAAAGTCTGGGATAATTAACATACTGAGCTTTCTCAAAGCTGATAGTCTTCACATCTTTATCTGTGAGTTTCTTAACGTCGCCCACAGGGATAATGCTGACTGTCCCCCCTCAGGGTCGTTTGAATAATCTTTGCTAGGTTCGCCTTCATTGGCTGTCATTACAATCTTTCCATCAGGAGAGAATTTAACCATATCCGGCAGAGCTCCGACTGTAAGGGTGTTCAGAATCTTGCCATTCGTATCCATAAAGACAACATAACCGTTATCCTGCTTATTCTTAGCTCCAACAGCCACAGCTACCAGACCGTCTCTGATGTCTATACTGTTTGCAGAACCGCCTTTATCTGCAGATACATCAACTGAGCCTTTCTTAACAGGCTTAGCAGGGGGGGTTGAAATATCAACCATCTCTATCTTGCCCGCATGAGCGTTGACAAAAAAGATGGTTTTGCTTTTCTTATCGTATGAAACGATCTCCGCAGCAGACTCGTCAAAAACACCGGTTTCATATGTAGAAACTACTGTCAGTTCGATATTTTTTTTACTTTCCCTTCCATTGCAGGGAGTGCCACTTTCTTCCCTCCGCATCCGTAGATGCCCAACATCGCAAAAGCAGTGACAAAAAGGATCAACTTATTGAATTGCATTCCTCACCTCGTATAAATAATCTTTATTGTAAGAAACTTGTGTTAGGTTTTAGTCAGAAAAATATAATAGGTTTGAAATGATATGGATATTAAATCCGTTTATTGTTAGATTAGATGAAAATACCAGAGGCTATTATGAAAAACAGAATAGATGATTTCATCAATGACTTTTACTACGATATGGATAACAGAACCGAGTCAAAATCTTTCGCGATGAAGTATATCGACGAAGAGATCGAAATGTCTGTTTTAGGTGATCCATTTAGTAAAGCTGACGGTTTCATAAGCTGGTATGATGGTCTCAAGGCAGGTTTCGAAACATCCTATCACCAGATCAAACAGGTGGACATCAAAGAAGAGACCGAGTTCATAAACGTGACACTGGCTCTGAGCTGGATAGCCAGTTTCCGCAATATGGGCGATAAAAACAAGATCAAACACAACCTGCTGGCTAATCTGCATATTGTAGAAAATAGCAATGGTTTTATTATAACTAAATACAGATGCAAGGTGGCTTAATTTATGACATTTGAAAGTTCTATAGCATTTGTTTTGGCTATGTCGCTGTTCGTATCCAGCCCGGGACCGGGTGTTATGGGCTGTGTGGCTGTTGCTATGAGGCAATCCGTCTCCAACTCTGTCTCTTTTATAATAGGCATGATCATAGGGGGGATATAGTTTATCTCAGCTTTGCTGTATTCGGGCTCACTGCAATAGCGACTAATTTCAACTCTCTGTTTCAGGTGCTGAGAGTCGCAGGCGGGCTTTATCTGATATACCTTGCGGTGAAACTCTGGCGGTCCAAGCGATTACCGAGCATAAGGACAACCTGCCGAAAAAAAACGCAGTACGTTTTTCTCAGGTTTGTTCATCACACTTTCCAACCCGAAAGTAATTATATTCTACTGCGGTTTCCTGCCTAACTTTATGGATCTCGGCAAACTGACTATGAGTGATCTGATGATTGTCAGCGGACTGGTGGCTTTTGTGATAACAGTTGTAATGGGGGGGTTTTACACATTCCTTGCGATGCGTACAGGCAAGGCTATGTCGAAACGATCAGGCATACTGCTAAACAAAAGTGCCGGCACAGCTCTGGCTGCAACCGGCACTTACCTACTTATAAAAAAAATTAACTTATCTCAGCTTTACAGTCGGCTTAAACTTTAAATCTGCCAACCATACTCTTCAGACCGTCAGCCTGTTTATCTTGATCAGCAAGGGTCATAGTTACCTCATTGATAGCATTCGAGCTCTCATCGATACTGGATGCAAGCCCCCCCTGTATCTCCGTCGTTACGGCACTTATGGTTGTCATCTGTTCAGAGATAGCACCGTTTATTGAACTGTTGGCAACCTCAATCTCACCGACTGATGCCACGATTTTGTCAAAAACAGTCTTTGTCTCATTCATTATCTCAACACCGTCATTGACGGATTTTTCAGCATTGACCATGTTATGAGATGCGGACTCGGTCTCTTTTTTTGAAGTTATCTATGATACCTGCAATCTCACTCGTAGCACCCTGAGTCCTTTCAGCAAGCTTTCTGACCTCATCAGCGACAACAGCAAAACCTCTTCCTGCCTCTCCTGCTCTGGCAGCCTCAATAGCCGCATTAAGAGCCAGCAGGTTGGTTTGGTCTGCAATATCATTGATCACATTCAGGATATCCGCAATATGCGAAGACGACTCTGCCAGATTGCCTATTGTTGCACCAAGAAGCTGAGTCGATGCCATGATATCCTCTATCTTGCGGACAGACTCCTCTATCTTAACCTTGCCCTCTTCCGTAATTTCGCTGGAATCCTTTGCAATATTCAGTGAGCTGAGTGAGCTTTCGGATATCTCAACCGTGGTTGCATTCAGCTCTTCCATAGCCGAGGCCACACTCGTAACGTTTGAGGCCTGCTCATTGAAGGTGAGATTAAGCTCTTCCGTTGTGGCGGCAAGCTCAGTAGTTCCGCTCGCCACGGAATCTGCAGATATCTGTACATCTCCGACTATTTTATGCACATTTTCGATAAACTGATTAAAATATGCCGTCAGTTCGCCGATCTCATCGTTTGTCGTTATCGGAATTCGCTGAGTCAAATCTCCGTCACCAGTGGCTATATTTTTAGTAATCTCTGTCAAGCCTGTGATCTTCTTAAGGACTATACGCCTGATTATCACTATCGTAATAAACAGTGCAATAATGGTTATCACTGTGGATATGCCAATAATCATATTCCTGAGCTGAAATGCTGAAACAAGAGCTTCGTCATAGTTCTTCTTGACCACCAGTCCCCCCCATGTTGCGTCAAACACATGCACAGCACTGTATGATGTCAGAACTTTACTACCCAGATTTCCGGTTATAACCTCATTCCCTGATTTACCCTCGGTCGCCGCCTTTGCAGCTTTCGACTGAACCTGAAGGACACCTATTGTCGTCCCTATGGATGCTACTTCTTTATTCTTTTGTTTTATCTTATCTATGAATCGGTTATCATTCCTCATATACATATCTGAGCCGACAAGAGCCACCTGCCCGGATTTCCCCCCCATGCCTACTGCATCGTATTTTCCGTTAAAGTTGGTTATGCTGTTAAGCTGCTCTTTCGGTAACTGGAAGATCATATAACCTACAACATCCCCCCCTTCTATAGAAATCGGCGTACCGAGAAAGGATGCAGGCATATTTAAACTCGGCTCATAAGGGTAAAAGTCGGAAAAAGCGATATCCCCCCCTTTTTTCATGCTTTTCAGTTTTTTTTATAAACTTCTCCAAGACCTGAGTTTGCGTAGACCCCCCCTTTTTCGAGGTTTGTAGCAAAATCCTTCTCTTTGAAAACGCTGTAAACAACATTCCCTTCCGTATCCACAAGAAAAACATCATAAAGTTTAAAGTCATCAAGTATTTCCATTAGAGACTTGTGATACATAACGTGAGCGGTACTATACGGGCTCACAAGACTGCTCTTAAGATATTTCTCTTTTTGTCCTGTCGGCTGCGGATTTGAATAGATGAACAGATGCTGCAAAAACCTGCCTTCAGCACTCTTTGGGAGATAGTTTGATGTAGACCTTTTCTGCTGAACTCTTGGTATGGCGTAATTGACATTGCCAAGATATTCGCTGTCATACATTTTAATAAGGTCTTGCTTAACGTCGGAGTCGCTTAAGGTAAAGTAATCTCCGATGTTGCCAAAACCGTCGGTAAATTCTTCTACAGCAGCTATCGTACTCTCCTGAGTGGCAAGAGCTTTCAAAGAACTACCCATAAAATTAAAATATGATTCAATTGCAGCTACCTGTGTTTCGCGTATTGATGATAGCTGACCAAAAGTTGATTCTGTCAGACCCTTCTTACTTTGTATTACAGCAGTCAAAGTAACAAAAGCTGATAACAAAACGAATCCACTTAAGATTACGCCTATTATTTTCGTGTTTAACGAAGATGTTTTTTTTACTCATTCAAGTACCCCCCCCAGTACTCCAATAAACATACTCATCACATGGCTATATAATAAATACACCCATAATTAATTTTGTAGTTACACTAAACTTGTCCATTTTAAAAGATAGTTCAATATGTAATAATAGATTATGTGAGATTATTACCATTATAAATAATGATGTCAATAACTCTTAAAATAAAGGTGAAATATGCAGTCAACGGTAAACAATATAATTAATAGTAACATTAACATCTGTCAGCCGACTGACGGATTTAGATTTTCTTCAGATGCCATATATTTAGCGTGGTTCAGCAGCTTTACAAAAAGTTCACACACTATAGATATAGGGAGTGGAAGCGGTGTTATTTCTGCCTTATTAGCGGCATTATCTGATGAAAAAAAAATCGACGCTGTGGAACTGCAGACGGAAATGTTCTCATGTCTAACAGAGACTATACGCCTATCTAAATTAGAAAAATTAGTAACACCAATAAATTGTGATATAAAAAAAACTATACCCCCCCCGAATACAAATATGATATAGCTGTATGCAACCCTCCGTATAAAAAACCGGGGGGGACGGGTCGTGAACCTCGTAACAAAACAGAGCTGAATGCGAGATTCTCAACCACGATGAGTGTTAAAGATGTGTTCGAATTTTGCAAAAGCTACCTAACTAGCTCTGGCAGGCTGTTTCTGAGTTACGATGCTGAAATGGTAGCCGATCTTTTCGAAGCCGGGTTAACTTTTGGTTTCGAACCCAAAAGGCTCATGCCTATCTGCAACGACATACGGGTGAAGCCCAAGATTATACTTATGGAATTTCGTAAAGGTGCAGGAAGAGAGATGCTCTTTGAACCACCTTTATTTCAAAATATAAATGGTGTCCAGACAGAACTGGACAAAAATATCATGCAAGGAAAATGGATTGAACCAACAAACTAAAATAAGAGATACGGCATACGGTGGTTATGGCGTTGGGACACTCGAAGACGGCAGAGTCGTTTTTTTTACCACATACCGTGGAGGGTGACACTGTCACCTTCAAAATCACCGAGGACAAAACAAAATTTGTATATGGCGAAGTTATAGATATCGTCGAAAGTTCTGATCACAGGATAGAGCCTACTGCCCTCACATAGGCAAATGCGGAGGCTGCGTTTTCGGTCATATTGCATATGAAAAACAGCTTGAGATAAAGCAGGGATTTGTCACCACTGCCCTTGAAAGGAACAAGATAGATTTTCCTGAGCCGAAGGTCATAGGGTGCGACTATAAAGAGTTTCGCAACCGTGCTACATTCAGGGTATATAACGGAAAAATCGGTTTTTACAAATTCAAGTCCAACGATTTTATCCCTATAGATGAATGCCCCCCCGTCATAAAAAGCTCTATGGTGCAAAAGCCAAAGAGGTTGCCAAAGACATAAAAGGCAAGTCATACATATATGTCACCGAAAACGAGAAAGGGGGGGAAGCACTCGCACGTACCGAATATCTTCTTGCTTCAAAATATGGTTTCGATGGTCTGAAAACCAGAGATAAGTCCATTGGGCGGAAGCATCTCGGATACGACACCAGATACGGTACTTTCTATGTCGGTTATAACTCTTTCCTACAAGGTAACAGACATATTGCTAACCATCTTCAGGATTTTGTATTCGAAAATGCCGAAGGACGGCTTGGGCTGGAACTGTATTGCGGTTCGGGCTATCTGACACTCCCTATGGCGAGAAAATGTGAAAAGATTGATGCTATCGAAAGCTATGCCCCCCCGTCCATACGTCTGGCGGAAAGGGCAAAGCTGAAAAACGTCAAGTGGCATATTTCCCAGAGTGAGCAGGTTATGTCCATGGGTAAGAGGAAAATCGATGTGGTAGTTGCCGACCCTCCCAGAACAGGTATGGAGAAAGAAGTCTGCAAATTTATCAAAGAGAGCGGAGCACAAAAAAAATCGTCTATATATCTTGTGATCCAAACACTTTTGCTAGGGACGTATCCAGATTTTCTGACAGCTACAAAATTGAAAAGCTGCAGATATGCGACCTGTTCCCAGGCTCATATCATGTGGAGACCATGGCTTTATTAAATAAAGTAAAGTAATATAAAACCCTTGATATCAAAGGCATAGGAAACGTTTTGGGCAAAACTTATTCTTGACTGGTTACAATAATTTGATTACTATTATCAATTACGTTTGAAATAATAAACAACAGGGGGGGGAAATAGAATGAAAAAAACTTCTATCCGCAATCGCTCTTTCAGCATTGATGACACTTACTGCATCTGCTGAAACAATTAAAATTGGTGTGGCTGGTCCTCACTCAGGTGACCTTGCTTCATATGGTATCCCGGCAAGCAGAGCTGTCGATCTTTACGTTAAAGAACTGAATGCCAACGGTGGCATTATGGGGGGGAAACAAATCGAAATCATTAAGTCTGACGACGTTTGTAAGCCTGAAATCGCTGTTAACACTGCTAACAAGCTTGTTTCCGAGAAGGTCGCTTTCGTACTTGGACATATCTGTTCCGGTGCTACAAAAGCTGCAATGGGAACATATAAAGCTGCAAATATACCTGCTATGTCTCCATCGGCAACTAACCCTGCTCTCACAAAGAGCGGAGACTACCCTAACTTCTTCAGAACAATCGCTCCTGACGATGCACAGGCTAAGCTTGCTGTTGATTTCACAATCGAAAAACTCGGCTCAAAGCTGATCGCTGTTATCCACGATAAAGGCGACTATGGTAAAGGTTTTGCTGAATTCGCAAAGCAGTTTATCGAAGAAGGCAAAGTTGCTAAAGTTGCTCTTTTCGAAGGCGTAACTCCGGGTGCTGTTGACTATACAGCCGTTGTTCAGAAGATCAAGCGTAGCAAAGCTACTGCTGTAATCTTCGGTGGTTACCATCCTGAAGCTTCAAAAATCATCACCGCTATGAAGAAGAAGAAAGTAAAAGCTGCTTTCGTTTCCGATGACGGTGTTAAAGATGATACATTCATCAAAGTTGCAGGAGCATACGCTGAAGGCGGATATGCAACAGGACCTAAAGATAACTCAGCTAACGCTCTCAACAAAAAAGCTATTGCTGACCATGTTGCTGCTTACAGTGAAAACCCTGGTGCTTTCTATATAGAGGCCTACTCTGCGATAATCGCTGTCACAGAAGCTATCAAAGCTGCCGGTTCTACCGACTATGACAAACTTGTTGCTGCCCTTAGAAACAACTGGGTAGAGACACCTATCGGTAAGATTAAGTTCGACGAAAGAGGGGGGGACGCTATCGGTGCCGGTTTCTCTATGTATCAGGTAAAGAACGGTAAATACGTAGAAGTTAAGTAATAACGCTCACAATCTATGAAACAAACTGAGGGGGGGTGCATATAAAAGTGTACCCCCCCTCTATTTATTATGGGATAAATACAAATGGAATATTTCCTTGAACTTTTTCTCGGTGGGCTCACACGAGGCAGTATCTATGCCTTGATAGCGCTCGGTTATACTATGGTTTATGGTATCATCCAGCTTATCAATTTTGCCCACGGTGAAATATACATGATAGGAGCTTTTACAGCTCTCATTTTCGCATCGGTATTATCGATTATGGGCTGGCCTGCACTGGCAATATTTGTAGTAGCCACAGCTCTGGCGATCATTTACTCGTCTGCCTACGGCTTTACAATCGAAAAAATTGCGTACAAACCTCTCAGAAGTGCCCCCCCAAGGCTTTCACCGCTTATTAGTGCTATCGGTATGTCGCTCTTTTTACAGAACTATGTGCTTCTTGCTCAGACATCAGACTTTCTGCCTTTTCCACAGCTAATCCCCCCCGACTTCGAATTTATGGAGCCGATCTCACATATATTCAGTTCTGCTGAACTGGCAATAGTTTTAACAACTGTCGTGGTGATGCTTCTGCTCACATATTTTATCAAGTTTACAAATATGGGTAAGGCCATGCGTGCAACTGCACAGGATAAGACTATGGCTCTTCTCATAGGTATTAATGTGGATAGAGTAATCTCTGTTACGTTTATAATCGGTTCATCTCTGGCCGCTCTCGGTGGTGTACTTATCGCCAACCACATAGGTCAGGTCAACTTCTATATCGGCTTTATAGCAGGTATTAAGGCTTTCACTGCCGCTGTTCTCGGCGGTATCGGTTCTATCCCGGGTGCGGTGCTTGGTGCACTTATCCTCGGCTGGACGGAGAGCTTTGCGACCGGTTATATCTCCAGTGACTACGAAGACGTTTTTGCTTTTGCCCTTCTTGTGCTGATTCTTATTTTCAGACCTGCAGGACTGCTCGGCAGATCAGAGACGAAGAAGGTGTAGCATGGATTATATGATTAAATCTTTTAAAGTAGCTATATGGTTCATGTTTCTGACATTTCCTATCATAGTTATCAAAGTTAATACAATTGAAAACATCGTCATCTGGCGTTGGCACAACATGTTTTATATGGGTATCGGGATATTCTTTATCTCTATGATCTGGCGTTATCTCCTCGAAAGAAAAGAGATGAGCGGCAAGAAAGAGAAAACAGATAAGAAGACACTGACAGAAACCGTTATGGAGAATCCGACGATACTGAAATCAGTTTCAGCCGGAATACTTGCAGTTTTATGTGTTCTCCCGTTCATAACAGACTCGTATCAGGTAAACATCCTGACAGTGGCTCTTATGTATATTGTTCTCGGTCTCGGACTTAACATTGTTGTAGGACTTGCAGGTCTTCTGGATCTCGGTTTTGTTGCCTTCTATGCAGTCGGTGCATACGCATATGCACTCCTGAACCATCACTTCGGAATGCCTTTCTGGGTAGTCCTTCCTATAGGTGGTATCCTTGCTGCGATATTCGGTATACTTCTCGGGTTTCCTGTTTTAAGACTTCGTGGTGATTACCTTGCCATCGTAACCCTCGGTTTCGGAGAGATTATCAGGCTTGTTCTTGAGAACTGGAATGATTTTTCAATGGGGGGGCCGTCAGGTATAGCAAACATCGAAAGACCAACTCTGTTCGGGATGGATTTGACTCTGCATCAATCAACAGTTTACATATATTTCCTGATGGTGATATTTACCGTTGTAACGATATTCTTTGTAAATAGACTCCAAAACAGCCGTATCGGTCGTGCATGGCTTGCTCTTCGTGAAGATGAAATAGCGTGTCAGGCGATGGGTATCGGTAAAACCAGAACAAAGCTGATGGCATTTTCACTAGGTGCTGCATGGGCCGGTCTCATGGGTGTTGTATTCGCCGCAAAGACAACATTCATAAACCCTGCCAGTTTCACATTCCTAGAATCAGCTATCATACTCTCTGTTGTGGTTCTCGGCGGTATGGGCTCTATTCCGGGTGTTATCCTCGGAGCTCTTATAATGATCCTTCTGCCGGAATACCTGAGGGCATTTTCCGAATACCGTATGCTGGTTTTCGGTGGTGCTATGGTTGTTATGATGGTCTTTCGCCCACAAGGTCTGGTAAGCAACTTCAGGCGAAAATACTCATTCCATTCGGCGGATGGAAGGTTTGGTAAATAGATATGGAACATATATTACAAGTTGACGGACTCACAATGGACTTCGGCGGACTTCGTGCCGTGGACAATGTGGATCTATATGTAGATAAACAGGAAATAGTTGCTCTCATCGGACCAAACGGTGCAGGAAAGACGACATTCTTCAACTGCATCACAGGTATTTATAACCCGACAAAAGGGGGGGACGTAAGAGCATTGACGCACTCAGGTGCCGTTGCAAGACTCAACGGTCTTAAGCCTAACAGAGTTACAGAAAGAGGGCTCGCCAGAACATTCCAGAATATACGTCTCTTCCCGACTATGACAGTTCTTGAGAATGTCATGATAGGTAAGCACTGCCGTATGAAGGCTAAGGTTCTCGGTGCACTATTCCGTGATAAAAAGACCAAGGCAGAAGAGCTTAAGGCTGCCAACGAAAGCTATGAAATCCTTGAGAAAATCGGACTCGCTCAGGCGTGCGACGAGCTTGCCTGCAACCTGCCCTATGGTGATCAGCGTAAGCTTGAGATAGCCAGAGCCATGGCAACCGAGCCTTCTCTGCTGCTGCTTGACGAACCTGCCGCAGGTATGAACCCTCAGGAGACAGTCGAGCTGACGGAGCTTATACGCCAAATCAGAAACAAAGAGAATATTTCTATCCTGCTGATCGAACATGACATGAAACTCGTTATGAACCTCTCTGAGAGAATTTATGTGATGGATCATGGGCAGAAGATTGCCGAAGGGACTCCTCTTGAAATCAGGAACAACCCCCCCGAAGTAATCAAAGCTTATCTTGGGGGGGAGGATATGGATGCTTGAAATAAACCAAATTAACACTTACTACGGTAATATACAGGCTTTGCACGAAGTCTCCATTTCTGTCAAAGAGGGGGGGGAGATCATTACTCTCATCGGAGCAAATGGTGCCGGTAAAACAACTACGCTCATGTCTATGAGCAATGTCGTCACACCGAAATCAGGGTCTATCTCCTTCATGGGTGAAGATATTCTGGTCAAAAAAAACCTGATGATATCGTTAAAATGGGGGGGCTAATACACGTCCCCCCCGAAGGTCGTCACATATTCCCTTACCTTACAGTAATGGAAAATCTTGATCTCGGTGCTTTCCTCCGTAAAGACAAGGCAGGTATCAAGAAGGATCTGGAACACGTATTTGAACTCTTCCCTAGACTGCACGAGAGAAAAAATCAGCAGGGTGGAACACTTTCAGGCGGTGAGCAGCAGATGCTTGCAATATCGAGAGCACTGATGGCAAAACCGAAGCTCTTGCTTCTTGACGAGCCATCGCTCGGGCTTGCACCTATTATAGTACGCCAGATTTTTGATATCATTAAGCGTATCAACAAAGAGGACGGCACAACTATCTTCCTCGTTGAGCAAAACGCAAACCTTGCACTTAAGGTGGCGGACAGAGGTTATGTTATGGAGAATGGGCACATTACTCTTGAGGACTCAGCCTCCAACCTCCTTGCAAACGAAGACGTTAAAAAAGCTTACTTAGGTATCTAGTCGCTAAGCAGCGACAAGCTTACTTCGAGAACTTATCCACGCAGTGAGCGATAACTGAAAGAGTAAGGACAGGCATAGAGATGTCATTCTGAGTTAGGCGAAGAATCCGGTAATCTCAGTAAACTCGTGGATTCTGATTCTTCTGGTAAAATCTCAGGACGGCGAAAACTTTTTTTTATCTTTAAACTGAAATCCCCCCCAATTTTGATAACAAGATTGGGGGGGATTTTTTGATTCAACATACATGTTTCAACAGCTCAATTAAGAGTCTATATGGCTTACCGATTAAAACTAATAACATTCACAAAAAAAGGTGACACCGAAGCATCACCCTTTATATTTATTTAGCTGTCAGTCAATAATCTAAGATTATCTTCTATACTTCTCAGCGATCTGCACCCTTGTGAGCTCTTTCATAAGACTAACTTCAGCTGCATTAAAAGATTTCTCATCAGCCTTACGTTGTTTATCGAGATTCTGCTCAGCCTTAAGCTTACGCTCAATAGCTTCATCAAGATTAATCTCGTGTCCGAGCTCAGCATCATCAGCAAGAACTATTACTCTGTTGTTGTTGACCTCAAGGAAGCCTCCGCCAACGATAGCTACATAGTCAGTCTGCTTGCCTGTTCTGTATCCAAGCTCGCCTACTCTGAGTGCTGTAAGAAGTGGTGCGTGTTCAGGAAGAACACCGAGGTCACCCTCAACACCAGGTGCTATCACTTCTTCCACATCTTCAGAAAGGATCATCCTTTCCGGTGTAACAAGCTCTAGCCTTATAGTATCAGCCATTATTAGTTACCTGCTTTGATTCTTTCTGCTGCTGCTCTTACTTCATCAAGCCCGCCTACCATGTAGAAAGCCTGCTCCGGAAGATCATCAACCTCACCGTCAAGTACAGATTTGAATGCCTTAACAGTCTCTTTAAGAGGTACGTACTTACCGGGTGTTCCTGTAAACTGCTCAGCAACATGGAAAGGCTGAGAGAGGAATCTCTGAATCTTTCTAGCTCTGGCAACAGTAAGTTTATCCTCTTCAGTAAGCTCTTCCATACCAAGAATAGCAATAATATCCTGAAGTTCTTTATATTTCTGAAGAACAGCCTGTACACCACGTGCCACAGCATAGTGCTCTTCACCAACTACCTCAGGGTCGAGAATTCTTGATGTTGAATCAAGTGGGTCAACCGCAGGTAGATACCAAGCTCTGCAATCTGACGTGAAAGAACTGTTGTCGCGTCAATGTGTGCAAATGTTGTCGCAGGAGCAGGGTCAGTAAGGTCGTCCGCAGGTACGTAAACAGCCTGTACGGATGTAATAGAACCTTTAGATGTAGATGTAATACGCTCCTGAAGCTCACCCATCTCTGTACCGAGTGTCGGCTGGTAACCAACCGCAGAAGGCATACGACCGAGAAGAGCAGAAACCTCAGAACCTGCCTGAGAGAAACGGAAGATGTTGTCAACGAACAGAAGAACGTCCTGACCTTCCTGATCTCTGAAGTATTCAGCTACAGTAAGACCTGTAAGAGCAACTCTCATACGTGCACCTGGCGGCTCGTTCATCTGGCCATACACAAGTGCAACTTTAGAGATAACTCCTGATTCTTCCATCTCCTCGAGAAGGTCTTTACCCTCACGAGTACGCTCACCGACTCCGGCGAAAACTGAGTAACCACCGTGTTCCTGAGCAATGTTGTTAATAAGCTCCATAATAAGAACTGTTTTACCAACTCCGGCACCACCGAAGAGTCCAGTCTTTCCACCCTTTGTATAAGGCTCGAGAAGGTCGATAACCTTAATACCTGTTTCAAGGATTTCTGTACCTGTGTCCTGATCTTCAAGAGAAGGAGCTTCTCTGTGGATCGGCCAACGTGTGTCAGCTTCGATTGGACCTCTTTCGTCAACCGGGTCTCCGGTAACGTTTATGATACGTCCGAGAACGTTTTTACCAACAGGAGCTGTGATAGCCTGACCTGTATCTTTAGCATCAGCGCCTCTTACGAGACCTTCTGTCGAGCTCATCGCAACTGTTCTTACGATGTTCTCACCGAGGTGTTGCTCCACCTCGCAAATTACACTACTATCGCCGATTGTTACTTCGAGCGCATTGTAGATTTCCGGAAGTGAACCGGTCTCGAACTTAACGTCGATAACCGGACCAATTACCTGAACGACTTTACCTATGTTTGCAGCCATTTCCTGATCTCCAATTTATTAAATTAGTTATTATCAATTAAGTGCTTCAGCACCGTTTACAATGTCTAGAATCTCAGTTGTGATTGCAGCCTGACGAGCTTTGTTAAACTCAAGCTGAAGCTTCTTAACAAGGTCTCCAGCGTTTCTGGAAGCATTGTCCATAGCAATCATTCTCGCACCATGCTCGCCCGCAATGGACTCGAGTACGGCAAAGAAAACTGTGAAATTTATATATCTAGGCATTATCTCTTTAAGCAGTGCATCCGCTTTAGGCTCGTAGATGTAATCCACGCTGTCATCAGCAGATGATCCCTCTGACGCTTCGAAAGCGAGTGGGAGCACTTTTGTAACCTTACCTACTTGAATAGAAGTTGATTTGAACTCGTTATGGATAGTGTAAATCTCATCCACTTCTTCGTTCATGAAGTATTCGACAAGCTTTTCGCCTATCTCACCAGCTTCATCGTATGTAATTCTACCACCAAAGGTGATGTATTTTTCGAGCACTTCATATCCGTGCCTTCCGAATGCATCATTACCTTTCTTACCTATCATCACGAACTTGATTTTTTTTATCAGGGTTCTCTTTGATGAAGGCAATAGTCTTTTTGAGTACGTTTGAGTTAAACGCACCACAAAGACCTTTATCACTGGTAATAATGGCAAGACATACGTTTTTAACTTCTGCTTTCCCGGCAAGGAAAGGATGGCTCTCAGAGTCAACCTTCTCTGCCATATTGCAGCAAAGTTCGTAAATTTTATTCGCATAAGCACGAGCATCGTTCATGGCTTCTTCGGCTTTTCTCATTCTTGCCGCGGAAACCATTTTCATAGCTTTCGTAATCTTCTGCGTATTTTGAACGGATTTTATTTTCCGTTTAATGTCCATTACACCAGGCATTTAAAGCTCCTTACGCTGTAAACATCTTTTTGAATTCTTCAATAGCCGCTCTAAGTTGTCCTTCGAGCTCATCAGAAAGTTTACCCTCTGAGACTATTGCACTGAGAACCTCAGCTTTGTTGCTCTTAAGGTATGCGATGAATTCTGTTTCAAATTTACCAAGAGCTGATGTCTCAACACTGTCAAGAAGTCCTTTAACACCTGCGAAAATAATAGCAACCTGCTCTTCAACTCTGATCGGTTTGTACTGACCCTGCTTGAGGATCTCAACAAGTTTCTCACCACGTTTGAGCTGAGCCTGAGTTGCAGCATCAAGGTCAGAACCGAACTGTGCGAAAGCCGCAAGCTCACGGAACTGAGCAAGATCAAGACGGAGACTACCGGCAACCTGCTTCATAGCTTTAATCTGAGCAGCACCACCAACTCGTGATACCGAAATACCGACGTTAACCGCCGGACGGATACCAGAGAGGAAAAGGTCTGACTCAAGGAATATCTGACCGTCTGTAATAGAAATAACGTTTGTAGGAATATATGCAGAAACGTCACTCGCCTGTGTCTCAATAATAGGAAGAGCTGTAAGTGAACCTGCACCTTCAGCGTCAGAAAGCTTCGCAGCTCTCTCAAGAAGTCTTGAGTGAAGGTAGAAAACGTCACCGGGATAAGCTTCACGTCCTGGAGGTCTTCTAAGAAGAAGTGACATCTGACGATAAGCAGTAGCCTGCTTTGAAAGGTCATCGTAAACAAGAAGTGCGTGCTGACCTCTGTCTCTGAAGTACTCACCCATTGTAGTACCTGCAAGAGGAGCGATGAACTGCATTGGAGCAGGGTCTGAAGCAGAAGCGGAAACAACGATTGTGTATTCCATAGCACCGTGCTTCTCAAGTGTATCAACAATACGAGCTACAGTAGATCTTTTCTGACCGATAGCAACGTAAACACAGATCATGTTCTGACCTTTCTGGTTGATGATAGCATCAATCGCAACAGCAGTTTTACCTGTCTGACGGTCACCGATGATAAGCTCTCTCTGTCCTCTACCGATCGGGATCATAGAGTCGATAGCTTTGATACCTGTCTGAACAGGCTCGTGAACAGGCTTTCTCTTAACGATACCGGGAGCAATCTTCTCGATTACGTCGAACTCGGTAGTTCGATTGGACCTTTACCGTCGATAGGCTGTCCGAGAGCGTCAACAACACGCCCGATCATTGCCTCACCGACAGGAACAGAAGCAATCTTGCCTGTTCTCTTAACGATATCCCCCCCTTCACGGATGTGTCCGTACGCACCCATAATAACGATACCTACGTTATCTTCCTCAAGGTTGAAAACGATTCCGTATACTCCGCCTGGAAGCTCTAAAAGCTCTCCGGCCATAGCCTTGTCCAGGCCATAAACTTTAGCAATACCGTCACCTGCAGTGAGGATAGTACCTACTTCGTCCATTTCTACTTTTTGGTCGAAGTTCTTAATCTGATCGCGTATGATCTGGCTTATCTCTTCAGCTTTGATCTGCATACAGCCAATCTCCTTAACTTTACTTAGTATTCTTTTATATTAACTGTTCTTTTATCTTATTGAGCTGCCCTCTGACGCTGGCGTCATAGAGGTTACTCCCAACCTGAGCTACAACACCGCCAAGTATGGAAGCGTCAACAGTCTCTGTGATTGTTATCTTTTTGCCTGTGATTTTATTAAGGACTTCGCCCAGAGCTTTCTTAGATGCTTCATCCAGCCCGGCAGCGACAGTGACGACAGCTTCCGCCTCGCCTTTGTCCATCATATCCATAGACATTACTTCATCAGCAATAAGCTTAAGAAGTGAAAGTCTGCCTTTTGACACAAGGATAGTTATGAATCTATAGAGGAATTCATCTATAGTCCCGTTACCCTTAAGTGTTTCAATAACAGCCTGCTTCTCAGACTTTTTGATGAGTGGGTTTTTAACCAGTGTCTGAAAATCAGCAGACTCTTCGTAAAGAACACTGATAAATGCAAGCTGGTCAATTACATCCTGAGTTTTATTCTCTGCTTTTGCCTCTTCAAAAAGAGCCTGAGCATAGCGGCCGGCAACTACATTCTCTTTCATCCTGCCACCTCAATCTTTTTGATATACTGCTCAAGTATCTTTTTCTGAGTCTCTTCGTCGAGCTTTTTTCCGAGGCTTGCTTCTGCTGCTTCGAGAGCTGCGAGGACTGCTTCTTTCTTAAGCTGGACAGTAGCTTTCTTAGCTTCTGACTCAATAAGGTTTTCCGCAAATGCCTTAAGCTTTTCGATCTGCTTTGCAGCATCTTCGAGTATAAGCTCTTTTTCAGCTTCAGCGGCTTTAAGAGATTTCTCTTTCATTGTCTCCAGGTCTTTTTCAAAACCCTTCATCTTAATTTCGTAGTTGGTCATTTCAGTCTTAGCACTCTCGGATGCTTCTTTGGCATCTTTGATAGCTTTTTCGATGTCTGAAGTTCTCTTGTCCAGAAAATTAAGGAGAGGTTTTTTGCAAGTTTTACGATAATAACTACAAGCAGAACAAATACGATAGCTCTGTAACCGAAGTTTTTCCAGAGTGCGTTCATGTCTACCGGAGCATCACTTGAGGCGAATGCTGTCATAGACATCATTACCATTGAAAGTGCTACAAGAACCTTTTTCACTATCTATCCCTCACTTAGTTTATGCGGAAAGCATTATTCTATCAACTATCATGTCAGAAATCTCTGTCACCATAGTGTTCATTTCTTCTTTAGCTTTTTCAGACTGGGCTGCAATCTCAGCTCTTGCACCGGCGATCTTTTCATCGATATCAGCCTTAACGCCCTGCACCATCTCTGCTGCTTCTTTTGTAGCTTCATCTTTGATTTTTCTGTGGTATTCAGCAAGTTCAACCCTCATTTCTGACATTTTCTCAGCATAATCAGCTTTGTATTGCTCTACCTGTGCTTTGAGATTTTCGGCTTCCTCTTTCATGCCGTCAATTTTTGAATCTCTGCCCTCAACAGTCTTAAGGACCGGATCCATGATCATCTTCTTACCGATGTAGATGATAACCAGAAACTGTACTATCTGGATAAGTAATGTGTAGTCTATGTACAGCATGCGGAGCTCCTCCATTAAATATAGGAATTTTAAAACGGTATTCTGTATACAGTGTACAAGTTAGATGAATTTCTATCGAAACTG
>JDSG01000042.1_pt1 | contig 71741 bp, 135 predicted proteins | sample 199341 | NCBI WGS metagenome assembly JDSG01 (sample SAMN02584197, study PRJNA231836) | bioreactor metagenome | isolation source: continuous culture bioreactor short generation time transfer1 day 52 after... | place: Germany: Bremen | reverse complement strand
TCTATTAAAGTTAATCTATATTTTGTTAAACTTACACATATATTTAAAAGGTTTTTAATGGAAAATAGTTTTAATGTTGGTAGAAAAATAAAAGAATTGCGTAATAATAAAAATATGAGCGCAAAAGATTTAGCTTTGCAAGCAAAAATTTCTGTAGGAATGTTATCTCAACTAGAAAATGGCTCAACTCAAGGTTCTGTTGAAACATTAAGAAAAATTGCTCGAGTATTAAATACAACACTTGCAGAACTTTTTACAGATGAGGATAATATACAAATAAAGTGTTCAAATGATGATTCATTATATATTGTTAAAAAGTCTCAAAGAAAAAAAATATCTTTTCCTGATCCTTTATATAATTGTGAACTTCTAGTTCCTGACTTACAAGGTGATATTGAGTTTGTATTAGTAAATTTAGAACCAAATAGAATAACTAATGAGATAATCCCTCATACAAAAGGTGGAGAAGAGTGTAACTACGTTTTAAAAGGTGAAATTGTTGTTACATTAAATGATAAAGAGTTCAATCTAAAAAAAAGGAGACTGTATTAGATTCAATCCAGAGACACCACATAAAATTGAAAATAGAAGTTCTAAAAAAGCTTCATATATCTCAGCTATTACTCCTGTATCTTTTTAGATTAAGATTTAATATCTAATAAAGTTTCTAATGCATCATCTTGAGACTTTAAAACCTTTAATTGAGCCTCAGCTAATCTTGCCGCAAAATCTTCTTCTACAAATGCTGATGTAAAATCCACACTCTGCTCTTGAGTAGGAGCATTTTCTTTATCATACATTCTTATAAATCCTTGTTGAATTCTTCCTTGGGCATTTGCCATATCTCCTAAATAACTATTAAAACCTGCTAATGTATTATGAAAATTCATTTTAATCCTTTATATCTAAAGTCTTCAGTATTATATCAGTCATCATTTTTTTTCACTATTTGTAAAAGATGAAGTGTTAATAGTTTGCTTATTATCTGAGACTGTTGAGATTGTATTCATTCTATTTCAAAGTAATAGTACTTTCCCTTTCAAATATTTTATAATATTATAGTATATTTTTAAGAGAAATACTACTAATTTTAATAGATATTTAATTTAATCAAGTGATAAACCATTTAAAAAAATCTTACTATACAGCAATCTTTTTTTTATTTAGCATTTCAAATGCTTTTTCTATACTTTCAACTCTTGATGTTGTATATAAAAGTACTGCAACATTTAGTTTTGCAAGTTTTACAAGTTCATCACTTGGTTTACTTATTGCAGAGATAGCTTCTTCTAAAGTAATATTTTCATAGCTTTTATTATAATTAATACCTAAGTCAGCAGTTTTTATGCTTTTTTTTCTACTATTTCATCATTCTCTTTAATCCAATATTTAAAATCACCAAAAGCTTCTGGTGTTCCTTCACTACCTTTTATTACAAAAAAGTTTTCATAATTATCTGCAAAAAGATTTGAATATTTTTTTTACATATGGTTTATGAAAAGCAGAAGTAATTGCATATTTAGAATTTGCAGGATTTAATAGTTTTTCAACTGTATTAAAAATAGTTCTCATATAAAGTTTTTTTTCTTAAATCAGTTAAATCAGATAATTCTTTAAAATAATCTGCTCTATCAAAAAAAAGTGAATATTATCTTCAAGTTTTACATTAGTTGCAATATCTTTTACTGAAATACCCTCTTTCCCTGGTTGAAGTTCATCTCCACTAATTACAATATCAAATGGTTCTATATCTTTATTTTTATCAAAGAACTCTTTTAAAATCTTTCCATATAAAGGAAATAAGAATGGCTGATCAGTTTTACCATCATATGAGAAACCTACTTCAATTGATTGAGGAATCTCTACTCTTTTAATATACTTATCAAAAGCTTCAAAAGCACCTTTTAATTCATCATCAGATTCTAATTTTACTCTTAATAACATTAAAAATGCGGCTGCTTGTTCACTTTCACATTTTTGTTCTAATATTCCTTGAATAGCTTCAATTGTCTCTTCTTTTGTTAAGTCTCTATTTGATTTTGGACCTGTTCCTACCGCTTTTATATATTTAAAAAAAAGTTCATGCACTCCCTTTATTTGAAATGTTTTAAAATATTGAATAATCATTTATTGGCAAAATTGTATCATAAATCCCATGATAACACCAACATAACTAAATAAGACTATTTATATCTTATTTTAAACTTAATTTATTTGACTAGGGTCAAAGATTATGTAAATACTAAGTGGTAGAATTATCATTGAAATTTATTAAAGGAGAAATAAATGGCACTTTCAAGAAGAGAATTTCTTAAAAGTTCAGCGGCAGCTTCTGCAGCAGCAGCAGTAGGTATGAGTGTACCTTCTTCTATGCAAGCAGCGGCAGCAAATGCTGAAGGTGGCTGGAGATGGGACAAGGCAGCTTGTAGATTCTGTGGTACAGGTTGTGGTATTATGCTAGCTACTAAAGGTGGTAAAATTGTTGCGGTTAAGGGAGACCCTGCTGCACCAGTAAATAGAGGACTTAACTGTATTAAAGGTTACTTCAATGCAAAAATTATGTATGGTGCAGATAGATTAAAGCAACCATTATTAAGAGTAAATGCAAAAGGTGAATTTGATAAAAATGGTAAGTTTGCTCCAGTTTCTTGGCAAAGAGCATTTGATGAAATGGAATTCCACATCAAAAAAGCACTTAAAGCTTCAGGACCTGAGGGTGTTGGTGTATTCGCTTCTGGACAATATACTGTTATGGAAGGTTATGCAGCTCAAAAAATGATGAAAGGTGGATTCAGATCAAATGCAATCGACCCTAATGCTAGACACTGTATGGCATCAGCGGTTGTTGGTTTTTATCAAACATTTGGTATTGATGAGCCATCAGGATGTTATGATGATATCGAGTTAACTGATACTGTAGTATGTTGGGGGGGATCAAACATGGCAGAGATGCACCCAATTTTATGGTCAAGGGTAACGGATAGAAAATTATCTGATCCAAAAAATGTAAAAGTAATTAATATGTCTACATATAGACATAGAACTTCTGACTTAGCAGATATTGAAATTATCTTTACACCTAATACTGACTTAGCTTTATGGAACTATATTGCAAGAGAAATTGTATATAATAACCCTGAAGCAATTGACTGGAAATTTGTAAAAGAGCACATCGTATTTGCTGCATCACCTGTAAACATGGGTTATGGTATGAGAAGAGCTGGTGAGAAATCATTAGTTGATGGTAAATATTCAGCTAAAGAAATGGAAACTATCTCTAAAGAGATGGAGACTATTGTTTCTGAAACTGAAGCACCTGCATTAAAACCATATGGTTATAAAGCTGGTGATAAAATGGTTCATAAACCTGCTGGACTTAAACACTGGGAAATCTCTTTTGAAGAGTACAAAAAAAATTCTTAGAGCCTTATACATTAGATTATGTAGCTAATATTTCTAAAGGTGATCCAGATGAAGATATTAATGAGTTTAAGAAAAAAATTACAAACTTTAGCTGATCTTTATATTGAAAAATCAAGAAAAGTTGTATCTTTCTGGACAATGGGTATGAACCAACATACAAGAGGTACATGGGTTAATACACTAGCATATAATGTTCACTTCTTACTTAACAAACAAGCTAAGCCAGGTTCTGGTGCATTCTCATTAACTGGTCAACCATCTGCGTGTGGTACAGCTAGAGAAGTTGGTACATTTGCACACAGATTACCAGCTGATATGATGGTTAAAAATCCTAAACATAGAGCAATTACTGAAAAAGCTTGGAAAATCCCTGCTGGAACATTAAATCCAGTTGGTAACCAACACATCATGAAAATTCACAGAGATATTGAAGATGGTGTTGTTAAATTTGCATGGGTAAATGTTTGTAACCCTTACCAAGATACTGCATCTGCATCTCACTGGATTAAAGCAGCTAGACAAATGGATAATTTTATCGTTTGTTCTGATGGATATCCAGGTATTTCTGCAAAAGTATCTGACTTAATCTTACCAACAGCTATGATCTATGAAAATGGGGGGGAGCTTATGGAAATGCTGAAAGAAGAACTCAACATTGGAGACAACAAGTATTACCAATTGGTGATGCAATGTCTGACACATGGCAATGGGTAGAACTTTCAAAAAGATTTACTGTTAAAGATGTTTGGGGGGGTGAGCAACCACTTAGAGGTGGTAAAAAATTACCAGACGTTATTGCTAAAGCAAAAGCAATGGGATATGATGAAAATACAACTATGTATGACATTCTTTTTGCAAATGATAGAGCAAAATCTTACAAATTATCTCAAGATGATCCAATTCAAGCAGGGTTCGATAACTCTGAAGGTTATGGAGATTCAAGAAATGTTGTAGGATCTGATGGTAAAGTATTTAACGGATATGGTTTCTTTATCCAAAAATATTTATTTGAAGAGTATGCAGACTTTGGTAGAGGTCACGCACACGACTTAGCAGACTTTGATACTTACCACAGAGTAAGAGGTCTTAAATGGCCAGTTGTAGATGGTAAAGAGACTCAATGGAGATTTAATACTAAATACGATCCATACGCTAAAAAAATATGGTAAAGCTGGAACTGATTTTGCATTCTACGGAACATTAGCAAAAGCATTATCACAAGGTGACTTATTAGGTATTAAAGATAAAACTAAAAAAATCTCTTAAAAATAAAGCGAAAATCTTTGCTAGACCATATATGGATCCACCGGAAGTTCCGGATGCAGAATATCCAGCATGGTTATCAACAGGTAGAGTATTAGAGCACTGGCATAGTGGAACAATGACTATGAGAGTTCCAGAACTTTATAGAGCAGTTCCTGAAGCATTATGTTATATGCACCCAGAAGATGCTAAAAAAAATTTGGTGTAACTCAAGGTGGTTTATGTTGGGTTGAATCAAGAAGAGGTAAAGTAAAAGCTAGAGTTGAAACTAGAGGTAGAAATAGACCTTCTAGAGGATTAGTTTACGTACCATGGTTTGATGAAAAAGTATTTATTAATAAAGTTTGTGCTGATTATACGTGTCCAATGTCTAAACAAACAGACTTTAAAAAAATGTGCTGTAAAAGTTTATAAAGCATAATTCAAGGAGGGTATATTGTCTTGAGCAATATCAATCCTCATGAAGAGAAACAAAAGTTGGAAAAGAAAATGAAACAAGGTACTAAAAAAAGAACCTATTAGTGACAGAAGAAGATTTTTCCTAGACATGGCAAGAGCATTTGGTCTTGCCACTTTAGGTGGTCTTACTTGGAGTGCTTATGTAGATGAAGTATCTGCATCAAAGCTAACTCTAAGACCTCCTGGTGCATTAAAAGAGAAAGATTTTTTTAGCTACATGTATCAAATGTGGTATGTGTGTAGAGGCTTGTCCTTTTGACACACTTAGTCTGGCTAAGCCAGGTGATAATAAACCATTAGGTACACCTTATTTCATTCCAAGGGAAATTCCTTGTTATATGTGCCCTGATATTCCATGTGTTCCTGTATGTCCTACAGGAGCGCTGGATATTAAGAGCCTTAAAAGTGAAGAAAAAGAGCTAGATATTAATATAGCCCAAATGGGTCTAGCTGTAGTTGATGAAACAAATTGTATTGCATTCTGGGGGGGTATTCAGTGTGATGCATGTTATAGAGCATGTCCTATATTAGGTGAAGCTATTACTGTAGAATATACAAAAAATGAAAGAACTGGTAAACACGCTTTCATGAAACCTGTAGTTCATAGTGACGCTTGTACTGGATGTGGATTATGTGAAAAAGCATGTGTAACTGAAAAAGCAGCAATTTTTGTCCTACCAAGAGAGGTAGCTTTAGGTAAAGCTGGAGACTACTACATCAAAGGTTGGGATAAAAATGATGAAAAAAAGACTTGAAAATGCAACAATGGAAATAACAACTACAGAAAGAAGCAAGAAATCTGCTGTAGATTCTTTAAATAGTGGAATGGAGGATTTATTAGAATGAAAACATTTCTAAGAAAACACCGATACCTATTTTTAAGAAGGTTTACACAAATTTCAATTTTAGCTTTATATATAATTGCAAATGTTTATGGAGTCAATATATTAAGGGGGGGGAACTTAAGTTCTTCATTGTTTCTAGGAACAATACCATTAAGCGATCCTTTTGCAGCCTTACAAATATTTTTTGCAGGCGCTGTTTTAACATTTGATTTAATAATAGGAGCTCTAATTATTACTATCTTTTATGCGATAGTAGGTGGAAGAGTTTTTTGTGCATGGGTTTGTCCTGTAAATATGATTACTGATTTTGCAAATTTTCTCAGAAGGACGTTAGGATTTAATCAGATTCAAAAGAGACAACCAGCATCTAGAAATATAAGATATTGGGTAATAGCTTTAAGCCTTATCATATCTTTTATTCTAGGTATAACTGCATTTGAATTTATTTCGCCGATATCTATGACGCATAGAGGAATAATATTTGGTCTTGGGCTTGGATGGGCAGCAATGCTCGTAATTTTTCTTTTTGATCTTTTTGTTTTAAAAAAATGGCTGGTGTGGTCATATTTGCCCACTAGGTGGATTTTATTCACTAGTAGGTAAGTTTAGTTTAATAAGAGTAAATCATGATGCAGATAAATGTACTGCATGTATGAAATGTAAAGAAGTTTGTCCAGAGGACCAAGTTCTTCATATGGTTACAAAAGAATCGATTCCAGTATTATCTGGTGAATGTACAAACTGTGCAAGATGTATCGAGGTTTGTGATGATGATGCTCTTATATTTACATTAAGAAATAAAAAAAATGGAGAAAGAAATGAAAATAACTAATATGGCTTTAGGACTTTTTGCAGCGGCTACTGTTTTCATGGTTGGATGTTCAACTAATCAAACAATGAGCGAAGAGTCTATAGGATTAAGAAAAACTGATTTATATTCTGAAAATACAACAGTAGGTGATAGAACAGAATATATTAATAAAGCAGCAGGAGAAAGTCAATTAATTGAAAGAGCTTTTGAAAATGCTCCTCCAATGATTCCTCATACTGTTGATGGAATGTTACCTATTACAATCAATAATAATGCTTGTACTGGTTGTCACACTCCAGGTGTTGCAGAGTCAATGAATGCAACTCCAATTCCACAATCTCACTTTACAAACTTTAGACCTGATACGTCTTTAGCTAAAGATGGAAAAATTGTTAAAGAAGGAAAAATTGTAGAGAATACAAGTGACTTTAAAACAGTAGGTAAATCATTAGATCAATTATCTGGTGCAAGATTTAACTGTTCACAATGTCATGCTCCTCAATCAATGGCTACAAATGCTCCTGCAAATGAGTTTGAAGCTGATTTTAGAGCTGCTGGACATAGTAAAAAATCTAACCTAATTGATAACATCAATGAGGGTGTAGATACACTTAAATAATATGGAAAGAAGAGAACTTTTTAGTTCTCTTACTTCCTCATTTACAAAAAATGAGGATAGTAAAGAGAATATTGTTGTTAGACCACCTTATTATGAAGATGAAGCTGATTTTCATAAAAATTGTATAAATTGCGATGGTAAATGTAGCAATTTTTGTGAAGAACATATTATAAAAATTGGTGAAGATAAAACTCCTTACTTAGATTTTAATAATAGTGGTTGCACGTACTGTGACGAATGTGCAAATGCCTGTGATGAGTTTAATGTTTTAAATATTGAAAATAAAAAAACAAATCAATGCAGTAGTAAGTATAGATATTATAAAATGTTTAAGTTGGAATCAAACAATGTGTTTTTCTTGTAAAGATCCATGTTTAGATGATGCTATTGAATTTTTAGGAATGTTTAGACCTGAAATAGTTACCGATAAATGTACATCATGCGGATTTTGTTTAAGAGCATGTCCAACAAGTGCCATTGAAATAAAAGCACTTAGTTAAAAGGATTATTATGAAAATTTTATTTACACTTATATTCTCTTTTTCATTACTTTTTTTCATCACAATTAAAGCCAACTCATACTTTTTTTTAGCAAGTGCTGGAGTTACTGATTTAGTATTAAAAGATAATTTATTATATGTAGCTACAGCTAAAAGTACTGTTGATATTTTTAATATCCAGACTACTGAACTTATTAATACAATTAAAACACCTCAAATCAAAGATTTTGTAGGTGATATTATTGACTCAAAAATTTATTCAGTTGATGTATTAAAAGATAGAATACTTATTGTAGCACAAGGAGAAAAAGGTTTTAGAACAATTTATGAATATAAAGATGAAAAACTAAACCCTATAATTACTATTGATAAAAAAATGTATATTGCAAAATCAAAATATATAAATGAAAACCAAATTATATTAAGTTTACTTAGTAACCAATTATTTTTATATGATTTAAGAACAGAAAAATTTTTATGGGAAATACAAGTATCTCAATCAAAGTTTTCAAATTTTGCATTAAGTGAAGATAAAACAAAAATAATCATTGCTGATGAGAGTGGAGCATTAAAACAATTCTCAGTAAAAACAGGAAAACTTAAAAAAAATTTATTCTGGGTTAAATGTAGATAATATTTTTCAAATTGATATAAAAAAAATGGTGTTATTATAACAGCTGGGCAAGATAGAAGATGCGCTATATATAAAAAAATTTAATCAATACTATAAAAAAAAGCAAATTTTTTAATTTATAGTGCAGGATTAAGCCCAAGTGGCAAAATAGCTGGATTTGCAAACAATGAAGATAATGACATAACTATATTCAACACAGAAAATAAAAAAAGAATTGTATACTTTAAAAGGACATAAGATGACTCTAAATAATATTCTATTTAAAAATGAAAATGAGTTATATAGTTCAAGTGATGGAAATGAAGTATACTATTGGCAATTAAAGGAGTAATTAAAATGAATATATCAAGTATAGTAGTACAAACAAGACCAGAGTTTTTAGAGCAAGTTGTTGAAGATTTAAAAAATTGTGGAGTATGTGATTATCACATGCATGATGAATTAGGAAGAATTATTGTTACAATAGAAGGTGAAGGTGTTGCTGAAGAGTTAAAAAAAACTAAAAGTAATTGAAGCTATACCACACATTGCAAGTGCTGATATGCAAATGGCATATAGCGAAGATGAATTAGATGATCATATGGATGTATTAGACAACTCTGATGTTGTACCACATATGCTTCATGATGATGATTTAAGACCTGAAGATATTATATACAATGGTGATCTTAAGAAAAAAGATTTAGAAGGATTTGCAAAGCAATTTGACGAAACTGGAAAAAAAATAAAATGGAATATAATCAAAGTGAATTTTTATGTGAGACAATTGTTCCTAAAGATGAACTAATTATCTCAAGAACAGATTTAACTGGTACTATTACATATGCAAATGAAACGTTTGCACAAATTAGTGGTTATGAAGTAGATGAACTAATTGGTAAGCCTCATAACATTGTAAGACATCCAGATATGCCTAAAGCCATTTTTAAAAATCTTTGGGAAAGTTTAGAGACAAAAGGTAAATGGCAAGGTTTTGTCAAAAACTTACGAAAAGACTTTGGTTATTATTGGGTTTATGCAGAAGTTTCAGGAGTTTACAAAGATGGAAAACTAACTGAATATAAATCAATTAGAACACCAGTATCTTTTGCAGATAAATTACATTATCAAAAACTCTATGATGATATAAAAAAACAAGATGGAGAATTAGTAAGAATAGTATCTTATAAACCATTTTCTTCTTAAACTTCTACAAAAATTACACAAAAAATAGTAGAATAAACTTATGAAAAAGTTAATTCTACTATTTATACTATCTTCAACACTATTATTTGCATTTAAAACAAATATAAAAGATGCCTATGCAATTGGAATATTTGACGCAAATGGAAATGGTGAAAATATACAACATGCTAGAAAAACTAAAAACAACTATAATGGTACATGTTATACAAAAGTTTTTGTAATAGGAAACTCTTTTAAATTAAAACCAAATGTAACTATAGGGAATTCTATTGGTCATTACCAAAGTTCAAAACCAATTTATAATAATAGAAAAATAAAAATTGGTGAAGTGATGTTATTTAAACACTTTGCAGTATCAAATGGCAATATAAAAGTAAGTTTTAGAGATAAACTTTATGATGCAAAGGTTTTTGTAAAATAGTGCTTATGTTATACTATTATAATTTTAAATAATAGTTCTTTTTAAATTTTAATTATAAAACTTACAGTATTGACTTATGTCATTGAATTACTCATTTCTTTTCTATAAAATTTCAAGATAAAGAAGTTTTAGTAAGTATCTCTCTCCTAACTAACAACGAAACCTAATTAAAGCTTCTTTCTATTTTTTTATACTTAGTATTTAAAAGGGGGGGTGAAGTTTAACTTCACCCCCCCTTTTTTTATTTAAATAAAAAACTTGACCAATATCAATGTTTTTTTAAGATTTATTATATAATAATTTATCTACTTCCTTTAATGGACACTACTATGGACGAATATTATATAAAAAATAATTTATTAGAAACATCCAAAAACATACGCGTTTTATATGTTGAAGATGATTTGGATGTTGCAGAAACAACAATTAATCTACTTAAAAACTTTGTATCTTATATCAAACACTCAGAAAATGGAACTGAAGCTCTTAAAATTTTTAGAGATGAACATTTTGATTTAATTATTACAGATATTAATATGCCAAAAATGAATGGCATAGAATTAATACATGAATTAAAAAAAATAGATATACATATTCCTACGCTTGTAATCTCAGCTTATGGGGGGGATAAAGAAAATATGTTTAATGCAATTCATGAAGGAATTGATGGCTTTATTCTAAAACCAATAGAGTTAAAACAATTTACAAATGTATTAACAAAAGTTCTTGAAAAAAACTTTAATACAAAGAGAACATAATAGAAATCTAATTATATTAAAACAATATCAAGAAATCACTAATAAAAGTGCCATAATATCTAAAACTGACCCAAATGGAACAATTACATTTGTAAATGAAAACTTCTGCAGAATTTCTGGTTACACAGTAGAAGAACTAGTTGGAAACTCTCACAATATAGTAAGACATCCTGATACACCAAGAAAACTATTTGAAGAGTTATGGAAAACAATAAAAGTAAAAAAAAGAACCATGGGAAGGCATTATAAAAAAACCGTTCTAAAACAGGTAAACCTTATTATGTAAAAACAATAATCAAACCACTTTTAGATCAATATGGAAAGATAATAGAATATATGGCTTTAAGAAATGATATAAGTACTATTATGAGTGAAAAAAAACAACTTCTAACATCCTTAGAATCAATAAACTCTGCAATTCTTATTATTATTCAAATAGAAAACTTTGATATTTTAGATAAGTTTTATGATACGACAACTGTCGAAAAAAAATTGAAAATATTTATGGTAAAACACTATTAAACCACATGCCCAATAGTGTCTCATTTGAAAAAATATTTAAACTAGGAGATGGAAGATTTGCCCTTACAGAAGACTATGAAAAGATGTTAGATATCTACCCAAAGTTAGATATAGAAGAACAACTTAATGAATTTATAAAGAATACTAAAAAAAGTACTATTGAACTAGAAAATATCGAATATGATATATCTATTTCTGTTAGTTATACTTATGGAAAATCCAATCTATATGAAAATGCTAAACATGGCATCGAAAAAGCTCTTAGTGGTACCCAAAGTTTAATCTTTGCAAATAATCTTATTAATGAAGCTCAAAAAATTGCTCAAAAAAAATATAGAAACAATTCAAATGGTAAAAAAAGCTTTAGATAACTATAAAATTGTCTCATTTTTCCAACCAATAATTAATAATAAAACAAAAGAAATAATAAAATATGAATCTTTAGTTAGATTAATAAATGAAAAAGATGAAATTATATCTCCTTTCTTTTTTCTAGATATTTCTAAAAAAGGAACTTACTATTCAAAAATTACACAAAGAGTTATTGAAAGTTCATTTGAAGTTTTAAATCACATAAAAAAACAATGTAAGCATCAACCTATCAATTTTAGATATAGAAAACGAACAAATTAGAAATAAATTACTTGAACTTGTCTCTAATCCAATATATAAAGGCCGAGTTACTTTTGAATTACTTGAAGATGAAGATATTAAAGATTTTCAAGTTGTTAAAAACTTTATTAAAGATGTAAAAAAAATTGGTCAAGTAAAAATTGCAATTGATGATTTTGGTAGTGGTTATTCTAATTTTGAAAGACTATTAAAATACACTCCTGATATACTAAAAATTGATGGAAGTTTAATTAGAAATATAGAAACTGATTCTTTTAGTAGAAACTTAGTTGAAACTATTGTAACATTTGCAAAGAAACAGAATATAGAGACTATTGCTGAATTTGTTGAAAATGAAAAATCTATAATATTTTAACTGAAATTGGTATAGATTATTCGCAAGGTTATTATTTGGTAAACCTGAGAAACTAATATAATAATTAATAACTTACGATAGTGTATAACATACACTATCGTAGAGTTATACTTTACATATATTTTTTTAAGAACTTCTGGAATTTCTACTGTTCCATCTTCATTTTGATAATTTTCCATAATAGCTAATAGTGTTCTACCAACAGCTAACGATGAACCATTTAGTGTATGTGCTAATACATTTTTCTTTCCATCTTTATATCTGATTTTTGCACGTCTTGCTTGAAACTCTCTTGTGTTTGAAATTGAAGAAATTTCTCTATATTTATTTTGACCAGGTAACCAAACTTCTAAGTCAATAGTTTTAGCTGCACTAAAACCTAAATCACCAGTACAAAGCAGTACTTTTTGGTGTGCTAATCCAAGTGAAGTCAATAAGTCAGATGCACAAGAAACCATCTTTTCAAATACCTCATCAGACTCTTCTTGTTTTGTAATTGCAACCATTTCAACTTTATCAAATTGATGTTGTCTAATTAATCCTCTTGTATCTCTTCCTGCACTACCTGCTTCTTTTCTAAAACATGGTGTATAAGAAGTTAACATAAGTGGTAACTCTTCAGCTGGAAGAATTTCATCATTATAAAGATTTGTCAAAGATACCTCAGCAGTTGGAATAAGATATAAATCTTCACCCTCAATTTTGAATAAATCATCTTCAAATTTTGGTAATTGTCCCGTTCCTTGAAGTGTATTAGAGTTTGCCATAAATGGTACATACCACTCTTCAAAGCCTCTCTCTCTGTTAAAATCTAACATATAGTTAATAAGTGCTCGCTCAAGTCTTGCCCCCCCCTGCCCTTTAATTGCAGAAAATCTAGACTTTGCTAGTTTAACACCTCTTTCAAAATCTAACCAACCATTAGGTAAATCCCAATGCTCTTTTGGCTCAAAAGAAAAAGATGGTTTTTCACCAATAGTTTTTAAAACAACATTTTCATTTTCATCTGCTCCATTTGGAACTTCATCATCTGGTAAATTAGGTACACCTAAAGCTATTGAAGTTAGTTTTTCTTCTAATACTCTTACCTCATCCTCTAAAGATTGTTTTTTTGTTTTTAGCTCATTAATACTTGCTTGTAATGGTGCAATATCTAAGCCCTCTTTTTTGTATCTTCCAAACTCTTTTGATAATTTATTTTGCTCAGCTGTAACATTTTCCATCTCTTGTCTTTTTAGCTTTGCAGTATGTGAAATCTCTTTCAGTTCATCAAGAATTTCTTGGTCAACACCCTTCCTAGTAAGTGCTGTAGCCATAGCATCAAAATTTTTTTTGTAGTTCTCTTACGTCAATCATTTTAATCTTTCTCTTAAAGTTTTTCGCAATTATATCTAATTAATCCTATGTCAAGGCTTTTAAATCTATTTTTAGTTTTTTATAATAAAATTTTGTATAAAGTATGATATTATTTCCAAATGAAAGCATTTTACATGAAATACAAATTTTTAACCGTAACCTTACCGATTATTCTATTAATTGTTGGAGCATTTTATTTTACAGCTCAATTTATACAACCAAGTCCAAAAAAAGAGATTACAATCGCTACAGGGAGTAAAACAGGCAATTATTATAAAACAGCACTAGAATATAAAAAAAACTTCTAGAACAAGATAAAGTAAAAGTAAATATCATCACAAGCGCTGGTTCTATTGAAAATATACAACTTCTAAAAGAAAATAAAGCAGATATTGCATTTATTCAAAATGGAACAATTACAAATGAAGAAGCAGGAAATATAAAATCATTAGCTTCTATTTATTATGAACCATTATGGGTATTTTATAAAAATGATGGTTATGCTATTGATTATATTATTCAATTTATTTCAAAAAAAAGTTTCTATAGGTAAAGCTGGCAGTGGAACAAGAGATTTAGCTATTGATATTCTAAAAGATAATGGAATAGATGAAACAAATACTACAATTTTAGACTATGATTCAAGTAAAGCAAAAGAAGAGCTTCTAAACGGAAATATTGATGCAATGTTTATTGTTACAGCTCATAATTCAGATACTGTTAAAGAACTTCTAGCAGATCCTAAAATAAATGTTTTAAGTTTTAAAAGAGCAAGAGCCTATAGTAGAAAGTACACTTTTTTTGGAAGCTTTAACTTTATATGAAGGTACACTTGATTTATATAAAAATCTTCCAGATGAAAATATAAATCTTTTATCAACAACTGCAAATTTAGTTGTTAATGAAAACTTTTCAGAGGAGTTAAAAAGACTACTTCTAAAAAAAGTTATTCAGCTACATAATAAAAAAGACCTTTTTGCAAAAGCAGAACAGTTCCCAAATAGTTTTAATATGCAAGTAAAACTAGATGAAGAAGCTAAACGATATTTTGAATATGGAGATACTTTTTTTAGAAAAGATTTTTCCATACTGGATAGCATCTAATATTGATAGATTAAAAATTTTACTTATTCCTTTATTAACTCTATTATTTCCTCTATTTAAAGGTGTTTTCCCTTTATATAATTGGTCTATGAGATCAAAAATATATAGATGGTATGATGAAGTTAGAGAAATTGATAATGAACTAGAAACTCTAGATAAACCTAAACTAAAAGAAGAACTTAAAAAACTTGAAAAACTTAGATGTGAAATTTCAAAAGAGACCAAAGTTCCACTCTCATTTATGGGAGAATACTATAATCTACAACTTCATTTAGATCATGTAACAAAAAGAGTAGAAAAATTAATATAAAGGGCACTGTTTAACTGACTATTTCAACAACTTTTGATATAATTTCGAAAAAAATTTAAGGCTTTATTTTAAAGCTTTTATGAAAAAGTTCCTTTTAATTGGAACTAAATTAAAAGGAATATATTTTGAGAATATTATCAGGAATCCAGCCTTCAGGTACAATTCATATTGGTAACTACTTTGGAATGATAAAAAAAATGGTTGAAGCACAAAATGATGGAGAACTTTTTGCATTTATTGCTTCCTATCATGCCTTAACTTCAGTAAAAGATAAAGAGTTTTTAGAAAAAAATATTTTTGAAGCTGCAGTAAATTTCTTAGCTTTAGGTATGGATCCAGAAAAATCTACATTCTGGGTACAAAGTGATGTAAAAGAGGTATTAGAATTATATTGGTTATTATCAAACCATACATCAATGGGTCTTTTAGAAAGAGCTCACTCATACAAAGATAAGACTGCGAAAGGTATTCAAGCTAATCACGGTTTATTTTCATATCCTGTATTAATGGCTGCTGATATTTTATTATATGATTCAAATATTGTTCCAGTTGGAAAAGATCAAATTCAACATGTAGAGATGACCAGAGATATTGCGAACTCTTTTAACAATACATATGGTGAGATTTTAGTTATGCCTGAATCAAAAGTAGATGAAGAGGTTGCAACAGTTCCAGGAACTGATGGAGCTAAAATGTCTAAATCTTATGGAAATACAATTGATATGTTTGGTTCTAAAAAAAGGAATCAAAAAAACAAATTATGGGAATAGTAACTGATTCAAAAGAGCTTGATGAAGTAAAAGATTATACTACTTGTAATGTTTATAAACTTTGTGAACTATTTATGAATGAAGATGAACTAAAAGAGTTACAAGAAAGATATGCAACACCTGGTGAAGGATACGGGCATTTTAAACTTACTCTTTTAGATAAAATAAATGATCACTTTGCTCCTTATGCAGAAAAAAAGACAACACTTATTAGATAATCCTAAAGAGGTTAAAGATATATTAGCCTTTGGAGCAGAAAAAGCAAGAAAAATTGCATCTGCTAAAATGGAAATTATAAGAAGTGCAGTAGGACTTTAAAAATATCTCTTTGATTATATCAAAGAGATATCAAATGAAGTTAAATTAGAACTATAATAAAATTAAACTATTTTAATTACTTCTGATATATTTTTTGAAATAGCTTCAACTCTTTGTTGCCATAGTTTTCCAAAAGCTTCAGCCTCTTGTGCTGTTGCTTGTTTAGAAATAGATTTTTGCATTAATTCTCTCATCATTGGATCTGCACCAATTGAACTTGGATCATAAATAACTTCAACACTTTCATTAGTATCTCTTCTTGTAAATTTAACATTTGATGAAATATCTGATTCAAAAGCCATAAGATTGTTTCTACTGAATAATCCCATGATTCCTTTAAATCCACTATTTGTTGTTGCTCCTGTAATATTTGTTATAACATTAGCAATAACTCCAGCAACTCCATCTTCAATCTTTTCAGAAAACTCTACTTTGATTTCGCCACGCTTAGGAGTTTCATCTTTATATAAAGCTTTTAAACCTTCTAGTGTCATTAAATATGCACCTAATACTGTTGGACATGAATGCCCTGCAGTTTTTACAACATCTATATAAGAAAACTCAATAGTACCCTCTTGTGTAGCACCTAAAAATTCTGCTAAATCATCTTTTAAACTAATCTTTTCAATATCATTAAAAAACTCTGGATAGTTCATATTTAAACCTTATTTTTTTGCCTATTATATAAGAAAGATTAGAAAAAGTTATTGATTTAAATTAAGATTTTCCAGTAGGTTTAAAAGAGTAAAAAAGATTTGGCTCACTAACTATATATAAATTACCATTATTATCCATTGTCACACCTTCAGCTTGTGGAATATCTTTTTTTTAAACCTAAAAAACCCTTTTCAAGTTCTGCAAAACTTACTTGTATTCCATCAAGAGACACTTCTGCAACTAAGTTAGATTCGTGACTTAAAAAAAAGTAAATGTCGAGTATTATTATCAAAATGAAGACCAGAAAAATCATACATAAAATGATTTAAAGTAGTTAAGCCTTCACCAAATGAGATATTTAATCCTTTATTCTTTAAAAAATCAGAAGCTTTAATAAGTTCAATTGGAAATTTTTCATTTGCCACATATAATGTATCTTTTTTTTCATCATATGCAACTCCCTCATAACCAAAGTTTTTGTATTTATTTAGTTTTAGACTAAAAATTTTTGTACTTTCTTGCTTTTGAATTCTCTTCGTATCCTTATATATTTTTATAAGTGAAACTTTTGATTTTCTTTCATCAATTACTGCATATAAGTTATCTTTTAAATATACAATTCCTTCAGTATCTTTAAACCCTTTTAAGTCAATTACTCTTAAAACATCCCCCCCATTTAATGTTAGTTCATAGATATTTCTAGGACTATTTGTAATTGCAAAAAGAGTATTTGTATTTTTATTGAAAGTAATCCCTGATAGATTTTTCTTTATCTCATTTATTTTTTTTGCTTCTATCTTCACTTTGTATTCATCTAAATTTAATCTCTCTTTTACACCTTTAATATCATTTTTAACACTATTAATCTTTGAATATACTACATCATCAAAATTTGTTGCTGATAAAAATAGATAAAAACTAATTAAAATAATAAATATTTTTTTTAATTTGCATTTCATTCCTTTATAGAAAGAAGAATACAGCAAGAAAGTAAATCTTTGGTTACAAATAATGAACCAAAAATAAATAGAATATTTTTAGTGATTATTTCTTACAAATAAAGATAGATTTATCACTACTTTCAAAATCATGTAGCGAAATATTTTTTTATATTTTCAACTTTGAAACCAACTATTTCTAAAAGTTTAGTAAGAGTTTCTTCATCATAATAGTACTGTGTGATACTATCTGATTCTTTTGTAAATGATTTGTTTTTATTTTGACTAAACAAAGTTATATCTGTGATAAGTTTTTCATCTTCAAAAAGTGCATCAATAGCTATAAATTTATCTTCTAAATCTATATTAATAGAACCTTGTGCTACATCTTCAAAACCAAATAAACTATTTACATCAAAAATAAAATATGCATTTTTATTTAAAACATTGTATACATTTTTAAAAAAGTTTTCTAAATCATTTGGACAAATATAATTTATTACATCAAAAATAGCAGTTGCACAGTCATACTTCTCTTTTAGTTTTGATAAATCAATACAATCACAATTTTCAATTCCTTTTTGTTTACACGCAAGAATTTGCTCAGAACTTAAATCAATACCAAACGATTTTTTTCCATTGATATTTAAATTTTCTAAAAAGTAACCTTGACCACAACCTATATCTAAAATATTGTCAACATCATTTTCAAAAACAAATGATAAAAATTCTTTATGAAGTTTTACAATAGCCTCATCAAATTCTAAATAAGGTTCTATTTTAGAATATAGATTTAATCCCATTAAAGAACTGCTTCTATTTTTTTCTTTTAGCTCAAAGATTTTATCTTTTTTTGCATAATATGAATTTTTATTTGCAATTAAATGAGCTGAACTTTCCATAATTGTTGGACCTACTTCTAATCCATTTTGTTTCATAGTAGCACCTGTTTCAACAATATCAACAATACAATCTGCAAGATTAACTAATGGTGCTAATTCAATAGAACCATAAAGTTTGATAATATCAACAGCCATTGCTTTTTCTTCAAAATATCTTTTTGCAATATTCTCATGTTTTGTAGCTACTGTTATTTTACTTTTTGAAAAATCTAACTCTTCACCACGTACTAATCCAAAAGCAACTTTACATCTTCCTAACTCTAGGTCAAGAAGCTTGATTAAGTCATACTCTTTCTCTTCTAAAACATCAAGTCCAACTACACCTAAGTCAGCTGCTCCATGCATTACATATGTAGGTACATCTTGATTTCTTACATTTAAAAATCTAAATCCAGCTTTTTCAAGTATTAATTTTCTATCTTCAAAAACAAACTTTTCATCAAAAGCTTTTTCAAACTTTTCTAAAGTCTCTTTTGCAATTCTTCCCTTAGGTAATGCAATTGTTAGCATCAATAATCCCTTTCATATTTTCAAATATCAAATCTTTTTTTATAAGTGCAATTTTCAAAATATCTACTTAAAAATTCACCATCCCCCCCACCTGTGAATATTATCTCTTCATTATTAGCAATCTCTTTAATTGGTAGTATGATAGATTTTAAAATAGAATAAGATATTGCATCTTGTGTACAAAGTGGGATTTTATCTAAATTTACCTTTGTATTTATTTCATAGTCAAGTTTTGTAGAAATCTGCTTATATAAATTTTTTTTAAATTTATTAATCCAGGAAGAATTATTCCACCTTGATGAACACCCTCTTTCATTATATCAACAGTAACAGCACTTCCAGCATCTACAATAACTGCATCACTTAATCCAGCACAAGCAATTTTTCTATCTAAACCCATGCCTTTATATATAGTGTCAAATTTTAACAACTCTTCAATATCTATACAATTTGTATAATTTTTTTTCTAAGTTTTGAAGTTGCTTTTTCATTTACAGAAATAAAATAAATGGTTTCATCAATCTTTGGTAAAGAATCATTTATAAAAAAATTTCTTATGTTTTCCATTAATTAAAAAAATGAAAAGTAGTATTTCCAATATCACATAAAATCAACTCTAACACTCCATTTGTTTTCTTCTAAAAATTTCTTTGCTTTTGAACAAAGAGGAGAACTTATAAGTAACTCTTTTTTCTTAAAATTATGTTCTTGAAAATCTATTAGTTTTGAGTGAAGTTCCAATAAATCATTTGCATTTTTTCTAATAAATCTACTCTTTGCATCAACAATAAATATTGAATAAAACTCTTTTGTCACTGATGTGGCTACATAAATTTTTATTTTTTTTCTACTTCCTAACTCTTTTGGACTAATCTCTTTTATCTCTTTAAATAAGATATCTCTATTTAAAAAGTATTTTGTTAAATCTTTCAACTAATTCCTTAATATTTTTTATTTGCCTATTATATATAAAAAGTAGTTAGATTTTGCATCTATAAAAGTTATAAAAAAAAACTAACTAAATTTTTATACTATTTTCTATATACTACAATCAAAAATAACTCGTGGGAACTCCATTTAATAGGAACTTGATGAATAAAATACTATATATAAGCATATTTATTATCCATATATTTATATCATCTTTATTTGCAAAGCAAACAAGTTTCAAAGTATCTTATGATCCTGATTATGCACCATTTTCTTATTTAGAAGATAATAAACCAGAAGGTCTTTTTATTGACTACTGGAAACTTTGGGCAGAAAAAAAACAATTACACAGTAGAATTTATAAATGGAAAGCTTTGGGATAATGCACTTAGCCTAGCTTATTTAGGAAGAGTAGATTTCTTTTTAGGAACAACTCCTTATGAAGAATGGATGAATGGTTCTAAAACTTATTATAATACAAATACCTCTTTATTTATTCATAAAAACAATAGTAAAGGATTTAGTAAAAATGCCTCTTATATTATAGGAATAATTGGTAATGACTACCTAAATTACATAAAAAAAAGAATTTCCTAACTCTGAAGTTATTGTATATAAAGATTATCCTGAGATTTTTAAAGACTTCACTTCTAAAAAAAATTGATTTAATTTATGATGATAAAACTGCTATAGAATTTTATGCACTAAGAAACAATAGTTTCCATCAAATAAAATCAATTGACTTATTAACTGATGTTCATAAGATAAGAGCTATTTCAAGAGAAAAGAGACTTATAGAGATATTTAATGATGGTTTTGAAAAAATTTCCTTAGAAGAGTTACATGAAATTGAAACAAAATGGATACTAAATGAAGAACAACGTTTCTATAAAAAAAAGTCTTTATTTAACAAAACAGGAAAAAGAGTTTATAAAAGATAATCTAATAAAGATTTCTCTTTCAGATTCATGGAGACCTTTCAACTTTCAAACAAATGGAAAACCAGATGGTATCTCTTATGAATTTTGGAAAGTAATTATGAATAAAACTGGAATACGTTCTCAATACAATTTTTTTGACACCTTTACACAACAACTTGAATCTATTAAAAATAAATCTAGTGATATGATTTATAGTGTAGGGAAAACAAAAGAGAAAGAAAACTATTCACTATTTACAAAACCATATATATCTTTTCCTCTCTCAATCGCCACTTTAAAAGATGAAAATTTTATCGAAAACATAGACTACTTATTTAATAAAAAAGTTGCAGTTGGTAAAAACTTTACTGCACATAATATGATAAAAGAAGCATATCCAAATATACATCTATTATTAGTAGAAAATATTGAAGATGGATTAAAAGCTGTATCAGAAAGAAAAGCCTTTGCATATATAGATATAAAACCATCTTTAACTTATAATATACGGAAACTAGATTTAGATGATTTAAAAATTTCAGGTAATACTGGGCTTAATTTTGATTTATCTATTATGATTAGAGATGATTACCCTATCTTAAAATCTATACTTGATAAAACTATAGATAGTTTAAAGGAAGAAGAGATATCTTCTATTATTCACAAATGGGAAAATGTTCAATTTGAAAAAAACTTTTGACTATACAAAAGTTTGGCTTATCCTCGCTTTTTTTAATTACGCTTATTATCCTTCTTGTTTATAAAGAATTTATTACCTCAAAAAGAAATAAGAAACTTGAGAATTTAGTAAGTGCAAGAACAAAAGATTTAAAAAAACTCACACAAACTTTAGAACAAAGAGTTGAAGAAAAAACAAAAGAGTTAAAAAGAGTAAATTATATTTTAGATGAAGCTCAAAAAATTGCTCACCTTGGAAGTTTTCAATATAATTTTAAAAAAAATAAGTTAACTTTTAGTGATGAACTTTTTAAGATATTGAAACTTGATAAAAATAGAGTTAAGCCATCTTTTGATTTAGCACTTACTTATGTACATGATGATGATGATGATAAAAAAAATGTTGAAATGATTTTACAAAAAGCAATTACAACAAAACAAAAGGTTAGTCAAGAATTTAAAATTATTGTAGATAATAAAATAAAATATATTCAATCAACTTCAAAAATTACAAAATATGACGAAAATGATAGCCCTATTATATTTATTGGAACACTACTTGATTTAACTAAAATAAAAAACTTAGAAATAGAAAAAAGAGAAAAAGATTCAATCCTTGCTCAACAAGCTAAAATGGCTGCTATGGGAGAAATGTTAGAAAATATAGCTCATCAGTGGAGACAACCTCTTTCAGTTATTTCTACTGCATCAACTGGACTACAATTACAAATAGAGATCAATAATACAATTAATAAACAAGATGTTCTTGATACTGTTACTAATATTCATAAACAGACACTTCATCTATCCAAAACAATTGATGATTTTAGAAACTTTTTTTTAATCCAAATAAAATAAAATTAGAATTTGATATTAAAACATCTATTGAAAAAACACTTTACTTAATAAAATCAAAACAAAAAACAAAAAAATGTAACTATCATAGAAGAGATACAAAGTACTAATATCTTTGCACTAGAAAATGAATTAATTCAAGTTCTTCTTAATATCTTTAATAATGCAATTGATGCCTTTGATATACAATCAACTAAAAACTTAATATTTATTAATGCCAACAAAGAGAAAGAGTATTTAACAATTGAGATAAAAGATAATGCAGGAGGAATTAAAACAAAAATTATTGATAGGATTTTTGAACCATATTTTACTACAAAACATAAATCCCAAGGAACAGGTATTGGTTTATATATGTCTAATGAAATTATCACAAAACATCTACATGGGTCAATAAATGTCATTAATAAATCATACACTTATGATAATATCTCATATACTGGAGCAGCTTTTACAATTAGAATTCCTTTAAAAGCAGAGACTATTTAATATAACAGTTATAGTTATTGATATATAATTCCAATAAAAAGAGAATTAAATGAAACTATTCCTAGGACTAATTTTAATATTAAGTATTAATATGTTTGCAAAAGAGAAGGTTATTGCTAAAATTGATGAAGCTTCAGGTATTGCATATTCACAAAAATCAAATTCACTTTATGTAGTAAATGATGAAGGAACAATTTATGAAATCACTACAAAAGGTAAAATCCTTAGAAAAGAAAAAATAGGGAAATATGATTTTGAAGGTATTGCAATAGATGAGCAAAATGATTTGCTTTTAGTAGCAGTTGAAGGTGATGATAATATTTTGATTTTAGATAAAGAAAATCTAAAAATTAAAAAAGAGATATCTATAAAAAGAAAATACAAAGGGATAAATTTACTTAAAAAAATCAGGAGATGGAATAGAAGGTCTTGCTTTATATAAAAACAAAATTTATGCTTCAAATCAATCAAATAAAAAAAATATCCAGAAGCTGATTCATCAGTAATAGTTATTTTAGATTATAACCTAGATAAAAATAAGTTGAAAATAGAAGATATAATTGACCATGGATTTACAGATATCTCTGGATTAACATTTTTGTAAGATATACTCTATTTAATAAGTGATAGAAATAATTTTATAGTTAAATACGACATCAAAAAAAACAAAATATTAAAAAAAACAAAACTTCCTAAGAAATACGCTCAAGAGGGTATTGCTTTTGATAAAAAAAAGGAAATCTGTATATAGCAGATGATAATGGACAAATACTAAAAATTAAAAAAATGGAAAAACTAACTTATGAAGAACAGACTAAAATAACACGAGCTATCATCAAAGCAGCTGTTTTGATGTTAGAATTTGGAGCAGAGAGTAAACTTATTGAACTTACAGCTCAAAGATTAGGTATAGCTTTAGGAGTAGATTCAGTAGAGATGTCACTTATCCCTTCTGCTATTGTATTAACAACATTAAGTAATAATCAAACTCAATCAGTAACTACAACAAGGCGAGCTCATCATAAACCAATTAATATGTCAATCGTTTGTGATGTTCAAAAGATGTGTTATGATTTAGAAAAAAAGAAAAAAGATGTTGACTTTGTATTTAAAGCATTAAAAGAGATTCAACCAAACTACTACAATAGATGGTTAGTAGTTTTCATGGTAGGACTCTCTTGTGCTTCTTTTGCATATCTTTATGGAGCAGACTGGCAAGCTTTTGTTATAACTTTTATAGCATCTGCAATTGCTATGTTTGTAAGACAGGAGTTAGCACGTAAAAAATTTGTGATGATAATTACGTTTATTGTAACTGCTTTTGTAGCGACATCTATTGCAGCCTTGTCATATATATATAATCTAAGTTCAACCCCCCCTAATATTGCCCTTTCTGCAAGTGTAGTACTTCTAGCTCCTGGTTTTCCTTTTGTAAACTCCGTATTAGATGCAGTAAAGGGTTACCTAGCCATGGGATGGGGGGGTCGCTGGATGCAAGCAGTTTTACTAACTGTTGCTACATCTATTGGTATTATTTTAGCTTTTGCAGTTTTAAATTTAAAAGGATGGTAAAATGAATGAACTTATATTAGAATATATTTTAAATGCCATTTTTTTCAGCAATTCCAGCAGTTGGATTTGGGATGGTATTTAACGTTCCAAAACATACTTTAATCTATTGTGCTTTTGGAGGAGCTATTGCTTATAGTTCAAGAGCTTTTTTTTGATGGATATTAATATTCCTTTAGAATTAGCTACATTTTTATCTTCAACTATTGTAGGCATTGTTGCTTTATATTGGTCTAGAAAATATATTATTCCAAGACCTGTATATACTATCGCATCAATTATTCCTTTACTTCCAGGAACTTATGCCTTTACAGCAATTATAAATCTAATTAGTATGAATGCACATGGAGTAACACCAGAACTTATAACTATGTTTATAGATAATAGTCTAAAAACAATTATTATATTGGGCGGGATTGGATTTGGTCTAGCATTGCCATCACTTTATTATATAAGGTACAATCGTCCTATAATCTAGGATTTTCCTATATTAAAAAGAGATTTAGTTAAAGAGTATAAAATAAATAAAAAAAAGTATAGGTAAAAATATAGTTTGAAAAATAAAAACTATAATCAAGTCAATGATATATTCACTTGAATTATCTACTGCTTTTGTATACTCTTCAACCTTCTTTTCATAATATTTAACATCTAGTTTTTCAATTACTTTATTAAAAAAAATTACTATTTTCTTTCTGTTTTAGAGTATTGTTTGTAACCTTACTTACTTCATCTTTTACTTGTATTATATTTTCATTTAACTGTTCAATATTAAATTGAGGCTTCACAAAATAGTTATAAGAGATATCATTTACATAAGAAATTGAAGGAATAGCAAATCTTAAAAAAAATCAACACTAAAGTAATTTTAAAAAAAACACCTCTTAATTTTTCATCTTTATTAAATCTTTTAAAAAGCCAAATATTAGAAAGAATAATAAAAAAAAGCAAAGTATAATTATATATATCATTTGTAACAAAATTTAATAAAATCTTTTGAATTCCTAAAGAAGTCATACTAGCTAACATTACAAGAGAGAACTGTTCTACTAAATCATTTATAGGGTCAAGAACTTCTCCAATTGCAACAATAACAAAAGGCAAATCTAATTGTGTTCCTTGAGCTAAAGAAATAACACCATTTAAAGCTTTAGCACTACTAAATACTATAATAGCTTGTTTAAAAGAATCATTTATTAATACTTTTGCATTTTCATCTATAGTAAAACTAAATGATAAAAATATAGCTACAAATGTAATAGTAACTAATAAAAGTTTATTCCAATTTTTTTTAATAAAAAAAAGTTTTCATAAAAAGATTATAATATCTATTTAATAAGAGTTATATTTTTATTTCTTCTTAATTTCAAGTCTTTGAGGTCTAACTGTAATATCTGTAATAACTGCATCAAATTCTACTATTTTTAATACTGCTTTTGCAATATCTATTGCTTGAAGATGAGCCTCTTTACTATCACTTGGTTCAAAATTAAAATCATTAAAAAAGTTTGTTTTTGTAAGGTCTGGATTTATTGTAGTAACTTTTACATCAGAACGTCTAAGCTCTTCAAATAAAGCAAGACCAAAATCTCTAAGACCTGATTTAGTTGCAGTATATAGTGCTGAAAATTTTGAGTGTCTTGTAGCTTCAACGGAAGCTATATTTATAATGTGCCCTTTTGTTTTCTTTAAACTTCTTAGACATAAGTTTGAGAGAATAATAGGAGCTGTTAAATTTACATCTATTAACTCTTTTATTTTAGAAATAGATATCTCTTCATGAGGTTTAAATATCCCTACTCCTGCACAATTAACTAAAAGGTTTATATCTATTGATTTTAATAATGTTTTTACCTCTAATTCTAAATGAACACTATCTTCTAATCTACTTTCAAGTTTAATTACCTCATATGAATTAAGTTCTAAAATTTCGCAAATTGCTTTTCCTATACCTGAACTATACCCTGTAACTATCGCTTTTTTCATTTTATAAAGCCTTATTAATTCTCTTATAATAAATTATTGCACCAAGTGTAATAAGTCCTAATAAAACATAAATAATAGTAGATAAATACTCTTTTACTAAAGCTTCATTATCTCCAATATAATAACCTAATAAAGTTAGTATAACTACCCAAATAGTTGCACCTAATGTTGTATAGATTGAAAAACTCATAAGATTCATTTTTGCAAGTCCTGCTGGAAATGAAATCAGTTGTCTAACTGCTGGAATCAACCTTCCTGAAAATGTTGAGATATGCCCATGTTTTGCAAAAAAACTTCTCTGCTTTTAAAATAGTTTTCTCTTTTATAAAAAAAATATTTACCATATTTAATTAAAATTGAACGACCTACATAAATTGCTAAAAAAATAGTTAAAAAGTGCTCCAGCTAAAGAACCTGTAATACCACACAATAGTACTATTGCCATATTCATTTCACCTTTATGAACTAAATAACCAGCAGGTATCATAACAACTTCACTTGGAAATGGGAAAAAAGTACTCTCTAAAAACATCATAAAAAAAGATTCCCATATAACCTAAATCACCAACAGTTTGAACAATAAAATCTACAATCTCATGCAACATATATCAATTCCTTAAAATTTATGGCGCATTTTATCATTTACTTTGTTCAAAATAAGTTATACAAGTAATTCTTCTTCCGCTTTTCCATAATAATACCCCCCCTGTGCATAGTCAACACCTATACTTCTTAAAAACTCATCAATCTCTTTTGAACTAACATATTCTGCGATAACTTTCATATTAGATTTTTTTGCAAAATCTACAATTGATTTTACGACATCTCTCGTTCTTTCATCTTCAAGTATAAACTTAGTTATAGAACCATCAATTTTTATATAATCAGCATGTAAGTTTATCAAATATTCATAACTTGAATAACCACTACCAAAGTCATCTATGGCTACTTTTACACCTTTACTTTTAAATTTTTTAATAAGCTTAGAGACTAAATCACTATCTTCTATTTCCTCAGATTCAACAATCTCTAAAACCATTCTTTTAAAAACACCTTTTTGTTCTGCATAATCATAAACAAATAACATCAAATCTTCATTCATCAAATCTTCAACACAAAAGTTGATTGAAAACTCTAAATCATTTGTTGCAAATTTATTAATTACTTTCTCTACCATTTTATAAGTTAACTCTGGATAGAGTTTTGTTTTTTTTAGCAATATCTAAATAATCATCAGGATATACAATTTTCCCATCCTCAACTAACCTCATCAAGGCTTCATATTTATCAACTTTTTTTGTAGCATAGTTATAAATTGGTTGATAATAAGGTAATATTCTATCCTCTTTTATTGCTACGTGTAGTTTTTCAACCCATTGAAGATTATTTTTAAACTCTTCAATACTTTTCATTGAAGCATCATACTCTTGAATCTTTACTTTTCTATTTTTTTGCTTCACTTAAAGCTATATCCGCAAAAGTTAAAAGATTATCACTATTTGAGGCTATTCCACAAGTATAAGTCAGTATAAACTTATTAGTTTCAATATCATATGGTTGTTTTCCAAGTTCTGACATAAACTCTTCAACATCTTTTACCAACTCTTTTTCACCCTTGTTAGTACTAAATATTGCAAAAACATCAGCTTGTACACGATATAAACTACAATCTCTTTCACCAAAGAAATTAAATAATCTATCTGCTAATAACTTGATGACCTCGTCTCCAATATTATGATTAAAAGTATCATTAATCTCTTTAAATCTATCAATATTTAATAAAGCTAAAGAGCCATACTCTTTTCTTGTAATAACACCTATTAAATTTACTCTATTTCCAAGACCAGTTAGAGGGTCAGTTTTAAAAAGGTTTTTTTAATTTAGTCCTATTTTCAATTAATTCAGTTACATCCGCACCTGAAGATATATACTCTAAAATCTTTCCATTGTGATCTTTTATAGGAACAATTGTAGTACTATTATAATAACTATTACCATCTTTTTTTTCTATTTTTTTATAACACCTTTCCAGACTTTACCAGACTCTATTGTTCTCCAAAGTTTTCTAAATTGACTTTTTGGTGTGTCAGGATGTCTAATTATACTATGCGCAGCACCTACTACTTCTTTTTTTTAGTATATCCCGCAGATTTACAAAAGCTGTTATTTACATATGTGATTATACCTTCCGTATTTGTTTTTGATACAACTGCACTTTCATCAAGTATCACTTTATATTGTTCAAGCATATTTAGCTGTTCTTTATTTTTTTTAACTCAATTATTTCAATTCTTTTTGCAACATATTTTGCAACAATTAATGTTATGATAAATAAGACAGCTAAAACAAAAATATTTTTCAAGATTATTAAACAAAGACTCTTTTAATTGTTCTTTTTCACCAACTAATAACTCATTTAGCTCTGTTAAGTAAAATCCAGTTGCTAAAACTAAATCCCAATCTTTTATCTTATGTACAAAAGTTATTTTCTCATCTGGAATCATAGTATCAGGTCTATACCATCTATAACTTATATAACCAGACTTCTTTTTAATTACCATTTCATTTATGGTTTTAAATATCTGCTTATCATCTAGAGATTTAAACTTCCTTAAATCCATTTTTTCAAGTTCAGGGCTAATTGGATGCATTAACATTCTATAATCTAAACTATGAATCCAGAAGTACCCATAATTGTTATCACCAAATCTATCTTTTCTTATATCATTATAAATATGTTTTTTTATCTTTTTATCTAATTCATCTTTATATATTCCTGCCGCAATAAAAATATTATATTTTTCATCTTTTTTTATATATACATATTTTTTAAAAAGTTTATTTGTATGATTATTTGGTTTATACCATTTATATGAACCAAAGTTTTCATCTTTTACAAATGTCTCTTTTAAAAAAAACTCTCTAATTCTTTATTATTTTTTTGCAAGATTAAAAATATTTTTATTTTTAATATTTTTATTATTTCCATGATAAAGAATAATTCCTTTTTCATCAAATATATAAAAATAACCTGTATTATCATCCCACTTATATTTGTTCAATCGCTGTTCATATAAATCTATTATCTCTTCTTGAGATAGACTCGTATCTCTATTCTCGCTTATCATTATTTCAATAAATCTTACTTTTTCTTTGAGAATAGTTTTATAGTTTTCATAATACGTATTTGAGAAGTTTTCAATATTTTTAATAGCCCTTAAAACCTCGCTTTTTACAAGTTTCCTATTCTTTGTATAATAGTTTTTTTTCAAGTTCTACTACTTTTGAATTATATAAATCATCAGTAAAAATAAAAGTAAAAATACTAAAAACTAATGAGAATGTAAGTGCAGTTAAAATTATATATAAAAAGCTAAGTTTTGAAAGTTTCAGGTTCATAACAAATCCTTTATCAACTTCATGATACTAAATAATATTATATTATTTATATATTTATCTTTAATATTCTAATTTAGTTATGAAATTAAAAAATTATTTTTTAAGAGAGAGTATTTTTAACTAAGATTATTTATTTTATTTTGATATGACATTTTCATCATATCTTCCATTTGATTATTGCTTGAATATTCATATCCAAACACTTCTTTCCATAAAGATTGATCTTCCATACAAAGATAAAAATAAACATCTTTATGCCAAGGTTTAAAAGCATTATAAGCAGATTGAAACATCTCTTTTTTTTATCTCTAAAGGATATGATTGTTTACCGTTTGCATTTTCAAAAGGCATTTGTAGAATTTTTGATTTAAAATTTCTACTTCTGATTTTTTTTGAATTACAGGTTTTATAAAAGTTAACGTACCAAAAGAGACCAATACAACTTTTTTTTGAATCAAAAGTATCTATTAAAGTTTTATAAACCTCATCATACTCTTCTAAATAATTATCATAATGAACTATAGGATGAAAATGAAAACCTATTAAAACTCCCTTGTCACTTACTTTTTTTGCTGCTTCTATTCTTTGATTTAAAGAAGCTGCTAAATGCTCTTCATTTTCAATTATTGTAGGAGTATTTAAAGACCATGTACAGATTATATTTTTAGGAACATCATTTTCCAAAAAGTATTTTATATTGTTAGATTTTGTTTTAAACTCAAGTATTACATTTGGCCATTTTCGAGCAAAATCAAATAGTGCATCTAAAATCCCTTCTTTATTTCCCCCCCACATCAAAGAATCAGAACTTTGACCTGTTCCTATATGATAAGTCTCATTAGGGTCAAGCTGAAGATTTTTCAAATTCTCTTTAAAATTTATATCAAAACCTATTTTATTTTGATTATAAAAAGATTGAATAGAACAGTAAGAACAATCAAATCCACAAGACTGAACAGCATCCAAAGTTAAAAGGTTACAACATCTTGTATTAGGACTTGCAACAGGACAAGCTCCTAAAGCTGTTTTATCCCCCCCCTCAAATTTAGTAAAACTAAATTTTCTTACATCATCTTTATATAACTCTTTAGAAAATTTTGAATAAGAGTTTGCTTTCTCTTTTAATTTTTGCCAAGTATTTCTAATATCATTAAAAGCATTTTTTTTACTTGGATATTCATCTTTAAATATTTTGCTTATATCATCCTCATGCCACATTTTAAAATCAATTGCAAAATCAATTATCTGTTTTAACTCTTGGTATGAAAATTCATATTCAAAAGCCTTTTCTTTTATAAAAAGCTGCGTATCACTTGGAAGGTTTAAAAAGTTTGTTTTAGATAAGTTTAGTTCAAATTTTTCTTTATAACTCATAAATACTTTTTCCAAAGAGGAAGAGATTTTCGAATAAGTTCAATAACAAAAGATTTTTTTAGGAATCTCAATATCTAAATAATCAGATACCACTTTAAATGTATATACATCATCACAGTATTTTTTTTGAAATTTCTTGAAAGTACCATGATTCCATATCTACTAGTAAAGTCTCTAAATCTTCATCAGATTCTAAAGGTCTATCTACTGTAGTTATTGAAGCAAAATTTATATTTGGCAGTAATCTATTTGTAGTAAACAAAGTTCCTATTTTTATACTACTATCAGAGCATCCTGCAATACCAATATTTATAGCTTTATTAATTTTATAATTTGTATATATAAAATCTAAAGATTTTTTTTGTATTTTCTTTACCAATACCAGATACTATTAATAAATATTTTTCATCTTTGTCTATATATAATCGATTACCAATAGGTAAATCTTGGACATTAGTGTCCTGTTTTAATTTTAAAAAGTCAATTAAGGATTGGGCTTCAGGAAGTAGTGCGCAGTATATTAAAGTTTTAGACATGAAAGTAAAACTAAGGCTTTTGCCTTAGTTAGATTACTTTTTAAGCTCTTTAATTCTAGCAGCTTTACCAGTAAGACCTCTTAGGTAGTGTAACTTAGCTCTTCTTACTTTACCACGTCTTACTACATCAAAAGATTTTAAAGACTCAGAGTATAATGGGAAGATTCTCTCTACACCAACAGAGTTAGCACCAATTTTTCTTACTGTAAAAGTTGAATCAACACCGTTTCCACTTCTAGCAATTACTACACCTTCGAAAGTTTGAACTCTTTTTTTTCTCACCTTCTTTAATCTCAACACCTAGTCTAACTGTATCACCAGCTCTAAACTGAGGAATTTCTTTTTCTGCAATTTGCGCTGCTTCAAAGCTCGCAATGTATCTATTTTTCATATGTTTACCTTTAGTGAAAGTGCCCGTATTTGCAAATTACGGGGGGGTATCACAATTTTATTTTGTTTTTTTTATTCGTAACTAAACCTGGTCTAAAGTATTTTGTCTTGCAAATAGCCAGATCATATTTTAAGGTGGCAATTCTACTATGGTTTCCCTTTAAGAATTCTTTAATGACACTTAAATTCTGAAAATTTTCAGGTTTTGTAAAAGAAGGAGCTTCTAAAAGATTATTTTCATAACTTTCCATTACCAAAGAATCTGCATTTCCAAGTACACCATCAACATTTCTTGAAATTGCATCAGCCATTGTTAAAGATGGTAGCTCACCACCTGTAAGTATAAATTCTCCAATTGAGAAAACTTCATTTGCATATTTTTCTATAACTCTTTCATCAATTCCTTCATATCTTCCACTTACAAATACAATATTTTCTTTTCTTGCAAGCCTTTTTGCATCATTTTGTTTAAAAGGTTTTGCAGCAGCAAGTGGAAAAACTATGTATGCATTCTTATTCTCTTCTTTTATTTTGTCTAAACAATCAAATAAAGGCTGAGGGGTCATAAGCATTCCTGCTCCTCCCCCCCCAACCATTTGTTTATCAACTTTTAGATGCTTATTAGTTGTAAAATCTCTTGGATTATAAAACTCATAAGTAATAAAATCCGAATCAACTGCTCGTTTTAAAATTGAGTCTTGAAAATATGGTTCTATTAAATTTGGAAATAGAGTCACAAAAGTAAATTTCAAAATTGACCTTAACTGTTTTTTGATATGCTAGCAAAATTAATCTAATATTAAGCTTTTATAACCTATATTCCTGCCATTATAAAGGTATATTATGAAGTACATAAAAGGTTTTGGTAAAAATTACTTTTCATTATGCGCAATTACAATGTTCTCTTGTGCAAAAAAACTACAAGATAGTGAAGTAATTATAAAAAAACAATGCTTTTAAAACTTCTACCTTTGAAGAGGAAGAAAAAAAATAGTACAGAAGACTGCCTACTCTTTATACAAACAGAGATCGAAAAGGAGCCTTATAAAAGTAAATTAAACAAAATATTTACTCCCCCCCTACTAAATCAAAATAACCTTACAAAACAATATCTCTTTATAAATCAATTATATAAGGAGAGAATCTAAAACATTTTTTAGATAAAATTAACAAAAAAATGAAAAGTACAAAAATGATAACTATTGAAAACATAAAAGAAGCAAAAAGAAATTTAGAGAATATTGCACAAAACACACCTTTAACAAAGGCTCCAATTTTAAGTGAAACATTTAATAGCGAGATTTTTTTTCAAAAAAAGAGAATCTTCAACTTACTGGAAGTTTTAAATTAAGAGGTGCGTTTAATAGAGTTGCATCGCTACCACAAGAAAAAAGAGATGCAGGAGTAGTTGCTGCAAGTGCAGGAAATCATGCTCAAGGTTTGGCATACTCAGCAAAGCATTTTAATTGTGAAGCAACTATTTTTATGCCAGAAGCTACTCCTCTTACAAAAGTATCTGGAGTTAAATCATATGGAGCGAATGTTGTACTTCATGGTGAAAATTTTGATGAAGCATATGAAGCTGCAATGAAATATTCTGAAGAGAACAATAAAGAGTTTATACATCCATTTGCAGATGATGATGTAATTGCAGGACAGGGAACAATAGCTCTTGAAATACTTGAAAAAGTTCCAGATTTAAAACAAATTATTGTTCCAATTGGTGGAGGAGGTTTAATTGCAGGGATTGCAATTGCTGCAAAAGCTATAAATCCTGATATTAAAATTATTGGTGTAGTTGCTACTGGTGCAAAAGCTATGAAAGAGTCATATAGATCTCAAATGCCAATTGATTCCCATGCAGTTAGAACTATTGCAGATGGAATAGCAGTAAGGGATGTAACACCAAAACTTTTAGACATAATTATTGATTATGTAGATGACATAGTAGAAGTAAATGACAATGAAATTGCAAATGCAATTTTATTTTTACTTGAAAAACACAAACTTGTAGTTGAAGGTGCTGGAGCAGTTGCAACAGCTGCTATTATGCACGAAAAAATTGAATTAGAAGAATCAAAAGTTTGCGCAATAATTAGTGGTGGGAATATTGATGTTACAATGCTTGCACAAATTATTGAAAAAGGTTTGGTTAAATCAAATAGAAAAATGAATCTAATCGTAACACTTATGGATAAACCAGGAACACTCATGCATTTAACCGAGACTTTCAAAGAGTGTAGTGCAAATATTGTACAAATAGATTATGATAGAAACTCGGTAAAACTGGAGTTTGGTGAAGCTCATGTAACAATTTCTTTAGAAACAAAAGGTGAAGAACATCAAAAATTAATTAGGGAAAAATTGAAACAAAATAGTTACAGATTTAAACAAATCTAAATTTCATTTTGTACATTTATAAAATTTTTAGCAAAGTGAATATATAATGTCCAGTATATTTTAGTCAAAGAAAGAACAAAAAAAGGAAGACAATGGAAGGAAGACTGTTTACATTCTTAGGGACAATCGGTGGTCACGGTCAAGAATGGATTATCTTATCGCATTTAGCACTAGTAATAGGAATTGTATTTTTATTATCTAGAGCAGCAACAAAAAAAATGCAACTAGTACCAACTGGTTCGCAAAACGTTATGGAAACATTCATTGGTGGAATCATCTCAATGGGTGCCGATACTATGGGAGAAAAGAATGCTAGAAAATTTTTACCATTAATTGGTTCGTTAGCATTAGTAATTTTCTTTAGTAATATGATTGGAGTTATTCCAGGATTTGAATCTCCAACAAGTAATATTAACTTTACGCTATCTTTAGCTCTTATCGTATTTGTTTACTATAACTACGTAGGAATTAAGATTAATGGTTTCAAAAACTATTTCGCACACTTTATGGGGGGGCCATTACCAATATTAGCACCATTAATGTTCCCAATTGAAATCATCTCTCACTTATCGAGAATCATTTCATTATCATTCAGACTTTTTGGTTCAATTAGAGGGGGGGATGATATGTTCTTAATGGTACTTTTAATGTTAGTACCTTGGTTATTACCACTTCCAGCGTTCTTCTTATTAACAGCGTTTGGATTCTTACAAGCATTTATTTTCTCTATCTTAACATACGTATATATTGCGGGTTCTGTTATGATGGCAGAAGAAGATCACTAGAAACTTTTATTAAATAATAGAAGTTTAAAGGGGGGGAAGGATAAAATCCTTTCCCTTTTTTTATATCTAAAATTATTGAACCACAATTGTTTTTGGTTTAAAAGCTGCCCATGAAAACCAAAAATGATCTCCATGAATAATAGGTCTTAGTAGCTTACCCTTTAACTCCCCCCCATCAATAGCTTCACCAAAAATATTCCATGTAGATTTTGTTTGAATATCTTTTATTTTATTCTCTTCAAAGATAAATTCTAAATTTAAATTATCAAGAACTCTAGAGTATACAGTATATGCTCCATCATCTTTTGAATATTTTATTTCACTTCTATCTAATGCTGAAACCGTACCTTTTTTATAAAAAATTACTAAATCTAACTCTTTATCATTATGAACTTTCTCTTTTTTTTAAAAAAGAGTATGTATACGCTTTATCAATATCATTTAGACTTAAAGTTACAACCTTTTGCATAGGTTTTAATCTAATATCATTTTTTTTATCAAATAAAAATGGACTCTCGTTTATATCATCATAACCTACATAAGGGTTCTGACCGTAAGCTCTTTTATATCCTGTATCTTTTGATAATATTTTAGCATTTGGAAAGTTTGTATAAACCTCTTTAAAACTTATGATAGAGGAAGGTAAAAACTTTAAAGTTTTTTCAACCATGTCACCAACTATTGCAACTCCAGTAAATTGTTGCCATAAAGATTCTGTTTGTCTATCATACATAACTAAATCGGAGTTTCTAAGTAATCCTGAGGTACCAAAATCATAAACTTTACCATCCAAAACTCTATCAAAAACAATTGCAGAATTACATAGTGGACAAAATGTTACACTAACCTTTTTATCAGAAATTGTATCATTGACTATTTCATGCCATATTAGCACTGATAAAGGATAAGCTTTTACCCTAGAATCCACTTTTAAAAAAAATCACAGGTTCTTTATCTCTTAACCATTTTTTTTGCACTATTTATTGTTTCAAATTTTGGTTTATCTATTGGAGGAATCCCATCTCTTGATGGACCACCACTAAGCAACTCATTATAATTTATTATACGTTTATTCCAGTTTGTATTCCAAGAAAAAGTTTTAACCTTTAAAGAAATACTTCTATTATCATTTGTTTCATATGCAAATGTTAAAACAAAAGAAATTAAAAATAATAAAACTAATCTCATAATACACCCCCCCCTGTTTTAATATAAACTATTATAAAATTAATATATAAAGAGATTGTAAAGGATTAAAAAAAGATGAGGGATGACTTGATTAGTTATTTAATAACTGATCCAAAATATTACTCAAATGAAAAAGCTACTTTTGAGAAGAAACTAAAGAGAATATTAAAATCAAAAAAAAGTTGATATTGCATGTTTAGAGATAAAGAATCTAGTAATTTTAAAGAACTAGCTTCAATATTTGTAAAGGTCTGTAGAGAATATAATATAGAAAAAAATATTAATCAATGGTGATTATAAACTAGCAAAAAAGTTAGGTGCTACAGGAGTACATTTAACATCACAGCAATTTAATAAAATAAAAAAAAGCAAAAGAGTTGGACTTATATGTAATAATATCTTGCCACAATTACAAAGATATAGAAAATGCCCAACAAGCACACTCAAATGCAATAACTTACTCTCCTATTTTTGAAACACCAAGTAAAGGCGAAGCTAAAGGTATATCTAGGTTTAGAGAAGCTGTTAGAATATATGAAGATCTTGATATTATTGCCCTAGGAGGAGTAATTGAAGAAACACATATTGAACAAATATCAAAAACTAGGGCATATGGATTTGCATCAATAAGATACTTTATCTAAAAAGTTATGGTAAAATAATTTTATGGAAAATTTAAAAGACCTAAAAGATATAGCTTGTAATTATTCTGTACTATATGTTGAAGATGATAAAGATATTGCCAATAACCTAATTAGCTATCTTTCTAAACTTTTTAAGGAAGTGGTTTATGCAGAGAATGGGGGGGAAGAAGCATTAACTCTTTATAAAGATGCTGAATTTGATATAGTAATTACAGATATTATGATGCCTAAAGTTAATGGTCTTGAAATGTCTGAAAAGATAAAAGAGATAAATCCAAATCAAAATATTATAATAATTTCTGCATATGCAGAGATTGATAACTTTTTAAAATCTATTAAATTAGGTATTGATGGATACATAACTAAACCAATTAATTATGTTGATATGAATAATACTTTATTTAAAACAGTTACAAAAATAAAAGCATTTAGAGATAATCAAATCTATGAAGAAAAACTTGAAAAAATACTTGCTCAACTTCAAATGGATAATACTCAATTAAAACAACTTACAGAGGTTATAGATAAAGTTGCAATTGTTTCAAAAACAGATTTAGAAGGAATAATTACATATGTAAATGATTTTTTTTCATAAATATTTCAGGCTTTACAAAAGAAGAATTAGTAGGTAATCGACATAATGTAATAAGACATGAACAGATGTCAAAAGGTTTATACCAAGAACTTTGGGAGACTATTCAAAAAGGTAAAGTTTGGGAAGGTACTATAAAAAACAAAGCAAAAAAATAGTGACACATATTTTACTCATGCAACTGTAATACCTCTATTTGATATAGATAAAAATATAAAAGAATACATAGGAATAAGTTTTTTGACAACTGATGAAGAGGTTGAAAAACGTAAATTCAAGAAAAAAAGTTATGACAAACTATATGGAATTTAAAAAGACTAATATGAATGCCATAGAGATGATTTCAGCTTTAAACAAAGATTTGGATAATTTACGACAAGAATATGATAGTTATAAAAATAAAATGGAAAAGATACACTCTAAGTATAAACAAGCTCAAAAACAAATAGATTTTTATGAAAAAGGGTCAAAACAAAAAGATGGTCAATATTCAAAAATACTTGAAATGCAAAAAAATAAATTTACAAAAAAAATTAGTGATTCACATAAAAAAATCTTTAATAAAAATAGAAAAACAGAAAAAAAGAGATTGAAGATCTTCAAGAAGAACATGATTTAAAAGCTAAAGAGATTATAAAATTAAATGGTGAATTAAATGATCAACACAAAATAATTTTAGATTTAAGAGATACTATTAAAAATATAGATAATTAAAATTAAATAATAATCTCAAAAACAGCACCCTCTTCATTATTATACGCTTTTAAACTACCATTTAAATGTTTTTCTACAATCATTTTAGACATATATAAACCAAGTCCAGTGCCATTAAAATCATCTTTTGTAGTGAAATAAGCATTAAATACTTTATCTAAATTCTCTTCTTTTATTCCTCCTGCATTATCAGATATTATTAATTTAAACTTATCATTAACTTTCACAAGCTTTAAATCAATATATCTATTTTCTATATCCTTTTCACAAAGTGCTTCTTTTGCATTTTTAACTATATTTAAAAGTACTTGCAATAGCTCTCTTTTATAAGTTTTTAATTTTAGATTCCCATCAATATCTTCAATTCTAAACTCTATTCCATTATTTTTTAAAGAAGCTAACATTATTGATGAAAGTTCATCAATTAATTCTTTAAATTCAAATTCATTTGGAAGTTTATCTTTTCTAAAAAAGTTTCTAAAGTCATCTATCGTTTTAGATAAAAATTGAGTTTGAGAAGAAATATTTTCTGCAATTTTCTTAATCTCTTTTTCTTCAAACATTTCTAAATCTATATCAGCAATAATATTATTTGCAGACATAGATATTGCCGTGATAGGCTGTCTCCATTGATGCGCTATCATACTAATCATTTCACCCATTGCTGCATTTCTTGATTGACTTAGCATTAACTCTTCTTTTTCTCTAAGCTCTTTTTCTAAATATACTTCTTTTGTAATTTCTCTCATTATCCCAAGAAAATTTACTATCTCTCCTTCTTTATTTAGTATTGGTAAAATTGTTGCAGTTTCCCAGTACTCTTTGCCATCTTGTCTTACATTTCTAAAAATTCCACCCCCCCACGTCTTTTTATTTAAAATTGTTTCCCATAACTCTTCAAATTTCTTATTATCTGTTTCATCTTCTGGTTTTAAAATTCTTGGATTTTTTTCCTAAAACCTCTATCTCTTCATAACCTGAAGCTTTGCAAAAATGTGGATTTACATATATAATATCTGCTTTAATATCTGTAATAATTATAGATAAAGGAGCACTTTCTATTATAACTCTAAACTCTAATAACTCTTTTTTTAGTTCTTTGAAGTTGAATTTCTAAATTTTTCAACTCTGTAATATCAGTATGAAAACCTAACATTCTCTCAGGCTTACCATCATCATCATAATATGTTTTACCACGATCAAGTATCCAAATCCAATGACCATCTTTATGTTTTAATCTATGTACATTTCTATAATACTTAGTCTCTTTATTTTGATTTGCAAGAATATCTCTTATTGCATTTTCTTTATCATCAGGATGCACCCTTTCAATCCATTCATCTAAACTATTTCTTAACTCTTCTTCTTTATAGCCAAGCATTCCTTTCCAGTTTTTTTGAGAAAATCACATCATCTGTAGTTAAATTCCAATCCCAAAGTCCCTCTTGACTTCCTTCAATTGCATATTCGTATCTTGATAAAAGCTTATCATTTGATTCTTTTAACTTTTTAATTTCTTCTAAATTATCTTGAATTTCTCTATTATTTCGAATCAATCTATTTAAAAAAAATCAATAAAGCCTCCAATTATTAAAATACTAACAATTACTGCCACAAAAATTAAAATAGTGCCTCGCTCTTTTACACTATTTACCTCCTCAAAATATGTACTAGTTGGTATTGAAACTCTAATCCCTCCTCTAATATCTCCTATTTTATAGCCTTGTGAAGCATGACATTTCATGCATGCTTTTGAAACCTTTAATGAACCCATAAAATCGAATTTTGATAAATCATCACTTACTTCAGTATAATATTTTTCATCTCTATTCTTTTCAAAATATTCTAAAGCTTTTTTTTCAAATAAGTCAGGTTTATTTATAGGATTAATTGGATTTAAACTAGTGATTTTAAAGTAGTGCTTATTCTCTTTATTTGAAAGTTCTGAAATTTGTCTTGTCATCCAAGCAGGATTTATTTTTATTAAAAGTTCACCATCTTGTGTAAAGAGGTGATTATCTTTTAAATATTTATTAGGTTCTAAACCATCTTTTTGTTTTACATATACTCCACCATGAATAGCATTCCATTTTCTAGTAATAACAATATTATTAAAATAAGATATTGCTTCTTGCATAATAGTATTTTTAATAAAACTTTCACTATTTTTAATATGCAAATTAAAAGTATAAATAATAAAAACTGAGAAAAAAAACCAGCAATAAAACTATACCTAGTAATACTTTTTTATATTTATTCATAATAACTCTTTTATATAATTTTTATATAGTATTTAAATATTATTACACTATTAACATAATTATAATACAATATTATAAAAGTTACAAAAAAAGAGAATTTATGTCTAAAATTAATGAATTAAAAGAGCTAGGAACAAAGTATTCTGTTTTATATGTTGAAGACGATAATGAAATTGCTGAATCATTTAAATATTATTTAGACAAAATTTTTGCGAAAGTTGATTATTTTACTAATGGACTAGATGCTCTTGAAAGTTATAAACAATTTAGACATCATATTATAATTACTGATATTCAAATGCCTATAATGGATGGGCTTGAAATGTCAGAAAAAAAATAAAAGAATTAAATGAAGATCAAAATATACTGATTACTTCAGCATATAGTGATACTGATAAATTTACAAGATCTATCAAACTTGGAATTGATGGCTATATTATAAAACCAATAAACTACAATGACTTAAACAATCTTTTATATAAAATTGCTAATAAAATAAAAAAAATTTGAGGAACACGCTTTATATAAGAACAGTTTAGAAAAATCTGTAAAGACAAAAACTATTGAAAATTTAAAATTAAATTATGAAAAAATTGATAACTATGAAAAGACACTTTTTGCATTAGTTGAAATAATAGAAAGTAGAGACTCTTATACTGGGAAGCATAGTCTAAGAGTAGCCAACTATTCAAAACTTATCGCTAAAGAGTTAGGATTAAATAAAGAAGATTGTGAAGAATTATATAAAGCTAGTATCTTACACGATATAGGGAAAGTTGCAATTCCAGACTCTCTTTTATTAAAACCCTCAAAACTAGATGAAAATGAATTTAACTTAATAAAAGAACATGTTAATATTGGATTTCATATGTTGTATCAAATTCCAATGTTTAAAAATATTGCAAATATAATTAAATCACATCATGAAAGAATTGATGGTTCAGGGTATCCAAATGGTTTGAAAGATAATGAAATATCTTTACAATCAAATATTATGGCACTTGCAGACTGTTTTGATGCGATGACTACAAATAGAATTTATAAAAAAAAGTAAAACTATTCAAGAGGCTTTAGAAGAGATTAAATCTCTTTCAAATATCTACTTTAAAAAAAGAGATTGTGGATGCTGCATTAAAAGTATTAAAAGATATAAAAATAGATTTAAATATAAATCAACTACCAAAAACAACTTTAGAAAAAGAGAGATTTTCTTACTTTTATAAAGATCCTCTAACAAATCTATTTAACTCAGATTATTTAGATGTGCTATTAGCAAAGAACTTACATGAAAAAACTTTTTCACATCTTGATTTAATTTTTATTCATCATTTTTCAAAATATAATAAAAAATATGGTTGGACAAAAGGGAATATCCTTTTAAAAAATATATCTAAAAAATTAATTGAATTAGAACCAAACTCTTATTTTTTTTAGAATACATGGTGATGATTTTATAATAGTAAATTCTAGTAATAACTTTAAAGAAAAAATTTTAGATGAACTACAAAGATATATTTCTAAATATTCAACATGCTTAAGTTTAACATCTAAAAGATTTGATATAGAAAAAGACAATATAAAATCTCTTGCTGATTTAGAAGATATATTTTTTAGCTAAATTTCTTTTAATATACTCGAATCACTATTTAAGTATATTATATATGAATATACATCATCATTTTTCAAAATTTCTTTTATTGCTTTTTTATAATGACTTACTTGATAAATATGTTCTTGCAACTCTTCTTTTGTAGTTTTATAATCAAAAATAAAATACTTATTATCTTTTTTTTACTAATAAATCAATAATCTTTAACTCATTTTTATATATTAAAGATTGCTCTTTATTAAACTGCGCATTTTCTATTAAAAGTTGAAACTCTTTGTTGTTTATTAAATTTAAAACTCTTTTTTTTATTGCTTTAAAATCTTCATTATTTAAATAACTTGAATATCTATTTTTTACAAGATTTAAAGAATAAGACAACGAATCTTCATCAAAACTATCCATCATCTCTAAGCAATAGTGTGTTGCTATACCAAAATATTTAGCATGTAGAGTATAATCCTTTTCCAAATCTACTTTAGTAATAGGTTTATCTTGTTTTCCTAAATTTAAAGGTGAATATAAAACTTTTTCTACTTTCTCATAGTTTTTTGTTTTATTTTCACTCTTTACTATTTCCCCCCCTACTTCAGTCACTTTTAAATCAACTAAATCAAAAACAGATTTTTGAGGTTTCTTAAAAATTACCATATTATTCTTTGCTCTTGTCATTGCAACATATAAAATATTTAATTCATCTTCAAAAACTAAAGATTTCTCTTTTTCTAAAGCATTTTTATACTCTTCATTATAATTTTCGAGCCCTGATATTTTATAGTAAATATTTTTTAAATGTACATTATCATATTCAAATAATAAAGTACTTCTATCTGCATTTTTTTGTTTTATCCTATCTAATAATAAAACTGTATGGAACTCTAAACCCTTTGATTTAAAGATAGTAAGAATTTGAAGTCCTAATTGCTCTGAGTTTTCAATAGATGAATCTAAACTATCTATCTCATATATAAAATCTACTACATTTTTAAAAGAAGATGATACTTCAATTAGTTTGATAATATTGTCATCCATCACTTTTAAACTTTTTGCAACACTATAAACTATTTCTTGAATACTCTTTGCTTTTAAATCAACATCTAAAATAAGTTCACTATTTGGCTCTTTACCAACTATTGCATTTGTATTCTCTTTATATAAATCTTCATTAAAAAAAAGAAATTTAATTGCATTTATTACGGCTTTTACATTCTCTTGATTTATAAGTTTTGAAGTCATTTCAGTTGTGATTTTAAGACTTGGGAACATCATTTTAAGATAAGAATAGATATTTAAAACATCATCATTCGTGTATGTTAAAATAGCAATATCATTACTGTTAACTCCATTTTGCATTAAACTAGATATTTTCTTAGCTAGATTTGAAAATTTTTCCTCTTCTAAAAAAAAGCTTCATCTTCAATAACTTCTACGTAACCACCCTCTTTTATTGCAAACTGATCATGATATTCATATCTTGTTAATTTATTAAACGATTCATTTACATAATTAACAATGTTTTTACATGATCTATAGTTTGTATTTAATACTTCAACATCTATACTTTTATTTGTTTTTAATACATAATCAAAAAGTTCTCTTTTACCACCTCTAAACCTATAAATAGACTGTTTTGTATCTCCTACATAAAAAAATGTTTTAAATTTATTTTCATTTCCAGCTAAAATCTCTTCAATTAAAGGTTGCAAAATTTTATACTGTATTAAAGAAGTATCTTGAAATTCATCTATTAATATATGAGAAAATTTTGAATCTAATCTAAAATATAAAAACTCTTTATCAATTTTTGAATTTAGCAATTCATATGTTAAATTTGATATATCATCAAAATGCAGATAATTTTTAGTTCTATTAAACTTAAATTTATAATTTCTATACAAATTGTATAATTCAAAAAGTCTACTTAAACTAAAACCCGCTCTTATTTTATAATATATTTTAAGTTCTTCTTTTAGCTTTACAAAATACCCCCCCTCAAGTAATTCATTTGTACACTTCTTAAAATAAGAGTATTCAGCTAAAACATCTTTTGATAACCAAGTTTTAGATATAAGTTCATCAAATTTTTCAAAATCTACAGCATTTTTTGCACTATTTGAAGCAATAGAACAATTTAAAATAAACTCTTTTATTTTAAATGCCTCTTTCAAAGCTTGTTCTTTTTGTAGATCAATTAAACTAGCATCAATATTTACTATCTCTATCTTTTCATTTTTTTCTAAAAGATTTTTAAAGATATCAAACAAAGAAGAGTATTTTTTTCTTCTCATATAAAGAGAAATCAATAAGTTTATCAAAACTTTTTAAATCAAGTGATTCTAAAAACTTTGCACTTAAAGCTTCAATATTATCTTCTTTTATTTCAAAATCATCACTTATTCCAATATATCCACAAAACTCTCTTAATATTTTATTTATAAACTTATCAATAGTAAAAATTGAAAGAGTTGAATTTGTATATTCATTTACTAAATAGGTTTTTTTTAGTAAGTATTTTTTTCTTTACTCAAACCTGACTGAGCAACAATTTCATTTAAATATGCTTCATCATTTCCTAAATTCAAAAGAGTATGAAATATTCTTTCACTCATCTCATTTGCTGCTTTATTTGTAAATGTCAAAGTCAATATTTCTTTAGGTTTTGCCCCCCCTAAAAGAAGAAGTGATATATATCTAACTGTTAGTGCAAAAGTTTTTCCACTTCCTGCACTTGCTTTTAATGCTAAGTAATTTTTCATAATGAAATGATACAAAATAAAGTTTAATTTTATGTTATATCTTAACTTTAAACTAAGCTTATATTTAATAGTTAATAGTTATAATCATGTTATTTTTTAGCAAAGAATTACCAATGAATACAAAAAAACAAGATTATTTTACTAGTTATCTCTGTTATTTCTACTATGTTTCTATTAATTACCGCTAATATGGTTTACAACTTTAGAGAGTATGGAATTGAAACAATTGATGATAAGGCACACGCAGTTGCTAAAACTATTGAACACTCCTTAACTTCCCAAATGGTAAGTGGCGTTATCGAAGATAGAGAACTATTTTTAAGTCAATTAAAAAAATATTCCAAGTATCGATAAAATATGGTTAAGTAGAAGTGATAAAGTTATTGAAATGTATGGTACTGGATTTAATAATGAAATTGCAAGAGATAAAATCGATAAAGAAGTTTTGAACACTGGAGAAGTTAAAAAAGTTGTAAATGACCATCTTTTTTTCTCAAAGTTCATATAGAATCACTATTCCTTATAAAGCTACAAGTCATGGTAAAATCAACTGTATTGCCTGCCATACAAATACAAAAGAGGGTGATACACTTGGTGCAATTTCAATTAAAATGTCTATCGATGATTCAAAACAAATCGGTATAAAAACAATTACAAATACTATTTTAATCGCCCTTGTACTAATGATTGTAATTACACTATTAATCAATTTTATTATCTCTCCATTTCTTTCACTTTTTGATTCTATTAAAAGAGTAATGAATAAAGCACAAAAAGGTAACTATTCATATAGAATTGAAAATGCAAGAGGAAGAGAAGCAAAAGATGTATCAATGTGGATTAATGGACTTCTTGAAAAACTTGAAATTACACTTCAAGCAATTGATTCAAAAATATCAATTTTTCTGTCAGAAAACCAAAAAGTTACGGATAGTGATCATTTAATAAATGTAAAAATACAGTTGAGAGATTATCTGATGTATATAAATTTAGAAAAACTATTGAATATGATGAGACTATTGAAGATGTTTATAAAAGATTAGCTCAAGTTCTAAGTACAAAACTTCAAATAGATAATTTTAATTTCTTTGAAGCAAATACACTAACAGGAGAAATCACTGTTGCATATAGTGCAAAAGAAATTTTATGTGATATTTTTAACACTGGTTGTAGAGCTGATAGAACAAATACAATCATTGATTCTACTCAGTTTCAAAATATTTGCCCATCATGTAATGAATGTAGTAAAGTAAACTACTTTTGTATTCCATATTCTATTTCAAATGAATTAGACTTAATCATTTCAATTTATGCCCAGACAAGTACCCAAACAGTAAAAACAAGAGAATTAATTCCATATATTCAAGATTATGTAGATGCAGCTAAGACAGTTATTGTAAGTAAAAAAACTTATGGCAATATTAGAAAAAAAATGCACAGACAGATGCTCTAACTGGACTTTACAATAGAAAATATTTAGATGATGCTGTTACAAAAATAACATCACAAGCTAGTCGTTCTAAAGTTTCTTATGGTGTTCTACTTTTAGATATTGATTTCTTTAAAATGGTTAATGATACTTACGGACATGACATAGGTGATAATGCAATTAAAATTGTTGCACAAACATTAATAGAAAATATCAGAGAATCTGATATTGCTATTAGATTTGGTGGAGAAGAATTTTTACTACTACTTTACAACTGTGATGAAAATTATATACTTGACATCGCAGAAAAAAATTAGAATCAATTTTTCAAAAAAAAGACATTCCAACAGGTGGAACAACTATTTTAAATAAAACAATGAGTATTGGTGCTTGTATGTATCCTCATGATAGTGATGATTTAGAAGAGTGCGTTAAATATTCAGACCTTGCTTTATACAAAGCTAAAAAGACAGGAAGAAATAAAGTTATACGATTTGACAAATCACTTTTAAATAATTAAAAATAAAATTCTTAAGACTATTTTAGATATAATAATTGCCTTAAAAAAAATAGTCCTAGGAAAATTCTATGCAAAAAAAACAGCACAAAGTACAAACCCTACTTGACGCAATTCCTCATATTAAAAAAAATTTTATGGAAAAACTATTGTTATTAAATATGGTGGTTCTGCACAAACTAGTCCAGAATTAAAAGAGAAGTTTGCAGAAGATATAGTATTACTTTCACTGGTAGGAATCAACCCAATAATTGTACATGGTGGTGGAGCTAGAATTTCTGAATTGTTAGATAAATTAGATATCAAATCTAAATTTGTAGATGGACATAGAGTAACATCAGAAGAGACTATGAGAGTAGTTGAAATGGTTTTATCTGGAGAAATTAATAAAAACATCACTTCACTCTTAAATCATCATGGCGCAAAAGCAATAGGAATTTCAGGAAAAGATTCTGCAATTATAAAAGCAAGTCCAAAAGATGGTGGTAAATTTGGTTATACTGGTGTTATTACAGAAGTAAATGGAACAATGATTAACAACCTTATAAAAGAAGGTTTTATTCCTGTTATTGCGCCTATTGCAGATGGGGGGGCCAAACCTAATCATCCAGGATACAATATCAATGCAGATGTTGCAGCATCAAAAGTAGCAATTGCCGTTGGAGCTCAGAAGGTTTTATTCTTAACTGATACAGTTGGGGGGGTATTGGATAAAGAAGGAACTTTATTAACTTCATTAGATAAAGATGAAGTTGAAAGCTATAAAGAAAATGGGACAATTGCAGGAGGGATGATACCTAAAGTTGATTCATGCATAGATGCAATTTATAATGGCGTAAACAAAGCACATATTATTGATGGAAGAGTAGAACATTCAATTTTATTAGAACTATTTACAAGTGATGGAATTGGTACACAATTTTTAAGAAGAGATAATCCAAACAATGGGATTGACATGGAAAAATTATTAAACGACAAGGACTAAAACAGATGAATTTTATTGAAACTAGAGGAAATGATGGAATTAAACCAGAAGAGGTATCTTTTTCTGAAGCAATATTAAGTCCAAGTGCTTCATTTGGTGGATTATATGTTCCAAAAGAGTTACCAAAATTAGAAGAAAACTTTATTTTAAATCATGTGAATAAAAGTTATAAAGAATTAGCATATGACATTCTAAAGGCTTTTGAAATTGATATAGATGAAGAAGAAATCAACAAAGCATTATCACTTTACGATAATTTTGACGATGCTTCAAATCCATGTCCAGTGGTTAAAGTAAAAGATGACTTATTTGTTCATGAACAATATCATGGTCCAACAAGAGCATTTAAAGATATGGCTCTTCAACCATTTGGTTCAATTCTTTCTTCAATTGCTAAAAAAAAGAGATGAACATTATCTAATACTAGCTGCAACATCAGGAGATACTGGGCCTGCTGCGCTTAATACATTTAAAAATAAAGAAAACATTCAAGTTGCTTGCCTTTATCCAGATGGAGGTACATCTGATGTACAAAGACTTCAAATGGTTTGTGAAGATGGAAAAAAACTTAAAAGTTTTAGGAATTCATGGAAACTTTGATGATGCACAATCAGCTTTAAAAAATCTTCTTTCATCTCAATCATTTAAAGATGAGTTAGAAAGAGATGGGATTAAACTATCTGCTGCAAATTCTGTAAACTTTGGAAGAATCATTTTTCAAATCATCTACCACTTCTGGTCATATATCCAACTTTTAAAACAAGAAGAGATTTCGAATGGTGAAAAAATCTATCTTGTAGTTCCATCTGGAAACTTTGGAAATGTTCTTGGAGGTTTTTATGCACAAGAGATGGGAATTCCTGTAGAAAAATTACTTGTGGCATCAAATGAAAATAACATTCTAACAGAGTGGATTAATACAGGAATCTATGATATTAGAGATAAAGAGTTAAAACTTACAAAATCTCCTGCGATGGATATTTTAAAGTCTTCAAATATTGAAAGAGTTATCTACTCTTTATATGGTGCAAAAAGAACAAAAGAATTTTTTGATGACTTAAATGAGAAGAAAATCTTTAAAATGACTGAAGAAGAGACACAAAAACTTAAAAAATATTTTAGTGCAATTAATTCAGATGATGCTTATGGAGCAAAAATCATAAAAAAACTTTTTAGATGATGGATACTTAATGGATCCACATACTGCAACATGTTTAAAAGCTTATGAAAATTTAAAAGAAAAAAAATCTTAAAACTGTTATTTATTCTACTGCAGAGTGGACAAAATTTTCTCCAACTGTACTTCAAGCATTGCATGAAAATAGCATTTCCTACGCTGATAAAGAAGCATTAGATACAATTTCAAAAGAGTATAATGCAATACAGCCTGACTCAATTAAAAAAATTATTTACTGCAAAAATCAATCATGATTCTGTGATTTCTAAAGAAGAAATTGAGACAGAAATTGTGAAATTTATTAGAGGGTAAGAACTCTCTAATAAGTTGAACTTATAATTCAAGTGTGTAGATTAGGCACACACCTCTCACAAAATCGGTACTTTTTGACCTAAGTCATATCCTTTTAAGAAAATTATTAATATAATGTAAAGATTTAATTTTAAAATAAGGAAGCTAAATGTCTAACAACACAAATAGACGAGATTTTCTAGGTTATACATTTGCAGCTGTTGCGGCAGTTGGTGGAGCTGCTTCGCTTGTAGGTATGAAACAAGCATGGGATCCATTACCAAGTGTATTAGCTGGCGGATTTACAACAGTTGAACTTAGTGGACTTAAAGCTGGTGAACCTTCTACAGTAATGTGGAGAGGTAAACCAATTTTTGTTCTTAAGAAAACAGCAGAGATGGAAAAAAAGTGATAGGGACTTAGTAGTGGGAAGTGATAGATTTACTGTTGCAATTGGTCTTTGTACTCACTTAGGGTGTATTCCAGCATGGAAAAAAGATACATGGAAATGCGCATGTCACGGTGGTGAATTTAATTCAAGTGGTAAACAAACGTTTGGTCCTCCTCCGAGACCTCTTGATTTACCTCCTTTTAGTGTAAAAGGGACTGAGATTGTTCTTGGTGAAGAAGGTCCTGAATACAAAAAAATCGCTGCGTCGATGATGGCATAAGGAGTAGTTTATGGCAAAAATTGAAAAAGCAAACTCTATTGGTGAGTGGTTAGATCAAAGATTAAACACTACTACTTTTAATAAAGTAATGATGACTGAATACTGGATCCCAAAAGATATTAACTTCTTATGGGCAATGGGTGTTCTTTTAGCAACTACTTTTGGTATCTTAATTATTACAGGTATCTTCTTAATGATGTATTACAAACCAGATGTAAATTTAGCATTTGATTCTGTAAACTATACAATTATGCAAGAAGTTGCTTATGGTTGGCTATTTAGACATGCACATGGTGTTGCTGCATCTGTTGTATTCTTAGTAATTTATATTCACATGTTTACAGGTATTTACTACGGTTCTTATAAGAAAGGTAGAGAGATGATCTGGATTTCTGGTATGTTATTATTTATGACATTCTCAGCTGCTGGATTCTCTGGATATATGTTACCATGGGGGGGACAAATGTCTTACTGGGCTGCAATGGTTATCACAAACTTATTTGGTGGTGTTCCAGTTATTGGTGATGCATTAGTTGTATGGATTAGAGGTGACTTTAACGTTGCTGATGCTACATTAACTAGATTCTTTATGTTACACGTATTCTTATTACCTATTACTATTATGGGTATTATTGGATTACACTTCTATACATTAAGAATTCCTCACGTTAATAACCAAACTTCTGAAGATATTGATTATGATGCTGAAGCTGAAAAATATTTAGCAGGTAATAAAAAAAGAGTCTAAAGTTATTCCTTTCTGGCCTATTTTTATCTCTAAAGATTTAGCTGTATTAGGTATTTTCTTAATTTTCTATTTCTATTTAGTATTCTTCCATTATAACTTTGCAATGGACCCTGTTAACTTCGATCCTGCTGATAACATGGTTACTCCTGCACACATTTACCCTGAGTGGTATTTCTTATGGTCGTATGAAGTATTAAGAGGTTTCTTCTTTGATATTGCTGGATTTAAAGCATTTGATATTGGATTAGCTGCATTTGGTTTTGCAAACGTAGCATTCTTATTATTACCATTCTTAGATAGAGATCCAGATATTTTACCTGCTCATAAAAGACCTGCATTTAATGCTTGGTTCTGGGTAATGATGGCTGATATGATAGTACTTACTGTATATGGTAAATTACCTCCAACAGGTGCAAATGCTTGGGTTGGTTTTGTTGCTGCAGTAGTATTTATTTTACTATTTGTATTATTACCAGTTATTACAAAAATCGATGCTAAAAAGAGAGGTGCATAATGAGAGAATTAAAGATTTTAGCAGTTGTAGTTGCTTTAACATTAATTACATACTGGGGGGGAGTTGAGCCATTCGCACACTCTCAAATGCATCCTCATGTTGATGCTCCTGACTATCAATTCAAAGATGTTGATGGTTTAGGTGGATTAAAAGGAAATGCTGAAGCAGGTGCTGCTTTAGTTCAAGCAAATTGTATTGCTTGTCACTCAATTGAAAAAGCTGGATTCCCTCCATTAATGGATGATGCAACTTCTGCTGCTTCATATGGTGTTGTTCCGCCAGATTTAAGTACTTCAGGTAAATTATACAATGCTGACTTTTTAGCAGCATTTATTAAAGATCCTGCAAAAGCTGCAAAAGTGTCTCATAAATTCCAAGATGGTGCTGTTCACCCAATGCCTGGATATGGTTGGATGCAACCACAAGAGATTGCTGATATGGTAGCTTACTTACAATCAATCGCTCCAAAAGAAATGACTAATAAAGAAGTATTTACTGATGCTTGTCAAAGATGTCATGGAATTAAATATGGTGATATGCAAAAAGGTACTATGGGAGCAAAAACTCCTAATGAAAATATCAAAGCATACATGGGTAAATTACCTCCTGATTTATCACAATATATCAGATCTAGAGGTGAGTCTTATTTACACACATTTATCAATGACCCTCAAAAACATTTAGAGGGAACTGCAATGCCAAGAGTTGGTTTAACGCAAGAAGCTGAAAACCAAGTTGTAACATATATGCAAGAAGTTGGTGATTCTAAAAAAGCAGAAAGAGATGCATTAGGACCAAAATTCTTAATCTATCTAGTTATTTTTGCTATTTTTGCATGGTTATGGAAATCAAGCAAATGGAGAGAAGTTCACTAAGAATCTTCTTTTCAACTACAAAAAGGGTTTAGACTTTGTCTAAGCCTTTTTTTAATTACTAAAAGATACAACTTCTAGTTATCAATTTATTATTTTTATAAAAATTAAGTCTTGTTTAAATTTCTAAATAGTAATATATTTATAATTAAACTAAAAGGAAATGTTATGAAGTTAGGAAGATTAGTATTAAGTTGCGCACTTTTCGTGGGAGTAGCAAGTGCACAAGATGTTATGCAGAAATCTATGTCAATTATGGAACAAGGTATGACTCAAATCCAACAAGGTTTTTTTAAATAATAATTTAAAACTAATTAAAAGTGGTGCTAAATTAGTAAAAGATGGTAATAAATTATTTTCAGAAAAAGAAGTTATTTTACAATACTTACCAAAAGAGAAAAAGCACATGGTAAATGTTGCTGAAAATGCTGCAAAAAGAATTGACTTAGATGTAAATGTTTTAGAATTAAATTTAGATGATAAAGCTTATATCAATGCTGCAAATGCATACTCTGATATGTTAAATGCATGTGCAAGATGCCACTCTATTGTTAGAAGTTGGTAGTTTTTAGAAAGTAGAGTTTTCTCTACTTTTTATATCAAAATTTTTGAAGCTGCTGATATAATTGCTGTTTCACTTCTTAAAATCAAGTTTGAATCAAAACCTACGACTTTTTGTTTATCAAAAAAAACTCTCGTTCGGATGATGAAAATCCACCCTCACATCCAAGTACAAATGTATTAATTTCATTTTTTTTATCATCTATGTAAGTTTTGGAAAAATCCAGTAAATAAGTATCTTCATATTTTTGTAAAAAGCTCTCTAATGAATCACAAGTATCAAGTTTAATTATTGAACTTCTACCACATTGACTAGATGAATTAATCAATATTTTTTTTCTAATTTCTCAAAATTTTGTTTAAAATTCTTTTGTGAATATTCACAATATATGAAGGTAATCTTATGTACTCCAAGTTCATTTAATGAAGCAATTGATTTTTCAACAGTTTTGGGATCTACAATGCACCAACCAATATGAAGTTTTTTAGAGTTTTCAACAATCTTTATTTCACTTGAAATTAATTGACACGTAGCTTTTCTTCTATCAATTGATATTATTTTATAGAAATAAATTAAATCATCTTTTAAATTTCTAAAAGCTATTTCATCATCTACTTTATGTCTTCTTGCTTTTATTAAATATTTATATAAATCTGATTCTATTTCTAATATATTGAATGAAGCATCTATATGATAAGAAAATTGCATTTTTTAAAAAAAATCTTACTTATAATATAAACTGCTACTAACACCATTATCTCAATTGTATAAATTTTCTTTGCATATACAACAAATTCTTCTTGTAATTGTTTATCACCTGTTTTAATAACTCTCATCTTCTTATATCTTTTTATTTCAATAACTAAAAGAAAAATCGAAGTTGGAATCATCAATCCTATCGTGAATGAAAAAGTATTTGCATAAGCTGCAACTATTGCACCAGTGTACATAACAATAGCATTTGTTAAATGATAAATTGGTGTCATAAACTTTAATCTCTTTGCTAACTTTATAAACTCTTTAACACTTACTACTGAATAAAAATTAAAAATCATAATTGCTAAAAAAAATATAAATTGTATAAACGTGTGTTACGACTGCATCGCTCATTAGTTCCATGTTAATCTCACTTTTAAAAAAAATTTTGGTATTATATCTGAATTGTCATAAGGTATTAGTAAAAGGATAAATATGGCTGTAAGCGTAAATGAAGCAATTCAAACTATCACAGAATTAGATTTAAAATTAAATTTCGAAATAATCCCAATAGAAGATTCGCAGAATAGAATTAGTGCACAAGATATATTTTCTAAAATATGTCTACCAAGATTTAACAATTCTGCAATGGATGGATATGGAATTATTTATGAAAATAAAGATCAAGAACTTGAAATAATTGATACAATTTTTGCAGGTGATAATAATGATTTATTGTTAAAACAAGGACAGTGTGTAAAGATTATGACAGGGGGGGCAAAAGTTCCTGATAATTGTAGTGCAGTAATTCCTAAAGAAGATTGTACATATCTTGAAAATGGAAAAATAAAAGTACCAAATGGCATAAAAGAGTTTCAACATATTAGATTTATTGGTGAAGATATTAACAACAATGAAATTTTAATTAAAAAAAGGTGATGAGATTAACTTTGCAAAAGTTACTTTATTAGCATCACAAGGAATTTCTCATATAAAAGTATATAAAAAAAACCTAATGTAGTAGTATTTGCAAGTGGAGAAGAACTAAAACTTCATTATGAGCACTCAGAAAATTATCAAATTTATAACTCAAATACACCAACTTTTATGAGTAGATGTAAAGAACTTGGAGCAAAAATTGACTTTATTGGACAAGCAAGAGACTCTATTGAATCAATAAAAGAACTTATAGAGAATTCTTTAAATGCAAATTTAATTATAACTTCAGGAGGAGTAAGTGTTGGAGATGCTGACTTTACAAAAGATGCCTTCAACGAATTAGATTTTGAAACAATTTTTGATGGGATAATGATAAAACCAGGTAAACCTACAGTTTTAGGAAAAATTGATAATACATATATTTTAAATTTACCCGGGAATCCACTAGCAAGTGCTCTTATTTTTGAATTGTTTGGAAAATTAATCATTCAAAAACTAATTGGTTCAAATGATTTCTATCACAACTTTATTGAAACAAAATTAGCAGATGACTTAATTAATAAAAAAAAGGAAGAATCACTATTATTCCTGGTTTTTTGATGGACAAAGATTTAGACCTGAGGATAAAAGAAGTCCTGGAATGGTAAGTACTTTAAGTAACTGTAATAGTATATTAGTTCTTGATAAAGAAGTTTCAAAACTACAAAAAAATTCAATAATTAAAATTCTACCAATAAATTGGAAATTCTTTACAAATGAAAATAAGGATTTTTTTAACATATGAATAGTAAAAAAAGCAGTATGTATTTTAAGTGGAGGAATGGACTCCACACTAGCTAGCTATATAGCACAAAATGAAGGTTATGAAATAATCGCAGTTCATTTTAACTATGGACAAAGAACAGAAAAAAAAGAGCTAGAAGCATTTAGATCAATTTGTGATGATTTAAAAATAAAAGAAAAATATGAAATTGATATTCCATTTTTCACACAAATTGGTGCAAGTGCTTTAACAGATAAGACTATTGAGGTTCCTGTCAATGGCGTAGAATCAGGAGTCCCAATTACCTATGTACCATTTAGAAATGGTATTTTTCTTTCAATTGCAACAGCTATTGCAGAAAAAGAAGAGGCACAAGCTTTATTTATAGGGGGGGTAGTTGAAGAGGATAGTTCAGGATATCCTGATTGTACAGATACATTTATTGATAATATGACAGATGCAATTAATCAAGGTACAAAAGAGTCAACAAAACTTGAAATAAAAACACCTCTTGTACATATGATGAAAAGTGAGATTGTAAAAAAATCTTTAGAATTAAATGTTCCTTTAGAACATACATGGTCATGCTATAAAGAAGAAGATGCAGCTTGTGGTGTATGTGATTCATGTAGATTACGATTAAACGGTTTTGCCATTGCAAATGCAAAAGATCCTATACCTTACAAAGGTTAAAATATGACTTGGAAAATATCTAAATCATTTGATTTTTGTTATGGACATAGAGTATGGTCACAGGAGTTAAATCCTGACTATTCTCTTGATTCATGTTTAAAATGTAGACACTTACATGGACATCAAGGACAAGTTGTTATCTATCTTGAAGCACAAAAGTTAGAAAATGGAATGGTTACAGATTTTAAACATCTATCTTGGTTTAAAGCCTTTTTAGACGATGTTCTTGACCATAAATTTATTATAGATATAAATGATCCACTTTTTGAAACATTGATTCCAAATGTAGATAAAAAAAGTTTAATTAGATTTCCAGAAGGTCATAAATTAATTGATTCAACATCTTTTAAAGATGATTCTCTTTTATTAGAATTATATCAAAGCTATGTTGTTGTAGATTTTGTACCTACAAGTGAAAATTTATCTGCATGGTTTTTGGAAATTGCACAAAAGAAAATGTCAAAAATTGATATTAAAGTAGCTAGTGTAGAGTTCGCAGAAACACCAAAAAGTAAAAGTCACGTATATGCTTGAAGTAAATGAAATATTTGGTCCTACAATACAAGGAGAAGGAAAACTAATAGGAACTCCTTCTATTTTTATTAGACTAGGAAAATGTAATATGAAATGTGAAGGTTTCAACGTTGAGTATGAAACTCCAAGTGGAATAAAAAAAATGTTCATGTGACTCTTATTATGCTGTTGATGTTGCATTTAAAGACCAATGGCATAAAATGAGTTCTAAAGATATTATAAAAAAAAGTTGAAGAATTAAAACCAAACTATAATGTAGATATAGTTATTACAGGAGGAGAACCTCTACTTTATTGGAATAATCTAGAATTTCAAGAACTTTTAAAATATTATGTTCAAAATGATTATAAAGTAACTATTGAGACAAATGCATCTTTAAACATAAATATAGAAGAAGATTATCAAAAGAAAATTCTATTTTCAATGAGTGTAAAACTTTCAAACTCTTTAGAACCTCTTAAAAAAAGAGTTAATATAAACACATTAACTCAAATACTTAATAACACTTCTGACTCTTATTTAAAATTTGTTATTGATAAAGAGTTCAAAACACGAGCAAATAGTGAAATTGATGAAATTTTATTAAAAATCCCAAAAGCAGAAGTATATTTAATGCCTATGGGAGATACTTCCTTAGAGATAAATGAAAACTGCGAGACTGTAATTGATATGGCAATAGAGAATGGTTTTAAATATTGCGATAGACTTCATATTAGAGTTTGGGACAATAAAAGAGGCGTCTAAGCGTTTAATATAAAAAAAATATCAACAATTGATATAATATGCTTCAAAATTAAAATTATAAAACTTACAAAAGGATTTAAATGAAATTTACTGGTTCAAATGTACTAGTTACAGGCGCAAGTAGAGGAATTGGTGCTGAAATTGCAAAAACATTAGCAAATTTTGGTTTAAAAGTGTGGATAAACTATAGAAGTGGTGCAGAAGCAGCTGAATCAATCAAAGAAGAGATTGAATCTGCTGGTGGTTGTGCTGCGATTGTAAAAGCAGATGTAACAAATGAAGAACAATTTAATGCAGCAATTAAAACAATTGTTGATGCAGACGGACAGTTATCTTATTTAGTTAATAACGCTGGTATTACAAGAGATAAACTTGCATTAAGAATGTCAGTTGAAGATTTTAATGATGTAATTGCTGCAAACTTAACATCTGCATTTATTGGATGTAAAGGTGCTCTTAAAGTTATGGGTAAAAAAAGATTTGGTTCTATTGTAAATATCTCTTCAATTGTTGGAGAAATGGGAAACCCTGGACAAACTAATTATTCAGCTTCTAAAGGTGGATTAAATGCAATGACTAAATCATTTGCAAAAGAAGCAGCAGCTAGAGGAATTAGATACAATGCTGTTACACCAGGATTTATTCAAACAGATATGACTGATGAATTAAAAGAAGATGTTAAAGCAGAATATGAAAAAAAATATTCCTTTAAGTAGATTCGGTCAACCAAAAGAAATTGCCGATGCTGTAGCGTTTTTATTAAGTGATCATTCATCATATATCACAGGTGAAATCTTAAAAGTAAATGGTGGTTTATACGTTTAAAAAGATTAATTAAATCTTTTTGTGTTATAATTTGGCGATAAATTTATAAAAGGAAATGAATATGGCATTATTAGATGATGTAAAAGAAGTAGTAGTAGAGCAATTAGATTGTGATGCAGCTGAAGTAAAAGAAGATTCTAAATTTATTGAGGATTTAGGTGCAGATTCTTTAGACGTTGTTGAATTAGTTATGGCGTTAGAAGAAAAATTTGATATCGAAATCCCTGATGAAGATGCTGAAGGTATTTTAACTGTAGCTGACGCTATTAAATACATCGAAGATAACGCGTAATTTCTACGCTTTATAATTGTAAAGCCAGTATTCTTTATAGATGCTGGCTTTTTTTCTAATTTTTTCATTTTTATTGTTGAATTTTTTATTAAAAAAAATTGAATTATATAAATAATATTTAATGTGGAGCATATTTTATGAGAAGAGTTGTTATAACTGGTTTAGGAACAATTAATTCTGTTGGGCATAGTGTTGAAGAATCTTTTAAAGCAGTAGTTGCAGGAGAATGTGGTATTGATAAAATCACACTATTTGATGCAACTGCTTATTCTGTACAAATTGCAGGAGAAGTAAAAGATTTTGATCCAACTACAGTTATGGATAAAAAAGAAGTTAAAAAAAGCAGATAGATTTATTCAACTAGGAATTAAAGCTGCAAATGAAGCAATGGCTGATGCAGGATTTATTAATGGTGATGAAAAAGAGTAGATAACTCAATCGCAGATAGATTTGGTATTATTTCTGCCTCTGGAATTGGTGGATTAGGAACAATAGAAAAAAACTCTGTTGTTTGCGAGAATAGAGGTCCAAAAAGAATCTCTCCTTTCTTTATTCCATCATCACTAGTAAATATGCTTGGTGGTTTTATTTCAATTGAACATGGATTAAAAGGTCCTTCATTATCTCACGTTACTGCTTGTGCTGCTTCAACACATGCTTTAGCAGATGCAGTAAAAACAATTGTAACAAATGGTGCTGATAGAATTTTAGTAATTGGTGCCGAATCAGCAGTATGTGGCGCTGGAGTTGGTGGATTTGCAGCAATGAAAGCATTATCAACTAGAAATGATGATCCTAAAAAAGCATCAAGACCATTTGATAAAGATAGAGACGGTTTTGTAATGGGTGAAGGTTCTGGTGCTTTAGTAGTTGAAGATTATGAAGCAGCTAAAGCAAGAGGTGCAAAAATTTATTGTGAAATAATTGGATTTGGTGAATCTGGTGATGCAAACCATATTACTGCTCCGGTTATGGACGGACCACTTAGATCAATGAAAGCTGCACTTGCTATGGCAAAAGCAAATACTGGTGAAGATATTAAAATTGATTATATCAATACTCATGGTACTTCTACTCCTGTTGGAGATGTAAATGAATCAAAAGCAATTGCAGAATTATTTGAAGGTGCAGAAAATGCTCCTCCTGTTACTTCAACAAAAGGTCAAATTGGTCACTGTTTAGGTGCAGCAGGTGCTATTGAGGCAATCTTTGCAATTAAAGCATTAAATGAAGGTATTATCCCTCCAACTATAAATATTGAAAATCAAGATGAAGAGTGTAAATTAGACTATGTTCCAAATAAGGCTAGAGAAGCTGAATTAGAAATAGTAATGAGTAATAACTTTGGATTTGGTGGAACAAATGGAACAGTTATTTTTAGAAAAATTAAAGATTAATAAACTATATACCTAAAAGAGGATTTAAAATTTGGCAACTTATTTAGATTTTGAAGACAAAATAAAAAAATTAGAAGAAGATATCACAGTTGCAAAAACAAAAAATGATGAACATGCAGTTGATATATTAGATAAGAAATTAGAAAAAGAAGTTGAAAAAACTTTTAAAAACCTAAGTGATTATCAAAAACTTCAACTTGCTCGTCATCCCGATAGACCATATGCAATGGATTATATTAGAGGTCTAATGACAGACTATTATGAAATACATGGTGATAGACATTATGTAGATGATAATGCAATTGTTTGTTACTTAGGATATATTGGTAATGAAAAAGTAATGGTTATTGGTGAGCAAAAAGGTCGAGGTACAAAGGGAAAATTAAAAAGAAACTTTGGTATGCCTAGCCCTGAAGGATATAGAAAAGCTTTAAGAGCTGCGCTAATGGCTGAAAAATTCCAAATTCCAATCTTAATGCTTGTGGATACTCCAGGTGCATATCCTGGAATTGGAGCAGAAGAGAGAAATCAAAGTGAAGCAATTGCTAGAAACCTTTATGAATTTGCAGAACTTACTACTCCTACTGTATCAGTTGTAATTGGAGAAGGTGGTTCAGGTGGAGCTTTAGCAATTTCTGTTGCTGACAAATTAGCAATGATGAGATATTCGGTATATGCGGTTATCTCACCAGAAGGTTGTAGTGCAATATTATGGAACGATCCATCAAAAGTAGAAACAGCAGCAAATGCTCTTAAGATTACAGCAGAAAACTTAAAAGAATTAGAACTAATTGATGATGTTGTAAATGAACCATTAATTGGTGCGCATAGAAAAAAAAGATGAAGCAATTAAAGCTTTAGGAGATTATTTTTTAAGTACTCTTACAGAGTTAAAATTATTAACTCCTGCCCAAAGATTGCAAATGAAATATGAAAAACTTATGAATCTTGGAAAATTCCAAGATGAGAAATAAAAACTTATAAATAGAGTACTTAAAAAGTACTCTATTTTATTCTATCTAACTAGTCTTCCAACAGGTTCTCCACCCATTAAATGAAAATGTAAATGTGGCACTTCTTGACCTCCATTATTCCCAATATTTGTAATTAATCTGTAACCATCTTCTCTAACATTTAGTTTTGAAGCTACTTTATGAATAAACTCAGTCATTGCTGCCATAATTTTTGGAGGAATAACATCAAAAGAATCATAATGTTCTTTAGGTATGATTAATACGTGGATTTTTCTAGCTGGGTTAATATCATTAAATGCTAAAAAAAATTTTCATCTTCCAAGATAGTTTGATTTGGAATCTCACCATTTACTATTTTACAAAATATACACATCGACTGCCCTTTATTATGTTTAAAAAAATATTATAACCAAACTCTAATAAAATTTTAAGTATAATCCCCCCCAAACTTTAGAAAAGACAACACACAATCAGGAGAAATAAAAGTGACGCAATGGCTTGATAAAATAAATAGTGCTGACTCACTTGAAACATTAGAAAATTTAAGAATTGAAACTTTAGGTAAAAAAAAGGTGTTATTACTTCAGAATTCGCAAAGATGAAGGATATCCCTGGACCTGAGAAAAAAAAGCATTTGCTGCAAACTTAAATAAACAAAAAGCACAAGTAACCGAAGCAATAGAGGCAAAAAAAAGTTATCTTAGAGAAAGAAGCTTTAGAAGCAAAATTAAAAGAAGAAAAGATTGATGTTACAAAATTCAATAACGAAGCATCATGTGGTGCAGTACATCCAGTATCTTTAACAATGGATAGAATAATTGAGTATTTCCAAAATCTAAACTTCGCAGTAGAAGAAGGTCCTCTGGTTGAAGATGATTTTCATAACTTTGAAGCATTAAATTTACCTAAATATCATCCTGCAAGAGATATGCAAGATACATTCTATAATAAAGATTATACTCTTTTAAGAACGCATACTTCACCTGTACAAATTAGAACAATGTTAGGGCAAGATAAAAATACACCAATTAGAATGATTGCACCAGGAACTGTGTTTAGAAGAGATTTTGACTTAACACATACACCTATGTTTCATCAGATTGAAGCATTAGTAGTTGATGAAGCAGATAAAATATCATTTGCCAATTTAAAACATGTACTTGTTGAATTCTTACATCATATGTTTGGTGATGTTGAAGTTAGATTTAGACCCTCTTTCTTCCCATTTACAGAACCATCAGCAGAAGTTGATATTTCATGTGTATTTTGTAAAGGTGATGGTTGTAGAGTTTGTTCACATACAGGATGGCTAGAAGTACTAGGTTGTGGTGTTGTTGATGAGAATGTATTTAAAGCAGTTGGGTATGAAAACAAATCAGGATATGCCTTTGGATTAGGTGTTGAAAGATTTGCAATGTTAATACATAATATTGGAGATTTAAGATCTCTATTTGAGAGTGATTTAAGATTATTAGGACAGTTTAAATGATAGTTACAAGATCGTGGTTACAAGATTATATTGATATTTCAAACATCACTACAGAAGATATCTGTAAGACTTTAAATTCAATTGGTTTAGAAGTTGATAGTTTAGATGAGCAAAGAATTCCCTCAAAAGTTGTAGTGGGGGGGAAAGTCTTAGAAAAAGAGAAACATCCTGATGCAGATAAATTAAATGTTTGTCAAGTTGATATAGGAAATGAAACAGTACAAATTGTTTGTGGTGCTAAAAATGTTGATGCAGGACAATATGTACCAGTTGCAGTTGTTGGTTGTAAATTAAGTGAAGATTTTAAAATCAAAAAAAAGCAAAACTTAGAGGTGTAGAATCAAATGGTATGATTTGTTCTTCTACAGAACTAGGACTTGCTAAATTAAATGATGGAATTTTAGAACTTGATGAATCAATGGGTGAACTTGTTATAGGACGTGAATTATCAGAATATCCATTATTTAATGACGATATAATTGAAATCGAACTTACTGCAAATAGAGGTGACTGTTTAAGTATCAATGGAGTTGCAAGAGAACTTTGCGCTTTTTATAATATTCCATTAACAGAACAAGAACATAATATAATTTATAATGACTTAGGTATCGGTCAAGTATTAGAAGTAAAAAGTTCAAATGATATTGATAGTAAATATATTTACACAGTTGTTAATACTACTGATTTTAAACTACCATTATTACATAAACTAAGAGTTGGCGTTATTGATAAATTTAAAGAAAATGATTTAATAGATGCACTTTCATATGTTACTCATTCTACAGGGGGGGTAATTTTAAATGCATATGCAAAATCTGATACAAACAATGAAAATAATATTGCAACAATTGAGATTAAAAAAAAGATTCTCAAGGGTTTGATATTGTAACAGGGAAAGAGACACTTAGTACAATTTGTATTGATCAACATGATGTAAGTAGTGATTTAAATAATGAATATATTATTGAAAGTTCATATATTAATCCAGAAACATTATCAAAAAAAAGTATTTGAAACAAAAAGAAAAACTGCTGATGTGTATTATAAATCTTCAAGAGGTTCTGAGCCTTCTATTGAAAAAGGTATTGAAACATTCTGTTCATTAATTTCAAATTGCGGAGCTAAAGTTTATAATGGAAATGAATCATATACTGACTTTAATGAAAAACTAACATTAGATGTAAGTGTAAATAAAATTAATTCAATAATTGGTCAAAATATTGAAAAAAACTACTATTGAAAAAAATTCTTAGCTCTTTAGGATTTAAAGTAAAAGATGCTACAAATGGTGTTTTATCAATTCAAATCCCATTATTTAGACATGATATAAAAAATATTGCTGATATTACTGAAGAAGTTGTAAGAATCATTGGAATTGATAATATTCAAGCTAAACCACTTGCGATTGATGAAGTAAATAGAGTAAATAAAACATCAATTAATTTAATTAAAAAGAATAAATTAAGAAGTAAAGCTATAGAAAATGGTTTCTTTGAAACTGTTACATATGTATTTGCCAATAGAGAAAAATTAAAACAATACTCTTTACCTTTAGTACAAGATAGCTTAGATATTTTAAATCCTATTGTAAAAGAGTTAGATACATTTAGAACTACAATTTCTCTGAATTTAATTGAAGCATGTTCAAACAATATGAAACTTGGATTTAAATCAGCTGCATTTTTTTTGAAATTGGAAAAATATTTGATATTAATAGAAATGAAAGTACAAAAATTTCATTTGCATTCTCTGGACAAAAAGAGTTAGAAAACTTCTCAAACTCAGGAAAACCAGAAAATATTGATTTTTTTTGACTTTGCAAAAAAAAGTTTTAAATACAATTGGTAAATTTGACTTAGAACCTATGAAAAAAACCACTAACGATTTAATTCATCCATATCAAAATGGTTTAATTTTAATTGATGGTGAAGAGATTGGATTTATTTCAAAATTACACCAAGTGTAGCCGATGATTATGATTTATCAGATACTTTTATTGCAGAAATTGATTTTGATAAAATCAAAAATGATTTAATAAAAGTTAAAGCATATTCTAAATTCCAATCTTCTAAAAAAAGATTTAAGTATTATTGCACCAAAATCTATGGAATATAGAGATATTAAAAATGTAATTAACTCAATTAAAGATGAAAATATCAAACAATTTAACCTAATAGATATCTATTCAGATGAAAAATTAGGAGAAAATGAGAGTTTAACTATTAGATTTGTCTTACAAAATGATACTAAAACTTTAGAAGAAGAAGATATTACATCAACAATGAATAAAATTCTAGAAAATTTAAATGAAAAATTAGGAATTGGTTTAAGAGACTAAACCACTTCCTTAAAATACTACTCGAAGGAAAGAAGTGAATAAGTTTGAAATTAAGAAATTAAATAAGCCATTTGACATTGAAATTGACTCAATAGCCAGTGATAAATCTATCTCACATAGATGTGCGATGTTTTCACTTTTTTTCCAATGAAACTTCATATATTAAAAACTTTTTAACTGCAGAAGATACTTTAAACACACTAAGTATTGTTGAACAACTTGGTGCAAAAATAAAAAGAGATGGAAGTTCTGTAGAAATCACTCCAACTGATAATTTAACAGAACCAGAAAATGTACTTGATTGTGGGAACTCTGGAACTGCTATGAGATTATTCTGTGGTTTACTAGCCTCACTTGATGGTGCATTTACACTTGTTGGTGACAAATACCTTCATGCTAGACCTATGAAAAGAGTTGCAGATCCTTTAAGATCAATTGGTGCTCAAATTGATGGAAGAGATAATGGAAACAAAGCTCCACTTTTTATTAGAGGAGTTAAAGAGCTTGAGCCATTTACATATCATTCTCCAGTTGACTCTGCACAAGTAAAATCAGCAATGATACTTGCAGCTTTAAGAGCAAATGGAGTTTCTAAATATAAAGAGAATGAATTAACACGAGACCATACAGAAAGAATGTTAAAAGGTATGGGTGCTAAGTTAGAAAATGATGAAGATGGATTTATTCACATTCATCCATTAACTCGTCATTTAAAACCTTTAAATATTACAGTTCCAACAGACCCAAGTTCAGGTTTTTTTCTTTGCAGTAGCAGCCGCAATTACTCCAAACTCAAGAGTAGTTATAAAAAATGTAACTTTAAATCCAACTAGAATTGAAGCTTATCAAGTTCTAAAAAGGATGGGTGCGGAAGTTAACTTTATAGAAAAAGAGAATGTTTATGAACCAATTGGAGATATTGAAATTAAACATAAAGAGTTAAATGGTGTTGTTGTTGAAGATAACATTTCTTGGTTAATTGATGAACTCCCTGCACTATCTATTGCAATGAGTTTAGCAAATGGAAAATCACTTGTTAAAAATGCCCAAGAGTTAAGGGTAAAAGAATCAGATAGAATCAAATCTGTTGTTTCAAATTTAGAAAAATGTGGAGTACACTATACTGAATTTGAAGATGGTTATGAAATAACAGGAGGAATATTAAATAAAGCCTCTATTGATTCACATGGAGATCATAGAATTGCAATGTCATTTTCAATTGCAGGATTGAATTGTGATATGGATATTGAAGATACAGATTGTATTTTAACATCATTTCCAAATTTCAAAGAAATATTAGATTCACTAAGATAAGGATTCAGTATGCATGTTAAATTAGCTTCAAGTTATGGATTCTGTTTTGGGGGGGTAAAAAGAGCAATTAAAATTGCTGAAGGTTATGAAAACTCTGCTACAATGGGGGGGCCTTTAATTCACAATCAAAATGAAATTGATAGATTAAAAAAATGATTACAATGTAGGTTTATATAATAACTTAACAGATGTAAAAACTGACGATACCGTAATTATAAGAACTCATGGTATTCCAAAAAATGACTTAAAAGAGCTGAAACAAAAAGATGCTAAAGTTATAAATGCAACATGTCCATTTGTTACAACACCACAACAAATAGTAAAAAAAATGTCTGAAGAGAACTATTCTATTTTAATCTTTGGAGATGAAGAACATCCTGAAGTAAAAGGTGTAAAATCTTATGGAAAAGATCAAAATGATGTTCATGTAGTTTTAGATGTAAAAGATTTAGATAAATTAAGATTTAAATTTGATAAAATTGCTACTGTTGCACAAACAACGAAGAAAAAAAGAAGTTTATCTAGAGATAGTAAATGCACTAATTCTAAGAAATAAAGAAGTAAGGGTATTTAATACAATTTGTGATGCAACTTTTGAAAATCAAGATGCAGCAAGAGATCTCTCAGAAGAAGTTGACATTATGATTGTAATTGGAGGAAAAAAACTCTTCTAATACTAAACAATTACATTCAATTTGCTTAGAAAACTGTCAAAACTCATATTTAATCGAAAATGTTCAGGAACTAGATAAAAACTGGTTTTTAGAGAAAAAATTATGTGGTATAACAGCCGGTGCCTCAACTCCAGATTGGATTATTCAACAAGTAGTAAATGAAATAGAAAAGTACTAAATCATAACTTTAAGTAAAATTTCGATATAATCATCACCATTTAATAAAAAACGGTTAATACGAAGGAATAAAATGGGTATCGAAGATATTGAAATTGGTGAAGACTTTGACTTTGAGCAAATGCTTAATGAGTCTTTTGAGAATGCTGAAAATAACTCTGTAGTTGATGGTGTAATTGTTGAAATTACTGGTGATAATGTACTTGTAGACGTTGGTCAAAAGATTGAAGGAAGACTATACCTTTCTGAAATTACAATAGGTGGAGAAGTACAGTTTAAAGCTGGAGATACAATTCCAGTTATGTTAATGGGAACTAAAGGTGAAAGACCAAATATTTCTTATAAAAAAGTTCTTCAAAAAGAAAAATTTGACGCTTTTGTAAAAGAACATGGTGAAGATGTTGAAGATGTTACAATTGAAGGTAAAATCATTTCTGTAAAAAAATAGAGGTGGATTTATTATTGAAGATGAAACTGGATTAGAATACTTTATGCCAATGGCACAGTCTTACTTAAAATCTCATGGTGCTGTAGGTAAAAAAGTTAAAGCAAAAGTTTTAAAAGTAAACGCTGCACAAAACTCAATCATTGTATCAAGAAAAAAAACTAATAGAAGAATCAAAACTTCAAAAAGATGCAAAAGTTAATGAAATCTTAGAAAAAAAATGAACCAGTAAATGGTATTGTTAAAAAGATTACTTCTTATGGTATGTTTATTGATTTAGGTGGAATTGATGGTTTAGTAAACTATAATGAAATCTCTTACAAGGGACCTGTTAACCCTGCAAATTATTATGATGAAGGTGATGAAGTTTCTGTTATCGTATTATCTTATGACAAAACAAAACAACACTTATCATTATCAATTAAAGCTGCTCTTGCAAATCCATGGGAAGAGATCAAAGATGAATTAGAAGTTGGTGATACTATTACTGTTACTGTTTCTAACTTTGAGTCATATGGTGCATTCGTAGACTTAGGGAATGATATTGAAGGTCTTTTACACATCTCTGAAATCTCTTGGAATAAAAACTTAAAAAAATCCAAAAGATTTATTAACATTAGGTGAAGAAGTTAATGTTGAAGTTATTGAACTAGACGTTGATAAAAAAAAGATTAAGAGTATCACTTAAAAACTTACAAGAAAAACCATTTGCTAAATTCACTAAAGAGAATAAAGTTGGTGATGTTGTAAAAGGTAAAATTGCAACTTTAACTGATTTTGGTGCATTTGTTACTATTGGTGAAGTTGATGGATTATTACACAATGAAGAAGCATCTTGGGAATCAAATGCTAAATGTAAAACACTTTATAAAAAAAGGTGATGAAGTAGAAGTTAAAATTATCAAAATTGATAGAGAAAAAGAAAATATTTCATTATCTATTAAAGAAATTTCTGACTCGCCTGCTAAAAACTTCCAAAATGCACACAAAATTGGTGATATTGTAAAAGGTGCAGTTAAAGATAAAAAAAGATTTTGGAATCTTTATTGTATTAGAAAATAATCTTGATGGTTTAATTAGAAACGAAGATTTTGGACCATTAAACGCTGATGAAGTTAATGTTGGTGATGAATTAGAAGCAGTTGTTGTAAATATTGATACTAAGAAAAATAGAGTTAGATTATCTGTTAAAAGATTAGAACAACAACAAGAAAGAGAAGTTCTTAAAGCTGTTAATGATGATACATCAATGACATTAGGTGATTTATTAAAAGATCAAATTAAATAATTAAGGGATTTTATAAAATGAGTAAACATACAATTGTAGTTTGTGATCATATTCATGAAGATGGTTTAAATATTTTACAAAATACAGAAGATATAAACTATGTATATGCGGCAGATATTGATAAGACTGCACTACTTGATGTGATAAAAGATGCTGATGTTGCAATTACTAGATCTTCTACAGATGTAGATGAAAGATTTTTAAGTGCAGCAACAAATCTAAAAGCAATTATTAGAGCTGGTGTAGGTTATGATAATGTAGATATGGAAGGTTGTAGTAAAAGAGGTATCATTGCTATGAACGTTCCTACTGCAAACACTATCGCAGCAGTTGAATTAACAATGGCTCACATGCTATCTTGTATGAGAAAATTTCCTTATGCGCACAACCAATTGAAACAAGACAGAATCTGGAAAAGAGAAGATTGGTATGGTAATGAACTTTATGGTAAAAAAAATTAGGTGTTATTGGTTTTGGAAACATTGGACATAGAGTTGCACTAAGAGCTAAATCATTTGAAATGGACGTAGTAACTTACGACCCATATATTCCTTCAACAAAAGCAACTGATTTAGGGATTGAGTACACAACAAACTTTGATGATATCCTATCTTGTGATATCATCACAATTCATACTCCAAAAAAAACCAAGAAACACTTGATATGATTGGTGAAGAAGAAATTGCAAAAATGAAAGATGGTGTAGTTTTAATTAACTGTGCTAGAGGTGGTTTATATAATGAAGATGCATTATATAATAACTGCAAATCTGGAAAAATTGCAATGGCAGGTATTGATGTATTTATTACAGAACCTGCAACAGATAACAAACTTTTAGATTTACCAAATGTTACTGTAACAGCACACTTAGGTGCAAATACAAAAGAATCTCAAAGAAAAATTGCAACTCAAGCAGCTGAAAATGCAATTGAGTCTGCAAGAGGAATTGCATATCCAAATGCTCTTAACTTACCAATTGATGAGAGTAAGATTCCATCATTTGTTAAACCATATATTGAACTAACTCAAAAGATGGCTTATCTAGCTGCACAAGCAGATAAATCAGCTATTAGATCTATTTCAGTATGTGCACATGGTGAAATTAAAGAGTATTTAGAGTCTTTATCTACTTTTGCAACAGTTGGAGCATTGACTGTTTCAGGTGGAGATGAAGTGAACTATGTAAATGCTAAATTTTGGGCAGAAGAAAAAGGTATAACATTTGATGCTTGTGAAATTAACCATTGTAGTGGCTATAGCAATAAAGTTACTGTAAAAATTACAACTGAAAATGGTGTTAATACAATTTCTGGTACTGTATTTGATGAAGATGTTCAAAGAATTGTAGAACTTAATGGTTTTGATTTTGATATCGAACCTAAGGGAAAAATGATTATCATGAAGAACAATGATATCCCTGGAGTAATAGGCGAAGTTGGCAAATTACTTGGTGATAATAATATTAATATTTCAGATTTTAGATTGGCAAGAGGTAAAGATTCTCATGCATTAGCAGTGATTTTAATTGATGAATCAATTAATCACAAAACTTTAGATAAAATCAATAACATGGAAGCTGCAATTTCTGTAGCTTACGCAGAAATTTAAGGAGAAACTTATGGCTGGAATGAGTGACTTAAAAAAAGGGATGAAAATCGAATTAGATGGAATCCCTTACAAGATTACAGAATATCAACACGTAAAACCTGGTAAAGGTGCTGCGTTTGTTAGATGTAAAATCAAATCATTTTTAAATGGAAAAGTTATTGAAAAAAAACTTTCCATGCTGGAGATAAATTTTCAACTCCTGATTTACAACAAAAAAACTATGCAATACTTATATGATGATGGTGAAATGCTACAATTCATGGATGCTAGTACATATGAGCAAATTGGTTTAACATATGACCAAGTTGGTGATACAGAAAAATGGATTATCGATGGAATGAACGTTGAAATGATGTTCTTCAATGGTAGTGCTATTACTGTAGAACCACCAATGGTAGTTGAGCTTAAAATTGTAGAGACACCGCCTAACTTCAAAGGCGATTCTCAAGGTGGTAAAAAAACCAGCAACACTTGAATCTGGAGCAGTAGTTCAGATTCCATTTCACTTAGTTGAAGGTGACATAATTAAATGTGACACAAGAACTGGTGAATACTTAGAAAAAGTAAAATAGGTATATTAGATAAAATATGCATTTTATAAAAGGTCTTACTTTTCAGTAAGGCCTTTTTTTATTGCCTGTAATTTTTATTCTCACTCTCATTCCTCAATATCCTCATTGTGAAATGCATTCAAAAACTGAAACTTTCAAACTTTTTTTTGATAAAAATTTATTATATGAATCTTTTCCTTTCATTTTTTTTAGAAAAAAAACGAAACAAAAAAATCGGTACAAGAAATGCTTTTTTCGGGAGTTAAATTATATCTCCACTAAAAAAAACTGAAACTCACTCCTCCGTCGTTCAGACAGTCAGTTTTTCTTAACGTTACGATACAACTTAGCTCTTTTTCCGAAAAAAAACAAATTGTACCACTACCACTAGCCGCAAAATTTCAAAACTCAGAAAAGGCAAAAAGGCTGGCGCAATTTATAATTTTGGGAATATTTTTGCACCAATCTTGGTTACTTTTTTTTAAAAAAATGAGATGCAAAAAAACTAGATGACAACTTAATTGGTAAAACTATAAATTAAAAAACCTATTATAGCTAATATAAGAAAAAGAATAAATTCAGCTTTCATTTTTTTCTTCTTAGATATATAACCTTCTCATCTCCAATAAAATTCTCATGGACAATCTCAAAATCCATATCTATTTCATTTAATGCATTAAGTCCTTTTTTTAATTTTTGGACTTACAAGTAGTATTATATAATCTATTCTTTCTTTAAGTAGTTCCATTAAATTATAAACACCTTCTACCATTACAAATTTATAATCTAATAGTTTAAATAAGTCATCACTAATTGTTACTTCTCTATTGGGTATTTTAAATAGTGGTATATTATTATCAAAAACTTTG